>JACXTT010003191.1_pt1 | contig 25537 bp, 19 predicted proteins | sample 9270951 | NCBI WGS metagenome assembly JACXTT01 (sample SAMN15532306, study PRJNA645909) | rock metagenome | isolation source: weathered quartz diorite | place: Puerto Rico | collected 2017-06-21
GCGGGCATTTTTGCACTCTTTACCGGTCCGGTACAGTTCTGGCTTGGACTGAATCGGCGAACTAAAGGCGCCCACCGGCTTTTGGGAGCGGTGTACGTCATCTCAGTTGGTGTGGGCAGCACCGCCGCTTTCTATCTCGCACGTCATACCGACTTCGGGTGGGTATTTGGAGTCGGCTTGGCTTGCATGGCTTCTGCGTGGGTGATCACAACCGCGTTCGCAACCGTCGCCATCTTTTTGCATCAGGTTGAACAACACCGCGAATGGATGATCCGCAGCTATGCCGTGACGTTCGCCTTTGTAACATTTCGGATTTTAGACGGAGTGATGGAAACCGCCAGAGTCGGCACCATGTTGGAGCGGATGACTGCCGCCAGCTGGCTCGCATGGACCTTACCACTGCTGATCACGGAAACTGTTCTCCAAGCGCGGAAAATCTTTGTAGCTCGAGTCAGCGCAGCGCAGCGTCGAGAAGTGAGTGCTTATGCCGTCGAGCCTGGGCCAAAGGCGTTCGACCTTCATAGTTCCGAATCGTCTTATCAGCCCCAGCCTTAAGCAAAGCCTTCAACACATCCGTATCACCGAAATCGATCGTGGCCGCATACATCAGCGGGGTGAATCCGTTGTCATCCATGGTGTTGATCGGAACGTGGGCTTCGACAAGAACAGGAACGATCGACGCCCGATCGGTGATCGCGGCCCAATGAAGCAGATTAATACCCGAGCTTGCGAGAATGCCGACATCTACTCCCGCGGCAATTAATGACCGAGCAACATCCGGATAACCGAACGTGACCGCCTGAGACAGAGCGCTCTCGGAAGGTTTCGCCCCGCGCGCCAGAAGCAGCTTCACGTTTTCCAGATCTCCGCTCATCGCTGCCAAAACCAATGGCGCGTTGCGCACGCGCACGCCTTCGGGTGGTTGCACGTCGGCGCCGGCGTCCAAGAGCGCCCGAATGGAAGCGGACGTACCCCGGTATGCGGTAGCGATGGTCAGCGCATCGGCGCCGGATGCGGCTCTCACTTTAGCGTCGGTGCCGCGTGATAAAAGCAATCGCACCTTTTCAACGTCGCCAGCGGCGGCCATCAGAACCGTAGTTCCATTTTTTGTTTTGCTGTTCGGATCGAGACCGGCATCGAGTAAGGCGGAAAGCTGTTGCGCCGTTCCAAACAATGCCGTCCTCAACCAAGCTAGGGCTTCGGTGGCGGCTGTCTCTGCCCGATCGACATTAGTCAAAGATTCCGGTAGCGCGCGCAACAGAGCCATGACGGCCCAGCAACTTCCGGCGTACGAAAGAAATTCATCCTTCTCGTAAGGAAATCCTGTGGGGAAATACTTTGGACTCACCTCGGCCGGCGAAATCATGCGCGTACGCACGTGCCAAGTGCCATCGCGCGCCTGAGTCGAGATCAGAAATTTCGCGCCCTTCACCCGCGCGGAATCCGCCGGAGGCACGGCGGCCTCACTCAAGGCAAACACGGCCTCGCCTGTAGAGTACGCGTCCGCCTCATAACCTGCCAACTGCGGCCAGCCTCCGTTGGATTTTTGCATGGCAACGAGGTCGCGCTCGGCCGCAACAATCTCGTCTCTTGAAGCTTGCGCCCACACGAGTCCCATCAACCGAAATGCTGCGTCTTCAGTAGACACAGGACGGTTTTCAAAAAGCCATCGCTCGGCGCTGCGAATGACGGCATCGCGCTGTCCGCTCAATTCCAGCGGCATATAGAATCGAATCGCGCGAACCGCGGTCGCGGTCGTCATGAACAAACTACTAGAATGCGGCGGCCGGAAATCCGATGTAACCCAATGGCCATCGCGCTGCCAACGCGCAAGCCGGTAGGCGTACACAGCGGAGGTTAGGTCCGGTGGCAACCCCGCGTCCTGCGCTGCCATCAAAAGGTAACTGTCGTCGGGCGTGGGATCGTTGAGCGTTGTCGCCTGAATCGCATTGTCTAATGCATTTGCACCGCGCAATTCACGAAAAGTCTTGTCTTCAACTGCCGTCAGGACCTTCGTGTCGATTTCGAATCCTCGACTTCGAGCAAGGTCCAGCGTGAGTGTCGTCAAAATGTTGTGATGACACGAAACGCAGGCACGCTTCGCTACAAACTCACCAGCTGAACGCTGGATCATTGGCAGGGCCTGCATAACGGCGTTGCGGAAGTTCTGCAGATCTTGTGCACACATTGCGCCGGCCATCAGGACCATCATCGACAAAAGTTGAAGTGTTCTAATCACGCGATTGTCTCGAGAATCGCTGAAGAGACGGCTTCTGGTTTTTCTCTCGGCAAGAAATGGCCGGCACCCGGAATAACACGGCGGGCGATGAGCCCGGGCAGTTGGGCCTTTTCATTTGGATTTTCCGGCGCAGGCCGCGCGATGCCATCGTCGGCGCCGTACAGCGTGATGGTGCGCACTTCAATCTTCGGACGTTCTGCCAGGCGCCGTTCCATCTCGAGGAACCGCGGCTCGCCCGACGCATTGCCGATACGATGGCGATATGAGTGGACTACAACGTCGACGAAATCGGGATTATCAAATGAGGGAGCCGTACGGTTATAAGTTTCGTCGGTAAAGTGCCAAGTCGGAGACCACGTCTCCCACAAGAATCGACAAAGTGCTCGCCTGTTCATTTGAAGTCCAGCACGACCGCGCTCCGTATTGAAGTAATACTGATACCAGATCGCTCGCTCTGCTGCCGGTGACGATGGCGCAGACGGCGCAATCGTGTTCTGAATCGTATAGCCGCCGATGAGGACGGCGCCGCGAACACGATCGGGATGAAGCGCTGCAGCAATGCAAGCGGCGCGCCCGCCCCAATCGAAGCCGGCGAGTGCGAATCGCTGGAGCTTCAGCGCGTCTGCAAAGTCGATCACGTCTTGGCCGATCGCGGCTTGTTCCGCCATCCGCGGACTCGCAGGATCGCGAAAGCGGGTCGGGCCGAAGCCACGCAGATACGGCACAAAGACGCGATATCCTGCCTTCGCGAGAGGCGGCACGACGTCGTCCCAGGCGTGAATGTCGTCGGGAAAACCGTGAAGCAGGATAATCGGGAACCCGCCGGCATTGCCGGTTTCTTCGTAGCCGATATTGAGCACCGCCGTGTCGACAGATTTTGCCGGAGGTGTGCTTCGAACCTGGCGCCAAACCCCGCTTACACTGAGGAATCCTGCGGTCGTAAGAAACTTCCTTCGGCTATATTGACGCCATGTACTTTTCATTGTAAAGTACTCTCCATTATGAAAATCAGCACGATCCTCACCTTGTGTCTTCTGTGCTGCGTGATCATCTCATCTTGTTCTGCGAAAGAAAAGATCATCGGAGTACAGCAGAACATCCATCATGACGACTTTGAATACTCCGTCCAAAGCGTCGCTAAGACGGACCGGATAGGCGGCGTTCCGGCGCGTGGAATCTTCTATCTGGTAACGTTTCAGGTCGAGAACCGCGCAAAGCGCGTAGACCACCGTTGGGCCAACGACATCGCCTACATCGTCGACGAAACCGGAACTCACTTCGATAATGACGCCGAGGCACAGCAAGAGCTCAACCGAACGAAGCCTTTCGCTTTTAAAAACGAATACATCACTCCGGCGGGTGCGACAGAGACTACGGTGCTAGTGTTTGATCTCCCGAAACAAATCAGCCGACCTTATCTTCAGGTACGCGGTTCGCTTTTGATGGGCGACGTCTTCGACGGCAGCCAATATCGAAAAACAAAAGTAAAGCTGTTCTGAGCAGACACTAAACGGGGAAACCGCGGCGGAGCCTTTTGGATACTCTTTATCCGTTCGGATAGTTGCTCGCGGGCAATGTCTCGAAGTTTTTCACGTAATTCTAGTGACTTCATCTTTGGCCGATCCGATGCTCAGGTCCTCTCGCATAAAAAAAGGAGGAGCCGATGTCATTACCACATCAATTGGCCTTGGTTTCGGAAGGTGTAAACATCAATTCGGGCGACCTGACCCTGGTCGCCGCAGCTCTGTCGAAGCAGGTACAACGCGACTTTGGACCTATCTGGCGTGTAAATGCGACGATTGATGCGTTTGTAAGTCTGGAGGACGTGCCCATCGATTATTGGCCCATCGTCGTGATGCAGGACGTGCAAGGTGCGGCGGGCTTTCATCAAGATGAGAACGGTCAGCCATTCGCTGTGGTCGAGTTCGGAAACGAATGGTCACTGACGGCAAGTCATGAATGTCTCGAGATGCTGGCGGACCCGTTTGGGAGGCGATTGCGTGCCGGGAATGTTCCCGATCAAGCGCTCCAGGTGGGAATACAGCCCGGTCGTGTGCGATATCTGGTTGAGGTTTGTGATCCGAGCGAGTCCGGCCAATTTGCCTATCAGGTGAATGGCATACTCGTCTCGGATTTCTATACGCCGCAGTTTTTCGATCCAGTGAAGAACAGCGCGGTACGCTATAGTTTTACCGGTGCAATCGACAGCCCTCGAAAGGTGCTTGTCGGCGGTTACATCAGTTGGCATGATCCCTTATCCAAGCACTGGCTGCAGGTCCGAATGTTTCCGGATGAGTTCTCGACTCAAATTCCTCACGTTGTCGACCTGACCACGCAGACGCCTTTTGAACGGCTGAAGACGGTGCATAGCCTCCGCGGTGCAATGGATCGCGTAACTCAAACTCCCCAGTACGCGAGTGGCATGCCTGAACAGAAACGCGTTGCAGCCCGAACAGCAGTGGATAGTTCAGTGAAGGCGCAAAAGGCCAGAGCGGACGACGTTCGGAGCCAAATTGCGGCCCTTGCCGGCGAGAAACATAAGAGGTATCGCTTGGCGTAGCGAGGGACATATGTCGGATGATGCCCAGTCACGTCGTGAACGAGCTGATCGACTGAGAAAGCAGATCGACAAAGCGAAATCACCGGACAAAAACAAAGACGACAATCCGGCGGATATCAAACCGGGCGAGTCTCCGAAGGAATATATCGACCGGCGCTCTCACCCACCGGAAAAACCCAAGGATTAAATTCCAGGACGGTTGCGTCGTTTCCCTAATTCAAAGGACGAATTAGGGAAACGACGCAACCGTCCTGGAATTGCATCACCTTAAATTGAGCTGGATCTCGGTTGTCGACATGCCGCCGCCGGCGGGAAGAATTGTCGCTCGGACGCGCGCCGAAAAGACGCGTTCTATTTCTTCAGAGGTTGTTTCTGCCGTCCCTTCCGGATTGACACACACGAGCCTTTTCGGTCCGCTGTTGATTTGCGGAGGCTCGTTTCTCCATCGAACGAATTCGCGGAAGTTCCACGGCCGGATTTCAAGATTGACGCTTTGAGTGAGCGACGATTGGATCGCAATGTTTTCCACCGTGCCGCTGCAAATCAAGTTTTGGTTAACGTCCAAATAGGTGGCGGTGACGCGGACCTCTGCCGGCAGGCAAGCCTCAGCGGGACGGCTCACGGTACTGAATAGGTTCAACGGAACCACTGCTCCGACGTTAGACGCAACCTGTCGAACATCCTGGCCATTTGCACGACGTACTTCAACGGTACAGAGAGTCAAAGTCGAGCGCTGATCACGCCGTTCCGGTTGAGTTTGGCGATCGAGCATTTCCAGCATCCGATCCAACTGCCGGCGTTGTTGTTCCATCTGCCGGTTCAATTGTTCAAGCTGCTGGAGTTGTTGTTGCTCGAGCTGTTGAGGTTGGGCGAGGATCACCAAAAGAAAGAGAGAGGTCGTCATCATCATACCAATATAGACAACGATGACCGCAGTTCAGTTTTTCAAACGGTCCGCGAAATTTTCTCGCAGCTTCTCCACCTTCGGCTGCGCCACATAGACGATATAAGGCTGGTTCGGATTTCGGGCCGCGTAATCCTGGTGGTATTCCTCGGCGACATAAAACTTATCGAGCGGCTCCAGAGTCGTTACGATGGGATCGCGGAAGACGCGCGATTCGTTCAGTTGCCGGATGTAGGCTTCCGCCACGCGTTTCTGTTCTTCATCGGCGTAAAAGATCGCGGACCGGTATTGGCGACCCATATCGTTGCCCTGTCTATCGAGTTGTGTCGGGTCGTGCGCGACGGAGAAATGGATCTTGAGCAATTGACCGAATGTGGTTTGGCTGGCGTCGTAGCGAATCTCGATCGCTTCAGCGTGATTTGTCCTGCCGCTGCACACGGTCCGGTAATTCGCTGTATCGGCGGTATCTCCGGCGTACCCGTTCCGGACCGAAATCACTCCTTTTAATTCGCTGAAGACGGCTTCCACGCACCAGAAGCATCCGCCTGCCAAGACCGCAGTCTTTTCAACTGGTGAAGGCGAAAGTGGCGTATCGAGCTTTGGATCGGGAAAGCTTTTTATCGGTACTCTACAAGAATCCGCCAAGTTAATTCTCCTTCAGGCAACTGGGCGGTCTATGAAGCGGTCATAGACCGCCGCTACAGCTTGCATCAGAAGTTTAACCTGGTATTGATCGTAAACGTGCGGTTGCCGGTTTTATTCAGGAAGCGGCCGAAATTTGCGTTATTGATGTCGAGATTTAGAGCGCCGGTGGCACTCGTTGCCCAAAGCGAGTGATTCAAAACATTGATCGCATCCACCCGCATCTCGAATTCTTTCTTCTCTGTAATCTTGATGCGTTTCACGAGATCCATGTCGAGCTGGAAGCTCGACGGACCTTCGATCCAGCGCTTGCCCAAATTACCTAACTGACCGGGTTGTGGATTGGTCAGAATCAAATTCCCTGACGAGTCTTTAATGGCGAGATTCGTGCAGAGTGCGCTCAGAGTCGGCACAGTCTTAACGCTGTTGCAGGTCGCGTCGGAGGTCTGAGTCAAACCTTGGAAGTAAGTAGCCCCGGCGACACCGGGTGCCGTGACGACCTTTCCGGAATTCTTTGGAAACGCACCAACGAGATTCGGCATATTCGCAGTGGAGGCACTGAAAGTAGCCAAATTCGCCGTGACGTTGAGTGGAGCTCCCGAGGTCCAGTTTCCGATAGCTCCGAATTGCCAACGCTCCACCAGTCGCGCGAGCCAACCCGAGCTGTTGCGGAGCAGCAGCCGGCCTGATCCGAACGGCAGCTCAAATGTCCCGTTGGAACGGAAGCTGTGCGTCCGGTCAAAGCTCAAACGCGTCTTTTCCATCCTGCGGTTGGTGACGTCCCGGAAATTGCTCGCGTTATCCGCAGAATCATCTCCGAGGCCTTTGCTGAGAGTGTATGACGTTTGATTGCTGAAGCCGTTCGACAAGCGTTTGGTCACTTGCACGATCAGTGAATGGTACGTGGAAGCGCTGCCATTCCCATTGAGCGTGACGCTCGAGAACTGCGGATTGGCGACGAAGTAAGTTTCAGGCAGTTTCGCATTTCTGAGAATGCCCCCATTCTCATTAGTAAAGGCATTCGTTGTGTTGAAGAAGTTGGCAAGAGCCCCAACCGAACCTGTGGCGAGCATGGTTTGCGTCGTCGTGAACGCGCGGAGCGCGGCCGAACCCGTACGCGTTACACCATCGACCACCCCGAATCCCGTCACATTCAATCCCATCAGCATGCGATCGAACAACGGTGCATCTCCTCCCTGCTGCGTGATTTTAAATGCCTGGAGAAAGTCGGGATTCGAAGACGCTTGCCATTGATTGAGAGCCACGGCGTCATACAGCTTGGTGCTCTTGTTGGCAACGTAGCTCACTTCCAAGGTGGTATTGCGAACAAGGTCGCGCTGGATCTCGAGATTGAAATTCTGAACGTACGGATTCACGTAATGATCTTCGAACGTCGAGATCGCGACGTTGCGTGCGGTGAGCAGGACCGGATCCAAGATCTGGCCGCGGGGCATCGGAAGCACGATATCTCCGAACGATTTCCACGGAAGACCATAGGAGGTGTTGATGGAAGTCCACCGCAGGCCCTGAACAGTTCCTAATGCTCCATCCAGCGTGGAAAATGTGCGGCCGCCTCCTTGGTAGCTCACACCATAACCGGCGCGAAGCACTGTCCTGTCTTTGCCGAAATATGGAATCGACCAACTGAGGCCAATCGATGGCCCGAAGTTTTTGTAGTCGTTCAGCCAAACGGGCTTCGGATTCGTCGAGTTCTTACCAATGAAATCGATTAACGTCAGCGCTCCGTTGAACGTGGTTCCGGTCAGGCCATGTACCGCATCCTTTCCGCCGATGGGTTGTCCCATGAGTCCATACTGGTCATAGGGCGTACCGAAGTAGTCCCATCGCAGACCGAGATTCACGGTCACACTAGGCCTCAATTTCCAGTCATCTTTGAAGAACGCGCTCATCGCATTCTGATGGATTTCGCGATGTTTCCCTTTACGTGTCTGCTCGAGAAAGTCGCGGAACTGCGGATCCTTTGCGCTCTCCAGCTCGAAGTTCTGAGTGATCGATGCGATGCCGCCGGCCAAATCCGCCAGGATGCCTTGAGCACGAGTTTGACTCCCACCGATCAGGCCTGGGAAATTCGTCACATTAATACCAGTCACGGCTGCAGTAGCAGCAGCGCCCATCGTGGCAGTGGGCAACGCATTCGCTCCCTGCATCGAATGATTAAACGTCCAATGACCTTCACCACCGATCTTGAATGCGTGTCGGCCTCGCGTGATGCTTAACGTATCTGCGACGCTCTTGTCGGCGCTCCATTGATCACGATCTCCAAGACCAGTGTCATAGAAGTTCGAAAAGTTGACCGGATTCGCGAGAAACGGATATGGCGTCCCATCGGCGCGGCGGCCGGTGCTGACGAGCTTTAAGAATTCATCTTTCGGGTTGTAGGGGTTGGAATACGGAACTTCAACCAGATGCTTCCCTCGTTTGTAACCGAAGCGAATCTCATTGAGCATCGACGGCGAAAGCGTCGAGACAAATGACCCGGTATAGACCTGAGGCGTCCGTAAAACAATTCCTCGATATTTGCCATCAGGGAAAGGCGGCGGGTTGCCGTCGGTCGGAACGCGTTCTCGGGTGCCCACCAGAAAGAGCTTGTGCCTTGAATTGAAGTTGTAATCGATGCGCAGGTTGACCTGATTACGCTCAACATCGACGCCATCACCACTAGCTCCATCGATACCACGCGTGCGCCGGACAAATCGATAGCCGGCAGTGTTCAAACCATCGCCGGTCTCAAAATAATTCGGCAGGGGAGAGTTCGCCAGGATCTGCTGGATACGTCCGGTTGGATCCATCGTCAGCCGATTCGAATCGATGCCGAGGACGCTTTTCGACATCAAGTCACCTGTAGCAGCGGCCGGTCTGACAGGATTCCCGAGCAAATCCACAACGGGCGCTTGTGGATTGGTACCGGTCGTCGTATTTGAGTTCGCGTTGCCGTTCACGACGCCGGGAAAGTACCGGAATATGCCGTTACGCATTGGTTCGGTCAGCACCGCTGTCGTTACTACCGAGCGCTGCACGACGCGCTGACCTTCATACAGAAAGAAGAAGAAAGCTTTGTTCTTTTTGATAGGTCCGCCAAGGCGGCCGCCAAACTGATTGCGGTTGAGATAATTCGTGCTGACGCCCGTGCGGTTGTTGTTCCAAGTGTTGGCATCGAGGGCAGTGTTGTGATTGTTCCAAAACAAGCTGCCGCTGTAGCTGTTTGTTCCCGACCGCGTAGACAATTGCACACCACCAGCCTTTCCCAGTTCCGGATCGGCGGAGGACACGACGATGCGCACTTCCTCGACAAGATCGGGGCTGACGTATGTCTGCGAAAACACGCCGAGGTCATATCGGCCGTCGGCTACATTGATGCCGTCGCGCAGCGTCGCCACTTGGTTGATTCGGTGACCTGCAAAATTGCTGTCTTCGGTGCCGGCCGCCGTAGCGACCAAATCCAGCACATTGCGCGAGCTCAGCGGCAGATCCTTGACGGTGTAATCGGGGAGCACGGTTCCCACAGATGAAGACGAGGTGGCCAGAGTGGTATCGACGGAGACGGCAACTTCGATCTGCTGCGCTACGCCACCAACCTGCAAGTTGAAGTTGAGGCGAACCTGCTGAGCGATACCGAGACCCACATCGTTGTAAGTTTGCGTGCGAAAACCTGGAAGCTCGGCGCTAACCGTGTAGGTACCAGTCTGCAGGTTTGCGAATTGATACGCTCCACTTTCGTTGCTGATGACGGTAGTAATGACACCCGTTTGAGTGTTCCTTGCGGTGATCGTCACGCCGGGAATCAAAGCGCCGCTGGTATCGGCAACTGTTCCTCCGACACTGGCGTTTATTTGACTGAAGACGCAGGTAAGAGACCCCACCAACAGCAGCAGCGCCGCTGCGACTAAAAAGTTTTTCATGCACCACCCCTTGATTGCGCAGAGTTAAGCCGTCATTAGCGATTTGTGTCAAGGGATTTCTGCCGCTGGAGCCGCCAATGACGCCAATTACGCTAATGGTTTTGCGCGATTGGCGTAATTGGTGGCTCTACCCTGTTGTAAACTACGCATTTTGATTTCGATTACTTAATTAATTCTTCCTTCTAAACAGGAGTCATATCTATGGGCGAAATTGTTGCTGCAATGGGCGTGTGTCATTCACCACATTTGTTAACCCGTCCCCCCGATGAAAACCCGGAACATCAGGAACTCAGCATTGGCGCGATGCGCAAACTTGGAAAAATCCTCGATGAAACTCGGCCGGACGTCATCCTGTTTCTAGGCAGTGACCATCTGGAAACGTTCAGCGTCACCTGTGTTCCCGCATTTGCGGTCATCGCTGGAAATCGGGTGATTGCGAAGCATGCCGGTTTTCATTACAACCTTCCGAACAACCGCTCCATGGCGGAAGACCTGCTCAGCAAACTAATTCGCGCGAACTTCGATATCGCCTACTCCGAAGACGCCATCCTTGGACACACGTTCGCGGTTCCGTTCGAGTACGTGTTGGAAAACCGAAAGATTCCGGTTGTGCCCTTTTTCACGAATGTATACTTGCCGCCGTTGCCCAGCATGCAGCGTTGCGCGGCTCTGGGACGTGAGATTGCGAAGATCATCAAAGGCCGCAAGGAACGAGTGGCAGTGATTGCCAGCGGCGGAATGTCGCATTATCCGGGTACCAGCAAGTATGAATATCCGGAGTTCAATTTCGATTACTGGATGATTTCTCAAATGGAAATCGGTAACACCGAAGCGATTCTGAATCTGACGCCAGAGCAATTGGATGAGACCGGCAACACTGAAATGCTGAATTGGGCAACGATGCTGGGTATGATCGGCTTCGCCCCCGGCGAGTTGATCCAGTACACGCCAACCTGGCATCATGGCCACGGTTATATGCGGTTTCTCCCGCAGCGGGAACGCAAGACTCCTCCGAGGCGGATCAAGGAAGAATACGGCGGCTTCAAGTTCAAGAACAGAGGGTTCGAATTCTACAAGACTCCGCCGGCTTCCGCTGCCAAACTCAACAAGCTGCTGTTTGACATGCGCTTGAGTACGGACCTGTGCGAGCGGATCGTCAAGAATCCGGACGCTGTATCCGCGGAATATGGGCTGAAACCCGAACAACGCAAACTCGCTCAGAATATGATCAAGGTCGGCACCACACACAAGGTCAGCAAATACGTACCGCCCTTTGTGGCAGCAGGCGTTCATCCGCTGCTGGCTCTGATGGGTTTGCACGCGGTGTATCCGGTGGCGCGTAAGGCGCTGCAGTCCAAAAATGGCGAACGAACAGTTTTGGCTGCGGCCGGAACTGCGAAGGAAAGAGGAAGGGTATGAAGACTGTTGATGTTGGCCAGGTAATCGACGAAGGCCGCTGGACGACGTACCAAAAACTGCTCATTCTAGGAACCGCGCTTACGATCATTCTCGACGGTGTTGACAATCAGTTGCTCGGGAACGCGGTCCCCTCTCTCATGAAGGAGTGGGGACTTGCGCGCGGAGCGTTTTCGACGGCGCTGGCGATGAGTCCTTTTGGAATGATGATCGGCGGTGCAGTCGGGGGAATGTTGGGCGATCGCATCGGCCGCCGCACTGCCCTGCTCTTCAGCATGCTCTCGTTTGCGGCGCTCACGTTGGCAATCTCCACGGTCAATGGTCTGGCGATGCTCGCTGTGCTCCGTTTCATTGCAGGCGTGGGCTTGGGCGGCGCGATGCCGAATGCCGCAGCCCTGGCTTCCGAGTATGTGCCTCGCCGGCAGCGTCCATTCGCCGTAACACTGACGATCGTGTGTATCCCGCTGGGAGGTTCACTTGCTGCGTATCTCTCCGCGCGGGTTCTTCCCATTTATGGATGGCGGTCGCTGTTCGTATTGGGCGGCACCATACCGATTGTGCTCGCGCTCGTTCTCTTCAAAATTCTTCCGGAGTCTCCTCGCTTTCTCGCCAGCCGGCGCGAGCGGTGGTCCGAGTTGATCGCGATGTTGCGCAGGATCGGACACGATGTGCCGTCGGATGCGACGTTCGTCGAAGCAGGTGGCGCGCAAGTTTCAAAATCGAAGGCGTCGATGAAGGATCTGTTCTCTCCGGAATTCCGTCGTGACACCTTGGGCCTTTTCGGTTCGTTCTTCTTCTGCCTGCTGGTCAACTACGTCGGAATTCTGCTGCTCGTCGTCACTTTGACGGGAGCTGGCTTCACGCAACCCGCAGCAAGCAATTCCCTCTTCTGGTGGAATAACGGCGGTGTTGCTGGAGCCATCCTTGGCGCACTCCTCATTCAACGGATGGGCTCGCGCATCACGATGCTGGGCTTGTCCGCCATCGCGATCGCCAGCGCATTTATTGTCGCGTCCATGCCGATAGACCCCCAGAACGGTTCCACGCTCCTGATCATGTTTATTCTTCTCGGGGGTTCGCTCAACGCAGTGCAAACGACGATGTATGCGCTCGCCGCGAATGTGTATCCCACTGAAATTCGCGGCACAGGTATCGGTACAGCCGTGGCCGTGGGCCGGATCGGCAACGTGCTGGCGTCGTATACCGGTAACTATGCTTACAGCCTGGGTAAAGAACCGGCGTTCTTCTCCACGTTTGGTATCGGGATGGTTATCGTCTTTCTGTCGCTAGCCGTTATTCGCCGCCACATCGGACGCACAGTGACCGAGATGGGTGGTGTGAGAGTGAGCGCTCCAGCCGGACACTAGTTCGATTGCTGCTGCATCGCCTTGCGGCTCATTGGATAGATCGTCAGGAGCGACATCAGCGCCGAAAGCGGATGCGCTCCTGCTTCGACCATCGCCGGAACATATTCGCTGACGTGCTTCGCCCCGCCAACATCGACGAGTCCGTGCGCCGCCTTCCTTTGATGAGGTTCGAGTTCGTATTCCTCCGCGACGGAATCGAACTTGTAGATGATGCGCCGGCACAGTTCAGTGTTCTGCCGCATGTCAAAAAGCAGCCGATTCAATTGTTGTGCCGATGCCGGTGGATGTTTATAGAACTGGAATCCCTCGTTCCTGAATTTAAAACCACCGAATTCTTCCGATACTTTTTGGACCGGCCTTTGACGCTTCCTTGCCGGAATGAAGCGCATCATACAATGGCCGTGATGCCAGGTCGGCGTGTACTGAAGCAGTTCTCCTGGAACGGGTCCAATCACCCCGAGCATGATCGTCCAATTGAGCATTTCCGTGTTGCCGGTTTCGTCCAACTGCTCGGGTTCTAGATTCAGCACAGCATCGGTATTTCCGATTTCGAGCTGCGAAATCATCCAGCGATCGAACTCGAATTCCGGCTGAGGATACTTGCTGGTTCCAGGGTAATGCGACATGCCTCCACTCGCGATAATGGCCACGCGTTCCGGACGACCCTCAATGATCTTCCCTATCGCCCGGCCCAACGCGGCGCAACGCGACGCGGTGGGCAACGGCGGCATGTAAACGTTCGTATGGAAAGGAACGATGGGGATATTGCGCTTTTCGATGAGGTATTCAAAAGGTACAGCGAATGTGTGACCGAGCACTGCATCTTCGGAGTACGAGATATCGAAGCCTTCATGGATCAGCTTATCGAGAAGATCTTCCGCCAGCTCCGCATTGATCGGCATTTCATAATTGTGACCCGCAAACTCGGCAATCGCGCGCCTTCCGCCGATGATTGCGAATGTCGGGATGCACTTCATGGAAAACGTTTCCAGATGATCGCTTCCCAAAAAAATGATCGCGTCAGGCTTGGTTTCATCGAGAATTTTTCCAAGTTCACGCATTGCCGCGATACTGGCATCGAGCATCTGCGGGTCTTCGTCGGGCGGCCGAATAATCAACTGCGGCGCGTGAACCGTGCCGAATGCGGCAACAATCTCTCCCATTACTTCCTCCTCCTAGCGATCAGGTCCAGAGTGTACAACACCGCCAACGGACGGGAAATAGCCCGGCGCGGTCCAGCAGAATTGACGAGTTTTTGTCTGCTTTATTTTCCTGACGGCTTATTCTTGTCAATCTCAGGTCCCTGGTTTCCGTTACCGCTCACTTCTATAGGGGGAAATGAATATGAACCGCGTGTTGCTCGCTATCCTGACAATCGTTTTGTTGACTAACTCTGCATTTGCTCAAGCTGTGATTACCGTCGCTCAGTTGAACGGAACGGTACGAGACAGCACAGGAAGCGTGGTAGCGAATGCCAGTGTAAATCTCCGGAACCTCGACACGAATCGCACATACACGTCGACCTCAGATGCTCAGGGATATTACATCGTTCCCAATCTGCCCCCGGGGTCTTATGAACTGAATGTGACGTACAGCGGTTTTGAACCATATGTTCAATCGAGCATTCAACTGAGAGTGGGACAAACAGCAACGCTCGACGTAACCCTGGCCGTGCAAGGCCGCCGGGAGGTTGTGGAGGTTACCTCAGAGACAGCCGCCATCGAGCCAACCCGCACAGAGCTCAGTAGCGTAATTGAGACGAAGCAAATCGACAATTTACCAATCAGCGGCCGCCTGTTTACCGACTTTGCTCTGTTAACGCCCGGTGTGACGACGGGCCGCACCAGCGTCGGATCCACCATCACTGAGTTCGAAGTGTCACGCGTTTCCTTTGCCGGAATGCGCGACCTCAGCAATCAAGTTACGGTTGACGGCGCCGACAACATCAATACTGCAACAGGCTCCCAACGCGCTACTCCGCCGCAAGAAGCCGTGCAGGAGTTCCGTGTGGTGAATAACAGCTTTGGCGCGGAGTACGGCCGCGCTTTGGGCGGCATTGTGAATATCGTGACGAAGTCCGGTACCAACAAGCTTCATGGGTCGGTATACGATTACTTTCAGAATAACAAGTTGAACGCCCGATCGCTTCTGCAGCCCGCGCCTCAACCGGACGTTCTGCGTCAAAACCAGTTCGGCGCTACGCTCGGTGGCCCCATCAAGACAAACAAGACTTTCTTCTTCCTCAACTATGAAGGACAGCGACGCGGCGAATCGCCGACGTATCCCGCGGTGCTTCTCAACAACATCGCGCTGATCAATTCGTCCAAGGCGGCGCTCGGAATTGCGCCCGAGAATCTCGGTGTCTTGAAAACGAAGGATAACGATTACGGCATTGCCAGATTCGATCACCAGCTTCGCGCTCACCACCAGCTTTCATTGAGATACAACATCGAGAATGGGCGTGATTTAAACCAGCTCGTGGGCGCCACATTGGACGGCGGCGGCATCGGTGCTCCGAGCAGCGGGCACAGCGTATTTCTGAGTGACCAATCGCTGGTCGGCACGCTCACGTCCCAGATAGGCAGCAATAACGTAAACACGGCGTTGGGCCAGTAAGCCCGCCGGCGCTACAACTTTCCGGGAGTGACCGGCGAGCCGAATCTCGATATTCCCAATGAACTGCTTTTCGGGCACAACTTCGGTGTTCTGGACAAGATCTGGGAAACGCGGTACCAGGGTTCGGATTCCATGTCCTGGATCAGCGGAAAACACTTTGTTCGCTTCGGTGCGGATCTGAATTGGGTCAAGAATTACGTTCTGTGGCCAGGATTCACGCCGATCCGCATCATCCTGCCGGGCATCAATTGCCTCGTGGATTTTGCAAACTTCGTGAGGCCAACGGCGAGGATCGTGTCCAACTTTGCTGCCGGGCCATGCCCAATGGCTCTTCCGCCAAACAGCGACCCACGGTTTCCGCCGTTTCCAGCTGTGCCGGGTCCGAATCCTGCGGATCTTGCGAATGGCGTTCCGATCGCATTTCAGTCCGCGCCTCTGGGCACAACTGTCAACTTCACCCCCGGCGTGGTCGAGAGGCTAAACACGGATTACTGGACTAATGCCTATGACCCGGCTCAAGAGAAAAACTTTTCGGTAAACCTGAACCACGGCTACTACGGCTTCTTCGTGCAGGATCAATGGAAGGCCACGCCAAAGCTGACGTTCAACTATGGTTTGCGATACGACTTCGAGTCCGGTCTCTCCGACCAGATGGATGTGAGTCACAAGGGCTTTCAGCCCCGTGTCGGACTCGCATATTCACCCGACAGAAAGACCGTCATTCGTGCCGGCTTCGGCCTCTTTAACGACCGCTACGCCCTCCCCTTCCTTTTCATCACGTACCCGCAGCGGCCCGCCATTCTCCCGAATGCAGATCTGCCGCCGAATCGCAGAGGCGCGGAGAGCGCCGTATATGAGCTGTTCACGTTCCCGTTCATTCCCGTACCTGGTGTGCCGACACCGGCACAGATTGCTAAAGATTTTTTCAGGACCGGTGAGGTGCGCTCGATGAGTGTTTCTGCTCCAACTTCCGTCGGATACAGTTACACAGATCGGCACAGTCCCATTCCCTATTCGGAACAAGCCAGCCTCGAGATTAATCGGGAGATTGGAAGCGGGCTCACGATTGGCGCGGGCTACCTCTTTGTCGCCGCGCATCACCTGCTGCGCTCCACCTTGGGTAACCTCTGTCCTGTTCCGGGAATCTCGAGCGGACCGTATCCCTGCCCCGCAGCCGGACCGCCGCCGCCGGGCTATCCTGCCGGCAAGAATTATTACAGCGGCATTCCGCGATACCCGGCCGGTTTGATCTGTTGCAACGATCTCACCGGGAACTCGGCTTATCACGGCGGGACGCTGCAAGTGAACAAGACTGCGGGCAACTATGTGAATCTGAATGCCAGCTATACGCTCTCTCACACGCTGGACGACGGGACGTTCGCGACCTTCATCAGTGTTCCGGAGGACGTTTTCCGCAGAGGTCTGGAACGGGCGACGTCGAACCAGGATGCACGGCATCGCTTTGTCACGAACTTCTCAGTGACTGGTCCTTCCAACACGTTCCTGCGGAACTCCGTGTTGAGCAACATCGTCATCCTTCAAAGTCCGCGTCCGTTCACATTGTTTGTGGGCTTCGATTCCAACAATGACACCATTCCTGCGGCCGATCGCGTTGGGAATCTCTCTCGCAATACGTACAAAGGCGACAGCTTTCAGACGTGGGACATCCGTCTCTCGCACACGATCCACCTTCCGCGGGAAGGAACGCGCCTAGAACTTGCCGTCGATGCCTTCAACCTGCTGAACCGCGCGAATGTGGACGAAGTCGTCGGCGTCTACGGCACGTACAATCTTTGTGGCGGACAGCAGCCCCGGCAGTACAAGGACGCGGCAAGCCAGGCCATCCAGGCAGTTCAGGTTGGAGGGTGTCCTCTGGCGGGACCGCCCGTTCCGAATCCCCTTTTCGGGACGCCCAGAACAACGTTCAACCCGCGGCAGTTGCAATTCTCTGCGAAGTTGTTGTTCTAGTCATCTCAGGTATGTCCGTTGGTACGGAGTAATTCAGAAATATGCCCACGACCAGTGAAGTACCGGTCCTGATCGTTGGTGGGGGTGCAGTCGGGTGCGTGTTGTCGATGGAGTTGGCGCGCCGCGGCATCGAGTATCGATGTATCGAACGCATGCCAGGTCCCGGCCGTGAGTCGCGTGCCATCGCGATGCACGCGCGCACGGTCGAACTGCTTGATCTCGTAGACAAAGCGCTGAGCAAGCGTGTCCTGGAACGCGATCTTTGGTGCAAAGGATACGTGATGCACTTTCTCCGCGACGGTGAGAGAACGGAAGTTCGTCCCGGTCTCGATTACACGACGGTCGATTCTCGATACAACTGCATCTTTGCGCACAACCAAAGCGAGACCGAAGCGTTCGTGCGCGGTTACACGCGCTCCCGGTTCGGCAAGACCATCGAATACAACGCGCCGTTTCAAGACCTGACGCTGGAGGCGGACGGCGTTACGGCGCGGATCACGCACGCCGATCGAGGCGACGAGGAAGAGCTTATCCACTGCCGGTACCTCATCGCAGCCGACGGCATCAATTCGCGCGTGCGCCGCGGCCTCGGAATGTCCGTCAAGGAGAGAGACTACGCCGGCAGCTTCTTTCAAAATCTCGATATTTATTTGAACGGCTTCCCCGATTGGACAGACTATTTTCACTACTGTGTCGGCACCGATCACTTCTTGATGGTGGCGCCGCTGCCCGGCGGTCACTTTCGACTGCTGCTGAGCGACCGCGGTGAAGCTTCGGACACAATGCTCACGCCGCAGCAAGCGTTCATGCGTCTACTCGAACGCCACTTCGACGGCATCACGATGGGCGATGTGGTGTGGCATTCGAGGTGGGAGACCTGGGTCCGTTTGGCCGATACCTTCCGCCAGGGAAATGTCTTTCTCGCAGGAGATGCTGCGCACGTGCACTCGACGACCGGCGGCCAAGGGATGAACTGCTGTATGCAGGACGCCTTCAATTTGGGATGGAAGCTCGCGCTCGTCCTGAAAGGCCACGCGAGACCGGAGCTGCTCGATACTTACGAAGCGGAACGCCGGCCGGTCGCTGGACAAGTCATCTGGGCTGCATCTTCGCTGCACGACATCTTCATGACGCACGGCAAGGACATCGCCCAGCGAAAACAAACGATGTTCGATCCCGGCTATACAGAGAAGGTCGTGAACTACTGTTCAGGCGTGGCCTACACGTACAAAGACTACGTCCAACAAACCGCCGGCTTGACGGAACTCAATGGTCCCGCCATTGGCGACCGCGCACCGGACATCGATTTCGAGCAAGGCGGCACACTTTTCGATCGGCTGCGGCACGAGTACTTCACGCTCTTGGCCATGCCGGGTCACCGCGACCGTTCACCGGTCGCCGAACAGCTGCAACGGCGCTTCTCACCGGTGCTCGCGGTTGAAACACTTCCCAGATCGGAAGCTCTTTCCAAGCGCTACGGGCCAAGCGACGGCCGATTGATCCTTGTTCGTCCCGATGGATACATCGGTTTCAGGTGCCCTGAGGACGAATCGCACCTTCTGGAAGCGGCACTTGAGGCGGTACTGAAGAAGCTATGAATGAATTGCAACAACATTAGAAACGTCGCGATTTCGCATTCATTCACACCTTCCCGCAAAAGCGACCCTGATATGAATACAAGAGACTGCTTGTTATGAACGCGCATTCATACTGTGAACGCCGATTTCAGATTCACGGCGAAGCAACTCATCTTTAGTTCCGGTTTTTCTATGGATTGACAAACTCACCCCTGCGGCAACGGATTTGCTCATCAAAGAAATTCGCGAACGCAGAGAGGTGTAAGTATGCATCGGTATTTCAGGGTTGGGTTGCTCGTCGGACTACTCTTTGGGCAAGTCGTCGTTGGAAGCGCACAAACCACCAGCGCAGGCGATCTGATCGCGGAGATCATCACTCCGGAACCAGCGAACGGCTTTTTCGGGAAGGCCATTGGCTATGACGGCCGTTATCTTTACTACACAGAATGGGCCGGCATTGTCCTTCACAGGATCGACGTGCCGCCTCCCGGTTTGAGTAATGCGACCGGCCATATCGACATCCCCATTCAGGGCGCCCCGACCGGGATTATGGCTATCTCGTACGACGCGGGCCGGGATGCGTTCTGGGCAGTCGGAGGCGACGGCTTATCGATTTACCTGCTGCGGAACACTGGCGTAGCAACTCTCAGGTTTATCGTCGACCCCACAACGGACCGCCCTGGCAACTGCAAGCCGCGAGGCGCGTTGTGGCTGGACGGTTGCCTGACCGAAACGAAGATCAACTACGACGCGACAGACGATACGATCTGGTACGCGCCGGACACTTCGAAGCGCATCTACCACTATTCTACGGTTCCCGATGATCTCGGAACGGCCCAGCTCGTCGCGGCCACACCTTGGATCGACGTCGACGTTCCGCCCAACGACATGGATCAAGAGTGCGGCTACAGCCAGGTGAGCGGTGTCGCCGTCGGCGGCGCTTATTTGCTCGTCAATATCGCGGGCTGCCCGCGATATTTCAAGTACGCGAAGGATGGAACCAAGATCGCTTCGTATCCAATCAACCCGATACCCTCCGGCGACCTCGAGTGCGACAACCGGAGCTATGCCGTATCTGTGATTTGGGCGAGGAATGGTTGGTCGAGCGGAAACATTTATGCGTACCAGCAACCATTCAATGATGCTTGCCAATATGGTGGAGGGCAACGGTTGCCTTGATCCCAATTTAAGGAAATAACGTGAGAAGGCTGGCATTACTTGTTGTCTTTCCGTTCACTCTTGTGGCGGCGGCCCTTCAAGACTCAGGCTCCTATTACGTCGATGGATCAAACGGCAACGATCTCAATCCAGGAACGTCATCGGCTCCCTGGCAAACAATCCAAAAAGCCGCGGACACAGTTGTGCCCGGCAATGTGGTCACTGTTCGAGCCGGCACCTACAACGAACATGTGAAAGTCACCAGATCCGGAAGCTCCGGCGCCCTTATCACATTCCAGGCGAACGGAACCGTTGTCATGCAGGGGTTCACGATCCTTGCAGATTATATTCGGGTGATGGGTTTCGAAATCACAAACTCCAACACCACGTACGGCGACGGCAATGGCGTCGCCGTTGAAGGAAGTTTCAACGAGATTCGAAACAACTATGTCCACGATCTCATTTTTGGAGAAGGCATATGGCTGTATGGCGGTCCGAACAGAGATGCTTCGTTCACCAGTAACAACATCGTTAGCGGGAATCGAATCGTGCGGGCACGCATCGCAGGCATCTTAGCGGAAGGGACAAACAGTCTGATTGAGAACAACGATATCAGCAATACGGTTCAAAACCCGCCGGGAGCTCCACCCCGGGATGGTTCGGACGCCGATGGAATCCGCTTCTTTGGCTCGGGACATATCATCCGCCGCAACTACATTCACAACATCACGCTGGGAGATCCAGGAAATACGAACCCACACATTGATGGTTTCCAGACTTGGGGGCCTTGTTCGAATATGGTTATCGAGCAGAACCTCGTGTCGCAGGCCGAAACCCCCGACCAGGGAATGATCATTGAGGGTCTCGTGCAGCCAGTCGGCAACATTACGATCCGAAACAATATCTTTATGACCAACGGTACGGATTATGCGCCCGCAGTGTTGGCTGGTGATCAGGGGCCAGTAACGAACGTTAAAATCGTCAATAACACGATGGTCGCACTGAACGGGCCAGCGGAGTGGGCGATTTGGTTATTCAGCAATTTGAGCGGGGCCGTCATCAAAAACAACGCAATATACGACCACGGCAAGAACAGCACACCTTACATTCGAATTGACAGCGGGGCATCGGGGTTGGATATCGGCTTTAACTCGATTTCAAAAAGTGATGGCCAGCCGCCGCCCGGATTACCGTACCCGGGCGATTTGTGGATGGTGAACCCGCAATTCCTCAATTTTGCAAACCACGACTTTCACCTTCAATTGGGTTCGCCTCTCATCGATGCCGGAGCATTTATCTCGATCGTACCCAACGACTACGATGGCGTCTCCAGACCCGTTGGCGCATCCTACGATATCGGAGCTTTCGACCGGTAAAGCAACTCGTGCGCTTCACGACAAGTAAATTCCATTCGGATCGATTTCATCCCGCAGCAGACGGACTTCTTCCGGACTGGGCAGCGGAGTCAATGGCAGGTCTTTCGGCACTTTCAAGGGGAAGCCCGTATTTTCCAACACATCTTCCAACCGCGCGGCTGGATGCATGGAAACGAGCGTCGCCGCGTGCGTCTGGGGATCGAAGCCGATCACAGCACTGTCGGTAACAAGACGATACGGGCCGCCGCCCCTCAGACTTAATTCGCGCCGGCTGCGCCCGCCGGCAAAGCCTGGGCTTGTCAGATGAGCCAACACATGACGCAGCTTGCGCCTGTTGTGACGCATGATGACGATGACGCGCTTGGCAAGCGAGGCGGTATCGTTCCCACCGGCGCTGCCATTGAAGTAGCGGATGTTTCCGGATTCGTCCTTCAAGAGCGTCGTGTTGAGATTACCGAATCCATCGATCTCCAGCGCTCCGAGAAATCCCACGTCGACGACGCCGCCTTGCAGGCTCATGCCCATCACATCGCGGAAGCTTGTCCAAGTCGTCGCCCGATAGAAATTCCGGGGATCGGCGACGCCCACCGGCGTGTCCTTGGGTTGGGCATTCATCACTCCGATTTCAAGAAGGAAGGTCATTTTGGGAGCATGAGTTCGCTTGGCGAGAGCGCATGCCACCCAAGGCAGTCCGATGCCGACCACGACGACTTCGCCATCGCGGATCTCTCTCGCTCCCGCGGCCGCCATGATCTCAGTAGGGCGGGCTTCTGACATAACGTTCAATAACCGAGAATCCGATCCGCCTTCAGTTCGTTCATCCGCCGCAGGCCGCCAACTTTTTCGAGGTATTCCCAATGATCCTTCGTACCGGTGATATACGTCTTGACGTAATCCGGGAATGTCTCTTTTCGCTTCGAGTGGTTGACGTAGAGTCGCAAATGATCGGCGTCGAAATCATAGTATTGGAAAACCGCTGTCGGATGGGCACCAAACGGCTGGTGAATGACCGCTTCAACACGATGAGCTGGAATGATGGTCTGCTCCGGATATCGCTGGATGTATTCGGTGGGTACAAGCTCTTCTGCGATGACAATAACTCGGCGGCCCGCCTTAGCCTGTTCTTCGTTTTCCCAGCGGGCACCATGAATCTGGGAATTCCCCTCATAATCCGAAATCTGGACATGTACGAAGGAAACATCCGGATTGAGCGCCCTCAAGAGAAGATACTCTTCGCCGGTGAAGGGACACTTCATACGTTTCACGTCTTGGGCGGCAGAGCCCGCTTCGAGCCGATCCAAGACCTCGGAGGCAATTAGGGATTTAACGGGAATGAACGAGAGACCTAACGCTCCGGCCAAATATCGAAAACAAATCGTGAGGCTGCTGTAATCGTGTGCATCGACCGATCGCGTCTCCCGTGCCCGATTCACACAATGCACTGGACCGAAGCGATCCAGTGAACCGCCACCCATAATGAGACGGCTTACGAGGCCGGTCCCAACGAGCAGATCCGTATCGAGACCCACCACGCCCTGCGACAACGTGAGATTCTTCTTTTGTTGGCGGATCAACTCGTGAGCCACCGCGATACAACCTCGATTAATCGCGAAGCCACCGAGCGCGATATGCGATCCATCGGGAATCGTCGAAACAACTTCGGCAACTGTCTTTACTTTGTCAGCCATAGTGCTTGTCCGGAAAGTCGATGAGGCTATCAGAAGTAGAAAGCGGACTTCAAGCGACAACTGCTGCGGGTGCGACAACTGCTGCGGGTAGCGGCGACCACGCGCGTGGCTAAAATTGTGGCGCTCGCTTCGCGAGCTGAGTTCGCACCTACACAAGGAGCCTAGAGAGACCTCAATGTGCCGTCCTATATAGCGCTCGATCGAATGTCGCTCGCGGGTCCTTCAACTGTTCGGTCACCCGTTCGAGCAATAACTTGATCGGAACCTCATTGACATCTGCTCGGCGCCTCTCGAGCAAAGAGACGAGAACCGTTTGAGCTTCCACCAGACGGCCGGCTTCGTACATGGCGAGGGCGTTCTCATATGCATCGCGATACGCCAGCCAACTCTCTGCAGGCGGCGTTGAATGCAGTTCGTAAAGATCGATCAAATTGGCGATGCCTGCCAAATGCGCCAAGCCCAGACGGCAAACTGGAAAATCTGCCGGCAACTTGCTACGCGTTGCCCCAGTAATCAAGAGCGGCGTTCCAACATGTTTGCTCTGGTCTTGAACTCGGCTGGCCAAATTGACGGTATGGCCGTGCGGACCGTACTTGAATTTGCGTGTGCTGCCCGTGTTGCCTACCTGCGCAACACCGGTGTTGATGCCGATTCCCAGCGACAGCCGTCCTCCAACGACGTTTTGCCAATCGGCTTCCAATCCCGCCATTTCCCCCAGCATGGCCACCGCTGCGCGACAAGCCAGAAGAGCGTGACTTTCCTGCGCGACGGGCGCATTCCACATCGCGAGAATACCGTCTCCGGCATAATCGACGATAACGCCCTCATGTTCCACGATGCGGTTGGACAGTCGCTCCATCATGTCCCGAATCAACTGGCAGGTTTGCTGTGGTCCTAAACGCTCGGCAAGAGAAGAAAAGCTGCGGAGGTCGCTCACCAGAACGGTGACATCCTGGTTTCGGCCTTCCAGCAAAGCGGGGTCGCGCTCGAGCTGCTCCGCCAGGCCGGGAGAAAAAAACTGCCTGACGGACGCCCAACGCTGATGCGCTCTCTGCGCTTCCTGCAACAAAAATACTTCTTCGAGCGTCTTCTGCATTGTGACCTCGAAATCTTCGAAATCGATGGGCTTGGTGAGGAAGTCGTACGCGCCTCGATTCATCGCGGTGCGGATATTTTGCATGTCGCCGTACGCGGATACGATTACAACCTTGATTGTTCTGGACAAGCTGCCGATTCTCGAAAGCAGTGTCAACCCATCCATCACCGGCATGTTGAGATCGGTCATGACGACACCGATCTCGGTGTCCTCTTCCAGCTTTTCGAGTGCCTCCGCGCCATTCTGGGCGAACGTGAATTCGTATATTTTTTGGCGGATCTGTTTTTGGAACCGCTGACGGATGAGAAGTTCTAGATCAGCTTCATCGTCAGCGATTAATACCTTCTTAACCAAAACGGAATTACCTCCAGCGCGTTATCGATGCTGGCAACAGCCAGTGTGCATTATCCAGACGCAGATGCGCCGGCTGTCTTTGCCAGCCGGCGGCGCATGAGCTGCGCAATCTCTTCATGTGCTAATTGGGAGTCGCGCACCATGGCCCGGAAACCGTCGGCGTCCAGCGCGAGCACTTCGGCATCAGTGTCCGGTCCTGCTCGCACTGTTGCTGTGCGCGGCACACCGAGCAGTAACCCAATTTCGCCGAAGAAATCGCCCTCAACCATTTGGCCAATGACTGTGTCTCGGCCAGCGGGTGCCCGGCAAATAACCTCACAATGTCCGCGCATCAGAACATAGAACGTATCCGCCGGCTCTCCCTGGCGGATGATGTCCGTGCCCGCGGAATAGCGCCGCTCTTTGACTCGTGAAGCCAGCGCGGTCGCCTCACCGGAATTAAGCGACGGAAGCGCGACAACCAGATTCGTGGCGATGACTCGCTGGCGCATGACTCGGGAGATTTCCTGGCTGGTCAGATCGGACTCGGTGATCATGGTCATGAAACCATCTCGGTCCAACTCCATCAACCGGGTTTCACGGGTTGCCCGTACGGTCGCGCTTCTGGTTGCTCCGCTCAACAAGCCAATTTCACCGAAATAATCATGAGTGCCAAG
>JACXTT010003192.1_pt1 | contig 25537 bp, 23 predicted proteins | sample 9270951 | NCBI WGS metagenome assembly JACXTT01 (sample SAMN15532306, study PRJNA645909) | rock metagenome | isolation source: weathered quartz diorite | place: Puerto Rico | collected 2017-06-21
TTTTTGAACGGCTCCGCCGCTCTCGATCGTTAGAGAGAAACAAATAACAAGACCGAATTTGTATTCCACGTGCGAAAAATTGCAGACATAACGGCCCTTTTTAATTTCCTCTCGACGTTCGGAGGAACTCACCCGATACCTCCTCGCGAGTTCGCCGGACGAGCGAAAATTCACTTTTAGTCTTGCGATATTCCGCTACCAAGGGCCCCGGCCAAACTCTGGGATCTGCTCGAATCGTAGCGCAAACTGTTAGTTTGCGTTCCTCCTGCCATCGACCCTGGGGCAATCGACGCACACTCGGCAGCGGCGTTGGAATCTCGCCAGGCGAGCGAGTTGAGAGGAAGAGAACCGGTCCCGCACTGCCAAACGCCGTCGTGAGTCGCGATGACGCAAACTAACAGTTTGCGCTACACTAGCTCGCGGTTTCGCAATCTCGCCCTGCAGTGCCGGGCGCTGCATAAAAGACGCGGGAGCCTTCGTACTAGGTTGGTGGGTGACACGGGCGGTTGCCTGGTCACGCCAAGAACGAGATAATGAGCAGTGTAGATTGAGCGCGTGTCATCGCCTGACCATCCGACGCAGTAGAATTGTCCGGGAACGGGCGTGATCGCGCCGAAATTCAACCTCGCAATGGAGAATCTCATGAAGACTCGTCATCGCCTGAGTGCCGGCCTCTTGATCGCGGGAGTAATTCTCTCCCCCACGCTTTTGCCAAGTTTGCGGTCTTCTCTTGCCCGCGCCCACACTGGAAATGATCCGGAACTACGTGCCGAGGTGACCTCGCGACGAGCCCGGGTGATGGAGAAGTTAGGACCTCAGGCGATGCTCGTGATGCTCGCCGCAGAACCGAGACTGTACACGAATGATGTCGATTACAAATACCGTCAGGAAAACAACCTTTTTTATCTGACGGGGCTTGAGCAGGAGGATATTCGACTGGTACTCATGCCAGGCAACCAGAACGTCCGCGAAATCCTTTTCATTCCGCGTCGTAACCCTTCTCAAGAGACTTGGACCGGCCACATGCTCGGCCGAGAAGAAGCCGAGACCATCTCAGGCATAACCACGATTCGAGACGGCAGTGAATTCGACGACTTTGTTAAGGCGATCTTGGGTGGACAGCCGGCCTCGGTTGGGAACAATCAATCGTCGGAAGAATTCTCGAAGTTCTTCTCCGCTCTCCAGAGTGACCAGGCCGAGGTCAGGATGCTTTTGCCTCCTCAGGCTCAAGGCGCCGGAAACCAGACTTCGCCACTCGCGATCGAGTTTCGCCGTGAAGCCGAACTCGTTGCCGGTTGGACAAAGACCTACCCGAAGACGAAATTCAGTTCCGCGAATCCGATTTTCACCGAAATGCGGCTGGTCAAGTCGGATTACGAGTTGCGGCAGATGCAGAAAGCCATCGACATCTCGGCTGAGGCGCACAGGACGGCCATGCAACTGGCTCGCCCCGGAAAGTTCGAGTACCAGATAGAAGCCGAGATCGAGAGGATCTTCCGAATTCGGGGCGCTCGCGGCTGGGGATACCCCTCGATTGTCGGTAGCGGACCTAATGCTACTACCCTACACTACCATGAGAATTCCAGGCAGATCGGAGACGGTGAGCTACTTCTGGTGGATGCGGCCTCCGAATTCAACCACTATTCAGGTGACGTTACTCGAACATTTCCAGTGAGCGGAACCTTCTCCAAGCAGCAGGCCGAGATTTATAACATTGTACTCGAGGCTCAATCCGAGGCGATGAAGGTCATTCGACCGGGAGCGACGCTGCCTCAAGTTCACGCGCGAGCGGTGGAAGTGGTGAAGGAAGGCTTGCTCAGGTTGGGATTAATCACGGATAAAACCGGCCAGCAATTTCGAACTTGGTTCATGCACGGGACCGGTCACATGTTGGGGATGAATGTACATGACGTGAACGCTCAGGGAACCGTGCTGAAACCCGGAATGGTGTTCACCGTGGAGCCTGGCATTTATCTCCGCCTCGACGCGCTCGATTACTTCCCGAAGAATGAGGCCAACGATCAATTCGTACGGGCCGTTCGTCCGGCCTACGAGAGGTATCGAGGAATCGGCGTTCGCATCGAAGACGATGTGGTTGTGACGGAGACCGGTTTCCGCAACTTGTCCGCGGCCGCGCCACGAACCATCCCTGACATCGAAGCCTTGACTCGGCGCGCTGGATCGAAGAGCGCCGGAGAGCCGAGATGATCAACACGGTCGATTGGACCGACGAGGGCGTTGTCATGCTCGACCAGAGGAAACTACCTCGCGAGGAGGTTTACTTGGTCTGCCACAACGCCGAAGAAGTGGCCCGAGCCATCAAAGAGATGGTGGTTCGGGGAGCGCCCGCTATCGGCGTGGCGGCTGCGCTTGGAATCGCCCTGGGAGTGCGGAGGGCCCAATCGAATTCGCTCGAGCTGCTCGACCAGGAATTTGAATCGCTATGCTCGACGATTCGGGCGGCCCGGCCAACGGGGTTCAATCTGTTCTGGGCAACGGATCGGATGAAGACCCTCTATCGCCGGCTCCGAGCGCAAAGTTTGTCCAAGCACGAGATCGCCGCACGATTGATTGATCATGCCCTGGAGATACGAAGCGAGGACATCGAGGCGAATCGGCGGTTGGGAGCCTATGGCGCGGTGCTCCTCCCGGATCGAGCCAATGTGCTCACGCACTGCAATGCCGGCGAGCTTGCTACGGCAGGCTATGGCACTGCGCTAGGAATAGTCTATTCAGCCGCGGATCAAGGAAAGCAGATTCACGTGTATGCGGACGAGACCAGGCCCTTCCTACAAGGGGCAAGACTTACCGTCTGGGAATTGCAGAGGAATGGTATTCCCGTAACGCTGATCACGGACAATATGGCCGGCCACTTCATGAAGGCGGGAGTGATCGACTGTGTCGTGGTGGGAGCGGATCGAATCGCGGCCAATGGAGACGTGGCGAACAAGATCGGCACTTACAGCCTGGCCGTGCTTGCAAAGGAGCATCAACTCCCGTTTTTCGTGGCGGCGCCCGCCTCAACGCTCGATCTTACCATTGCGACCGGAGAAGAGATTCCCATCGAAGAACGCGCGGGCGACGAAGTGACTCACCTGCACGGAATTCGAGTGGCGCCGGAAGGAGTGCAAGTGGCCAATCCTGCATTCGACCTCACTCCTAACCACTTGATCAGCGCCATTGTCACCGACCGAGGAGTGGCGCGCCGGCCGTACACCGAGTCACTCGCCATGCTGGCAAGCGACCGGTCAGCCGTCGTGCCCCAGGTCGCGCGGTAGAATTGCTCGGGCAAAACTGTGGTGCCAGTGCTCATGAACGCTTACCAACATCCATCAGGTGGAACGGCGACGCTCTGCGTGCTCCTGAATTCGCACCAATTCGTGGATAGATCTATCGATGCTGATACTGGGCATTGAGTCCTCCTGTGACGAAACCGCCGCTGCCGTTATCGAAGACGGCGTCCGCGCCCGCTCGAACATCGTCGCATCCCAAGTAGCAACACACCGTCCGTATGGCGGCGTCGTTCCCGAGCTCGCCTCTCGCGAGCACCTGCGTAATATTGGCCCGATCGTCAAAGAAGCCATCGCTCAGGCCGGGGTGGAGTTGAAGGACATCGACGCCCTCGCGGCCACCCAGGGACCGGGACTAATCGGCTCACTGCTCGTGGGGATTTGCTATGCGAAGTCGCTGGCGCTGGTTTTCGATCGGACGCTGCTTGGGATCAATCACATTGAAGGTCACATCTATTCGACAGTGTTCGAGAATCCTCCGGTTGAATATCCTGCGCTTGCGCTCGTAGTTTCCGGAGGCCACACGAGTCTGTTTCTCGTACCGGCGCCGCTCGAGTATCGACTCATTGGCCGCACGCGTGATGACGCCGCCGGTGAAGCGTATGACAAAGTGGCAAAACTTCTGGGCCTGGGCTATCCGGGTGGACCCATTCTTGACCGATTGGCTCAGACGGGAGATGGCCGCTCCTTCCAGTTCTCGATCCCGCGAATGAGCGATGGAACAGGTGACTTCAGTTTCAGCGGATTGAAAACGGCTGTGGTGCGATGTGTCAAGAAAGGATTGATCTCTCCCACCACCACGCCCGATTCTCCGGGGCCCGAGATCGCCAACCTGGCGGCCAGCTTTCAGCGGACCGTCGTACGAACGCTTCGACAGCGGGTCGAACAGGCGATCGACCGGTACGATCCGAAAACGCTCATCGTCGCCGGCGGCGTGGCTTGCAACAGCGCGCTTCGCCAGGAGATGAAGGAGCTAGGCGCCGAGCGCGCGGTTCCGGTTCACCTGCCGAGCCCAATCTTCACGACGGACAACGCGGCGATGATCGCAGCGGCGGCCTACCCTCGACTGTTGAGGGGCGAAGCGACCGATTGGACATTCACGGCCGAATCTACGATGTCCCTGCAGAACCTACAGGTGGAGGACACACGCAACGAGAAAAGACTGCGTTACCGGTCTTCTTGATTTCCGAGCAGGAATCAGCTGATAGGCTAGACGACTCAGTCGGTGAGCGATGAATGCTAACCGAGCGAATATATCGAGATCCTGTCCACAACATCATCGCCCTCGATGAATCCATAGACGAGGACCGCTTGCTGGTCGAGCTAGTGGACGCCGGAGAATTTCAGCGCTTGCGGCGCGTAAAACAGCTTGGCCTGGCGCTCTACACCTATCCGGGCGCCGAACACAGCCGATTCGTTCACAGCCTCGGCGTCATGCACTTGATGACCCGGGTCCTCGACCGGCTGGGACGCCACCACCCGATCGAGCCCAGAGCGCGAGCGGTGGCCCGCTGCGCGGCTCTACTTCATGATATCGGGCACGGGCCATTTTCCCATGCAATCGAAACAGTACTGGGTGTTCGGCATGAGACCTGGAGCGTCGCCATCATCACCGATCCGCAGACGACGATCTTCAAGGTCTTATCGCAAATCGACCCGGAGTTCCCGGGCGAGGTTGCGGCGACAATCGAACACCGCTCGACCCCCCGGTGGTTGTCCCAGCTCGTTTCCAGCCAGCTCGACGTAGATCGATTCGACTATCTACTTCGCGATAGCCTGATGACCGGGGCCCGGTATGGTAACTTCGATCTCGAGTGGGTCATCCATGCATTGGAGATCGATCCCCAGCGAGATCGGATCTACGTCGCCGCAAAGGGCGTGCATGCAGTCGAAGAGTACCTACAGGCGCGATATTACATGTTTCGGCAGGTTTATTTTCACCGCTCTCTTCGTAGCGCCGAGGTTATGCTGAAGAGCATCTTACGCCGGGCGGCGGAGCTCGGTTCCCGGGGCCAGCTCGAATTCACCGGGGACGGGACCGCACTCGCCGGCATGTTGGCCGGGCGACAGCCGAGCATCAATGAATACTTGGGCTTCGACGATCATGACGTAATGTTTGCCATCAAGCGCTGGGCTTCGGATCCGGACCCCGAACTGCGCGATCTCTCCGAGCGCTTTCTGACTCGCCGAATGTTCAAAACGATGACCCTCAGCCATCAAGGGAGTGGGCGACAAGAATTCGTGAGCGTTCTGAAAGAAATCTTGGTGCGTGCCGGCTTCAATCCCCTTTATTACCTGGGTGAGGATCGAGCATCGGCTTCGCCCTACGGCGGACCCTATGTCCCGGAGTCGATGGAGCCGGAGGCCCACATCCTGGTCGATGACGAAGAATCATCCGGCCGACTCCGGGAGATCTCGGAAGTGAGCGGAATTGTGCGTACCATGCGGCGGTATGAAATCGAACGAGTATGCTTTCCCGGAGAAGTGCTCAGCGAGGTCGAGCAGTGTTGGACCAATACCTGAGGAGCGGGAGGTTGGTAGACATAGGTAAAGATATTCCCAGCCGGCGTAAGTTCATAGGGCGGTTGATTCACGGCTCATTCGGCCTGGCACTGGTCCCCCACTTTTCTCCACTCGGACTTCCGGCCGAAGAGACCACTCACATCACAGTTCTTCACACCAATGATCTTCACTCACACATCGATCCCTTCCCCGCCGATGATGCGCGAAATGCCGGCCTGGGCGGCGCGGCCCGACGAGCCACGTTGGTCAAGCGTGTCCGGAAGGAGAACCCAAACACGCTGCTGGTAGACGCGGGAGATGCGTTCCAGGGAACACCGTACTACAACTTCTATCGGGGCCAAGCGGATTACCGCGTCATGTCTGCGGTGGGCTACGACGTGGTCACACTAGGGAACCACGATTTCGACGGGGGACTCGATGCCCTCGCCCAGGCGATGAAGTTCGCGAATTTCGATTTCGTTTCGACGGACTATGACTTCTCAGGGACAGTTTTGCGCAACCGGGTCAGGCCTTTCGTCATTAAGAAATTTGGAAATGTGAAGATCGGAATATTTGGCCTCGGCATTGCCTTCGAAGGTTTGGTGATGCCACAGAATCATCCGGGAGTCAGGTATCGCGATCCGGTGCAGGCGGCGCGCGAAACCGTGCGGAGGCTCCGGTTCCAGGAAGGCGCGTTGCTTGTAATTTGCCTGTCCCATCTGGGGTTTTACGATCGGAACCGCGAGAGTTCTAATAGGACCAGGCCCGAGCTTGGTGACCGCGAATTGGCTGAACAGGTGGAGGGGATCGATGCAATTGTAGGCGGTCACACCCATACCTTCATGAAGGAGCCGGTAATCGTTCCCCAACCTGACGGGCGCAGCACGTTAATTTTTCAAGTGGGCTTCGGCGGCATCAATGTTGGCCGGTTAGACTTTTTCATAAGACAGGGCAAGGTAATCAGCGCCACAGGCAGATTGTTGTCAATCGATTCGAAATCGAACGACTCGTTCGTTTCGTGATCGAACTGGACTAATGAACTCACACCGCATCATCACCGAAGAAGACCTTCGCTCTGTTCCGTCGGGCAGCTCGATCCATGTGCCCGAGGATGCAATCCTCACACCCTCGGCGCGCGATTTCGCTGCCGCGCGGGAAATCGCAATCTTGCGTGTGAGCCGCCAGACGCAAGAGGAGGTAATAGCCCTTGGAGCGGATCACGGTGGATTTCAGATGAAAGAGGAGATTAAGAGCGTCCTCAGCGCACTGGGCTTTAGGTACCATGACTTCGGGACGTTCACTAGCGATCCCGTGGATTATCCGGATCCGGCTCAAGCCGTCGCCGAGAGTGTCAGCACCGGAAGGTTTCACCGTGGGATTATCGTAGATGGTGCGGGCATCGGCTCGTGCATGGTGGCTAATAAAGTGCCGGGCATACGTGCGGCGATGTGTTACGATCTTGCGACGGCGCGCAACAGCCGTGAGCACAACGACGCCAACGTCCTTACGCTCGGGGGGAAAATGATAAGCTCCGGAGTAATGCGCGATATCGTCAAGGTTTGGTTGACTACGCCGGTCGGTGAAGAGCGGCATCGCCGTCGTGTCGAGAAGATCATGGCTGTCGAGAGGAAGTATCTTGGGCGCTGAGCCTGACGCTTCTTGCCTCTCCGGTCGTGGTGATGGCTTAAATCAACCTTGCTCGATTCTCTCTCCTGGCCCTGACCACTCCTAGGTTGTGGTTGTCCCCGTCTTCGTGATCGCCTCGACCGTGCCCTGACGGGAGAATCCCCCTTCAGTCGTGATCGTCCTCGTAATCGTCCTCGATTGTAGTTAAGATAATCCTCACAATCGGGAGCATACTGGGCCTCAGCGTCCCCTTTCCCTCGTCTTTGTGATGGTCACTTCATAGTGATTGCGATAGGAGTCGGTACGGGATTCCACAGCCAATGTTAATTGATTCATATTTCTCTCGGAGCACACCGGAGATGGGCCCACAGACAAAAGCGAGGACAGTTACGCGGACGAGATCGATCACGATGGAAGGACCTGAGGGCAGTATCCGGCACGATCGCGATTATAGCGACGGAACGACCAATCAACATGCCACTCGAATCTATTAGTGAGGCGGCGGCGCCGGACGGTCTGGCCGAGATGGGGGCCTCGGGACGAGTGACCCGCTCCGCCGGTGTGGTAGGTCTGGCAGTGATGGGCAGCCGGTTGCTGGGGTTGATACGGGAGCAGGTATTCGCGGCCTATTTTGGTGCCAGCATGCAGTATGACGCATTCCTAATGGCTTTTCGGATTCCTAATCTCTTGCGAGACCTGTTCGCAGAGGGCGCATTGAGCGCGGCCTTTGTCACTACCTTCAGCCAGCAGCTGGCACGAAAGGGCGAGGTATCGGCGTGGCGGCTGGCAAACCTCGTGCTCAATGTTTTGATCCTTGTACTCTCCATTATCACGCTGCTCGGCATCGCGTTTTCGCCACAACTGGTCGACTGGATCGCCCGAGGATTTCGTGCTGTACCGGGAAAAACCGAGCTGACAGTCGAGCTGACGCGCATCATGTTTCCCTTCATCCTCCTGGTGGCCATGGCGGCAGTCGCAATGGGAATTCTGAACACGAAGGACCGCTTCGGTATCCCGGCATCCGCCTCGAGCTTCTTTAATATCGGCTCGATAGTGGGAGGCTTGGCTTGCGCCTATTTGTTCGATCCGCACTTCGGTCCCCGCGCGATAATTGGCATGGCGATCGGCACTTTGATCGGCGGTGCGCTTCAGTTCCTGATTCAGGTGCCCTCACTGGTTCACATCGGTTATCGGTATCGACCCGCCCTGAGCTTCACCGATCCTGGCGTGATTCAGATCCTGCGATTGATGGGCCCTGCGATCATTGGGGCTGCTGCAGTCCAGATAAATGTTCTGGTGAATAGCAGCTTTGCCTCCTACCTGGGGAATGGGCCGGTATCATGGCTCTCTTATGCGTTTCGTTTTATGCAATTCCCGATCGGCATTTTCGGAGTGGCGATCGGCACGGCGACCCTCCCCAGCCTATCTCGCGCGGCCGCCAGGCAGGATCAAACAGACTTTCGGGAGACTTTGGCCCACTCGCTTGGAATGGTGTTCCTGCTATGTGTGCCTTCGGCCTGCGGCCTGGCCGTGCTGGGCGAACCGATTGTCAGCTTGATCTATCAGCGGGGACAGTTTACGCCCTGGGACACGCACCAAACTGCGGCGGCCCTGTCCTATTACGCTGTAGGATTGGCGGGCTATGCAGCGATTAGAGTCCTGGCGCCGGCCTTCTACGCGTTAAACGATGCGCGCACTCCTGCCTTCGTCAGCCTGGCGTCTATTGCCACCAACTACGTTCTGAATTCCGTGCTCGTCCATCGCTTCGGCCATCGGGGATTGGCGATGACCACCTCCGCCGTGGCGCTGATGAACTTTTTTGCGCTCTTCCTCTTAATGAGAAAGAAACTAGAGAGAATAGAAGGCCGACGGATTCTTCTCTCGCTGGGGAAAACGGTGCTGTCCTCAGGCGCGATGGTGATTGTCTGCTGGATTGTGTACCGCCAGGTCTCGCCAAGAATGGGTTTCGGGCTCAGCGCTCAGCTCGGAAATGCAATGGTTCCCGTGAGCGCAGGGATAATCACATTCGTGATATTTGCGCGGCTCTTGCGTGTGCCCGAGCTCGAAATCGTCGTGCGAGCGCTTCTTGGGAGACTCCGACGATAAACGTGAGGGTTTCCCGCTAAGCCATGCTCGGAATCTCTCTATGGGCGCTTATGGTGACGATTTAGGATTGATTGAGAGGCGTTGGTCAAGGTTGGCTACACGCCAGCCGGTGCCAAAGATCATCTGGGTTATCCTGCTCATCTTGTCGAAATCGATTTTATCGACATCATCGGTCGGACGGTGATAGTCCTCGTGCTCCCCGGTGAAGAAGAAGGCAACGGGAATTCCGTGCTTGGCATAGTTGAAGTGATCGCTCCTTGAGTAGAAGCGATGGACGTCATTCTCCTCGTAGCGGTAGTTCAATTTCACCCGTCCGAGCTCGGCTGCCGTCTGGTCATTAATTTCCCGCAGTTGGGAGCTGATCCGGCCAGAACCAATGACGTATACCTCGTTAGCGTCCGTAAGCTCGTCATTTCGGGGATTCGTATCGCCTGGCTTCCGACTCCGACCGATCATGTCAATGTTCAGATCGGCAACGATGTTTTGCAATGGAACCAGGGGCTCGATGTCCGTAAAGAACTGAGAGCCGAGCAACCCCATCTCCTCGCCTGTGTGGAAGATGATGAGAATGGAGCGACGAGGACGTTCGATCGAGAAGGCTCGCGCAATCTCCAGGACCGCCACGGTGCCCGAACCGTCATCATCGGCGCCGTTGTATATGACCCCGTCCCGACTCTCAACGTGATCAAAATGGGCGCTGAAAGCAACGTATTCACTCCGCAAATTCGGCGCGGTCCCTTCGAGGATGGCGGCGACATTTTGGCCCTCTTCCTGCCGCGAGTGTAGCTCTAGATGCAGTCCGGCTGAACGCTGATTCAATTTAAGGGCGGGTATCTGGGCAGCCGCCAATGAGGCGTGGATTGCCGAGAGGCTCTTGCCGCCGCCTTCGAGAATGAGATCGGCGATCCGAGGGCTGACTGTAACCAGCGGAATAGGGAGTTGAAAACCCGACCTCTCCCCCCGAACCATTACTGCTCGCTCATTAGCCGAAGATGGCGATGCTTTCGCCCACCCCTCGCTAACCTGCTTACTTGGTAGCATGAGGGCCGCAGACGCCCCGTGATTCGCTGCAGCAAATACACCCCACTCCCGGGAGGTGCGACGTTGTCCCTGAAGCATCGGTGGTGTACCGGGAAGCAACAGCGCGATCTTGCCTTTCACTTCCAGGCCGGCATAGTCGTCGAGCTTGCTGGCCGGCGAATCGATGCCATAGCCGACGTACACTAGATCGCCGGTCAGATCTGCGGAGATGGGCTGGCCAACCCGGAAATCATCTCCGACCTTCAGCTTCGATCTCTTCCCATCGACAACCAGGGTCGCTGAAGATTTTGCAGTATCTAACGAGGTTACATTGAACGCGATCCTTTGAAAGAAGGCTTCGTCCGATCGATTTTGTGATCCCGCGGCGCCCCGGTAGCCAGACGACTCCAATTGCGCGGCGAGGTAACGCGCAGCGATCTTGTTTCCAGCGGAGAGTGTATATCGACCGCCGAGCTCATCCGAGGCCAGGAACTCCAAATGTTTGCGCAGTTGAGCTGGAGTGATACCTTCCAATGCCCGGGCTGGAATCGCCGGGAGATTCCCGGTTGCGGCAGGAACGCCCAGTCCCAAGAAGAAGATCGGCAGGATAAATGCGAAAAACAGAGGTCGAAGTGACGCGAGATATCGAGGTTTCATAAATCGTATTCCCTTCATTTCACTCTCAGACTCTTAGTTGTGGTTGCACAATACTTATCAACGGGCATCAGTGTAAACCATGACGGAGATCGGAGGAAGCCGACCCTTGTGAGGCGAGTTCAGGGAATTAAGTGGGGCGATCTGAGCTCCCTCATCGCGAGCGAACGGATCCGGCGATGCGATCCGCGCATTCCGAGCCCAAGCAGCGGAAACAACAGTCCGACGGCGCTGGTTTATTCCCTTCAGAGAGTTGGTAGACGCAAGGAGGAAGAATCTGTAGCCTGCCCGCGGTGTACCGGAAGACGGCAGGGGCTTGGGAAGGAAGTTTCTCGGCCTGTTTACGGACGGCATCAGCGGTGCGTGCCTCACGGTGCTCCTTCGAAGCATTTGTCCGGCGCTCGTGAGCCATAATCTCGGGCTCGTACTCGAATTAGCTAGTATCGCATCGTGACTAAATTGAGGGCCGACGACATACACGACCCCGTTCGCCTCCCGCCGCTGTAGCGTTTCGATGTGTTCAGTTACCCAGATCGTCGTATCCGAGTTTCGATTGAGAGACTAGCCTCGATGCTACCTATCGCCAGTCGGGGAATGATCCTTCAGTCCCTACTAATTGCTTGCCTCATTTTCGTTCGGATAAGATGCTGTCGAGTTGGTAGCATCGAATGGGGAGACCGCTCCTTGACTATGCACGTCCTCACTTCTAAGGAGATGCAGTGGGTCGATCAGCAGACGACCGAGCAATGCGGCATTCCGAGCCTGCAATTGATGGAGAGCGCGGCGTTTCGCATCGTTGAGTTCATCGTTTCTCGCTTCGGAGAACCCCGGGACCAATTGATCGTCGTCGTTTGCGGCAAGGGGAATAATGGCGGCGATGGCGCCGCCTCCGCGCGCATGCTTGTCGGTCGCGGTGCACATGTCGAAATGTTCATGATGTCGAATGTAGAAGCGACTCAGGGCGACGCGCGAATCAATTTCGAAAGAGCTCAGCTCCTGGCACACGACAATGAACGACTCAAGATTCATCTTCTCGATCACGCCGGGAAATGGGAGGTCCTCGAACAACTCCTCCCCCAATGCTGGCTAGTCCTGGACGCCCTGCTCGGCACGGGACTGGAACTACCCGCGAGTGAACCATACGCGCGGGCGATCGGCCAAGTGAATCGGGCTCGGGAGGAACGAGGACTGCGCACTCTAGCTGTCGACCTCCCATCGGGACTTGCGGCAGACAACGACCAGGTCATTGGACCCACCATCAGTGCTGACTTTACGGTGACATTCACCGCGCCCAAGCCGGCGGTGGTCCTGCCGCCGGCCTGCTACCACGCCGGACGACTGGAAGTCGTCGATATCGGGTCACCCGGATGGCTGGTCGAGACGCTCCATCCTAAGTTGCACGTGACGCAAGCTGAGGATGTTCGAGTATGGCTGTTCTCGACTCGGCGCTCGGACGCCGGACACAAGGGAACCTATGGCCACGTACTGATCGTTGGAGGGTCGCGAGGAAAGGTTGGTGCGGCCATTCTCTCCGCCGAAGCTGTGCTCCGCGCGGGCGGCGGCTTGGTGACCGTTGCCACACCTTCATCGGTCGAGACAATTCCGGTCACGGTTCATCCTGAGATCATGACGATGGGTTTGCGTGAGACGCCGGAAGGCGGTATCTCGGAGGAAGAAACCGAACATCTTATTCAGCTGGCGCGCAGCCGTGATTTGATCGCCCTGGGACCAGGTGTAGGAACGAACGAATCCACCAAGAGAGTCGTACGTCAGCTGGTCTCCGGTCGCAACTGTCGGATGATTATCGATGCCGATGGGCTCAATTGTCTCTCTCCTTGGCCTGAGGACCTGGATGACCCCGCTCGCCCTCTGATACTCACGCCTCATCCCGCCGAGATGGCGAGACTTCTCGGTGTGTCGACGGGGGCGGTGCTTGAAGATCGTGTTCGGACGTCACGGTCGTTCGCACAGAAGCATGGGCTATACCTAGTCCTGAAAGGCAGCCGCAGCTTGATTGCGACTCCGGAAGGCGACGTCTTCATAAATCCGACGGGCAATGCGGGACTCGCTACGGCCGGGTCTGGCGATGTGCTGACTGGGATACTGGGCGGATTTCTCGCTGCTCCGAGCGCCGATATCGCAACAGGTGTTGCCGCGGGCGTCTATCTACATGGACTCGCAGGCGAGCTCGCCTCAACTCAATTTGGGTTACGCGGTGTGCTCGCTTCTGACATTACCGCTCATCTGCCCGAGTCCATCAGGCGAGTTGCCGGCGGGCAAGGAGAGTTCGGAGTCCTGTGATGGATCCAGACAGCATCCCTTACCCCGATCGGCTCATCACGAGGTCGGAGGAGGAGACTCTTGATGCGGGCCGAAGGTGTGGCAGTCGGCTTTCAGTGCCGGCGGTCATCCTGCTGGAAGGCGAACTGGGGACAGGGAAGACTGTCTTTGTGAGAGGATTGGCCGCAGGACTGGGAATCGATCCGGGTGTGGTGAGTAGCCCCTCGTTCACTCTCATCAACCTCTATCGAGGACCCGTGAATCTGTATCACATCGATCTCTATCGAATAGCCGAGGGGGTGCCTATAGATGAACAGCTCGGACTCCGAGAGATTCTTTCAGAGAGCGCGGTGGTAGCCGTAGAATGGCCAGACCGGCTAAGACCTGGGCTCCGAGACCACGGGTTGCTCGTCAGGTTCCGCTGGTTGTCCAACAACTCCCGGGAGATCTCCACCGAGATGATTCCGTAGGAGGGCTCTCCAGAGCCAGATGAGATGGGACAAAGTAAGACTCGGCCTCTGAAGGGGCTACTGTAGGAGGGCTCTCCGAAGCCCGATGAGATGGGACAGAGGAAGGACTCGGCCTCTGAAGGGGCTACTGTAGGAGGGCTCTCCGAAGCCCGATGAGATGGGACAGAGGAAGGACTCGGCCTCTGAAGGGGCCTCTCACAACAGCAGAGGAAAAATGTATCGGGCCGGGCAAGTTAATCGTCTGAGGCGATCGCATAGTTCGTTCCGTTCGTCACTTTCCTCCCGATCAAGAGATGTGGCGACTCTTGTCTGGGTCGTGGCCATCCTCTTCGCGGAAGTGGCGATCAATCCAAGCGCTGCATTGATGTGCACCCAACGACACCAGTCCAGCACTGAACAGGTTCAGCAGGGACGTCCATCGAGAGCTCAGCGCAAAAAGAGTGAGCAGGAACGACATCGGAAAGAAACCGAGATCAACGCTCCGATTCGGCCCACAACTCTTCTTCTAAGTAGTGCCTGGAAGTTTCTGACCCATGAAATACCGCGCGGCATGAAGATGCCAGTCGGTCAAACCCAAGTATATTTACCACTCACTTCGGGGGCACTATTCGCTGTCGACTTGGGGAGCGGACGCGTGTTGTGGTCTGTCGAGACTGGGCCAACACGACTTTCACCGATCGCTGACTCCGATTTGGTTCTGGTCGCGTTGGAGGACAAGAGTGACTCGCCGCTAGCGAGCGTGCGTCCGGTCGTTCGAGCCTTCCGCTCAGCGGACGGCACCGTCAGTTGGACGACGGGCCTGCGCGCGTCTGTTCGGTCGCTTCACCTGGCGCATGGATTGGATCTCGCGATTGCCAGTCTGGAGGATGGCTCCATTATCGGGCTACGCCCAAACGATGGTTCAATTGTTTGGTCGATCGTGCTCCCCTCCCCCGCGAGTGGCGAGCCGGCGACCGATGAACAGAACATTTTTATCGGATTAGAAAACGGCGTGTTTTGTGCCATTCGACTCGATTCGCACGACCCGCACGTAATCCAAACGGTCCGGCTTAATGACAGAACAAGCTCGCGACCCGCTGTGACGGAGGATTCCATATACGCCGCGACTGCAGGAGGTTCTCTTTATCGTCTGGACAAGGAGCGGCTAGCCGTTCGTTGGAAGCGGCGAATAGGTGTGACCATCGGATCGGGAGTCGAGCTCTTCGAGAAGGACGTGATCGTAGGCTCCTTCGATAATTTTATTTACTCCTTCACTCAAGATGCAGGATTTCCGCGATGGAAGCGAGCAACGGATGGCCGCCTGGACGATGGACTGCTCCGGATCGAGCGCACAGTCATGGTTGCACCGCTCCGGTCGTCGCGCCTTTTGGCCGTTAGTCTGGAAAACGGCTCGATCCTCTCCACGCTAGATCTGGATTCTGAAGTGGGGGTGGCGGGTCCTCTCTCAGGCGATCACTCAACAATAATCATACCTACTGACGAAGGCGTCTTTGCCGCGCGCGTCTCGATAATCTCCGCAGCAGTCCCACGGTGAGGGTGCGGGATGAATCGGTCCAAGACTCGAAATCCGGTTTGGAAGCGCGCTCCGGGGGCCGAAGGGTGTTAAATGGATGTTTTGGCGGCAGGTTCGACCGCCGGAGCTCCCTTGTGACGCCAGCGCAGGGCCTGAACCAGCTTCGCTGAGACTCCATGCAGCGCATAGCCAGACGCGACCACCAACAAGACCCATCGCGAATATAGGTAAATAGCAGAGACTAATAAACAGACATACAGAAGCGTACGTCTGGGACTGATGTTGGTAAACGGCAGATCCTTGAAGCTGGGATAACGGATCGTGCTCACCATAAGTAAGCTGAGCACGACAATGAGCACGAGGAGAGCGATACTCCACATGCCCGGCTCGAGCGTGACCACTTCTCCCCAAACTCGCAAGTTACGCGGCGGCACCGCAGCGATTGGACCCGGAGCGAAGTGGACGATGGCGGCGATCAGCCCAGCTGCCGCTGGAATCGGCATTCCGACGAAGTGTCGCTTCTCCTTCTTGGAAGTGGGTACGGCACGGTGGGCCTGGACGTTGAATCGGGCCAAACGGTAAGCGCCACAAACCAAGAACATGAAGGAAACAGCCCAAGACAGTTTGCCGAGGTCAATGTCTAAGCTGGGCACTACCGAACCAAAACCCCAAGCATAAAGTAGAATGGCCGGAGCAATCCCGAACGAAACGACGTCGGCGATGCTATCGAGCTCAATCCCGAAATCGCTGGTTGCTTTCGCCATCCGCGCAATTGTTCCGTCCAAGGAATCGAAGAGAACGGCCCAACCGATGGCGATTGCCGCGTGATTGAAATATCTCATCGCTTCGACGGAACCGCTATCCAGCGCGTGATAACCCTTGAGCGAAGCGACGGCGGCGTCGAACCCGCAGAGGATATTCGCCGAGGTGAATAACGTAGGAATGACGTAGATCGATCGGCCGCGCGTGCCGCGTACCAGATCGGTTGGGCGCATCATGATAGTTTCGCTAAGATCGAGCTCCCACCGTATACGTGTTCGCCGCACGCTACGAGCGGTCGGGCTCCGGGAGGCAAGATCAAATCGGTCCTGGATCCGAACTTGATCATTCCTACACGCTCTCCTTTTTCCACCCAGTCGCCAATCGACTTCCGAAATAGTATCCGACGCGCAAGGATCCCCGCAATCTGTTTAAACACGACCCGGCAATGCTCCCCCTCCACGGTAATATGCGTCTGCTCATTGACTCGTGAGGCCGCCTCGCGCGAGGCCACCAGGAACTTGCCCGGATGATGCGAGAATTGGACGATCCGACCGGCGATGGGCGACCGGTTGATATGCACGTCGAAAACGGAAAGAAATATTGAGATCACCTGGGGCGAGTCCGTCTCTCCGGGGGCGAGTGGACCGATCCGGACAATCTTGCCGTCGGCGGGGGAAACAATGGCGAGCGGATCTGTGGGTATGCGCCGTTCGGGATCGCGGAAGAAGAACCCGAAGAAGAGCGCCGCCAGCCCGAGTACGATAGCCAAGGCTGGCCAGCCCAAGAGCCAGGACGCGATGGCGAGAGCCAAGGTCCCGATTATGTACGAATAGCCGTCTCGTGCAATCATATCAGATAACGAAAAGCGGGAACCCAGCCGTCAAAGCCGAACCGGATCCCCGCTAAGGAATGACCGACCTATACGAGCGCGTCGGATACCAGGCTACTTCGCCACTGCCTGGCGTCTGTAGCGTCCTATGATCGCTTCCATCTTATCCTTAACCAGCAGCTTCTTCTTCTTGAGCAAAGTCTCTTCCAGTTGCTCTTCCTCTGTTGGAAAATGCAGTGCGGCCAATTCTCGGAGTCGTTCTTCGTACTTGCCGTGTTCCGCGGCAAGCTCATTGAACTCTTGGTCATTCGACATCAAATGCGCCTTGAGAGACGCCGAGATTTGCTCCATGCTCCTCCTCCGTCAAATGATATGGAATCAAAATCCTAACGGCCGGGGACCAGGCATAGAGTAGAAGACCTGGGTGTGCCATCCGCTGGGGCTGCGGGGTCCGCGTAAACTTTCGAAGTGGAACGGTCGCTACTACTGTGGCTTTCCTTAACACTCCGCCGGTCCGTGGGTAGCTAGAGCGCATGGTACTGCAATCGGAATGGCGCCGCAATCAGAAATTTTCAAAAACACGGCGTCTGGCGGCCTCTCTCAGATCCATCCTCAATACCATCGCGTCCTCTGTGGGATTAGCGTAATAACGGGGCCGGCGACTCACCACGTGGAATCCCAAGTGTAGGTAGAGTGCCTGAGCCGCAAGATTTGTGGCCCGGACCTCCAGCAAGGAGAATCGGGCGCCGCGGTAGCGCGCGCTCGCCAGTCCCTCGAGTAGAAGTTCTCGCGCGATTCCGCGGCGGCGAAACTCGGGGCGCGTGGCCACATTATTAATGTGCCACTCATCCATAATGATGCTTGAGCAAAGAAAACCAACGACGCGATGGGCCGACCAGCTCCTGCCCGCCGGCCGGGCGACCAGCATGATGGCAAGATCGTTCTCGCGCAATTCGCGCTGATAGGCGGCGAAACCCCATCGACTAAGCCCGGAGATCTCTTCCACGCAAACCACCTCCGGAAGATCCACCTCCGTCATGGGCTCGACCAAGAAGCTAGAAGCCTGGCCCGCACTTTCGATGAGTCTCCGCATCCGATTGCCTCACATACAATCCATCCACCGCGTCCGAGGATACCGGTCCTCCCCTCCGGAAGGCGAGTCGCGCCAGCGCCGCTACTGAACCGGCTAGGAAGGGCGCCACAAGGTTTATGACTCTTCCAGATGGGGCGCCCTGGATCGCAACGTGGGTGGGCTCGCCGGGCAGAGAGGTTACCACCCAATCACATGAATCGCGAACGGAGGACCAACCCTCGCTCAATCTGCAGAGGCGAGCCTCATCGAGGGTTCTTAACGCCCCACTGCCATCGGCCTCAAAACGTTGCGTATATACTTCGCCTCGCAGCGCGTCGAGGACGGTTCCAATGACCCCTCGAACCGAGGCGCGGTGCGCCAGCGCTGCAAGCGATGAGACGGGGATTAGCGGAACCCCAAGCCCATCGGCCAGACCCTTCGCTGTCGCGAGGCCAACGCGCACGCCGGTAAAGGAACCTGGTCCCACACACGGTGATATCAGATCGATCGCCTGCAAATCGATCCCGACCCGCTCGAAAAGCCACCGGATTTCAAAATGCAACTGGCGAGAGTGAGTCGCCGCCGAACAAATGTCGACTTCACCCAGCAGGGACACACCTTGGCTGACGGCGACACTCCTATGAGCCGAAGTAGTATCGATTGCAAGTATTACGAATGGCGCTCTATTCGACGCGTCCAACCCCTGAAACTCTCCCTCCACAATTGAATTCTCTTCCTGCATCTGGCGTTTCACTATTACAGATCGTCCGGATTCATCGCAATGGTGTGACCCCGTCCCAAGCGTCCGCCATGACTCCTTGCTGGATGCCCTACAGGGTGACGTTTGAGCGGTCCGATGCCATAATGGGCTGTCTGATGATGCGCTCTCGTAATTGATTCTCAAAACCGACATTCGGCCCAAACAGGGTTTGTGATTGTGACCGACGCTTTCGGAAAATCGAAACTGACGCCGATGCTCCGGCAGTATCAGGATATCAAGAAGCAGTATCCAGGTTCCCTTCTCTTTTTCCGCCTGGGCGACTTTTACGAACTCTTCTATGACGACGCGATTCTCGGCGCACGAGAACTGGAGATCACGCTCACCGCCCGGCACAAGGAGCGGGGCAATCCGATCCCGATGTGCGGCGTGCCCCATATGGCGATCATGAGTTATGTCGCCAAGCTCATACGCAAGGGTTATCGCGTCGCGCTTTGCGATCAGGTCGAAGATGCCGGTGCAGGAAAGAAATTGGTTCGTCGGGACGTTGTGCGGGTCATCACACCAGGCACCGTCGTCGAGAGCCAGTTATTGCCGCCATCCAGTGCCCATTATCTGGCGGCAGTAAGTGGATACGACAAGGTTGCCGGCGGCGCCTTTCTCGATGTTTCCACAGGAGAATTCCGGGCGACCGAATTCGTCGCACCGGATTCCTGGGAGAAGCTCACCGAGCAGGTCCAATCCTTCAACGTGCGAGAACTACTCTGCCCCCGGTCGATCGATCCGATGCTGAGAGAGGTCCTGTCGGTAAAAGCTTCGTCGATCGAGGCGGAGGCCGATCCGAGACACAACCGCTTGCTGGGAACGGAGATCACGCTCACTCCGAGAGAGGATTGGCAGTTCAACTTCGAGCATTCCGACGAAATCCTCCGACGTCACTTCGGAGTGGCCACGTTGGACGGATTCGGACTCACCGGCCATCAGCATGCGACCTGTGCCGCGGGTGCCGTGCTGCAATACGTCCTGGAGACACAAAAATCGTCCAGCGCCCATATTACCGAGATTTCGTTTTATCAGCCCACCGACCATATGGTGCTGGATGCGACGACTGTTCGGAATTTAGAGCTGAGTGAAGGATTGGACGGTGTCCGGGAGCACGCCCTAATTGGCGTGTTGGATGAAACCCGCACGGCCATGGGAGCCCGACTTCTCCGGGAATGGATGATCCGACCGTCCCTTCGAATCGGTCAGATCAACGCGCGATTTGAAGCCGTAGCCGAGCTCTTGAAACAAACCATGATCCGCGACCCCGTTCGAGAATCGCTCAGGAAGGTACAGGATCTCCCGCGGCTGATTGCGCGGATCAATCTGGACTCGAACAATCCGCGAGACTTAGTGGGAATCCGAACCAGTCTGGACTTGGTCCCAAGAATTAAGTCTATACTCATGAGATCCGGCTCTTCCCTCCTGCAGATACTCCTCGAGAGCCTGGACGACCTGGAGGACGTGCGGACGCTGATTGCTCAAGCGATAGCCGACTCGCCACCCGGCAACGTCACGGATGGGGGAGTAATTCGCGCGGGATTCAGAACCGATTTGGATCGCATCAGGGAAGTAGCGACTAGCAGCAAAGGGTTCATAGCCGGCATTGAACGGCGCGAGCGCGGACGCACAGGGATCCAATCCTTGAAGGTGCGGTTCAATAACGTATTTGGCTACTACATCGAGGTAAGCAAGGCCAATTTGAAATTGGTGCCGTCTGACTACGAGCGCAAACAGACGTTGGTAGGGGTCGAACGATTCTCGACGCCTGAATTGAAAGAGGCTGAGGACCAGGTGCTCACGGCCGAGGAAAAGATTCTTCAATTGGAACAGGAGATCTTTCGCGAGGTGAGATCACGTGTCACGGCCGAAACCCGCAGGATTCAGATCACCGCTGAGGCCCTGGCTACGCTGGACGTCCTATCCACGTTCGCGGAAACGGCCGCCCGCCGGAACTTTGTGCGGCCCCAATTGGATGAAGATGACGAGATCTTCGTTCGCGAAGCCCGTCATCCGGTAGTGGAGGTCATTCAGGGAAGATTCACGCCCAACGATCTGGCGCTCAACAATTCAACCGATCGAATGTTGATCATCACCGGGCCGAACATGGCCGGGAAAACTGTCTACCTGAGACAGGCGGCCCTGATTGTGATCATGGCGCAGATGGGTTCATTCGTTCCGGCTAAGGAGGCCCGGATCGGGATCGTCGATCGCATTTTCACCAGAGTGGGAGCCTCCGACAACCTCGGTCGAGGCCGTTCAACCTTCATGGTGGAAATGATCGAGACTGCAAATATACTCAACACCGCAACGCCTCGCAGCCTGGTCATCCTGGACGAGGTGGGCAGAGGCACTGCTACCTTTGATGGGCTCTCGATCGCTTGGGCAGTGGCAGAATTTCTGCACAATCATCCGGAGCACGCCGCCAAGACACTCTTCGCCACCCACTACCATGAAATGACGGAGTTGGAGAAATTGCTACCCGGAGCCCGCAACTACCAAGCAGCAGTTAAGGAGACCAGCCGAGGCATCGTATTCCTTCATCGGATCGTCGAAGGAAGCGCGAGCAAATCTTACGGAATCGAAGTCGCCCGTCTGGCTGGACTGCCTCACGCGGTAATCGAGCGCGCGAGAGAAATTCTGAACAACCTGGAAGCCAACGAACTGGACCCCACAGGGAAACCCCGTCTCGCGGAACACCTCCCTTCGCGCGGCGACCGATGGAAGGACCAACCATCGCTGTTCGAGGCGCTGAATGAGCGAGTAATTGGTGAACTTAAGTCGGTGCGGATTGAAGAGCTGAATCCCGAGGAGGCTTTAAAATTGGTCCGATCACTAAAAGCCAAATTGGTCTAGCACGATCTCTCACACTCACCGATTCCGCTCATTCCCCGATTCGGCGCTCCCCCGATTCTGCGGCTCTGGTCTATCGGGCGGGCGCCCAGTATCCTGACCGCGTGTGAGTTTCGGCGCCGGGAACATTGACCTCTACCCGCAATTTACGCCACGTTCCATCCCGCTTCCCGTTAGTCGGTGAGTACCCGATGCTGTAAAGCGTGCCGAGCTCGCTCGAAATCTGGCGGTAGATGGCCGGTAGATCCTTCATCGTCTTCAGCGGGAAAACTCGACCGCCGGTGTGCTCAGCCACCATGCGCATCTCACGTCTCGCAATCTGGTAGAGGCCTTCGGCGATCTTGGCGGTCTCTTCAGGCGTGAAGAAGAGGGGATTGCGATAACGCAGCGGACTCTCCTCCGGTTTATATTCTCTGCGGTACCTTTCCAATTGATCGGCTGAGAGCGTGAACCGCTCCTGCCGCAGGCCCTTAACCGTGAACTTCTCCGTATCGATTTCGATGAAATAGCTCGAGGCCCCACCGCGTTCCAACAGGTGGCTCACTCTTTCGAAGTCGTAATAACTTGAGGAATCGACACCGTCCGATAGCACGATGACTGCCTTGCGCGGGGATCCCGAATTCTTCAAGACCTCATCGCAAATCAAATAGAGAGCGTCATAATAGGCCGTGCCACTCCCGGCGGAAATCTCATGTACCGCACCCTTCAACGCGGCGCGGTCCGCCGTTGGGCCCGCCAGCAGCTCGATTCCGCGGGCAAAACTAACAACCGCCCCCGAGTCCTGCGGTCTCATTCGATCGATAAAATCCAATACCGCGTGCTTAACCAGATCGATGTCCCCTTTCATGCTTCCGCTGGTATCGGCTGCGAGCACGATGTCGACTGGCACGTCGCTTGCCGAGAAGTGCGAAATCTCCTGGCGCTTCCCATCTTCGTAAACCGTAAAATTCTCTTTCTTAAGGAGCGCCTGCGCGCGCATGTCGGGAAGTGTAACTGCCACAGGAAACGAGACGAGGTCAGATCGCAGCTCGATCGATCCGCTCTGAGCTGGAGCCCGGCCTTGAGCGGCTACTCGGCCGACACCTGATATGATCCAACCTAATAAGAAAAGCGCAAGGAACAGGGAGCCGCAAAACACCGAGGCGAGGACGAATCGAGAACGGGACATTGTCGCAAACTCCTCCTGCAGTCCGTTCTTATCTGATGCCCGACGCGCCCATTCTCCCACAGCGTCTGCAGCGGCGGCAAGGAACCCGAATCTTGGGAGCTTAGCCGATGTCTAACGGAGCGTACGGTAAACTTGGAATTCTCACTTCGAATATATCGAACAGACCCATAGCGGACCCTGAACCGGACCCCTACGCAAGCTCGAGTATGACGATTGAAAGTTTCGGACGCGACGGACTAGGTGTGGATTCGATCAGACGTCGATTCGTGGATTCTAGCCGCGGACGCGCTGGGTGTTGGAGGGTAGCTTTTGAGAGAAGATGTCGTCGCCTACCGGCAGGTTCGTTTTAACTCCCAACAGCTGAACAGTCGTAACATCGCGATTGGTTTCAACGAAACGCTGTTGGGTTGGCAGCCAGAATTCATTATCAACCCAAAGATCGATCTCCCGGTAAAGTCCGCGGTGCTCCGGCCGTGGGGTGAGTCGAATGCGAGTGGCCGGCCGATTCCCCACCGCTTCGTCCCCTATGACGGTGATGTTATAGTCTCGGCTAGCTTGCGCTATTCCCCCCAACAGATAGCTAAAGAATCCTGCGGCCGCACGCGCGTCGCCGGTCTTACTATCGAGACTTCCTTCTATGGCCTGATTGATCCTGGGCTGGAAGAGCAGAAACCGATTGTCCTTGACGGTAATGATTCGCTGCTCGGGCGAAGTGATCTCGACCCGAATCTGAATCGTCCGATCGTTCTTTTTCTTGACGTAGAGGATCCCGTGTTCAGTTGGATCGCTCGTGCCCAACTGGGCGTAGCCTTTCTGTTGGGCCATTTCTGCCCGCATCGACCGGATTGAGGCGAAGGCCTTACTCATCCGGTCAATCACCGGCGCCACAAGCACCTCGCCACCGCTTGATGCAAGATCCATTGGCGCGAGGAAGCCGACGAGAGCTAGAGCAACGCAAACACGATGGATCCACTTCTGCATAGTCCCCCACACCGCCCGATAAATTAAACGTCAATCATAGGTGACAACTGCCTTGAGCGTCAAGGCTTTGTAGACTCTTTCCGAATGGTGGGTCGCGGGTCCGCTCGCAGGGAATTCTCGCCCGACGGCAATATCTCCCCAGATTTCGGATCCGATTGCGGCGCGGTGAGCGCGGTGGTGGAAGGATTGGGCTGCGATTGACTCGTCTTTGGTGCGTGCGAATCCCGGTGGTTGAAGAATGAGTTCGGCGTGAGAAAAATGAAGACCAGAATCAGAATGCAAAGCACGTCATACTGCCAGGTTCCTCTCTCGTAGGACCACAGGATGACGCTCTTTATTATCCTTAGTATGTGCATCAGATCGCCGGTTCTTCCAGACTGCGAGGAAGCCGGTAATTCAGCTCAGAATTCTCCCGTCCCGCATGCGAAGCAGGCGACTTGCGGCCGCCGATACCTCCGGATTGTGAGTTATCATCACGATCGTCTGTTGCAATTCCCGATTCAACTCTCGCAATAAGTTTAGCACGATTTGGGAATTGTCCGAATCCAGATTGCCGGTTGGCTCATCGGCTAGTACGATCGCAGGTTCATTGATAATCGCTCTCGCGATCGCCACACGCTGTTGCTCCCCGCCGCTCAGTTCCATGGGCTTGTGCGCGATCTTGTCCTCGAGTCCAAGAAGGCCCAGCAGTTCTCTCCGCCGCTCACCGCCGACCGTCCGGCGCTGAGTATGAGTTCCGTCCTGATGAATTTGTTCGGCGAGTCGAAGATTTCCCTCCACCGTAAGCGTCGGAAAAAGATTGAACCGTTGAAACACGAATCCGATCTTGCGGCGACGTACATCCGTCCGCCGGCCGTCATCGAGCTGAGTTATTTCATCCCCATCCACATAAACTTCTCCCTTCGTGGGAGTCAACAGCCCTCCAATTATGTGAAGCAATGTTGATTTCCCGCATCCAGAGGGACCCATGATAGACACGAACTCGCCCCGACTAATCTCCAAATTTATGCCTCGGAGCGCATGGACCCCGGATCTGCCCATCCGATAGGTCATTTCCAAATCGACGGTTCGGACTATCATCACCAACGCCTGCGATCGTGCCGGGATACCTGCGCTTCGGGTTAGTCAATCATAGCTCAGCGCCTTCACCGCATCGAACCGGGCGGCGCGCGTGGCCGGGTAGAGCGCGCCCAGCATCCCGCCGACTAACCCGACAGCGGCCGCGATCAAGATCCACTTAATCTCGAACTTAATATTCAAGCTCGTTAAACGCACGATAGCCATCTTGGCCAGTAGAGCGAAAATCATCCCTGACAACACGCCTGCCCCACTGATGCAGAGCGCCTCCTTCTCAATTGTCGAAATGATGAAGCGGCGAGATGCCCCCATTGACTTCAAGACTCCGATCTCTCGCGTCCTCTCTGTAACCGTAGTGTACATCGCCAGCAAAATCACTAACGCGCTGACCACCGTCGCCAATCCAACCACGGCACGCAAGAAGACCTGAAGGGAAGGAATTCCTTGGTCATAGTAATTGGGTATGTCACTCGTAAAAATCACTGTGTTGCCCGGCAGAGCATCGGAGATGCGCTGGGCCACCGACCGGCATTCATCCGGTGCGATGCACTTCACGAGGATGTAGGAGCACTTC
>JACXTT010003193.1_pt1 | contig 25525 bp, 25 predicted proteins | sample 9270951 | NCBI WGS metagenome assembly JACXTT01 (sample SAMN15532306, study PRJNA645909) | rock metagenome | isolation source: weathered quartz diorite | place: Puerto Rico | collected 2017-06-21
CCCCGGACCTCAACCCCATTGAGCACTACTGGGGTCCCCTCAAACAACGCATCCGGAAATACTTGTCTCTCTACAACCGCGATTTGCATAGGACGATGGACGCCGTCCTCACCCAACAACCGACACCTTAGTGGGAATGACTATAGCAGAGAAGTTGACGATCTAACTGAACTTGTCACAATTCTTTATTATCTACATTTTTTACTTCTAAAAATTTGAGAAATATTGACTATATTCATAATTGTGTTCCCCTCCTTTTTACCTCTCCCTCATCTCCCATTTTCCGGCAAACCCACAAAAATACCAAAGAAAAAATGAGGTAGAAAGAAAATGACTGTAGTCTTAAAATGACATACTACGTAGACTCGGAAACACTTACCTATATTGCTCAGTCGCTTAAAGTCACATAAAACCACAAGCTAGCTTGGGGCTGCCGAGAAGCACAAAAAGTCGGAACCTCTAGAGTAACTTGAATTTGAGGGTAGCGTTGAACGAGGCGCTTCTCGCTAGGCCTCGTGTAGGGCCGTAGCGTACTCATCACTATCTCTTGTTATGCATCCCGGGCAGGCACTCTCAAGGGCTCTGTCAATTGAAGAGAGCGTCTGGGGTGTCTGGAGTTCATCCATCAGCTTTGTCTGAAAAATAAGGAAGAAGCGGCTCACAAACAAGGGAGCGAGGACGCCTCTTTCAATTTCACCTCTTTACTGTGTGTACAGTGTTGCACCAGAGAGCTATGTTGTCTTTATCGACTGCATGGATGACTCCCACAGGACGCACGTGTGGGAACAAGACGCGCCCGGCGTGTGTGCGGTAGTGGGGGAGAGGAGGAGCCAAGATGTTGCTCAATGATGTACAACCAGAGAAACGCTTGGGGTTTTTGTTAGGGGTGCAGGTCGAACGCCATCGCTTTGGTGGGACGTTCCGTGTGGGCATGGGGCTCGCGGTTGTCGGCGTAGGGGTTTTGCTGTTACTCCTGGTAAGACATCTGCTTCCGCTCCCGTAACGCCGGCGGACGAAAGAAGAAACGGCCACATTGACCGCGGCGCGACACGTTGGCGCGCCGCGTGTCCGTAGAAGGCACTGCGGCTGTTCAGCAGCACGACCCCGTCCGTATTATCAATCTGACCAATCTGCGTGATGCTCTTTGACCCAGTCGCGGTGGTTTCTGACCCACCAATTACGCGTGTGCCACTGTCGGTGTTCGTCAAAGTCGCCCTCGTTGCGCCAGTCGGAGTGAGACTCGGCCCACTCCGGATGATGCTCATACATCCACTTAGGATGATGCGTGTGCCACCATTCAACCTCATGCCATCGGTGATGGCTATCGTAGTCTCCTATCTCTCGGGCAAAAACCGGCAGGGCCTGGAACGACAGGCCCATGACGACGGCGGCTATCACTGCTTGTTTCTTCATTTGCTTTCCTCCTTTTGCTCGTTATTGCCATTATTGGCTTGCAGAAAATCATATCTGGTAAGTTCTCGCTCACTTACTAATGGGTCATCATGAGATCTACCACGGGGATCGCTTGCGCGTCCTTTATGCTTTTCCAGCGCCCCCAGGTAGCTTCTGCTGAAAGGTGCGCTGGAGAATCTCCTTTAGGCGTGGAGCGACAGAGCCGCCAAGGAACCTGCCGAGCACAGGGAGATCTGCAGACACGTGTACGGCTTGCACATCGACCCGCATCTCGACCCAGAATCCCATTCCTTCCAGCCGGACCTGATTGCGGTCAGTAGACCACTCCACTCGCCGGACCAGGGAGCCAAAGCGGCTTTCAATTTCGTGGACTGCGTTCTCTAAGCGCCTGCGAGCCTCGTCGAACGTTTGCCCATGTTGTATCGAAAGAGTCATGAGGGACATGGTCTATCTCATTACATCTTAAGTCAAAATCAATGCCTTATAGGGAAGAGCAATCTTTGGGCCAGAAGGTGTGTGCCCGTACGTCATGGTTCCGCATCTTTACCATACACGTTGGTGTCTTCTGCGTGACAAAACCAAGTATGATCGAATGCTGGGGTTTGGGACGGCGCAGTGCGCGGCGTGGCTGGGCGTACTCACGATTGTCAGGGTCACCCGCATCATGTGGTGTGAGGCGACGGACGTGGAGAGCATAGAGGTAAGTTATTTTCTCAGTAGCCTGCGGCCCAATGCGCCGCGCATTGGCACCGCTATTCGCGGCCACTGGAGCATTGAGAACGGACTGCACTGGGTGTTAGATGTCGTGTTTCGGGAAGATGCCCGACGGCTCTATGATCGCACGGCGGCAGAGAATGTAGCGTTCCTGAACCGTCTAGCGCTCTCTCTGTTACGCGGCGATACCGGCAAAAGTTCAATGAAAGTCAAACGCAAGCGCGCCGGCTGGTCTCTTCCCTACCTGATGCAACTCCTTGGTTTTCATAGCACTTGAAGCGCGTTTGCCGTGATGCACCTTACACCTCACAAACGCAAGCAAAGAAAAATATCAGCTGTATGGTAACTGAGGTTGCACAGTAGTTAAGCAACACGCCTGCCGTCTGCCGCCAGTGTTATACTCATCCAGCTGTGCTTGAGGCCTACCTTGGCGGTTCATTGCTTCAACCATTGGCGCTCCCTAACAAGAAGTTAGAAAGAAACCTAAGCAGCCTCGGTGCAGAAGAGGTCGCGCTGCTAGTTTTTCTCTAAAGGCGCAGCGCGGCGAAGGTTAAGCAGCCGCGAGAAGCAGCTTAATGCTTTTCTCGTTGATGTGCTGTTCTGAAGCAAGAAAAGACGAGAGGAGAAAAGTGGCTACTTTGCAGACCACCTCTTCTTCAAACACTTAACAGCTCGCACGCTTCCTGCTCAACTTATGTATCTACTTACACAGTTTGCCTGCTCAATAGTCGATAGAGCCAGAGGAGAAAGACAGACCCGACTAGCGCCATAATGAATCCCGCCGAGTCCGTGGGGCCATACCAGCCTAGGCTGCGTCCCAGAAAACCACCGAGGAGCGCCCCGGCAATGCCCAAGAGAATCGTGACGATGAAACCCCCTGGATCACGCCCTGGCATCACGAGTTTCGCCAACGCCCCAACAATTAAGCCGAAAAAAATCCAACCAATCATGAGGTTTTCCTCCATTTGGTGGTAAACATTGCTACTGTAGCACTCTGCGCGCAACCTGCGCGGACAGGTTATTTGGTTAGTCGTCCATAGCTCGATCCAGGCTCCGATCAGCTTTCTCTGCTGGTCCCGGCGGATCTACGGCGTCCTTCATATTTTCCACTGCTCGGTCGATATGTTCTCCGGCGCGTTGAGCCGGCCCCTTCTGCGCACAGCCGGTGAACATCAAGATTGCCCCAAAGAAAGCGCTGATAACTAGACTCGTTATCTGTCTCGCTGGCATAGATAGTGTGTCCTTTCTTCAGTTGCTCTTCGTAGGGTCTGTCGACAGCTGAGAGAAAAAGACTTGTCTCCTTGCTCTTCCCTACGGTCTTCTCTGCAGTAATCATTTCAAGAGTCATGCCAGGACGCGGACTACGCGTCCTGCACAAAAATTTCTTGAAGGGAAAGAACCTCAGTATCTAGGCTTCCCGAGTGTGCTCTTTCTGAACCAAACTCGTAAAAATTGTCTCACTATTGGGACGAGTTCAACCTCAAACTCATCCCCAAGCCCCACTCAGCGGCATCAGCGGCATAATTGAAGATGTGTTATGCCCGCGCACAGCCTACCTCTACGAAAGCGCAAGGTGGGCATCTAGAAAAAATTGTTGCTTTTCACAACTAAAACTTGTGCGCTCGACAGACAACTGTTCAGATAGCCTCTTTGCCTATAAAAACTTGATTAAAATGAACTTGCTTAGTTGGCGCGAGAGAATCTGAGGGGAGAGGTTCCTGTCGTCAGAGATCAAGCGCCGGGGTCCTCAACGTCGTGGGCGTGGCCAATCGCTTGGAGGAGACGAGGCTCCAGCTTGCTACAGTCTAGGATGACCTTCTGAGAATGCACTGCCTTAACCGCAGAGAGCGGCACGACAAAATCCCCTGCATTCTCGACGTAGATCACGATCTCAGGCCGACCCTTGGGCGCGATTTCACGAACGGCACCAAACCCCGCACCTCCATCGGACGCAAACGTCTGATAGCCTACTTCAATGTGTTCTTTCATAAATCAAGCCTCCAAGAGCTGTGCACTTTTACAATCCGAACAAAAACTGCTTCACGGTTTCAGCACTACCTTAATGCAGCCGTCCTTCTTGTCACGGAAGGTTTTGTAGGCCCCAGGAGCGTCATCGAGCTTGAGGCGGTAGGTAATGACAAAAGACGGGTCGATCTCGCCAGCTTGAATCTTTTGCAGTAACGGCTTGAGATAGCGATGCACCTACTTCTGACCCATCTTCATTGTGAGGCCCTTGTTCATCGCCCCGCCAAACGGGACTTTGTCTAAAAAGCCGAGGTAAACGCCAGGGATAGAGAGCCTGCCGCTTTTGCGGCAGCACCTGATCGCCTCGCGCAACACATGGGGTCGGTTGGCGACCAGATACACTACTGCTTTGGCCTTGTCGAACACTGCATCGATGCTGCCGGTCGCATGCGCTTCAGCCCCGACCGCGTCAATGCAGCGATCAGGGCCACGGCCATTAGTCATCTCCATCAGGCAATCGTAGACATCCTTTTCAGCGAAGTTAATAGTCTCAGCCTTACCCTGTACGTGGGCCATATTTAGGCGTTCTGGCACAAGGTCGATGGCGATCACCCGGCCAGCGCCAAACATCCAGGCGCTCCAAATAGCGAACTGCCCGACCAGTCCGCACCCCCAAACTGCGACTGTGTCGCCGGGTTCGACCTCAGCGTTTTCCGCAACCATGTAACCTGTCGAGAAAATTTTGGTTGCAGCTTTCATCTCTGGGCTTTTACTGCGCAAGATTGAGGCCACTATCAAGCCGCTCTTGCCAGAGAGGAAAGAGCAATGCTTATGAGTATTAACAACTCGTGAGGCGCGCTGTGGAGAATTTCAGACCCAGGTGCAGATTTTTCGGCCACGAAAACATCGAGCGGCCCCAGCTTTTCGGGGGTCCTGTACAAACCCCAGATAGAAGGCGAGCGAGGGGCGATTAAACGTGTCACTCAAGTCACCGGTATTACTTTCCAGCGATGGCGCGCTCACACTTCGGCAAGGCAAAGGGCGAGCGCTCACATTATCCCTTGTTTCCCCAGGGAATCCTGACGGAACCCCTTTCGCGTTCAAGAGGATGCAAGGTATGCTGGAGGTCGAAAAATTGGTAAAGAGCTTTCGTAGCCGACAACTACATAACTCCAAAAAAGTACAATTTCTGAGAACGAACTATTGACGCCCCGCGAGGGGGAAAAACTCATGCCGCTGCCTTTTAACTCGATCTATCGTCATGGATTCATCCGCGCCACTGTCGGCGTTCCTTACGTTCGGGTGGCCGAGCCTCAATACAACCTGAAACATACGCTGGCGCTAGCCCGTCGCGCTTCGGCTATGCACGCCGCCGTCGCCTTGTTCCCAGAGTTAGGCATCTCGGCGTATTCGAACGAAGACCTCTTCCACCAGGATGTGCTGCTCGACGCTACCGAAGAGGCGCTTGCTACGCTGGTGGAGCAGAGCAGCGAGCTCACGCCGGTGCTGCTGGTTGGCGCAGCGCTGCGCTTTGAGAGCAAACTCTTTAACTGCGCTGTGGTGATTTATCGAGGACGCGTGCTAGGCATTGCGCCTAAGACCTACCTGCCCAACTACCGGGAATTCTACGAAAAGCGCCAGTTTGTCTCAGCCCGTCATGCGGTGAGTCGGGAGGTGCGCTTCCTTGGCGAGACGACGCCCTTTGGCAATGACCTGGTCTTCGAAGCAATCAACGTCGAGGGATTTGCTCTCCACGCAGAGATCTGCGAAGACGTATGGACGCCGCTCCCACCCAGTACTTTTGCGGCGCTTGCTGGAGCAACGGTGCTCGCTAACCTCTCGGCCAGCAACATCATTGTGGGCAAGGCCGACTACCGCCGGGCCCTCTGCGCCGCGCAGTCGGGCAAGTGCATTGCCGCCTATCTCTATTCCGCCGCCGGGCCAGGGGAATCAACCACCGATCTGGCCTGGGACGGCCACGCACTTATCTACGAAAACAACGATTGTCTAGCCGAATCTGAGCGCTTTGCCGATACAGAGCAGCTCATCGCCGCCGACATCGACTTAGAACGGCTCCTGCAGGACCGCATGCGCATGACAAGCTTCAACGACACGACCATGGCGCACCGGGAGACGCTGCAAGCGATCCGCAAGATTCCGTTTACATTCGAGCTGCCCCAGGATGAGACGCCGCTGCGCCGAGACGTGGCCCGTTTTCCCTTCGTGCCCAGTGATCCACAGATGCGCGACGAGCGCTGCTTCGAGGCCTACAATATTCAGGTCCACGGATTAATGAAACGGCTTGACGCCACCGGGATCAAAAAACTGGTGATTGGGGTCTCCGGCGGACTGGACTCGACCCAAGCTTTGATCGTGGCGGCGCGCACCATGGACCGGCTCGGTCTGCCTCGCGCTAACATTCTGGCTTACACCATGCCTGGCTTTGCCACCAGCACGACAACCCGCGGCAACGCCCATGGGCTCATGAAGGCGCTAAAGGTCTCGGCCCATGAGATCGATATCCGCCCCTCGGCCCTGCAGATGTTGCGCGACATTGACCACCCCTTCGCTAACGAAGAGCCGGTCTTCGATGTGACCTTCGAAAACGCACAGGCGGGTGAGCGCACCAGCCATCTCTTCCGTCTGGCCAACTACCACAATGCCTTGGTGTTGGGCACCGGCGATCTGAGCGAATTGGCCCTGGGTTGGGCCACCTATGGAGTGGGCGACCAGATGAGCCACTACAACGTCAACGCCTCAGTGCCCAAGACGCTGATCCAACACTTGATCCGCTGGATCATCAGCACGCGGCAGTTTGATGACGAGACCAGCGCTATCCTCCACTCGATCCTCAACACCGAAATCTCGCCTGAATTAGTCCCAGCGAGGAGCGGAGAAGCAGACACGCCAAGCCAGAGCACCGAAGCCCGGATTGGTCCCTACGAGCTACAGGATTTCCATCTGTACTACGTGCTGCGGTTTGGCTTCCGTCCCAGCAAAGTGGCGTTCCTCAGCCATCATGCATGGAGCGACAAGACACGCGGAGCCTGGCCCGACTTCTTACCGGAAGCGAAACGCAAGGAGTACGATCTGCAAACGATCAAACAGTGGTTAGAGATCTTCCTCTACCGCTTTTTCCAGATCAGCCAGTTCAAGCGCTCGGCTCTGCCTAACGGTCCCAAGATCGGCTCGGGTGGTTCGCTCAGCCCGCGCGGGGACTGGCGTGCGCCGAGCGACGGCAACGCTGACCTCTGGCTGGCAGAGCTGCGGGAGAAAACGCCAGAGACGTTGTGAAGAATTGAAAAACGGGGGACTGAGGGCCGGGACCTCTTCAACCCAAATGAGCTTCCCCCGGAGAGAGTTAAAATCTTTGACGAAAAAGACCGCCATCTCTACGCCGCTGAACCAGCTTCGCTGAGCCACTTAATGGCCGCGACTATGTCGTTGTAAAAGACTCGGTACTCGCCCTCGCCAAAGGCTAGCCTGGCAAGATACGCCAAGCGGCTGTTTGGGACGACGATAGCTCTACGGAGCTTGATGGCGCCCAATTTTTCATCAAGGGCGCGCTGCGACCAAGGAACATCTACTGGTGGGGCCTCCATTTCTAAGGTGTCATAGAGGACCTTACCGCGGCCCGCGTCACGAACCAGGAAAAGCACCTGGTCTTGCGTCTCTCGGAGCAACTCCTCTGTAGGCTCACCTCGTACTCTTGCAATAACGAGGTCTCCAACGAGCTCAACCCATGCCTGGCCTTTCATGTTTCTCTCCCCTGAGTCTCAGTATTGAGTCTACGACTCTATGGGTTCATGGGTTCCGCCGCAGACTTTCTGAACTCTATCATATAGTGGAATATAATAGACAACCCTCGACGCTTCAACGTTCGCCAACGAAGAAAATCACTTCCAGTGATCTCTCCGCTGACATTTAACACAGTAATGACGCTCTTGATCCCCCACGCGCCCTCTTGCATACGATTATTTTGTCGTCAATCTAAAAGTAATATTGTCTCTTGCATCCGGGCGTCGTGCGGTCCCTTGTTTTCAGATGCTTCTTCAGGAGGTTCGTATGAAATTGTCTCGTAGTTCCCTCGCGAACTCGCACCCCAGTAATAACTATTGGCGCTAGGGGAGCGATGACTGAAGACGACGATCTATTAACTAGACAATATCTCCTCGCGCGTTTCTGGGAAGCGGCTCTGGGCTTCTGGCGGAAAGGCGGAGGGCGCGCAGCTTGGCTACTGACATTCACGGTGATCACGATTTCACTGGGGGGTCTCGGGGTGCAGTACCGGCTCAACGTCTGGCACCGCGCCATGTTTGATGCGCTCGACAAGCGCGATAGCGGCGGGGTGCTCTACCAATCAATGATCTTCTTCCCGCTGATTTTTGCCAGCGTAGGGGTAGGGGTAGCAGCTACCTGTGCGCAAATGACGCTGCAGCGCAGATGGCGCGACTGGCTGAACGCGCACGTGCTCGATCAATGGCTCATCAACGGCCGTTATTACCAGCTTAACTTAGTCCCGGGCGACCACGAGAACCCGGAATATCGTGTAGCCGAGGATCTACGCCTGAGTGTTGATGCTCCAGTCGAGTTTGCGATCGGCGTCTTCTCGGCAGTCATTTCAGCGATCACTTTCATTGGCGTGCTTTGGTTCATCGGCGGCGAGCTCACCATCCCGATCGGCAGCACGGCTCTCCACATCCCCGGGTTTTTAGTGATTGCGGCCTTTCTCTACGCGGTGCTGGCAAGTGGATCGATGGTCTTTATCGCCCGCGGCTTCGTCACGGTGGCGGAGAATAAGAACCAAGCAGAAGCCGAGTACCGATATGCGCTCACACGACTGCGCGAGCATGGCGAGAGCATCGCTATGCTCGGCGGTGAGCATGAGGAGCGCACCGGCCTTGATGCGGCGTTCACGACGGTCCTCCAGCGCTGGCGCGAGACAATGATGCAGTACATCCGCACCACGATTGTGTCGCAGATCAGTGGCGGCGTTGCGCCCATTATTCCGATCCTCCTCTGCGCCCCCAAATATATTGCTGGCGCTATGACCCTTGGCGAAGTCATGCAGGCTTCCTCTGCGTTCGTTATCGTGCAGACGGCCTTCAATTGGCTGGTGGAAAACTATCCCCGCTTGGCCGATTGGACCGCTTCGGCGCGGCGGCTCGCTTCGTTGCTGATATCACTGGACCGCTTGGAGCGCGCTGAGCGCCAAGAAACGACTGGCCGAATTGTTCGTAAGCCAGCCGAGGATGGGACGATCCGACTACGGAATCTCTCGGTGACCTTGAATGATGGAAGTGCAGTAGTAAACGAAGCTGATGTGGCAATCGCCCCCGGCGAGAAGGTGCTTGTCGTCGGCGAATCCGGCACGGGCAAGAGCACGCTGGTGCGAGCGATCGCCGGTCTGTGGCCGTGGGGTAGGGGAGAGATTCTGATTCACTTCGAGGGGCTCTTCTTGCTCCCGCAGCAGCCTTACGTGCCGCTCGGAACGCTACGTCGCGCCGCCACCTATCCTTTATCACCTGACGCGGTTGATGACGCCGTGCTCCGTCAGACGATCGAAGAAGTAGGGTTAGGCCATTTTCTCGAGCGTCTTGACGAAGACAACACACACTGGGAACAGGTGCTTTCCGGCGGAGAAAAACAGCGGCTCGCGTTTGCCCGTGCGCTGCTCCAGCATCCGGACATTATCGTGATGGACGAGGCCACTGCCGCCCTCGACCCTCTGAGCCAAGAACGGTTGATGCAACTGCTCTTGGAGCGGCTTCCCGAAGCCACCGTCGTCAGTGTCGGGCACCGCCCCGAGCTCGAAGCCTTTCACACCCGCAAGCTCGTCCTGGAATATCATCCCGAAGGCGCACGCTTGGTTGGGGATGAACCCCTTCAGAGAACGTTCCGTCGCTCGGCGCGACTCCTCTCAAGGCTGCAGACCCGCGAGAGATCACTGAGGGCGCTCAATACAGCTCGTCGAACAGGGTAGACACAAAACAAAGCTGAAGGTTACCCGTGTTTTTATCCTTTCAATTTAATGTTAACCCCGCCTGCCGCCAGCGTGAGCTTTGCTCCCTCTTGCAAGGCATGTAAGGTAATCACCACTCCGTTCGGGTTTTTCATGGTGATAGTGGAAGGACCACTACCCGCAGCTACTCCAGCCTCGGCTGAAGCATACACTCCATTAAAATCCGAGAGCTGTATTAAATTTGAGACGGTCCCGTCTGCTTTGACTTCCGCATATCCAATACCAACGACTTCAAGCCCTTGCAAAGAGAAAGGGTAGTGTTTCCCGTTATAGACTAACGTGCCGTCCCCCCATTGCACTCCCACGCCGGCAGCGACCGAAGTAGACTGGATAGACACTTGACCGGACGCAGTATCAGCGGCCTTAACATTCACTCCAGTCAAGGCAAGAAAAACCATCAAGACAACAAAACCTCCATAAAAGAAACGTCGCATAGGGTCTCCTTTCTCTAAAAAATTTACTTGTCTATTAAAGATAGTCTCAGTTTCTTTGTTTTTGATTATTGGAATGCTTGGTCGGGTCCCACGCTACTTACAAAGCATCTTCACTAGGGCTAAAGCATGCTCATCTAAAATTCACCACTTTAGTGTAGAGGATTTCTCCTCACTCTATGCGCCAAAGAGTCTTTCACTCTTAGAACTTCGGAAAGCAGCATAGTCCCACATCTCCATGGAATGTGGAGGAGCACTAGTTACTATAATCTTCTCAATTTCTTCTACTTCTCGATTTGAAAGACTAAACTTCTTCTAGACCTGATTCTAACGTCTCAATCGTTTCTGTGCCGCAAGAACTGTACCACAAGGTTTTCAAACCTATGCCTTCACTGAAGAGAACGGTAAAATTTCTCTTTACTTTCTTGAAAGCTTTTCTTCTTGTCGTTCTGGTTATATTTGTTCTTTTGCAAGATTAGGGGTCAATTCATATTCCCCTGCTTGCCGTACTAGCGTCTTAATTGGCGTGTTTGTCGTGTTTCCGTTACGCGGGCCGTCCATTAACACTCTACCTCTCTTCGGCCCAGTTCTTGCTCTTGTCTTGATAGTTTATGACGCCATCGTTGTGGTCGAGGCGGCATTGGCTGACTACAAAGAAAAGAAACAATATAGATCTTGTAGAAAGGAATAAGTGAGATAATGACAACTATTGTTGGAGTATTTGACGATTTTACTGCGGCCATCAATACTACCCCCGCCTTAGTCGAGGCTGGTGTTGACGGACATTCCATTAGTACTGTGGCGCAGGACAACAAAGGCGAGTACGCCAGATTTTTACAAGCTGAGACGTTACCAGAAGAACACTCTCATGTTGGTGTGGGCGCTGCAGTCGGAGGTATTAGCGGTCTTCTCCTGGGCTTGGCTGCTCTGGCTATTCCAGGTATTGGCCCGGCCATTGCGGCTGGCCCACTCGTCGCCGCTATCACTGGCACTACGCTTGGCGCTGCTACTGGGGGTTTACTCGGGGCCCTGAACGGTATGGGCGTCCCGGATTTTGAGGCCAAAACCTACGATCAAGGGGTCCGCGAAGGAAGCACTCTTTTAATCATACAAACGAGGCCAGAGCTGGTGGACTCTGTTTCCGCTGTTCTCCGAGAGCATCACGCTGTCCGGATTGATCAACACCAGAGTCCTCGCACTGCAGCATGAGTGCGAGCAATTCCTTCCCATAGACTACTCGGGTTCTGTCGCAAATTTTCTAGGGTATATTATAACATGTTGTGATTATCGCTTTTGTGACAGAGCCTGAATTTGCAGCTCCTCCTGCCTATATACCTCAGAGGTCCCATTTACGCCCCGCCTAAATACCACAAATCATCCCTCACCCTTTTTCTGGATGCCCGCCCACGCCTTCACGGAGGCAGGCTTTGCACGGGTATGACCCGCTTAGGTCCATTCTTCGTCATTCCCACGAACACGGAGATTCAGGATGTAGCGCTGAACGGGATTCGTTGACAATGCCGACTACACTCTACTACTAACCGGTAGGGATATTTTAACTAGATGACGAACGGATGGTTTTATGTTAACGATCAAATTTGTCATTGGGAACTGGAACCTTTGGGCTGGAGCGGCGCACAGCCAGGGAAAGCCGTAGTGACCGCGCCGAGAGGGAGGAATTCAAGAGAGAAAAGCTACCAAGGGTTTGGGGGAGACGAGGTAACGGCGTAATCGAGAAGGTGAAACGCTTCTTGTCCTAGGCGTCCTGGGGCCTCAGCGCGATAGTCGACGTTATGCGCACCCACCAAACTTTACGTCTACGACACATCACTACGGCTGGAGCAAAACAACTACATGACTATATGCATGGAGGGATAAATATGGAGCAGTCGACGGGAATCCCGGAAGCTCAGACTATTGGAGCCTTTAACCCGCTGCGGCAGTCCGCAAGACCGCAAGAATATTACGATCGCATTAAGCAGAAGTTTGGCGAGGAGCGCGACCTGCGGCTAAAATACCGCCCGGAAGGCACTGCGCAGTACACGTCGGACCTCACGGGTGCGTTCGCACAATACGAAGTCGATCCTTACGGCGGCGAGATCAAGCCTCGCGAACCCATTAACGATACTGTTGAATGTCTCTTTATCGGCGGCGGCTTTTCTGCCCTTCTTACCTCCGCGCGACTACGAGAACGCGGCGTCGAGAGTATCCGTATCGTGGAGCGGGGCGCAGATGTAGGCGGGACGTGGTACTGGAACCGTTATCCGGGGGTGGCGTGTGACGTGCCTGCTTACGATTACCTGCCGCTACTCGACGAAATGGACTACGTGCCGAAGAGCCGCTACGCCAAAGGCCCGGAGATCTACGGTCACTGCCAGGCTATCGCTAAGAAATACAACTTGTACGAACTCGCGGTCTTCCAGACCACTGTGACCTCCACAGTGTGGAACGAAACCGAAAAGATGTGGAACATTACCACAGACCGGGGCGACCACATGAAGGCGAAGTTCGTGATCTGCGCCAACGGCACTCTCTCCAAGCCTAAGCTATCGAAGATCGAAGGTATGGAGTCCTTTAAGGGCTACTCCTTTCACACTTCACGTTGGGACTACGCCTACACGAAAGACGACTTGTCAGGTCTAGCAAACAAGGTCGTGGGCATCATCGGCACGGGCGCCTCGGCAGTCCAGGCCATTCCCCGTTTGGGCGCTGCAGCTAAGGAACTCTATGTGTTCCAACGTACGCCTTCTTCCATTGACATCCGCGATGACTGGCCTACCGATCCGAACTGGGCGCGGAGATTGCAACCGGGGTGGCAGGCTGAGAGGCGGAAACGCGCACTGATGGGACCCCAGCTCTCTGATGAGCAGAAGGCGGAGCTTGCTTCCCTGACTCGCGACGAGAAAATCCGTCGTCAGGAAAACGCCAACATCGATCACATGATGCGGATACACCGGCGCATCGAAGAAATCGTCAAGGACAAAGCGACGGCTGAGTCACTCAAGCCGTGGTTCATGTTCATGTGTAAACGTCCCTGTTTCGACGACATCTACCTTCCGACCTACAATCTCCCCAATGTCCATCTGGTCGACACGAGAGGAAAAGGTATTAGCGAGATCACCGAGAAGGGACCGCTGTTTGAGGGTAAGCAGTACGAACTCGATGTCCTCATCTATGCCACCGGCTTCGAGGTGCAGAAAACAGGCATTTACAATGATATTCGAGGAGAAAAAGGTCTCGAACTTAACGATAAATATCAAGACGGCATCCGTACTCTCTATGGGATCCATTCACAAGGATACCCCAACCTCTTCATCATGGGCGGCTATCAAGCCTCGTTCCAGTTTAATTTGACCGACATGTTGCAGACTCAAGGCGACCACATTGCTGAATGCATCGACTACGTGCGACGTCATGGCTATCAAACCATCGATGTTACTCCCGAGGCCGAGGAATGGTGGGTGCAGGAAGTCATTATGCATCGCGGCAAGACCACTCGTAACCACGACTGCACCCCGGGCTACTACAACTTCGAGGGTGAGTTTAATCGCCGGCAGGACGGCAATTACAATGGCGGGTTTCTGCAGTACTACACTCACATGAAAGATGCGAGGGAGAAGGTCGGAGAACAATTCATCTTTACAAAGAAGTAAATTCTGAGTGAACAGGAGGGGCTTTCTATCCGCAACGAGGAAGGTCTCTCTTTCTAACAAGTTCGGGGCAGCCACGATCTAGGGAAAAGCTATAGGTAGCCTCTCCCTTTCTCTCAGCTGTCTCCGAACTTTCTCTATGAGCTTTCTGCTTTTCGATCTCTTCGACAAGCTCTACTTCACGATGAGCCCTTCCATCTTCCCTTCTTCACGCCACTTGGTGAGCATATCGTAGAACTTCACTGCGCCGTCAGGATACTGCGCGAGGAAACCCTGTCCTTCATTTTTTCCTTCGCCATTGTAGTACCCAGGCGTACAGACATCCTGGTACGCGGTCATGAAGGTTGGCGATGTCACTAACTTTACCCATGCATCCTCAGCTTCTGGTGTCGGCTCTACACCTTTCGCTCCACGGTTGTTTATCTCAGTGACGATATGCGAGATATGGTTCGCCTGCCCGTTCAGCATGTAGGTAAAGTTCGGCGCCAGTCCCGTTTGTGTTAGCCCCATGTGGAAGAGATTCGGGAAGCCATGACTTAGAAAGCCATGATAGGTCCTCATCCCCTTTGCCCAAGCATCGGAGAGCGTCACGCCACCTTTGCCGTACACTTCGCACTCGGAGCGCCGTGTGTAGGCTGTTCCAACCTCGAAGCCGGTTGCGTAAATGAGGCAATCGATTTCATACTCGACTCCATCCACGACCACTGCATTCTCGGTTACGCGATCAACACCTTTGCCCTTCGTATCCACCAGCTTCACATTGGGCTGGTTGAAGCAGGGGAGATATTCATCGTTGAAGGTCGGCCGCTTGCACCACTGCCCATACCAGGCCTTGAGGGCCTCGGCAGTCTGTGGGTCTTTCACGATCGAAGACACGCGTCCGCGAACCTCATTCATCTTCTGGAAGTCAGCAATTTCCGACAGGGCCGCCATGGCTTCGTTAGACAGCTCAGATTGTCCCTTGCCTGACAACAGATTGGCGAGAAGCTTAAACAGGCTTGTCCACTTGTCGTTGACCAAATCTTCTTCGACCGGGAGGCCGGACAAGATAGAGTTGAAGTTATGATTGCGGTAGTCTTGCCAGCCCGGCTTAAGCGTCTTCACCCATTCCGGATCGGTGGGCATGTTACCACGTTCGTCCACCGAAGACGGGGTGCGCTGAAACACATAGAGCTGCTTGGCATATTTTGCCACACGCGGCACGGACTGAATTGCCGTCGCTCCCGTGCCGATGATAGCGACACGCTTATCACTCAGCTTGGTCATGCCGCCTGTGGTGTCGCCGCCGGTGTAATTGTAGTCCCACCGGCTGGTGTGGAAGGTATGCCCCTTGAACTTCTCGATGCCAGGGATGGCGGGGAGCTTCGGCCGATTCAGGGGTCCACTCGACATAATCACAAAGCGCGCCTTGAAGACATCATCGCGATCCGTCGTGATTATCCAGCGCCCTTCCTCTTCATTCCAGCGCGCCTCTCGAATCTGGGTCTGGAAGCAGGCCTTCTCGTAGAGGTTGAAGTGCTTGCCGATCCGCTGGGCATGTTCAAAGATCTCCGGCGCAAAGGAATACTTTTCTTTGGGGATATAGCCGGTCTCTTCGAGTAGCGGCAGATACACATAGGATTCAATGTCACACTGGGCCCCGGGATAGCGGTTCCAGTACCAAGTTCCGCCAAAGTCCCCGGCCTTCTCGATGATGCGAATGTTGGTGATCCCGACCTTCTGCAGCCGCGCCGCCGCCAACAGACCGCCAAAGCCCCCGCCGACAATCAGTACGTCGAGTTCTTCGTGCAGCGCAGGGCGTGTGAAACCCGGCTCGACGTAGGGGTCCTCATTGTAGTGAGCGTATTTACCAGTGATCTCCTGGTATTGGTTGTTCGCGTCAGCACGCAGACGCTTCGTGCGCTCCGCGGTGTACTTTTGGCGCAGTTCAGCAGGGTCAAAGCCCAGCTCTGCGGGGGTCGGAATTCCGGTCGGTGTGGATTGCGCTACAGCTGCACTCATAATGTCAGCCCTCCTTACTTGATTAGGACGTCTTCCTTGCGGAGCGTCTCAATTTGTCCTCGTGGCCACATATGCGAAGCACTCCAACGTTGTGTTCGCTAAAGCTTCACAGCGGAAATCTTTGCACATCGATAAAATTTTTACAAGGTTCCAATTAAGGTAGTTCGTCAACGTCTAAACTAATGGCATGTGAGGCTTAATCTGGCTTTTTTGTCTGACTTCTCTGCCATGGCGTGAAGCTTACTCTTCATCTCTAGAGAAAGGATAGCGCCTTGATTTTGCGAAAGTTTCATTCCCTAAGTAACCCCTTCGGAACATATTGAATGGAGAACCGCTATGCATCTAAAAAAATGGGGTGAGAGACTTGCTCTTTTGCGGCGACGACTCCAGTTGCGGCGCAGACGACGTCTCCTCTGCGCGCAAGGTGTGTCAACTAAGATCTGCGGAGAATGGTTAGTGATAAAAGGCGGGAAGCACGAGGCGTTAGCCCCCTCGCCGCGCATCCTCAAAAAAAGGAAGCGCAATCGGAAAAACCCACAGCACCTTCAGGCGACTGCTCAGCTCGCTCAACTTGCTTTATATTACTTTTACGCCCCATTCTGAAGGGTTATCTTGACTCTGTGGGGAATAGAGTAGTTTTGAGATGTTCAATCATCCGCATCTAACGAGCGGCGATCAAGAAGGAGCCCAAAGTAATGCAATTGGACGCGTGGCAAGTGTGGAGGAAAATGTTTAATCTTCGTGAGCATGTTGAAGCAGCGGAGAAACTTGGCGATTTTACCACCGGTCGGAATGTCATTCTGTTATCTGGTATAGCGGTCTGTATTGGCGTGTTCAGCGCTTTTGTAGCGCTCGCGTTGCTACGACTGATCGGTCTGTTTACTAATCTGTTCTTTTTCCAACGTTGGGACACCACGCTGAGCTCGCCAGTTGACCATCAGCTGGGTGTTTTTGTTGTCTTTGTCCCTGTCCTGGGGGCACTCATCATTGGCTTGATGGCGCGCTATGGATCGGAACGGATTCGCGGGCATGGAATTCCCGAAGCTATCGAAGCCATCCTCATTAATGGGAGCCGCGTCGAGCCGCGCGTGGCCTTCCTTAAACCCTTGTCCGCCGCCATTTCGATTGGGTCAGGCGGACCGTTCGGCGCTGAGGGACCGATCATTATGACGGGTGGGGCGTTCGGGTCCTTGATTGCACAGTTTTTTCACCTGACCAGCGCCGAACGCAAGACGTTATTGGTCGCCGGAGCCGCCGGCGGCATGTCGGCGACGTTTGCCTCACCGGTCGCGGCGGTGCTGCTTGCGGTTGAACTCTTGCTCTTTGAATGGAAACCGCGAAGCCTGATTCCGGTCGCGTTATCGAGCGCCACAGCGGCTGCAGTGCGCCGCTACATTATTGGGCTGGGTCCACTCTTTCCTGTTCCGCTGCACCCTCTTTTTATTGGCCCCCAAGGCTTATTGGGCTGTATCGTGGTTGGCCTGTTGGCGGGTATGCTCTCTGTGCTCTTGACGACAGCGGTGTACGCGGCGGAGGACGCCTTTCGGTTGCTGCCCATTCACTGGATGTGGTGGCCGGCAATCGGCGGTTTAGTGATTGGGCTGGGCGGACTCATTTTTCCCGCGGCGCTCGGGGTAGGATATGACATCATTGGGGAACTTTTGCAGGGCGACGTCGCCGCCAAGACCGCGCTGGGCGTTTTACTGGTGAAATCGGTCATCTGGTCGGTCTCGCTGGGGTCCGGCACTTCAGGCGGGGTGCTTGCGCCGCTGTTAATGATGGGAGGGGCACTGGGCGGCCTCGAAGCCTTTGTCCTGCCAAATGAAGGCGCAGGATTTTGGCCTCTCGTCAGCATGGGAGCGATCTTGGGAGGCACGATGCGGTCGCCCTTCACGGGCATCATCTTCTCCTTGGAATTGACTCATGACGTCAACATCCTCTTACCGCTCTTGGTGGCGGTCACGCTCGCCCACGGCTTTACCGTGCTCGCCTTACGCCGTTCGATCTTGACCGAAAAGGTCAGTCGGCGGGGCTACCATTTGAGCCGGGAATACGCCATCGATCCGCTCGAAATCCTCTTCGTGCGGGAAGTCATGCGGACCAATATCGTCACGTTGCCTGTTGGCCTCTCAGCGAAAGAGCTCAGCCAATATGTTCACGGCCATTCCAATCAGCTCGGCCAGCGCTTATTCCCGATTGTTGAAGAGACAGGCTGCTTATTGGGCGTCATCGTTGGCAGCAGGTTGCAACAGTTAATTACAGAAACCCAAGAGCATGGCGCCAGTGATCGTCCGCTCGCTGATTTCATTACGGCCACGCCGGTGGTCGCCTACCAGGACGAACCGCTGCGGATCGTCGTGTACCGCATGGCGGAGACTGGGTTCACGCGATTGCCCGTCGTTGAACACCCAAGATCTCGTAAACTGGTGGGAATGATATCCCTGGCCGATCTGTTAAAGGCCAGAGTGCGCAATCTCGAATCAGAGCGCCGCCGAGAGCGGTTGCTGCACGCGCCTTTCGTTGGATCTAGGGCAAACGTGAGGTAGCCAGGATCAGTGCTCGCTCCACGCCAAAGCGGAGCTTTCTCGACAAGGGCGCCGTAGAGTTGTATCGTACGGTTTCAAGAAAAGAGTTTGTTAAACAATGTCGAATTCACGCGTTGAGCAGTTGCGCAGGCGACACCCAACGTTCACGTATGAAAGCTATTCTTGGGAGCGTCTGGGCAACGCGTTGAAGATCCGTTTTCTTTTTACTATCGAACCAACCATCCGCTTTTCGCCTGAAACCGTTATCGAGTCTGTTGATGAGAAGATCCTCGAAACCTTTAGTGATGGAGCTTTAGAACACTTCATCTTTCATCTTGGCCTTGTTGAAATGCTCAGTTATTGGAAGTCGACCTGTGCGCCGGAAATCGTGGTCCGCGCCGGGTTCCTCGACGACCAACAGCGCGGGTGGTGGAAGGATCTGTTACAGTACGGGATGCGAGAGTTTTTCTATGTCAACAACATAGATTTCAGGAGCCCGGATTTTGTTAACATCTTCACCTCCAGGGAAGAACGTGAATCCAGGGGTCCATATGCTCGCGCCTCTCTTCAGGATCGGGATTTCGTCTTTGTCAGCGGCGGAAAAGATTCCACACTCGCTTTGCAACTGCTACGAGAAGCGGGGAGGCCGTTCGACTGCTTACTTTTGAATCCTACCCCGGCGGCAACCGCAATCGGGAAGCAAATCGAAGGTCACACCTCGATTGTTGTCAGACGCACCATTGCTCCCTCTCTTCTTGAGTTGAATAAAGCAGGCTACCTCAATGGGCACACTCCATTCTCGGCCTATCTAGCGTTTTTAGGCGTCACAATAGCATTTCTCTTCGGTTATCCGAGGGTTATTGCGGCAAATGAACGAAGCAGTGATGAAGGCAACGTTCGATATCTTGATAACGAAGTAAACCATCAGTACTCGAAGACGCTCCGTTTTGAGACCGCTTTTCGCTGGTATACGCAGACCTATCTCACTACAGAGGTCAATTATTTCAGCCTGCTGCGACCTTTGTACGCCATACAAGTGTCCCGCTTATTTGCCGACTATCCCCAGTACTTTGACAATTTCCTGAGTTGTAATCGCGGGCAACGGGACGGCTCCTGGTGCCACCGGTGCGCAAAGTGCCTTTCTACCTTTATTTTATTGCATCCCTTCGTTTCTATGACAGAATTGACGCGTATATTTGGGGCGGACCTCTTTACACAAGAAGAAGTGACGCCTTTAGTGAGAGAACTGGCGGGACTGTCGCCACAGAAGCCGTTCGAGTGTGTAGGAACGACTGAAGAGATGTTGGTCGCGCTTTACCTCAGCATACAACAAGTGAAAAAGCTTCGGGCGCCGTTGCCGGTTGTTCTCGACTATGTAGAAATGGAGATTTTCCCCTCCTATCCCCAGGTGCAACAACACGTGAAGCCGGTCCTGTTAGCCTGGAGCGAGAATCATCACGTTCCGCAAGAATATGTACGATTCCTCAAAGACCGCTTAACGGCCTATCATGAGGCTTACTGAACTGCAGGACAAGTCCGTTTTGCTTCTTGGTCTAGGGCAGGAAGGTTCCGCAACGTTTCGCTTCCTGCGAGCGCGCTTTCCTCAAAAACAGATTGGACTTGCCGACGAATCCCCGCTTCACCAACTGAATCCTGAACTTACAGCAGTTATTTGTTCAGACCCTCACGTCCGACTTCACCTTGGCGCTCCTTCCCTTGACGCGCTTGCCGGATATGACGTCATTGTTAAATCACCAGGCATCCCGCCAACTCACCCTATGATCCAGCAAGCAGCAGCTATGGGCATTTCTCTCACGTCTCATACGGCGCTCTTTTTCGCCAACTGCCCATCCACCATCGTTGGCGTCACCGGGACAAAAGGGAAAAGCACGACATCAGCGCTCATCCATGCTGTGTTGCAGGCAGGCGGCCTTGAGACGTATCTCGTCGGCAATATGGGCAATCCTCCGCTCGATCTTCTTCACCAGGCGCGCACAGAAACCATTTTTGTCTACGAACTCTCCAGCTTTCAACTTGAAGGATTGCGGCAGAGTCCCCATATCTCGGTCTTTCTCAATATCTTTCCAGAACACTTGGACTACCACGGCAGCTTCGAACACTACCTGCAAGCGAAACAGAACATCATACGTTATCAATCAGAGCGAGATTATCTGGTATACAATATATCCTCCGATGTTTTCCGTCCTATCGTCGCCGCAGCTCCGATGCAAAAAATTCCGTTTTCTCTGGAGAGTCCCTTACACCCGGGTTGCTTTATCACAGGTGGTTACGCCTTCTGCGATTTTCCAAAAGGGGAATGTGAACCAGTGATACGAGCAGAAGAAGTTCCTTTGTTGGGAACATTTAATCTGCAGAATGTTTTAGCGGCGATCGCAGTAGGAACAATCTTGGGGGTGCCACGAGGGACAATTGCTGAAGCGGTCCGCAACTTTCAGCCTTTGGAACATCGATTAGAGTTAGTAGGGACGTATCGAAAGATCAGCTTTTACAATGCTTCCATCGCGACAATTCCTCAAGCGACCATCGAACATCTCAACACCTTAGGGCAAGATGTGCAGACAGTCTTGTTAGGAGGCTATGACCGGCGTCTCGATTTTTCCGAGTTGGGAAAACATCTTCTCAATAGCCAGGTCAAAAACCTCATCCTTTTCCCGACGACGGGGAAACGAATTTGGGACGCCGTGCGCCTTCAAGAAAGAACAGACGTTACGTGCTTTCGGCCATTTTTTGTTCACGACATGGAAGAAGCCGTGCAGCTTGCTTATCGCTACACCGAAGAAGGGAAAATTTGCTTACACTCTCCCGCCTCACCCAGTTTTGGGCTCTTTCGCGACTATAGAGAAAGGGGGAAACAGTTCAAAGATTATGTCAAGCAGATCGGGCAGACGGACGAGACCAAGGCGCAGTGAACCGCGGAGGTTTGCTCTCATAGCCTCTGGGACAAAAGGTCTTGGCTTGACGCATTCCCACGCTCTCTCGACTTTCTTCTTGCTGTGAGCCACACTATTACAGTATGCATGACGTTATCGATCAGATCCTTCGGTATCTCACTCCCTCGGAGCAAGCAGTCTACCTCCGGCTGTGGCGGCTGACCCATGCCGAAGCCAAACCCCGATGCGCCATACGTTACGAGGACCTCGCTCATCTGGCCCATGTCTCCCTCTCCACCTTGAAACGCGTACTAAAGAAACTCGCCCATCGGGGACTCGTCCAGGTGGAGTGGCAAACCAAACGCGCGTCGCTTTTCACAGTCTATGTTCACCCTTTGGTCCCCTCCTCAACCGTCGACCTCGGCCTCAGCCCCAAGCTTTACGATTTCTTCACAAGCGAAGATCGCTCACTGTTCCTCTCCTGTAAACGCGCGCTCTCCCCGCATGACCAAAGAGCCCTTGATCAGGAAGCCGGAGGCAATCCGCTCCTCGCTGATCTCCTCCTCTTTGAGCGCACCTTTGGTCCCGATCGTCAACGTCATTACGAAACGGTCATCGCCCACCTCATCGCCAATAACCAGTCTTCTTGACGCACTGCTGGTGCGTCGCGCTTATGGCGGAGACTACTCCGATTTCTGGGGAACGCTTGACGCGCTGCAATCGCGCTCGGCGAGGCGGAAACTAAACCAGACAACGCCGGACACCAGAAGGCAAGCTAGAACAAAGAACAAGGTTTCTCGCCAGTTTCGCGCGCGTTGGGAGTAGAGAATGATCGTACGAATAGCCCCCGGTCCAGCAAGCAGAGGAATCGCCAAGGGGAGGACTGCCACGTCGGTCTTACGGATAGCCTCACCCATTTCCTCTGGCGTGTGTCGGGTGCGGCTTTCCTCAGCTTGCAACATGGAGATCGCCATAAGGAGCAACAGGATACCGCCACCCACGCGAAATGAGGGCAGGTTGACGCCAAACACCCACAACACGGATTCTCCTAGAAACACGGCGGCGATGAATACACTCGCCACCGTCAGCGCCGCCACGCGCGCAATCTGGCGCTTCTCTGGCTGCGAACGGTTCTGGGAAAGCGTGAGAAACAGCGGGATGGCGCTGACCGAACTGGTAATCACCAATAGTGACGTCACGACCCGGGCGTAGATGCTCCAGTGTTCCATAGCGCGAGGAGCTCTCGTGTAGCGGTTCTCTCTTAATGACGGAGAACCACAGCTACCGCCACGCATTGCGCAGCATAAGAGAAGCCCCACTCTCCGCACCTGGAAACTGACGAAGAAAAGAAAGCAGAGAAGCAATACCACATCACTGCCTGTTTCCTCCTTCAGGCAGTGATGTGGACGGGGAAAGAAAAACAACCACCGACAGAGAGAAGCCGCATGGCGACTCACACGACCTAATGGATAGGGCCTCCGTCGTGCAGTTTCCCTGCCGAGGAAAAGGCCGCAAGAACGTTGCCGTCTTGCCATCGCCCTCTCCGCTGGGTTTTGTTGATCAGCTACAGCTTTTCCGTGCGCTTGTCCTTAAAGGCGGGGCCCCTACCCCACTCTGCAGGCCGAGCGTCGACGCGATGAAGGAAATCCTTCGTACACTTTCCGCTTTTCCTCCGGCGTTGCGAAGGATTTCTTGCTTTTATCACCCTGCTGGCGAGGCTACACTGACTTTAGCAGCCAGCGCACTCTCTTCGCTTTGTCTGCCGTGCCTTCTTACCCCCTCACCCCAACCCCTCAGGCAGGAGAGACGAGGAGGCGTTGGCGCAGGCGCCAACCTGGCAGCTTGACCTGGTGTTACCGGGCCTGCAGTTGTCATGGAGGTTGCCGCTCAGATCAAGATGGGGCCCTATCCTCCCCAGGTGGGGCCCCCTTGCGCTGGGCAAAACGAATCCATGTTGAGGTGGCGCAATCCTTGCTCACTTCTAGTTTTCGTTTTTATCCTAGTCACTCAAGGAACAAGATGTTAACGAGGCAGCTTCAAGGCCGTTCTCCTCGGCGAATTGTGATTTTTCGCGCCCTCCAACTGGGGGACCTCCTTTGTGCTGTCCTTGCCCTCCTCGCACTACGCGCCGCTTTCCCGCAGGCGGACATCACTTTTGTTGGACTACCCTGGCTCGAGAGTCTGTGAATCGCTTTGCCCATTATCTTACTGGGTTCATTGAGTTTCCGGGATATCCCGGCTTGCCTGAGCGTACGCAGCAACTGGCTCGGATTCCTGAATTCTTGTCAACTATGTAGCTCGCCAACTTTGACGTTGCAATTCAACTGCACGGAAGTGGAACGCTGACGGACCCGCTTGTTTCCCTGTCTGGCGCTCACCTCACTGTAGGTTTTTATCGGACCGGTGAGTACTGCCCGGATAAACAGCACTTTCTCCCCTATACAGAGTCGGAGCTGGAAGTTCGTTGTTTATTACGTCTCATAACGTTTCTTAGGCTACCAGAGCAAGGCGAAGAATTGGAATTCCCGCTAACATTAGCGGTTCATCAAGCATTCGCTATTTTCGCTGATGTATACAAGTCACAGCGGCACTGCGGGCTCTGAAATATTCCCCGCCCGGGCGACGCTTCACCGTGCTCACTTCCGCCAGAGGCACCGTCGTCACGCCGTTCGTGCCTGAGATTGACGACGTCATCGTGTACGATCCACCGTGGATGAAGGCGACCGGGCTGCGTTTTGACAGTACTCCCGCGTACGCCATGGCGGAGCGTCTACGGCGCGAGGGCTTCGACGCTACGGTCGTGTTTACCGTGTATAGCCAGAATCTTTTGCTAGCCGCCTTCCTGTGCTACCTTGCTAATATTCCCTTGCGGTTGGCGCATTGTCGAGAGAATCCGTATCAACTGCTCACTCACTGGGCGCCTGACCCTGAGCTTGATCGTGTGATCCGCCATGAAGTGCGCCGCCAACTCGATCTGGTGGCTACAGTCGGGTGTCAGACCACAAAGCCGATGCTACTCTTTTACGACGTATGGGGATCGCACGGAATCGACCGTGGGTAGTGTTCCATCCTGGCGCGCTCGCGCCGTCGCGGCGCTATCCGGTGGAAGGCTTTATCGAGACAGCTCGGCGTCTGGTGCTGGAAGTCGAGTGTCAGTCGCTCTTCACCGGCGGGGGTGCGTAGGAGCGAAACTTAGTAAAAGAGATTCAAGAGGCGCTCGGCGCTCGTTCCATTCTGGCCTCACCGCTGCAGGCGTCAATGCGAGCTCGTCTGAACGAGATTAAAGACCGTGAGGATTTTCGGTCAGTCGCGCCCGTTGTGTTGGAAGAGAAAGCAGCCCAGTGGTTCGTCAACGCGACAGTCTCTCCCTTTATGCTCTTCGCGTACGACGTGCGGCCAGAGCAAGCAGACCGCATACCAGCTGTACGCCACATCGACGGCACAGCGCGTATCCAAACGATTAAGATGACAGCTCGCTTTTGCGCACAACGCTTATTAGGCGGGAAGCTGATTACCCACACGAGCGTTTCTGTTGTTGTCCTCGCGGTTGAGCAAGGAAATGACCGTCTTCATGAGTCACACAACTCTGATACTGTTAGCGAATCCTAACCGCATGGAATTCAAGCCCTTCTGGACAGTACGGCCACAGGCAACTACACGACAGCAGCGGATCACGGTAGACTCTGGAGCGAACGGGATTCCATCTGAGCAGGGGGGTACTCTATGTCGCTCCACCCGATCTCCACTTATATTGTTCCCGAGCCCACGGCCCGTGTGGCACGGGCCGCGTTCCTGAAAGGGACGTTGTGCTTGCGATTATATAACGAGTTGGGGACCATCTTTACGGATCAGGATTTTGTGGATCTCTTTGCCCAGCGCGGCCAACCGGCAGAGGCGCCATTTCGGCTGGCGT
>JACXTT010003194.1_pt1 | contig 25520 bp, 21 predicted proteins | sample 9270951 | NCBI WGS metagenome assembly JACXTT01 (sample SAMN15532306, study PRJNA645909) | rock metagenome | isolation source: weathered quartz diorite | place: Puerto Rico | collected 2017-06-21
ACCGCGAGGCCCTTGTCGAGGTGCTTCGTCAGGGTGCTGAGCGTAATGAACGAACCGTCGACTCCCGCGCTCGTTCCGAAGCTCGCGCCGATTGCGTCGATCTCCTCCGAGATCTGGAGGGTCGATCTGGTCTTCGTTCCCTCGTCGAGGAGGTCGGCGGTCATCGATGCAATTCCCGGCTGATCAGCCGGGTCATGGTCGGCGCCCGCCTGGATAATAAGGTTGAGGGCCACGGTCGGGAGCTCACGCTGCTCCACGAGCCACACCGCGAGCCCGTTGTCGAGCTTTGCTTTTTGGATGTCGGGAAGCTGGATTTTCGGCGCCGGTTTTCCAACCGGGCGCTTGGTGCGGTCGAGGTCCTTCCCCCTGAGTGGAGGCGCGGCTGCAGTCAGAAGAAGTGCAAGCATTGTCAGGATGGTTGAAAGTTTCATGGTGTCATTCACTCTCCTTTCCCGGCAGCCAGCTCCGGTTTCCCGAGCGGGACTACGCTCAGAACCATGCGGGGCTGCGTGAGAAATTTTTTGGCCGCGCTCAGGACCTCGGCCGGGGTGATCCCCTTGTACAGCTCCATCTGGAGGTTGATATTTTTCGGGTCGCCCATGTACGAATAGAAGAAAGCGAGATTCGTCGCCTTTCCTAGGACCGTCGACGCGCTGTTCACCACGCCGACTTCGGCGGAGGTGACGGCCTTTTCAATCTCCTTGTCTGTGACGCCGTTCGTCAACAGGTCGGCGAGGACGGAGTCGACGACTCCCTCCATCTCGGTGAGATTGTGGCCCGGCTTGGCGGTGATTTCTATCTGGAAGAGCCCTGCGATCTCCAGCCCCTGCTCGGTGGCTACCGAGGATTGCGCGATTTGCCTGTCGTACTGGAGGGGCTTGAAGAGGCGCGAGTTCTTCCCTTTCCCCAGGATCTGACCCAGCACTTTCATCACCGCGTCTTCCCGCGTATGGTTGGGCGCGCTGTTCCACGTCAGGAAGAGCCGGGGCAGCTGCACCTTGTCCTCAAACGTCATAGACGTTGCGGAAGCCAGTCTCACCGGCACAACTCCCGGCCGCTCGAACGGCTTTCCGGCGGGAACGGCTCCGAAGTATTTTTCGATCAGGCCTTTCGTTTCGGCCGCGGGGAAATCGCCTGCGATAACCAGGCAGGCGTTGTTCGGAGCGTAGTAGGTTCTGAAGAACGCGTGGACGTCCTCGAGCGACGCGGCGCTCAGGTCTTCCATCGAGCCGATCACCGGCCAGTTGTACGGATGCGGCTCGGGGAACATGGCCTTGGCGATCTTCTCGTCCGCGGTGCCGTACGGGACATTGTCCACGCTTTGCCGGCGCTCGTTTTTCACCACGTCCCGTTGATTGTCGAGCTTCGACTGCGTGACGGCGGGAAGGAGAAACCCCATCCTGTCAGATTCGAGGTAGAGGGCGAGTTCGAGGTAGTTGCTGGGGACGACTTCGAAATAGGTTGTCGCGTCCTCCGTCGTGAACCCGTTGATGCTCGCCCCGACCTCCTGGAGGAGTTTAAAATGCTCGCCGTCGGCCACGTGCTCCGATCCCTTGAACATCATGTGCTCGAAGAGGTGCGCGAAGCCGGTCCGCTTGAGCTTTTCGTTTTTCGATCCGACGTGGTATTGCACCACGACGGCGGCCACCGGCGCCGAGTGGTCTTCGTGCAGTATGACGGTCATCCCGTTGGGAAGTTTGTACTGCTCGAATTGAATGTTGATCTGAGCGAAGGACGCTGCACTCATGAACATGATGATCATTGACCCGATGATTGTACGGTTCATGGGATTACTGGCTTTCTTGAAATGATGGAGGATGCGTACCGAAGGCCGGTCTCAATCTACGTATTGAGGGGGTGAGATGCAAAAAAGCCCCATGGCGGCTGCGGCGCCACGGGGCTTTCTGTAGACCCTGTACGGTGTGTCAACCGCCGATCTGGACCGCCACGAAAGCCATCTGGCCCCTGGCATTCTTCACGCGCAGGAGAACCGCATCCCCGTTCTTGTGTTTTTGCAGAACATCCCTGAGATCCTTCGGAGAGTAGATCGCCTTCTTGTCTGCTTCCAGGATAACGTCTCCTTCGCGGATCCCTTGCTCTGAGGCCTCTCCGAACGGTTCCACGCGGTTGACGACCACCCCCTTGTCCACCTTCAACTCGCGCTTAATGTCGGAATCGATCGGCCGGACACCCATGCCGAGCTTGTCGAAATCGATTTCCTTGGCGCTCGTTTCATGCTCCGGCTCGCGGTCCGAAGGGGATGTCTCTTCGTCGCGGGCCGCCAGCTTTTCATCCTTCCGGGAGCGAAGCGTGACACGCTTCTCCATCGTCTTCCCTTCCCTGAAGATTTTCAGGGTCACCTCGTCCCCGGGGTGCTTGCGCGCGATGTATGTCTGGAGTTCGTTGGGGGCGTTGACCTCTTTCGCATCCACCGAGAGTATCACGTCGCCCTCTCTGATGCCCGCCGCGCCTGCGGCCCCGTCCTCGACGAGCGTCTCGACCATGACGCCTCCGGCTTTTTCCAGCCCGATCGCCTTGGCTTCCTTGTCTTTGACCGCTCCGATAGTAACGCCGATGTATCCGCGCCGGACCCGGCCGTTCTTGATGATATCTTCCGCGACATACCTGGCGAGGTTAATCGGTATCGCGAATCCGTAACCCTGGTATCTTCCGTTTGTCGTGGCGATGGCCGTATTGATGCCCACTACTTCGCCGCTCAGGTTAACCAGCGGCCCGCCGCTGTTCCCCGGGTTGATCGCCGCATCCGTCTGGATGAAGTTCTCGATTCCGTAATCGTCGCTAATGATGCGGATGCTGCGTCCGAGCGCGCTGACGATGCCGGCAGTCACGGTGCCCTGCAGTTGAAGGGGATTGCCGATGGCAAGGACCCATTCGCCGATCTGGATTTCGTCAGAGTTTCCGAACGCGGCAGTCGGCAGGTCCTTTCCGTCGATCTTGATTACGGCGAGGTCGGTCGAGGGATCGGTTCCGATGATTTTCGCCTTTAGTTCGTGGCGGTCGTTCACGGAGACCACAACCCTGTTGTCATCGGCGTCCTCGACCACATGGTTGTTCGTAAGGATATATCCGTCGGGACTGATGATCACCCCCGAGCCGGCGCCCTGCTGGGGTTCGGGCTGGGGAAACTTGGAATCGGGTCCGAAGAAATGAAAGAAGTTGTTGAGGTCGTTGTCGGTTTTCCCTTTTCCCTTGGTGGTCACGGTGATGGACACAACGGTGGGAGAAACCGACTTGCTGACATCGACGAACGCCTTGCTGAACGCCTTGACGTCGGGGTCGACGCGCTTGATCGGGGTTTTCGCTCCAAGCTTGACTTGCGGATCCCCCGCGAACACGGGCTCGATGCCGCCCCTGAAACTCGAGACAAGCACCACGCCGAAGACGATGCCGATAAAAATCAGGAACAACGCTGCGAAGACAGATTTACGGGACATGCTTTCCTTGCTCCTTCGATGATTGATTCATGGAACTCTACATTAGTATACTGCCAAAGATGTCATATGTTAGAACTGGTGTCACGGTCCATACCGTGACACCAGCCGGGAATTCCTCTCCCTCCGTTCGTTCCGCCGCTCCGCGGCGGAATGCCGCTTTGGGGCGCTCCGCGCCCTCTGGTAGGCGCCGGCTTTAGCCGGCGTTCTCTCCTATTAAGGTATACTATCAAATATCTCATATGTTTCACCGTCACTCATTCTGCTACGGTCTCACATCCGAGTCGAGCATCCGCGAGAACACGCTTTCCGATCTCAGAGGACGCAAGTCCGGAACGTGATGGCGCAGATACTTCCAGAGGAACTCACGCACTCCATCACCTGTCGGAGCGTCGAGCAAAACGCCGTTGGCCGATTCCGCATCGGGTGCCTCGGAGAGTCCTCTCAGCGCATCGAATACGGGCCTCGAGAGAAGCACGATGTGACCTCCCTCGGGAGGGCACGACTCGCACAGCGCACCCCCGCGGTCGAGGTGGAAGCGGATCAACGCCCCGGTAAGATTCCCCTGGGCAAGAGTTTTTCCGCAACCGGCACATCGGTTGAAGAAAGGCTGGAACCCGAGAATCTTCGCCAGCCGTACTTCAAACAAATATAACACGCTGGAGGGGTTTTTAGTTGCATCATCGGCCGCGGCGAGAGACCCGGTGAGAAGCGAGAAGAGAGCTTCGTTCTCCTCCTCCTCCCGCGTCACCAGCCACACGAGCTCGATCATGCTCATCCCCGCGGCCATCCGGTCAAGGTCCTCGGTGAGCCGGCGGAAGGAGCTGATGCGGTCCGACTGTGAGAGGGTTTGAAGCTCCCGCCCCTCTTTCTTATACACGATGATGAGGTTGTGAGACATCGGCTCAAGGGAGGAGCCGAACCTGCCGGGGGATCGGCGGGCGCCTTTGACGATCGTGGAAAGGCGGCCGAAGCGGCGGGTGTAGAAGGTCACGATCTTGCTTGTCTCGCGGAAGGGGATCGACCTGAGGACGACAGCTTCCGTTTTCTCTATGCTGCTCATCCCGCCCTTCTCGCGCGGAAATCAAAAGGCGGGCGATGGACGCCCCCTTCAGTTATGATCGCTGTGATAAGTCCGGCGCCGGTAACATCGAAGGCGGGCGCGTATGCCCGTATTCCGGAGGGTGCGATGCGCTGCCCGGAGAGTTGAACGACTTCCTCGCCGCTCCGCTCCTCGATCGGGATCTGATCGCCCGAGGCCGTTTCGGGATCGATGGTCGTCATGGGCGCGGCAACGTAGAACGGGATGCCATGATGCCGGGCGGCAACTGCCAGCGCGTACGTCCCGATCTTATTCGCCGTGTCCCCGTTGGCGGCGATCCTGTCGGCGCCGACAACGACGAGATCGACGTGCTGCAGCCGCATCGCCGCCGCCGCCGTCGAATCGGTCATCAGAGTAACGTCGATACCGGCTCTCTTCAGCTCCCACGCGGTGAGGCGCGCTCCCTGAAGGGCGGGACGCGTCTCGCCGGCGTACACTCGTATCCGCTTCCCCATCCGGGCCGCGGTGGTGATCACGCTCTGTGCAGTTCCCGATCCCCCGGTCGCAAGTGCGCCGGTATTGCAGTGGGTGAGGATGACGGCGGGGTCGGGAACGAGCGCAGCGCCGTGCTCGCCGATGCGGCGGCACTTCTCTGCATCCTCGCGGTGAATCGCTATCGCTTCCGCCTCGAGGAGCGAGCGCGCCTGCGCAGCCGAGGCCGCTTTCTCCATAACGTTCCTCATGCGCTTCAGCGCTGCGAAGAGGTTGACTGCGGTCGGACGGGTCGACGCGAGCTCGTCGCTGGCATCTTCGACATCGCGTGAGAGGGCGCTGATGGCGGAGGCGTTCGACCCCGCCGCGGCCAGCGCGACCCCGTATGCCGCGGCGATTCCGATGGCGGGGGCCCCGCGTATGCGGAGAGATCGGATGGCTTCGGCGACTACCCGGTAGTCGTCCGTCTCGATCGTGGTTTCTTCAAGAGGCAGCCTGGTCTGGTCTATGAACCGTATGGTGCTGCCGAGCCACTCAATGGACTTAGTGGGCGACTTCATGCGCCCGGGTCACGCCATGACCTCTTCGTCGAATTTCGAGAGCTCTCTGAACTCGCGGAAGCGGTCATGGATTTCAATAGGGGTCAGATCCTTCAGGCGGTTCAGGCTGAACTGCTCCACGCAGAAGGATGCGAGCGCGCTCCCATAGATGACGGCGCGCTTGCAGTTCTCCTCCGAATGGTCGTCTGTTTTGGCGAGCCAGCCGATGAATCCCCCCGCGAATGCGTCGCCCGCGCCTGTCGGGTCGTTGATGATCTCGAGGGGATAGGCGGGAGCGGAGAAAATGATCTTCTCGGTCACAAGGAGAGCCCCGTGCTCCCCCTTCTTGATGATGATCATCTTCGGCCCCATCGCGATGATCCCCTTCGCCGCCCTGATGAGGTTCGGCTCATTGGTGAGCTCCCGGGCCTCGCCGTCGTTGACGATCAGGACATCCATGAGTTTCAGGGTCCGCAAAAGCTCGTTCTTCTTCCGCTTGATCCAGAAGTTCATGGTATCCCCCACCACAAGGCGGGGCTTCTCGATCTGCTCAAGCACGCGGCGCTGGAGGTCGGGATCGATGTTTCCGAGGCAGACGTGGGTGGTCTTCCGGAACGACGCGGGAATCACCGGATCGAAGTGTTCGAAGACGTTGAGCTCCGTGTACAGGGTGTCGCGGGTGTTCAAATCGTACTTGTACCGGCCTCCCCACCTGAACGTCCTCCCTTCCTTGACGATCTGGAGCCCTTCGAGATCCACGTCGCGGCTCTCCAGGAATTCGATGTACTCCCTGGGGAAGTCTCCCCCCACAATCCCCACGAGCCGGATCGGGGCGACGAAATAGCTCGCGGCGGCACTGATGTACGTCGCCGATCCGCCGAGAGCGTTCTCGACGCGCCCGAAGGGGGTTTCAATCGTATCGATGCCGAGCGAACCGACTACCAGAAGGCTCATGGGGACTCACGCCAATCTATGAAAACGGGTTCCAAAGCTCAATCGTCTGCCGCCGCGGCTACTGGCTTCCGCGCGCCGTCTGCGGTTGAGACATCGGCTTGCGCGGAAACTTTGTGTCTCTCATCGCCGCGTCGTACGCGAAAGCGGCCATGATAACAGACGCCTGCTTCAGGTCGTCCGGCTGCGCCCTGTCGTAGACATCCATCGTCGAATGGTGCGTCCGCGAGTCGTACTCGAGCGGGTCCTGTATGAACTGGAATCCCGGCAGGCCGATGGCATCGAAGGAAAGATGGTCGGTTCCCCCCGTGTTCTGAAGCGTGAGCGTTGATGCGCCCATCTCCCTGAACGGGACCAGCCATGAACGGAAGATTGGACGGGCCGACTCGTTGCCCTGCATGTGCACGCCGCGCACCTTGCCGCTTCCGTTATCATTATTAAAATAGACCGAGAATTGCTCGGCTTCCGGTTTCAGTTTGAGCGGACCCTGGACCGTATCGGAAGGTCCTGCTTCGCGTTCTCCGAAATGCTGCGTCACATACGCATGTGAACCCAGGAGGCCTTCTTCCTCGCCCCCCCAGAGTCCGATGCGGATCGTCCTGCGCGGCTTGAGGCCCGAGGTCTTCAACAGGCGCATCGCTTCAAGGCACACAGCCGATCCCGTGCCGTTGTCGGTGGCGCCGGTGCCTCCGTGCCACGAATCGAAATGGGCGCCGATCATCACGATTTCATCCTTCAGGTCGGATCCCGGCAGCTCGGCGATGATGTTATAGCTCGAATCTTCCTTGTAGAAATTCACGTCGAGCTGCATCTCCAGTTTCGGATGCTCCCCCTTCTGGATCATGCGGACCAGACGGTTATAGTGTTCGGCCCCGACCGCGATCTGCGGAATAATCTTTGGCGCCTTCGGATCGTAGACGCTCTTCCGGCGCGCGAACGGGGTGTCCGGTGGATACGCGACACCGGCCTGCTGTACGAAAATATTTCCGCCGTCTCCCCGGCTGATCGTGAGAATGGCGGCAGCTCCTTCTTTCTCGCACATCTGCTGCTTCTCAAAGTCCACCATTCCTCTCGCCCTCATTTCGGGGGTAAGCCGGGGGCGCCTGAACCCGCCCCGGCCCTGGGGCATGTCCGCATTGGCCAGTTTCAGGAGCGTCGAATCCGCGTCCCGCGAGGCCTCGGGATCGAAGTGTGCCTTGATCTCGCGCGGTTCAGTAAGGAGCACATACTTTCCTTTCAGCTTTCCCTTGTATGTCGCCACGGCGCTGTCCGTCTTCGCGTCGAAGTAGACGATCTCGCCGGTGACCGTTCCTCCGGTGCCGGGAGACCATGCCTTGGGATACGAGATCAGAGGAAAGGTCTGAGACCCGATCACATTGGCTGAATAGCGCTTGAGCTCCCAGCCGCGTCCGAATGGTCCCCACGGCTCGAGATGCGCGTTCTCCAGGCCCCAGGAGCTCAGTTCTCCTCTCGCCCATTCGGCCGCCCTCTTGAATCCGGGCGATCCCGTGAGGCGGGGTCCGTAGACGTCCGAGAGATAACTGAGGATGTCCATGACCTGCGAGCGTGACATTCCCTCATCCTTGATCTTCGCGATCGCGGAGGTATCGATCTTCTCATCGGGGGTCTGCGAATACGCAGTTCGCGCCGCGAGAAAAAGCAGAACAACCAGTAGACGTTTTAGCATAAGCACCTCTGAGGATTAGTGTGTGGTGGTGGGCACTCCCTACAACCCTTCCTGCGCAATTGCGTACGACAGAATCGCTATCGAAATCGCCCCAAGCTCCAGTTCCCTCTCGTTCACCTTATCAATCGTATCGCTGTCCGAGTGGTGATAGTCGAAGTAGCGCTGGCCGTCGACATGGAGTCCGATTGCCGGCACCCCCTTCTTGGCAAGTTCTGAGATATCGGCGCCCCCGCCCCCCTTCTGGATCCGGTCCGCCTCGATCGGTTTCAGGAGGTATTCCCATCGCGCAACCTTTCCGACTGTCAACGAATCTGCCTGTACCCCGAATCCCCGGGGTGAAAAGCCCCCCGCGTCGGTTTCAATTGCCGCGATCGGCCGCTCTCCCGGCCGCCCTCTCTCTGCGTACGCCTTCCCTCCGCGCAAGCCATTTTCTTCATTCATGAAGAGCACAGCGCGGATAGTCCGTTTCGGTTTGAGGCCGAGCTCGTTCAGGAGCCGTAGTGCTTCCAGCGAGTGGCAGACGCCGGCGCCGTCGTCGTGCGCCCCGCGGCCTTTGTCCCAGCTGTCCAGATGGCCGCCGACGACGATCACTTCTTCGGGATGCTCTGCGCCGGTGAGCTCCCCGACGACGTTCGCAGACTCCGTATCCGGAAGCATCTGGCAAGAGAGCTTCAGTGTCAGCCGCACACCGGCCCCCGCCCTGACCAGGCTGTCGAGGAGATTCGCTCCGATGGTGCTGACCGCCGCGGCAGGGACCTTGGGAAGGCTGTCATTGTAGTTCATCGCGCCGGTGTGAGGCACGTCGTCGATGCGGCTTGTCATCGAGCGCACCAGCGCCGCGATTCCGCCCGCGCGGGCGGCTTCCGCTGCGCCCTGCGATCTCTGGTTCACCGCGCCTCCGTACGCTTCAAAGGTGCTGAATTTGCTTCGATCGAAGGGCCGGTTGAAAAAGATGATCTTACCCTGCGCCTTCCCGCTCATTGCGCGCAGTTCGTCGAAAGACTGCACCTCCACCACCTCTCCGGTGACTCCATCGGCGGGGGTTCCGATGCTTCCCCCCAGCGCGCAGATGCTCAGCCGCAGATCATTCCGCGCCGGGCCGCTGACCGTCGCTTCTTCAACGGAACCTCGCACCCAGTGGGGCACGGTCACCAGCTCAAGATGGACGTTCTGGAATCCAAGCCGCTTCATCGTCCTCTCCCCCCACGACACGGCAAGGGCGGCGGAAGGCGATCCGCTCAGGCGAGCCCCGACGGAGGTCGTGAGCTCCCGCAGCATCGGATATGCCTGGCCGGAGCCGAGGCCGGCGGAGACAATCTGAGCGGAAATCTTTTCGTAGGGTCGGAGTTCCTGGGCTTCCGGGGTCTGAGCGGCACAGAGGAGAAACAGCAGAGGCGTAACAAGACAATAAAAAGCGGTGGCGGCGCACAAACGCATAGACAATCGTTCCTTCCGGAAGTTTAAGCGCGGGCGAAGCGGTGACTCAGAAAACGGGGAAATATACGAAAAAATTAGGGAAATTCAACCGTCCTGAACGGACGGCGTAATCTACTGACGGGGGGAAAGAAACGCCCGCCCCGCGACGTTGTCGTGGGGCGGGATAATGAAGCTACATCGATCTCAAGTGGTTGTGGATATCCCTGCGGAGCCCCTGCAGCTCCTCTCTCAGCTCGCTCTGGACTTTTCTGACGGCCTCCCGGATTGCGCGCAGCGTACGCTGAGCCATCCCGTGGTAGCTGTGCGGGTCCGCCATGGCTGCCTCGTTCAAATGCTCCAAATCCATTTGCAGAGAGGTGTCGTCTTCATCACGGTCGGATTCATCATCGGCTTCGGCTTTAAGTTTAAGCTGAACAGTTCTCCCCTTTCGCAATACATCCACCGAAACATCGGAGTCGCTCCTGTCCGAAAATTCCTCCCTCAGATCGTCGATTCGCCTGACGGTATTCCCGCCTGCTTTCACGATCACATCCCCGGCCTTGAATCCGGCCTTGTCTGCCGTCGAACCGGATTCAACTTCGGTCACGAGAACGCCCTTATTTCCCGGGACCTCGAAATACTCGGCAAGCTGTTTTGTCAGCTCTTCGACCTGGAGGCCCTGGAATTCACTCGTCATGCTGAACATGTGGAGGGGGCCCGGGACCCGGGGAATTCTCATGAACGGCCGGTTCCCAAAGCTGTAGGAGTAGGAGGACGTTCTTGGCTCGCGCGAAATTGTCGCGGTGAGCGTCTTGTGCTCGCCTTTCCTGACCACTTCAATCTTGACATCCGACTTCGACTTTACTTTGCGCACAGCCCGGACGAGATCCCCGGAGTCCTCCACCTTGTCGGAGCCGAACTTGATAATGACGTCACCCTCGCGAACCTCCGCCTTGTCGGCGGGGCTCTCCTCCTCGACCCCTGAGACGTACGCTCCCTCGTTTACCGTGAGGTGGTGTCGGTCCTTCAGCTCTTTTGTGACGTCCTGGATTGAGACTCCGAGCCGGCCCTGGCTGCCGGAGCTGTTGAAGACCCAGGTTCGCGCCGATGAACGCGACTGGGCCGATCCGGTTGAGGTGCTGATCGAAAACGCGAGAGCCGTGGCGCAGAGCGCTACGGCGGCAATGCGGGAAAGGTAGTTCATGGAATCTCCTGTGAAAATGGTGAGCTGTACGATCTATTCGTCCCGCTGATTAGACACGTATACGCTGAATTGGTTGACAAGTGACATGCCCTGGCCGGATCAGCGAATCTGTGTCAAATTTGCGGCTTCTTCCCCGCCGACAATAAAATCGTTCACAATCCGCAGGCCTTCGCGCTGTCCGGGCCAGACGAGCATCCTCGCAGAGGTGTCGCGGTCGAACCATCCGAACTGGCAGTGCTCGGCGGAGAGGCGTGGAGATGAGCCTTCGGCGGTCTCCGCGGCAAAGAGCGGGCTCAGGCTGATACTGTCGCGCTTCCGGTCGTAAAAGGAATTGACATGCGGCACCGCCCAGAACCGCTCCGGCTCCAGCCCCGTTTCTTCCCGCAGCTCCCTCAGGGCCGCATCCACGGCGCTCTCCCCCTCACGAATGGACCCGGTCACATACTGCCAAATTCCGGGATAAAGCTTTTCGCTTTCCGCTCTCCTGAGCAGAAGATAGAGGGCGCGGTATGCTTCGCGTTTGAAGACGCACACCTCTATAGTAGTGGTTACCGGCTGCGACATGCTCAACTCCCCGGTTCGTGGAGCAAAACGAGTTCCTCTTTCGAAAGGTACCGCCACTCTCCTTCCTTGAGCGCCCCGAGCGCGCATCTGCCGATTCTGATCCTCTTGAGCGAGACGACGCTGTAACCGAGTTGAGCGCACATGCGGCGTATCTGGCGGTTCTTCCCCTGCACGATCGTCATTTCGATCGTGTTTCCCTTTCTTCTCGATACGACGGCGGGGAGAAGCCGCGCCCCGTCGAGGAGCATTCCCTCCCGAAAAGCGTTCAGATCGGCATCGGCAATGCGACGGTCGAGTCCGACGGTGTAGGTCTTGGGGACTCTCGATCGGGGGTTGGTCAGCAACTCTCCCAGCCGGCTGTCGTTCGTGAAGACCAGCATGCCTGAGGTATCCTTGTCGAGCCGCCCTACCGGAAAAAGCCACTTCCCCGTCTCCCCCAGTGCATCGTACACGGTCGCGCGGCCCCGTTCGTCGCTTCGGGTTGTGACCAGGCCCGCGGGCTTGTTGAGCAGGATCGTGAGCTTGCGTTCACCCCGAAGCGGCACGCCGTCTACCTGAAGCCGGTCTCTGCCGGGAACGCAGCGCACGGACGGGTTCGTCACCACCTTGCCGTTGAGTCGCACCCGTCCTCCCCTGATGAGCTCAACGGAGTTCGAACGGGACGCGTAGCCAAGTTTTGAGAGAGCGCGCCCCAGGCTTACGCGCGCGGGCAACCTCTCAGCCATGCCCGGCGCGGCGCTTCATGAAGAAGCCCGGCCCACTCACGGTGAACCGGGCTTCGGAATTGTCTCGCCGGACGGCGTTCAAATCAGGATCTCCTCCGGTTTTGTGAAGAGGAGGTGATCGTGGAGGTAGTGCATCAGAAGGAAGGAGAGGACCACGATATAATAGCATTGATCGAACGAGAGCCCGAGGGCAGGACTGAAATAGATAAGAAGGCCGATGACGGAAACCGCCGCCGCGGTCAGCCCCACGTTAAAGAGGTAATACTGCCACGTCCGGCCGTCTTCGGACATCCGGTCGATGAATTTCGTCCCTATTTCCCCCCGTTCATGCCGGAGGCGGTTGATATAATAGGTGAGGCCCAGATACTGAAACGAGTGCCAGGCGTTGAATCCCTGAAACGCCACGTCGAGGTTCTGGAATGAGGGTATCAGGAATGCCACCCCCGAAGTCAGGGAGATGAGGATGATTTTCGGATAGTGCGCCACGCCCGAGCGGATCTCAAGAACCGTCTTCCAGATGAACAGGATGGCCGAGGCCACAAAAAAGGCCGTGATGAGGTAGAAGATATAGTCGGTTTTCAGGAAATCCGGAAAGAGAATCCTGTTCGATCCGATGTAAAAGTCCTCATGGATGAACTTATAGGTAGCGATGGGATAGAGCGCCGAGAAGAGAAGGGCATAATCTATCATCCTCGAGGACCACGAAAGAGAGCGGGCCGCTTTCTTATTGTAGCACTCGACGATGAAGGCCGCCTGGTGAAGAATGTGGATCGAGGCCCAGAAAAAGAAGAATGTGATCAGGAATTGAAAATGCTTGACCCCCAGGTAGACGACTACGACCGGTATCAGAAGCGAGAAGGCAAGGAGGAGCTTGTGCTTCCGCGAGAAACTCTTGTCAAAGGCAGTCCGCGTATAGGTGGCGTACATGTGGGGACCGCCGATGAAAAGCGCGATCATGCCGTTCACCAGGTTCCGGCTTGCGTCGGCATCCCAGATATAGTTGATGCCGATGGCCGCCAGAAACCTGTTGATATAGGGAGTGGCCTCGTTCGCGAACACGAAGGTGAGGAGGGGAATCGCGACGAGCACCGCGCTCAGGCTTATGAACGTAAGGTCCCAACTCTTGCTGCGGAGCCACAGGCCTTCGGACATGATGCCCGTGCGTGGTTCAACTGCGAGAGAATAGACTGAATTCATGGGTCAATTTCCGTCTTGTGTGACGTCAACCGTCGAAGGAGCACTCCTCCGTTGAGGCAAAAATCAGACACATGATAGCCAATTTCACCTCGAGAGTCAAGAATTCACCTAAACGAGCGGTACATCCGCTCAATCTCGTCCCTGAATCTGGCTTCGACAATTTTGCGCCGAACCTTGAGCGTCGGTGTAATCTCGCCGTTCTCGATCGTGAGAGGCCGTGGAAGGAGCGTGAATTTTCTGACCCGCTCATAATTCGCAAGATTTTTTTGACGCACCCCGATCTCTTCCTCAAAGAGCGAACGGATTTGCTCATTTTCCACCAGCTCCTCCGGCTTTGCAGACCCAAGGCTCATTCGCTGTGCAAATTCCCGAATCCGGTCGAAATTGGGGACGATGAGGGCACTGAGGAACATGCGTCCATCGCCGATTAATACGAATTGATCGAACAGGTCGCTCTGAAGGAAAAGGTTTTCGATGGGCTGAGGCGCTATATTCTTCCCGCCGGATGTGACAAACAGGTGCTTCTTTCTATCGGTGATCGACAGAAATCCGCGATCATCCATCATGCCGATATCCCCCGTATGGAGCCAGCCATCGGGGTCGATGATCCGGGCTGTCGAAACCGGATCCTTCCAGTATCCTTTCATGACGTTCGGGCCCCGGACCAGTACCTCGCCGTCGGATGCGATCGCCACTTCGACCCCCGGAATGGGTTTGCCCACAGTCCCGAATTCGTATTCTCCCAGGCGGTTGAACGACACGACGGGAGAAGATTCGGTCATGCCGTAACCCTCGATGATGACGACGCCTGCGGCCTCGAAGAACTCCCCGATCGCTGGATCGAGACGGGCCCCGCCGGACGCAAGGAAGCGGATACGCCCTCCGAGCAATCCCCGGATCTGTCTGAGAACCAGCGCGTCCGCCACCGAACGCATCGCACGGAGGTAGAGCGGGATCATGCCCCGCTTCGAGAACGCCGCGTAGCGCCTGCCGACGGCGATCGACCAACGGAAGAGCGCCCGGGCGGGGACCGGACGGGCCGATGCATCCTTCTGCACGCGGCTGAAGATCCTTTCGAACACACGCGGAACCATCATAACGGCGGTGGGCCGAACCTCGACGAGATTCTCCCTCAGCGTCTCGGCGCTCTCGGCGAACGCGATCGTCACCCCGCAGGCCAGGGCTGTGTAATAGCCAGCCATTCGTTCGTACGAGTGAGAGAGGGGTAAGAATGACAGGACCATGTCTTCATGCGTGAACGGAATGCACCTCGCCGAGCTTTTGATGTTCGAAGCGAGATTCCGGTGCGTGAGCATCACGCCTTTTGGCGTCCCCGTGGTCCCGGACGTATAGATGAGAGTCAGCAGGTCCTCCTCCGAAACTTGTTCCCGGGCGCCGCGATCGGGGGCGCGGACCGCATCAGTGGATCCCCCTCCCAGTGTTAAGAGCGACGAATAGGAAATGACGCGGGCATCCGCCGGCGCTTCCCTTTCCGAGAAGAGAACGATGTGCGCGAGGGCCGGCACCGAGCCCGAGATTCCCAGAAGCTTTCTGAGATGCAGATGGTTGGAAACGATGGCGATGGTCGCCCCCGAATCGTTCAGAATGTATTCGATCTGATTGGGCGCCATGCTAGGGTAGAGTGAGACATTCACCGCGCCGAGACGCATCATGCCGAGATCGGCAACGATCCACTCCGGCCGGTTCTCCGATATGACCGCGACGCGGTCTCCGCGCCTCACGCCGAGCGCAAAAAGTCCGGATGCAAAAAGGTTCACCGTCTCCCTCAGCTCCCCGTACGAGATTCCCCTGTACGCTCCGTTGGATTTGTACATGAGCGCGGGCCGATCGTCGCTCTCAAATTTCTCCGCAAGCCTGTCGAACATTTCCACGAGAGTGGAGAACTCAACTGCGGATCCTTTTCCGTCGATGCCGTTCACCCGCGTGATGGGAGCGTTTTACTGAAGATCGTGATGTCCATCACACAACGCGGTTGGGTGCAGAAGGGTGGGCCGGAGGAACCGGTTGTCGGTTGCAGGGGCATGACCTCCGAAAATTTAATAATTTTTTACTTGACTTCTCATCCCCAAGTCCATATATTTCGAGCCAATCTCGCTTCGCCAGGAGGGGTGAGCCGAGATTTTTCATTGTTACCCCCCGGTTCGTTGCGCTTTGAAAGGCAAGATGTTGTTGAAGAACTTCAACCACATGCGCACGTTTTTTGAAAGAGGTCGGCACCCCCTTACACCCCGGTTGCCATAAACGCCTAAATGTACTAAAAAATCCACACTTTTCAGGAGCTCGTATCCATGCCCAGCCCAGAGAATGCTACCCTGACGGGAAGAGAGGAAACGGCCCACGCGACGCCGCGTTCCGATTCGAAACCCGGGAAGGGACTCTCGTTCAGGCGGTATTACACTACACCCGGCGTTCACCCGTTCGACATGATCGAGTGGGAGTTCCGCACTTCGGTCATTCTCAATGAAAAGGGCGAGACCATCTTCGAACAGAAGGACGTCGAAGTGCCAAAGTCGTGGTCGATGACCGCGACCAACGTTGTTGTGTCCAAGTATTTTCACGGCAAGATCGGCACGCCGGGCCGGGAGAAGAGCGTCCGGCAGCTGGTGGACCGCGTTTCTCGCACCATGGCTGAGTGGGGGAAGAAAGGCGGTTACTTTGCGACGGATGAAGACGCCGAGACATTTCTTGCGGAACTCTCCTTTCTGCTTGTGAACCAGTACCTGGCGTTCAACAGCCCGGTCTGGTTCAACGTGGGCATCGAGGAAAAGCCCCAGTGCTCCGCGTGCTTTATTAATTCGGTCGAGGACACGATGGAATCAATCCTCGAACTCTCGAAAACGGAAGGGAAACTGTTCAAGTGGGGCTCGGGAACCGGGTCGAACCTTTCGGTCCTTCGCTCTTCGCGCGAAGGGCTTTCGAGCGGCGGCACCGCTTCCGGCCCCGTCTCGTTCATGAAGGGCTACGATGCGTTCGCGGGCGTCATCAAGTCGGGCGGCAAGACGCGGCGCGCGGCCAAGATGGTGATCCTTAATGCCGACCATCCCGACATCTTCGATTTCATTCGGTGCAAGGCTGAGGAAGAGAAGAAGGCGTGGGCCCTGATCGACGCGGGGTACGACGGGGGCTTCAATGTCCCCGGAGGCGCATATGACTCCGTGTTCTACCAGAACGCTAACCACTCGGTCCGCGTAACCGACGAGTTCATGCGCGCTGCCCTCGACGACAAACAATGGACGACAAAATCGGTGCTCGGCGGCGAGGCGATGGATGTCTGCCGTGCCAAGGACCTCCTGAGTGAGATGTCGGAAGCGGCGTGGATCTGCGGTGACCCCGGAATGCAGTTCCACACGACGATCAACAACTGGCATACCTCTCCGAACACGGCCCCGATCAACGCCTCGAACCCCTGCAGCGAGTACATGTTTCTCGACGACACTGCCTGCAACCTTGCGTCGCTGAACCTGATGAAGTTCAGAACGGACGACGGCGAGTTCGACGTCGAGTCGTTCTGCCATGCGGTCGCAATCACGATCAGCGCGCAGGAGATCGAAGTCGACAACGCGAGTTATCCGACGCAGAGGATCGCCCAGAACAGCGCCGACTATCGTCCCCTCGGCCTCGGGTATGCGAATCTCGGCGCCCTGCTGATGGCCCGCGGGCTTCCGTACGACAGCGATGAAGGCCGGGCGTACTCCGCCGCCGTCACCGCCCTGATGTGCGGTCAGGCGTACAAGCAGTCGGCGGTGATCGCCCGCGAGACCGGTCCGTTCAAGGGGTACGACAGAAACAGGGAGCCGATGCTGAGGGTGATCAAGATGCACGGCCTCGCAGCCGATAGGATCGAGAACAAGTATGTGCCGACTGATCTGCTCACCGCTGCGCGAAAAGTGTGGGACGACGCCTATGCGCTCGGGCGGGAGTACGGCTTCAGAAACTCACAGGCTACCGTTCTTGCCCCCACGGGAACGATCGGCTTCATGATGGACTGCGATACCACCGGCGTCGAGCCGGATATCGCCCTCGTGAAATACAAAAAGCTGGTCGGCGGGGGGCTTCTGAAGATCGTGAATCAGACCGTGCCGCTCGCGCTCAAAAAACTGGGATACATCGACGAGCAGATCGAGCACATCACGGCCTTCATCGACAAGAACGACTCGATCGAGGGGGCGCCGCATCTCAGGGAAGAACATCTTCCTGTCTTCGATTGCGCGTTCAAGCCGGCCCGCGGCGAACGTTCGATCCATTACATGGGCCACGTCAAGATGATGGCCTCCACGCAGCCCTTCATCTCCGGCGCCATTTCCAAGACCGTCAACATGCCCACAGAGGTGAGCGCCGAAGACATCTCCAGAACGTATCTGGAGGCGTGGCGTCTCGGCCTGAAGGCAATCGCGATCTACCGCGACGGCTGCAAGAGGACTCAGCCGCTCAATACGAGCCTCGATCAGCTCACCGCTCCCGCCAAGCAAAAGGCGGTGCGGCGCAGGCTCCCCGACGAGCGCAAGGCTCTTACGCATAAGTTTTCGATCGCGGGGCATGAAGGGTATATCACCGTCGGACTCTATGAGGACGGTTTGCCCGGAGAGATCTTCATCACGATGTCAAAAGAGGGCTCCATCATCTCGGGACTGATGGACGCCTTCGCCACCTCCGTGTCGATGGCGCTGCAGTACGGCGTTCCTTTGCACGTCCTCGTTGAAAAGTTCTCTCACATGCGCTTCGAACCGAGCGGATTCACCGGGAACAAGGAAATCCCGATGGCTAAGTCGATCTGCGACTACATTTTCCGCTGGCTCGGGAAAAAGTTCCTCTCGGCCGAAGAGCAGCCCGCGATCCTCGACGTGCTGAACGGCAACGGAGGGAGCCACAGCGTGGAGGCCTCGCACGCGGCGAAAGTCCACACATCGATCGTGGAAGAAAGCCCCACGTCCAGAGTGGAGCACGAAGTGTACCGCGCCCAGGCCGACGCCCCTCCCTGCCATGCGTGCGGAAGCATCATGGTTCGCAGCGGCACATGTTACAAATGCGCTAACTGCGGCGAGACATCAGGGTGCTCGTAAGGGGCGATTGACCAACTACCCGAGGAGGATTCCGATGAAGAACGTTTCCGCCGCGGCCCGCCTTGCAATTCTTGTCGGTGTTCTCTCGTTCATTCTTCAGGGATGCGACTTCGACAAGAAGGAGTTTCTCGACGTCGGGAAGTCGACCTTCGAATCCTTCTACAACGGCAAGCCGATTCCCGACAGCACGATTAACTGGGTTGCGCTCAAGATCAACGGCGACGAAGTGGGAAGGCAGTACATGGAATTGTCGAACGACTACGAACGCCTGGCGTTCCGGAAAGGGACGGTCGTCCGGCTCCGCACGATGTGCGCCGCGAAGGGATGGAACCCGACCAACGTGAAAGACTGGAAGATCAAGGAGCGCGGCGTGGAGAGCGCCGTCGTCGTCGGTCAGGCCCCTGGAGGGACCATCAGCATGGAGATGAGGAAATTCCAGGCGGTGAAGAAGATCGGGTCGATCGAAATCAGGTGAGGTTGCTCCCCCGCTCTTCGATTTCGGAAATCTTCTCGACCCGTTTCTGATGCCTCCCCCCTCCGAAGGGGGTATCGAGCCAGGCCTTCGTTATTGATTTTGCGAGCTCCACGCCCGTTGTCCTCCCCCCGAGCGTAAGAACGTTTGCATTGTTGTGCTCCCGGCTGCTTCTCGCCGAGAACTCATCCGAACAGCACGCCGCCCGTATCCCCTTTACCTTGTTTGCCACGATCGCCGAGGCGATCCCCACCGCATCGATCATAATCCCTTTCGACGCCTGGCCGAGAGAGACCATCCGCGCGACGGCGTAGGCAAAATCGGGGTAGTCGCATGCCTCATCTGTGTACGTTCCCAGATCGACCGCCCCGTACCCGAGTGTCGCGATGAAGGCCTTCAAGGCTTCCTTCAGGGCGAAGCCCCCGTGGTCGCTGCCGAGGGCGACGACTTCCGGATTAGCCGGCTGAGGGGGCTTCGGGAGCGTCGATGATGCCGCAACGCCCTGCTCCTTTTTCGCCGCTTCGAGCCGGATGCCGAGCTGCTTTGCGCGGTCGCGGGCGGCATCCGTGATAATCGTGCCGGCAGGGATGAGGACCGATTTCTCTCCGCGCTTTGCCGCGGCGAGAATCGTTTGCTCTGAGATGAGTCCCTTGGCCATGGCTATCGTCCCTGCGTCCGACCGGTCTCGTTGGGTTGCAAAACCTCGAGCCGGACCGGTGCGGTGCCCGTTCCAATAAGCTCGATAGCCTTCGCCGCGGCCAGCGAAAGATCGATGATCCGGTCTCCCTTGAAAGGCCCCCTGTCGTTGATCCTCACGACGACCGCCTTGCCCGAAAGAGTGTTCGTGACGCGCACCCTGGTGTTAAACGGGAGCGTCCGGTGAGCGGCGGTGAACTGGTTCATATCATATTTCTCGCCGTTGGATGTCTGCCGGCCGTTAAACTCGTCTGCATAGTAGGAAGCCATCCCTTCCTCAAGGGATGAAGTCCCTTCCCCACCCGCCGGGGCGGCGGAGGGCCTCGACGACGTGAACCGGGGAGAGGAAACGCACCCTGCCAGGATCGCGCCGGCGCAGAGCAGAATGGCGATATGGCGACTCCGGCGGTTCATAAAAACTCATTCATCTGCTTGCGCCTGAGGAAATCGACGACCTCCTTCACATCCTGCGACTTGCCCCTCTTACAGACGAGGACGGCGTTGTCGGAGGCGATGATCACGAGATCCTCTGCGCCGATCGCGGCAACAAACTTGTCCCCTGCATGGATCAGCGTGTTGCGCGTGTCTTCCAGGAACACTTTCCCTGTAACGCTGTTCCCGTGCTCGTCTTTCCCCGAAATGCGGTAAACCTCGTCCCAGGAGCCGACGTCGCTCCACCCGAAATTCCCCTTGATGACATAGACGTCGCGAGCCTTCTCCATCACGCCATAGTCGATCGAGATCGGGCGGATCATCCGGTACGCCGTTTCGAGCACATGCTCGAAGCTGTCGCTCCCGATCGCCTCCCCCACCTTCCTCAGTTCCGCCGACATTTCCGGAAGGAGCTTCTTAATCTCCCGCAGGATGGCGTCCACCCGCCAGACAAAGATGCCGCTGTTCCAGAGAAAATCCCCGCTCTGGACAAACTGCTGCGCCGTGGCGGCGTTCGGTTTTTCCGCGAAGGTCTTCACCTTGAAGACGCCCCGGGAAAAGTATGGATTCTTCCCGTCGTCCTCGTCAACCACCTGGATGTACCCGTAGCCTGTTTCGGCGCGGGTCGGCTGGATGCCCACTGTCATCAGGCATCCCGATTCATACGCGGCCCAGATCGCCAGGTTAAGAATTCGCCGAAACTCTTCCTCGTCTTCCATCACGTGGTCGGCGGGGAGGACCACCATCACTCCCTCAGGATCGAGCCGCTGCACAAAAAGCGCTGCAAGTGCGATGCAGGGCGCAGTGTTCCGCCCGAGGGGTTCGATGATCATGTTCTCGGGAGGGATGTGCGCCAGCTGCTTGGCAAGGAGGGGGCGCTGAAGCTTGTTGGTGACGATCAGGGTGTGCTTTTGGTCGATGAAGCTCCCGATTCGCTTCACCGTGTTTTGAATCATCGTGCCGCGGTGGACGATTTCGAGGAGCTGCTTGGGCGACTTCTCCCTGCTGCGGGGCCAGAACCTCGACCCAACTCCCCCGGCCATGATCACGGCATAGACGTTCGGCATAGGGGTCGGTTCAGATTGTCACGTCTGACGGCTCAGTGAACATAGGACCTCGGCACCCTCGCTGCGATCCCGGTGAGCACCTCGTATGGAATCGTCCCGATCCTGTCGGCAAGATCCCATGCGGTAATGGCCTCGTTCCCGTCTCTTCCGATGAGGGTGACTTCGTCGCCCACGTGGATATCGGCCTCCCGGCCCACATCCACCATGAACTGATCCATGCAGACAACCCCTGTCACCGGATATCTCTTCCCTCCGATGAGCACCTGTCCCTGATTGCTGAGCCGGCGGCTGTAGCCGTCGCCGTAGCCCACCGGGATGGTGGCAATCTTCGTCTTCTGGCGCGTATAAAAGGTCCGCCCGTAGCTGATGCTGGTCCCGGCGGCGACCTCCTTGATGAACACGACGTTCGACTTGAGGCTCAGGACGGGCGCGAGAGGGATGCTCTGGCTCGTTTCCTTTGTCGGATACGCGCCATAGAGCATGATGCCGGGACGAACCATGGTGTGGTACGATTGCGGGAGGTCGAGGATTGCACCGCTGTTGGCGATATGGCGAAGGCCGATCCGGATTCCGCGCGATTCGATCTCTCTGAGCACGCCGGCAAACCTTTCGAGTTGTTGCAGGGCAAATGTCTTGTCCTTGTCCGCAGCCGTCGCCAGGTGACTGTAGATCCCGACGACGTCGAGCTGCTTCATGGCGCACACTTCTTCGACGAACCTCGGAGCGTGCTCACTGTGTACTCCGATCCGTCCCATCCCCGTGTCAATCTTCAGGTGGACCTTCGCCCGTTTTCCGGCCCCCGATTCCGAGGAAATCCGGCGTGCGAGCTCCAGCGAAGAAACGGCGATATCCAGGTCATTCTCCACAAACTCCCGGAGTTGGCTTCCGAGGACCCCGGTCAGGACCAGAATCGGAATCCAGACCCCGTTCGTGCGAAGCTCAATCCCCTCTTCGAGCGAGCCTACTCCCAGGTAATCGGCCCCGAAGTCGGTCAGCGCCCTGGCGACCTCAATCATTCCGTGACCGTACCCGTTCGCCTTGACGACGGCCATGACCTTGATGTCGGGTCCGACCCGTTTTCGTACGGAATCGAAGTTGTCCCTGAGGTTCTTAAGGTCGATCTCCGCCCGCTTCAGTCGCATTGGCGACGGAAAATATACTCTTTCCGGTCTTGAATGTCAACGGATTGTTCAGCCTTCGTTTGGTAGGCGCCGGCTTCAGCCGGCGTAAGAGGAAGGAATCCGATGCTTAACCTTTTTGAGCTACGCGCAGTCTGTTGACGGCGCGTTGCAGAGCGCTTCGGGCGCGAAAGGGGTCGAGATCGCCCGGGTGCTCGGCGAGCCTATTCGATGCGCGATCCCGCGCCGAGAGTGCGCGTTGCTGATCGATCTCGTCGGAGCGCTCGGCGGTCTCGGCGAGGAGGACAACCTGGTTCCTCTTCACGTCCACGAACCCTCCGCTTGTCGCATAGCGTCTCTCATTCCCCTCGGCATCGGAGATTTTCACCTCTCCGATTCCGATTTCCGAAAGGAGCGGGGCATGATCGCGCAGCACCTGAAATCCTCCCACGGTTCCGGGGGCGCTGAAACTCACGACGTCGCCGCTGAACACGAGCTTCTTCGGCGTAACAATCTCCAGCTTGAATGTCTTCACCGCCATCGCGTTACGCGGAGGCCTTTTTGTGGCGCTCGACGACTTCCTCGATCGTGCCGGCCATATAGAAGTGGTTCTCGGGGATCTGGTCGTATTCGCCCTCGACGATTCCCTTGAAGCCCCGGATTGTGTCCTCGAGCTTCACGTACCGTCCCTGAAATCCCGTAAACTGCTCCGCCACGAAGAAAGGCTGGGAGAGGAACTTCTGGATCTTTCTTGCCCTCGAAACGGTGAGCTTGTCTTCGTCGGAGAGCTCGTCCATTCCAAGAATATTGATGATATCCTGGAGGTCTTTGTACGTCTGAAGAATCTCCTTGACGCGCTTCGCCACGGTGTAATGTTCCTCCCCCACGATCGACGGCTCCAGGATTCGGGAGGTCGAGTCGAGGGGGTCCACGGCCGGGTAGATTCCCAGCTCGGAAATCTGCCTGCTCAACACCGTCGTCGCGTCGAGATGGCTGAACGTCGTCGCGGGAGCGGGATCGGTGAGGTCGTCTGCCGGGACATAGATCGCCTGCACCGAGGTGATCGATCCGTTCTTGGTCGACGTGATGCGCTCCTGCAATTCGCCCATCTCGGTTCCGAGTGTAGGCTGATAGCCTACGGCCGACGGCATGCGGCCGAGAAGAGCCGACACTTCCGATCCCGCCTGCACGAATCGGAAGATATTGTCGATAAAGAGGAGCACGTCTTTCCCCTCCTCATCGCGGAAATACTCGGCGATCGTCAGTGCGGTCAGGCCGACCCTCTGCCGGGCGCCGGGGGGCTCGTTCATCTGTCCGAAGACGAGCGCGGTCTTATCGAGCACACCCGACTCCTTCATCTCAAGCCAGAGATCGTTCCCCTCGCGGGTCCGCTCTCCGACGCCGGCGAATACTGAGTACCCTCCGTGATGGAGGGCGATGTTGTGGATCAGCTCCATGATAACGACGGTCTTGCCTACTCCGGCGCCGCCGAAGAGGCCCGTCTTGCCTCCCTTTGAATACGGCTCGAGGAGGTCGATGACCTTGATCCCCGTTTCGAACATTTCCTTCTGAGTCGTCAAGTCCTCGAACGCAGGGGACGAGCGGTGGATCGGATATTTTTTCTGGGCGTTGAGCGCCGGGAGCTTATCGATCCCGTGCCCCACGACGTTGATGAGACGCCCGAGCGTTTCTGGACCGACGGGCACCTCGATGGGGGTGCCAAGGTCGAAGGCCTTCATTCCCCGGACAAGGCCGTCGGTCGTGTCCATCGCTACTGTCCGGACGCGGTCTTCGCCAAGGTGCTGCTGCACCTCGCAAATCAATTCCTCATCCGCCCCCTCGGCGTTTTTGCGGGGAATGCGGATCGCATTTAGAATGGCGGGCAATTTTCCGCTGGAGAAGTCGATATCTACCACAGGTCCTATGACCTGTGCGATCTTGCCTTCAGTCATGAATGTTCTAGTAATCGATGGTGAGATTCTTGTAGGCGCCGGGCGTACGCACCGGCTGTACGCGCCGTTCGTCGGCGCCGGCTTTAAACTGGTGTCACGGTCCATACCGTGACACCAGCGGGATGGCCCTTAAAGAAGTGGTGCAGCCACCACGGCAATCAGCCCGGATTGCTTAAATCCCGCATAATATAGGGCTTTTGGGGGTAAGAAGCAATCAGAACCGATCCAATTAACCTGGTGTCACGGTCCACACCGTGACACCAGCGGGGAAGGAAAGTGCTATTCCAGAAATCCGATCGAACATTCCGCCGCTCCGCGGCGGAACGCTGCTTTGGGGCGCTCCGCGCCCCCCGGATCGAGAGGCTAACCCTTGGTCCTCAGGTAATCGACGATCTTCTTGGCGTGCTGCCGCCCGTTCTCTATGAATACCCTGTTATTGAACTTCCCTCCCACCATTCCTCCCGCCACGAAGAGTCCGGGAACATTCGTTTCCATCGTCTCCGGATCATGGACCGGCACGAGTGAGTCGGCTTCAATCTCTATTCCGAGGGATTTCAGGAAGGAGACATCGGGCCTGTACCCGATCAGGATAAAGACAAAATCCGCCTCAACTTCATCCCGTGCGCCGGCAGGCCCCGACAGAACAGCCGTGCCGGCCTTCAGCTCCGAGACCCTCGTGTTGAACCGGACCCTGATCGAACCGTCTGCCACGCGGTTATCGAAATCCGGCAGTATCCAGTACTTAACCCCGGTGCTGAGCGCCGGGCCGCGGTGAGCCACGGTGACGTGCGCGCCATGCCTCCAGAGGTCGAGAGCCGCCTCGACCGCGGAATTCTTCCCTCCGACGATCAGGATGCGCTGGCGGTAATACGGGAGGGGATCGATATAATAGTGGGAAACGTGCGGCAAGGATTCACCCGGCACGTCGAGAGGGTTCGGCGTGCCATAGTACCCCGTAGCGGCGACAACCGATCGGGCTGCAATCCGGACCCCCGAGGCGGTTCGTACGTCAAACGTTCCATTGGCCCGCCCGGCTGAGAGGACGGCGTCAAAAAACGAGATGTTGAGCTTATAGCGATCGGCCACCGCGCGGTAGTAGTTCACGCAATCGAGCGACGTGGGTCTGGTGGTCGGTACGATGAAGGGAACCCCCCCTATCTCCAGCAGCTCGGGAGTCGAGAAGAAATACATGTCGCGCTGATAGCGCTGAATGCTGTCGACGATCCCCCCCTTGTCGAGCACGAGGTGGGTCATGCCGGCCTTCCCGGCTTCGATCGCGCACGAGAGCCCCGCCGGACCGGCTCCGATAATCAGAAGGTCATATGTCGCGGGCTGGCTCATAACGGAAAATCCTGTCGCGCGGTTTCACGACAGGATTTGGGGGATGGGAAAACGATCAGAGCTGAAGGTCGGATTTGAACCGACGACCTGCG
>JACXTT010003195.1_pt1 | contig 25512 bp, 22 predicted proteins | sample 9270951 | NCBI WGS metagenome assembly JACXTT01 (sample SAMN15532306, study PRJNA645909) | rock metagenome | isolation source: weathered quartz diorite | place: Puerto Rico | collected 2017-06-21
CGCCAACCGGACGCAATGGAGGAAGCCGGGCTAGTCGAGACCCTGTTTCGTGAAGTGCACACGCTCAAGGGCGCAGCGCGGGCGGTGAGCTTGGGAGAAATCGAGGCCATCAGTCAGGCCGTGGAGACGGTCTGTGCTGGGGTGAAGCGCAAGACGGTAGCGTTGTGGCCAGAGTTTTTTGACACGTTGTATCGAGCGATGGACGTCGTGCGCCAGTTGAGTCTGGGGGCCGAGCCGGTATCAGCGCAGCAAGTAGGAGAAGTGCTGGAGGCCGTGACCCAGCTGGAAGTCCAAGGCCGCGCCCGGGCCGCAGCGCGAATGGCCGCACTGATAAGCGTCGAACAATCTGACTCACGGAGCATTCCGGAAACTATTCTACACGATACACAAAAGGTCTCTCAGGCAGGCCCGACAGCTGCGCCCAAACCAATGGCTGCCACGGAGCGCCACGGGTCGAGTAGCGAAGAAACGTCTCTTCCTCGGCAAGAAGGACAGCGTTCTCGTCGCTCGTCTGCGACTGTTCGGCAGACGAAAGAAAAGTTGCCGCGTGCGCCAAAGAAGAAGGTTGCGGCTCAGCAGCTTCGTGCTGCTATTGATGAACCAGAGCAGATGGGGCAGCAGGGGACCAGTCCGCAACTCAAGCAACAAGCGGAGGACACGCCGACCGCACAGAGCCCGGAACCTCAGCCGAGTCTTGTGGGCGCTGTCCGGGAATCAGATCAAGTGCTCCAGGCGGTGTCGGCTTCCGTTGCCGATGGGCAGCTGCGAGCACGCATAATCCCCAAAGTAAAATCGGTGAAAAACCAGAAGTTGAAAACTGTGTCTGCACCCGGAGAAACGGTCCGCGTCGAGGCGGCAAAATTAGATGCGCTCTTTCTCCAAGCGGAGGAAATGCTTGCGGTCAAGCTGAAGACCGGCGAGCATGCCGCAGAGTTGCGTGGGCTCGTGAACATGATGGAAACGTGGAAGCGGGAGTGGGCGAAAGTGCATCTTAATGTTCGCAAGGCGCAAAGTCTTCTGGAAAAAGAAGAGCACCGCACGTCCGCGGAGCCGATCTATGGACAGGCTGCTCTCCTGGTCGCATTTCTCAATTGGACGCAGGAGCACTTCCGCACCTTCGATAAAGCGCTCGCCAAGTTAACCAAGGGCGTCACGAAGGATCAGCAAGCGCTCGGGAGTATGGTTGATATCCTCCTTGAAGACGCGAAGAAGGTGTTACTGCTGCCGTTTGCTTCCACGCTTGAAGTCTTGCCCAGAATGGTGCGTGATCTCTCGCGCGCTCAAGGGAAAGAGGTGGAGTTCACACTACGCGGAGAAGAAGTTGAAATAGACAAACGCATCTTAGAAGCGATCAAAGACCCGCTCATTCATCTCCTCAGGAACTGTATCGACCACGGCCTTGAGCGTGCAGATGAGCGTGAACGATTGCAGAAAGCCCCGCGCGGCGCGCTCTCCGTCGTCATTACGCCAAACGAAGGCGACACCGTGGAAATTACGGTGTCAGATGACGGCGCCGGGATTAACGTCGCCAAGGTCAAAGACGCCGCGGTCGCGTGTGGCGCGCTTTCGCAAGAGGCGGCGCAATCGCTCTCGGATGAGGAAGCGGTCGGCTTGATCTTCCAGTCCGAAGTTTCTACAAGTGCAACCGTCAGCGACATTTCGGGACGAGGGCTGGGGATGGCGATTGTCCGCGAGAAAATAGAAAAACTGGGCGGCCAGATCACCGTGGAAACCCAGCCGGGGCGCGGCACGACGTTTCATATCTGTTTGCCGCTCACGTTAGCTACCTTCCGGGGTATTCTTGTACAAGCCGGGGGGCAATTGTTTGTGACGCCGACGGCGAACGTGGAACGAGTCGTGCGCGTCGAACGCAAGACTGCTGTACGTACTGAGGAAGGCAAGGAGATCTTGTCCCTTGCTGGCTACTCGCTTCCACTCGTCCAGCTTGGTCGGCTGTTGGGATTACCCGCGCAAGCGCACCGCCATAACAACCGACGATTCCAGCTGGCGTTAGTGGTGAAGCAAGACGAGCGACACATCGCTTTTGGCGTAGACACGGTCGTGAATGAGCAAGAAGTGCTGTTCAAAAGTCTTGGCAAACAACTTGTGCGGGTGCGGAACATCGCCGGCGTTACGGTCCTCGGCTCGGGACAGGTTGCGCCCGTGCTGAACGTAACCGATCTATTAGCGACGGCAAGCAGCGGCGCCGTCGCCTCCACGAGAATAGTAGAAGAAACACCCCAAGCCGAGGCGCCGAAGAAGGCCATTTTGGTGGCGGAAGATTCGATCACGTCGCGTATGCTTCTCAAGGAGATCCTTGAGTCCTCGGGTTATGTGGTTACCACTGCCATCGATGGAGAGGATGCATTTGCCACCTTGCAGAAGACGCCGTTCGATTTGGTGGTGTCTGATGTAGAAATGCCGCGGATGAACGGCTTTGCCTTGACCGACAAAATTCGGCATGACGAGCGCTATACGCAGCTGCCAGTCGTGTTGGTAACGGGGCTGGAGTCGCAAGGAGATCGAGAACGCGGCGTTGCGGTTGGCGTCAGCGCTTATGTTGTAAAGGGCAGTTTTGACCAAAGTAACCTGTTGGAAACGATTCGGAACTTGATCTGAAAAGGCTGCTACGAGTTGGAGTATGAGTCTGGTCCGGGTGCTTATTATTGAAGACTCGCTGGTTGAGCGCACGCTTATGGCCAGCCTGTTAAGCGCTGATCCTGAGATCGAAGTGCTGGGAGCCGTGTCGAGCGGTGTTGAAGCGCTCGCCTTTCTCGCGCAGCAACGACCTGATGTCATTACTCTAGACATGACCATGCCGGATTCGAATGGGTGCGAAACGACCCGTCGGATTATGGAAACCACTCCTGTGCCGATTATTACAGTTGGTGAAGAGTGGGGCGCGGAAGAGGGCGGCGATGCGCACCGAGTGCTGGAAGCTGGGGCCGTCGCCAGAATGCGCAAACCGCCTGGCGTCGGCAGTCCCGAGTATGCAGAGGCGGCGCAGGAGTTAATCCAGACAGTAAAAGCAATGGCGGAAGTGAAAGTCGTGCGGCGCTGGGCCCGTCATCGGTTCTCTCGGCCCGCGCTAGAGAGTGGAACAGTGGCGGCGCCAGAGACGCATTTGCCTCAGGGGCCGAGCGACGCTCATGTCGTCGCCGTGGGCTCCTCAACTGGTGGACCAGCCGTATTACAAACAGTGTTGGCGCATCTCCGCAAGGATTTCGCCCTACCGGTCGTCATCGCCCAACATATTGCCCCGGGATTTCTTGAGGGGCTCACCAAATGGCTGGGACAGACGACGGGGCACAGCGTGCAGATCGCTGCCCAGCGAGAACCATTGTTGCCTGGTCATGTGTATCTTGCGCCGGACGGATTGCACATGGGCGTAGAGCCGCCAGGGGTCGTCGTCTTGAGAAAAGACGTGCTTGAACACGGCATGCGGCCTGCTGTGTCCTATCTCTTCCGGTCTGTCATCAGCACCTTTGGCCGGAAAGCAGTAGGAGTGTTACTCACCGGCATGGGACGTGATGGGGCGGAAGAACTGAAGCACATGAGAGACAGCGGCTCCCTCACGATTGCACAAGATCAAGAAACGTCCGTCGTCTTTGGTATGCCAGGAGAGGCGATTCGGCTCGGCGGCGCCACGTATGTCTTGCCGCCTGAAAAAATTGCGGCGTTGCTGAACACCTTGAGGAACTGTAACGCTGGCGCGCCCGGGTCGGCCAGTGTGGTAGGTAAGGGCTATTGAGTCAGTATGAGTGCAAAGAAGACCATTCTTATTGTTGAAGGCAGCCGCACGCAAGCCGAGCGATTACGGCTTGTGTTGCAAGCAAATGGCTATTCCACCACCGTGGTGACTGATGGGCGAGAGGCGCTCGCTGTGGCGCATGCGCAACAACCCGCGCTCATCATTAGCGGCGTTGCTTTAGCGGGGACCGCTGGAGCAGAGGGAATGGATGGGTACGACATGTGCGCTGCACTCAAGCACGATGCGAAACTGCAGCATATTCCTGTCGTCCTTCTGACCGCGCTCTCAGATATCGATGATCTCATCCGTAGCCTGAAGTCCCGAGTGGATTACTGCATCGCCAAGCCCTATCAAGAAGAAGAGTTACTCGCCAGAGTATCGATGATCATGTCCGGACTGGTGCAAACCGTCGCTCATGCGGGACAAGAAAAACTGGCGGTGAGCGTACGGGGCGAGCGGGAGTTTATTTCTTCCGATCGGCAACAACTCACACGATTGTTATTGTCAACCTATGAAAACTACGGCGCAGTCCTGCGTCAGAATCGCTCGCTGTCCACCGCCCAACTGCAACTGAAGACCCAGAATCAGCACTTGCTGGGAGAATGTGAGCGCTTGCAAACCGCCTTGCGAAAAGCCTTGGAGACTGCGGCGTCTCAGCGGCTCTCTCCTGCTGGCGCGGCGCCGGCGGCTCAGCATCCGGACGAGACCGATCTCGTGTTGATCGTCGAAGACACAGCAGTGAACCAGAGGCTGTTGCTCCGGCTCCTCGAAAAACTCGGACGCCAGGCTGAGGTTGTGAGCAACGGCGTTGACGCAATAGAAATGTACAAGAAACGTCGGCACGCGACGATCTTCATGGACATCGAGATGCCAGCGATGGACGGCTTTGAAGCAACGAGACATATTCGTCAACATGAGCACGCCTCTGCAGAACATGCTTTCATTATTGCGATGACAGCGCATACGCAACTTGGCGACCAAGAGCGCTGTGTAGCGGCGGGGATGGATGATTATCTACCCAAACCAGTGACGCTCGAAGCGCTGAAACGCGTGTTGTCAGCGCGTCTCCCGCGCTCTTCATTATTCGCCGCGAAAGACGCCTCTGCACCGCTCTTGTCTTCTGCTCGGGTAGAAAGGGTATGAGGAAGATGGATGCTATAGACAATTCATTACATCTCCCTGTAGCGCCAACGCAGCAAAAAAAGGGCAAGGAGCAACGCGCCGCTGACGCCCTGCTCGTTGCGCCCCTCCGGGACCCGTATGAAATGGAGCGGGCTGAACTCGAAGCCTATCTGCAAAGCACTGAATACTTTTCTACAAAGACGAGTCTCCTCGAATTCGCTCGCCGGTATAATGTGCCAGTCAACGCACGGACCCAACGCGAAGAGATCATCCGCCTCTGCCTGCGCATGATTCACGATATCCCTGCAAGTTTTGCCGGACTCAGTGCGGCAAAGCGCACACCGGGTTCCTCTCCTCCTGTGGGAACCGCGACTCGACAAGTCTTGGCGGACTTCTTCGTGGAAACGAAAGGAGATGGCCAAGCGGAGGAGCGCGACAATAAAAAACTGTCGACCAACCTCTTGGATGGTATTTTACGTTGTCACGAAGTTGGGTTGTTGCTCGCCCATATTCGCGGCGCTGACGCCGAGATGTTTTTGCAGATCTTGGAGGCTTGTGAGAGTCCGGTTGAGACGCACGTGCGATTCCTGAGCAATCTAGTTGACTTTGCCCGTCTTGAGGCCGGGAAATATGAGTTCGCCCGCACGCCGTTTCGCTTGCGCGATTGCATCGGGGAAGCGCTCAAACGTCTCGCCTTTTCTGCTCATCAAAAACAACTAGAACTGTGCTACGAGGTGCAGGAAGATGTGCCTGAGCGAGTTGTTGGCGACCCGGCGCGACTGCAACAGGTGCTGATTAACCTTGTTGATAATGCGATCAAATTTACCGAACACGGTGAAATCGTTATAGAGGTCAAGAAAGAGGATGTGAGCGAGCAAACGACAAGCCCTGTCGCAGCTGAACTGTCAGGACCGGAAGCTGAGTCCTTCCTGTTACGGTTCTTCGTACGCGATACCGGTGTGGGAGCGCCGAAAGAACAGGTGCAAGCACTAACGCAATTGTTCTCTGCCGGCGGCAAAAGCGCTCGTCCTCCTTTGCTCGGGTTGGGCCTTACCATTGCCCATCGGTTGGTTCAGGCAATGGGAGGAAGCATGACGATAAGCAGTAAGCCTCAGCACGGGTCCGTTTGCTCCTTTTCCGTTCGCTTGCACAACGATAAGGCTAACGGTGGCGGCGCGACCACACACCTCAATGCGCTACGCAGAAGGCGCATCCTCATTGTCGAGGACAACGCCTCTTATCGTCGCATTCTCCATGACTTGCTGTCGTCCTGGGGAGCGCAACCATATCTCGCCGCGAGCGGGCGTGAAGCATTGGCGGCATTGTATAAGCAGTCCGATGAACCTTTTGCCGCTATTCTGTTCGACGGTCACCTTACAGATATGGAGGGGTTTGCTTCCATCCGACGACAACATCTCGCGGAGGACCTAACCCTCGTCAGTCCCATGTTGATGATGCTGGCGTCAACCGACCCGGTAAGAGAAATGGAGCGCCATCGCGAGCTGCACGTCGCTGCTTTTCTACAGAAACCTATCACTCCGGCCGAGTTGCTGCAGGCTCTTCTTGAAGCCTTGGCGTCTGGCGCTCCATCGCCTGAGGAGGAAGTACTGGATCGCGCCGCCCTGTGGTCGCTTGTCGCTGGAGATACGCAGTTACTGAAGGAATTGATTGGCTTGTTTGAATACGATTGCGCACGCTGGTTTTTCGCATTGCAGCACGCGATCATTACGGAAAACTGCCGCGACGTGGTAGTGGCGGCGCATGCCCTGAAAGGGACGGTAAGCGCGTTTGCTGCGCGCGGCGTATTGCGAGTGCTTGCCGTCATCGACAACTTTGGTGAGCAAGGCGATCTGGCGCACGCCCAAGAGGCTATGCTGCAACTGACCGCGGAGCTTTCGCGACTGAAAATCGCACTGGACGATTTGGGACGAGAATTGTCGAGGGCATCCACAGGAAAAGAGTTTTAAGTTTTTAACATATTTCCCGATGATTGATGACGTGTCTCTCTGGGCGGCCGCTTTCAGAGGACATTACCTTAGGAGGTTTTCTATATGGCCGGGTTTGACCCTGTCGTGATTATGATTGTCACGCTTGCCGCCGCCATTGTTGTCCTGTTGATACGGACGCTGTCGCAGCCGGGCGCCCAGCCGACTGGAGTGGCGCTGAGGAACACGAACACTGCGAACAGTCCGCCTTTTACCGGGCAGAGTCTCTCCGATATCTCGGGAAAACCTGTCGGGCCGCGGATAAGCACGTCCCGCCTGGAGCAGCCTCCACTGCCGTCGCCGACCATCGCGCCGGCAAATGAGCGGAAAAGCGCTCCGCCTGAGCCTCCGCTCGCCTTCGAAGCGACGAAACGAGAAGTCGTGTCTGAGCCGCCCCTCATGCCAGAATCTCCGCTGCAAACGATTGACAACAATGCCAAAGAAACGGAACAGACCTTCGTCGCACCTCCGACGGCTGGACGGCGCAAGCCTGAATTATTGAAAGAAGAGACGGTGCATACATTGTTTTCCGATCTCAAACGCGAACGCAAAGCTCGGTTCATTAGTTTCATCAACTTTAAGGGAGGCGTGGGAAAGAGCACGACCGCCGTGGAAACCGCTGCCAGCCTTGCAAAAAATTATGGGAAACGAGTGCTCCTCATTGATCTCGATCCCCAGACAAACGCCACGTTCTATCTGATGGATCACGCTGAATGGGAAAGTTGGCAGCAGACCAATGGTTCGCTCAAGACTCTCTTTGATGCGTATCTGGCTGGGCAAGGCCATGACTTCGACGTGTCGCGGATCATCAAAAAAGATCTGCTCTGCCACGGCGGGGCCCCGCTTGCGCCTGGGTTTGAGTTGCTGCCTTCTCACCTTGCTCTCGTGCAGATTGATATTCAGCTCGCGGCGAAAGCCACGGTTGGCGAATCGGTTTTTAGCAGTCAGGCTATCATTCGGCAGGCATTACAACGCGTGCAGGACCAATACGACTACGTGATTTTTGATTGTCCGCCGAATTTTAACTTGGTCACCCAGAATGGCTTGTTTGCGAGCGATGGCTACGTCATTCCCGCGATTCCAGACTATCTCTCCACCTTGGGTATTCATTTGATTCAAGGCGAAGTAAATCGGTTCTCTGATCGCATCCGTAACGCCTTGGCCATGTTTGGCGGCACCTTCACTGGTCCCAAACTGGAAGGAATCATCTTTACCCGCGTGCGCTTACGCAGTCGCGTGCCGTTGCGTTTCATTGATTTACACGAGCGCCGCATTCATGAAGTGGTCCGCACCAATCCTGACGCAGTGTTCAAAAACTTCATTAGCGAAGCGGTCCGGTTTGCGGAAGCACCGGAACGGCAACTACCGGTCAGTCTTTCCCCACGGATCGAAGATCGCGACGCGCGGAATGAATTTGTTCGCTTAGCGGAAGAGTTTATCCAACGCATTGAGCGCATGGATGAAAAGGAGCTATCTGGTGAAACCGATGAGCACTCATGGGCTAGCACAGAAATTGGAGAACATCAGCAAAGCCTTGCGCGAGCTTCCTGACCTGAGTTTATTTGCGTTTCTTCCGCAACTCCGCATGTTGTCTACGGAACAGACGCAAAGACGACGAACGAAAACTCCTCAGACGCCGCCCTCGCCGCCGCGAGATCCACGCCTCATGGAGCGTGAGGAGCTGCGGGCGTATCTCCTGAATAGTACGCATTTCCCTTGTAAAGCCGATTTGTTGGCCTTCGCCCGGCGTCACGAAGTGCCGGTCACCGCGCGCACCCCCCGCGAAGAAGTAGTGCGTCTCTGCTTACGAATGCTGCATGATATCCCCCGAGGATTAACTGTTCTACGTTTTCTCGCAGAACAACCTGAATCATCCGACGCTCCTGTTCCCCCCCATTTCGTTCTGCACTGATCGATGACAATGTAAAGCAGGCGCTCGCAAAAGCTTCTCACCCTTGATCACACAAATCACGCCGGGCAGCGCCGAAATTTTTTTGTTAGGCGTTTGACTTTTCCTGGTAAAGGATTCTATATTCCCCTGTGTGCATTTGGGATAACGTGGGGACTTGATGACTAAAGAACAGGTACGCCACGTTACATGGTAATGTTGAGCCTTTAGAAGGAGGGTAAATATATGGCCTACCGGATCATGTCCGCAGATTCACATTTTGTTGAACCGCCCAATATGTGGGGCGAGCGTATGGACAAGCAATTTCGTGATCGTGCGCCGCACACGGTAAAAAACTTGGATGGCAAGCCGGGTGAATTCTTCGTCTGTGAAAATATCACTCCCGTGCCTGTGGCCGGGTTCTTTGGCTCGGGGAAAAGCGCCGAAGAGCTGCCCGAGCACACCAAAAAGGGCTTTGAGGTTGCGCCGAAGAGCGTGTGGGATCCAGCCGAACGCCTGAAAGAACAGGATCGTGACGGCGTAGTCGCCGAAGCGCTCTATACCTCAATGGGGATGTTGTTATTCGGCCTTCAAGACACGGCGCTGCGCGCTTCCGCCTTCCGCGCGTTCAACGACTGGGCTGCGGAATACTGCTCCGCCTATCCGAAACGTCTCGTCGGGTTGGGAGCGATCACGCTAGAGGATATTCCGGCTGGAGTGGCGGAACTGAAACGCATTGCTAAGAAAGGGATTCGTGGCGCTTTGATTTGGGGCGCGCCGCCTGAAGATCGTCCGTACAGCAGCCGAGAGTACGACCCGTTCTGGGCGACTGCACAGGAAATGAACTTCCCGCTTTCCTTGCACATCCTGACCTCGCGCCGTGGGCATGGGATCGATTTCAGCAAGATCCTCCACTCGTACATGAGCCTGCCGCATGAGATCCAAATCACGCTCGCAGATCTGGTGTATGGCGGCGTGCTGGAACGCTTCCCTGGGCTGAAGATCGTGTCGGCGGAGAACGACGTATCCTGGCTGCCGCACTTCATGTACCGCCTTGATCATGGTTATGATCGTCTGCGGCATTTTGAGAATGTCAAACTCTCGATGATGCCGAGCGAATATGTGAAGCGCCAAGTGTGGGCGACATTCCAGTTCGAGGACGTGTGGATTGACACTCGCAAGCGGTATGACATGACCAAAGTCATGTGGTCCTCTGACTATCCGCACACCGATTCGCCGTGGCCGCGCTCGAAGGAATACATCGAAGAGCACTTCGTCGGGGCGCCGGAAGAAGAGATCCAGAGAGTTGTCTGTGGTAACGCCGCAGCCCTATACGGCCTTAGTGTGTAAAGGCTAGGTTTTTCCAGCTCGGGCCCAGTGCGAACACTGGGCCCACTTTTATTTGTCACCTTTATTACCTATTCCTTTCTGGCGAGATAGGTCCTCTACGGAACAAAAATTCGTCCAGCTCCCAAGTAATTTTCTATTTCCATTCCAATTTCGACCAACCGAATAGCGCACCGCTCGCGATACGACTTCTCTCGGATACGATCAATTCTTCCGATTGTGATTATCGGGAGGGAGGTTGGTGTGTTGTTCTCACGGATGGTTTGCTCCAGGGAGTCTTCACTCTTCATGTTACGGTTGTGTGTCAAGAGAATCATGTTGCGGGCTTGCGCAGTGTTCCACACGACTCGGTCGCTACTGTCCATTGGCAAACCTACTTGGGCAAACGTGACTAATTGCATAGGTAAGAGCGCCAGCCAGCCGTCCGCCGCCAGGGTTCCCCAGAGTGTGAGGGCCTGCCCTTCAATGTCGTGGTCAACCAGAATCGTGATCACGACATGCCAAGCTTGGCTTTTGCCGCTTGCAATTTAGCGTGCAACGCTTCTTGTCCCGGCTTGGGGGAAAGGACTGAGGTCCTCGCCAGACGTTCCTTATTCCGAGCTTCCCAGTATTGTCGATTCTCCTCGGCCTGTTGGAGCACAAGCTGATATTCTGCCTCCACTTCTTCACGATGGGTTTCAATATACTCCATGACCTCAGATATCTGAGTGTCGGTGAGACCGAACTCATCGCGAATTAAGTGGGGAGGCCATCCTTCGTGGAGATAATCGAGAACGCTATACAGAGTAACCCGGGTGCCTGCAATCGACAGCCCGCGTCCGGTTCTGATCACCGTTGGGTGTGAACTAGAAGATTCAGACACAGATTGCATGTCTGACATAAACTCTACCTTTCAAGACGCCAATACATAATTGTCAGTTGAGGGTAACCCTTGTGCCTCTAGCTTACAAGCGAGCGAACCTTAGTCAGCGACTAAGACTACACGCTAAAGGGCGAGAATGAAGAGAACACCCACAGTTGACACCACATTCTCGCTCGCGCAGGATTCAAACACATAGCCTCTGTATTGAAGGATAGACGTACATGCCGATTCTTGATTTTGATCTTTTTAACCCAACCGAAGAGCACGCCTTGCTGCGCAAAACCGTCCGCCAGTTCGTCCGTGAACGCGTAGAGCCGCAGGCGCTGGAATTTGACCGACAAGAGCGCTTCAATCTGCCGCTTTTCCGCCAACTCGGAGAATTGGGACTCTTAGGGATTACGGTGCCAGCAGAGTACGGCGGCGCCGGTATGGACGCTGTGGCCGCGGCGATTGTCCACGAGGAATTGTCGGCTTCTGATCCAGGTTTTTGTCTTGCGTATCTCGCGCATTCTATGCTGTTTGTCAACAATTTTTGCCACAACGCTAATGATGAGCAACGCGGGCGCTATCTTGAGAAAGTCATTTCCGGCGAGTGGGTCGGCGGCATGTGTATGACTGAACCTTCGGTTGGTACGGATGTCTTAGGCATGAAAACGCAGGCCGTGCGTCGAGGCGACCATTATTACCTTAACGGACGCAAAATGTTTATCACGAATGGGGCCCTCGACGACACGACCTTGGGGAACATCTTTTTGGTGTATGCGCGTACAGATAAAGGCATTAGTTCCTTCGTCGTCGAAAAAGGTTTTCCAGGTTTTGCGCTAGGTCAACGTCTACATGGTAAAGCCGGCATGCGAGCGTCGATGACTGCCGAACTGGTCTTTGACGACTGCGCCGTGCCTGTTGCGAACCGTTTGGGAGAAGAAGGCGACAGCCTCCTCCACATGATGCGGAATCTGGAAATCGAGCGAGTGACGATAGCCGCCATGTCAACGGGTATTGCGGGACGCTGTGTGGAAGTGATGACGGGCTACGCTAACGAACGCACCGCCTTTGGTCAGACGCTGAACGCGTTTGGCCAAATTCAACGCTATATTGCGGATTCGTATGCGCAGTACATGGCGGCGCGCACGTATCTGTACCATACAGCGGCGCGCATGGATCTCCGTAAACCTGGACAACGGATCGATTCTGACGGCGTCAAGCTGATCGCAACGACAATGGCGAAACAAGTAGCGGACAACGCGATGCAAGTGTTGGGCGGCTACGGCTATTTGGGAGAATATGTCGTCGAGCGTCTATGGCGCGACGCCAAGCTCCTGGAGATCGGCGGCGGCACTCTGGAGGCGCACCAGAAGAATATCACCAAGGATTTAACGCGCCGCATGGATTTGATTCGCTAGAAAGCGGTATGATGATGCGTGGACTGTGGGATCGCTTCATGATCATGCTGATGGGCGTGGTCATCATTTTTGGCGTGCAAGAAGTGTGGAAAAATCCGGCTTCTGAGGATGTGTATCGTTATGCGCTTTCCATCGGTATTGCCATCTTGGTCATTGTGTTGAAAATCAAGGCGTTACGAAAAGCCGCGGCAGGGCAGTGAAGAAAGTCTGGAGTTGAGCGTCTACATTCAGCACGAAGGATACTCTGTAGGATCACACGAATGATTCCGCGACACGAGGCCGCACAGGCTCGACTGAAGACGCGATGGAGAAACGGCTTTACTCTCCTCGAACTCATTATGGTCTTAATGATTGTCGGAGTCGCGGCGGCCCTTGTTGGACCGGCCATCGGCAATCGCCTCATCCAAGCGGACGCCCGCCGGGTCGCTCTGCAATTGCGTTCCGCCGCGGATCTCATGCGTGTTCGAGCCGTGCAATCTGGCCAAGAAGGAGTCATGGTTGTCGATCCTCAGGAGAATGCCTATTGGCGCGAAGGCGGCGGCGGTCCCGTGCAAGTGGCGCCGGAAAGCGGCATTCTTTCCGCGCGCGGCTACTGGTTACGTGAAAATGGACAGGTGGAATTTCATTTCTACCCGGACGGAACGAACTCTGGCGGCCTCATTAGAATTGCGCAAGAAAGAGGAGCGGCGGCGACAGCCTATATTGTGGTGTTAGATCCACTGCTTGGCCTTGCCTCGATTTCGCAAGATGAATAGGCGAAAACGTTCCAATGCTCGGGGTTTCACCCTCCTAGAGGTTATGGTGGCGATTGCCATTCTTGCTCTGGGGATGGTGACCGTGCTGGAACTCTTTGCCGGCAGTTTACGTATTGGCGTAAAAGCGTCTCGCCACACGCAAGCGGCGATCTATGCACAAAATGTGATGGACCGAATGTTTGCTCAGTCGTTATTAGAGGATGGCGAAACCGGTGGTGAATTTCCCGGCGGCTATGCCTGGCGTGCGCGCATCCAAGAAGTTCACTTAGACAATGATCATTCTCGTTTACAACCGAATCGCGCGAACCAAACTGATCTTTTTCATCTCAAAGAAATTGAGGTGCAGCTCCGTTGGAGCGAAGAAGGGGGAGTGAAAACTTTTGTTGTCAAATCTCTACGTACGCAAGCCGAGCAGCCGAACAATGCGCCACTCCAACCAAACAATCCAAACAATGCGCCAGTCCAACCAAACGCACGCTGATGGGTTCACGCTCATTGAACTCGTTATCAGCTTGACCATTGTCAGCGGCGTGGCCCTCTTAATTTATACCACGCTCAATATTGGGGCGCGGGCGGCTGCCCATGGCGAAGTCCGGAGCATGGAAAATCAGCGGGCGCGGGCGGCGTTGGCGCTGATCGCGCGTCATTTGAAGTCTGCTTATCCCTTGGCCTTGCAAGGGGAAGAAGGAACGTTTGTATATTTCTTCGGCGAGCCGAAAGAGCTGAGTTTTATCTCAGGAGCTGGACGGCCCGAAGCGGGCGGGCTTGAGAAAATTACGTATTTCCTGCGAGACCACGACGGACGGCGGAGTTTGTGGGTGCGTACCTCGGCGCCAACCCTCCCGGCGGATTTGTTGAATAAACGTGAAGGCAGTCTCCGGCAAGAGTCTGAAGTGCTCCCTGATGTGGATGATATCGCGTGGGAATATCTGGGAAAATCTCAGGAGCAAACTAACGTGTCGTCGCAACCCCAAGAGGAATGGACAAACCATTGGGATGGTACGAAGGAACAGACCTTGCCGACAGCAGTACGTTTTTACTGGAAGGCGCGGCTCGGAGAATTACCAGATGAATGGCGCATTGAAGTTCCACTCTATGTGCAGAACCCGCCGCCCGACCTGCTGGGAGCGGCGCAAGGCGGCGCGGCCGCAGCACGACGCAATCGCTTGCGTTGAGGGGGTCTCACGATGAAGAATGAGCGCGGCGTTGTTCTCATCATGGTAATCTGGGCCTTAACCGTCCTGATGGTGCTTGCTATCGAATTAGCGCGCACCATGCGGGTTGAAGGCTTGACCGCTGCGACGTACCACGAGGAAGTCGAAACTTACTATCTGGCTCTGGCCGGTCTGCACCGCGTGCTCTATGGGCTTTTGCAAGCGCAGCAACAGGGGCAATCGATATTTAATGGACCGGGAAGAGTGGGGGGACTACAACGCGGGCTCACCAGCGAAAACCAGCAGAAGAGCGCAGAGAATGAAAAACAAGATGTGTGGGCGCGCGGGGATGGCCGCTGGCAGAGCGAAGAGTTCGGTGGAGGAGGATATTGGGTGCGCGTTGTGGACGAGAGCGGCAAGATCAATTTGAATCAAGCTGATGAACCTACATTACGTCAAGCTTTTGTGAACCTCAAATTTGACGTCAAAGAGTCAGAGGCGCTGACCGACACAATCCTTGACTGGCGTGATACCGATTCGCTGGTGCGCATGCACGGCGCTGAAAGCGATGACTACCTTGCCCAGAAGATTTCTTATCCTGCCAAAGATGGTCCGTTTGACACGCTTGACGAGTTACTGCTCGTGCGTGGAGTCACCCCAGCCCTCTTTTACGGATTCGGAGGAGCACCGGCGTTACGGGATCTCTTCACTGTTTATTCTGTAGGAGGGGCTGGTAATGCGCCAAACTTATTGACTGCCAATGCCCTCGTCATTCGCGCCATTTTAGGAGTTGATCCTGATATGGCTGAGGATCTCGTGCGCAGGCGTGTGGACGCCAATCCGACTGAGCTTGGAGGCATGTTCTCAACTGGAGGTAAAAGTCCCGGACTAAACCTCAGTTTACCGACTGTGGTGACCATCGATAGTATTGGCTATCTCGGCTGGGGCGGCATGACTCGTCGAATATCCGCCGTAGTCCAGCGGCAAGGCGCGAATGGTTTTCGCTTCCTCCGTTGGCAGGATAGATACGAAGGGGTTGGAGCGCCCGCGCCTTCGGCGCGGTAAACAACAAAATTCCTCGACTCGCCTCTCGTTTCTTAATGCTCTGTTAATTTTAAACTTTAGGATTTCCTCATGCCCAGGCTCTGCCTGGGCATGTCGCGGGTTCTAGCTCTGCTGCACTTAAGAGTTGCGTTCCCAGGCAGAGCCTGGGAACGAGATTGTCACGCCTTGCTTCTGTAGAGGCGCGCCGCCGCGCCCCTACAATCCGCTCTCGCTTTACACTATCAAGTCATTCTCATTCTTCTTCCTCGTCCTCGAGTTCCTCTTCCAACGCCTGTGCTTGTTCTTCCAGACGCACGACAAGCGTGCTCAAAGCCTCAAAAATGGAGTCCGTTGCTTCCCGGAAATCTCCTTCCATTGTGACTGCTCCAGCAGCGACCCGTTCTTCGCAGTCACGGATCACCTCGCCGATGGCGAACTTTGCTGATTTAATCAGACCGATCCATTCGCCTACAATAGCTAACGCATCTTCCATGCTAGCGCCTCTCTTTCCTGCTCCGCTTGTGAGCTGCTACACTCGGAGCGGCAAATGTCTACCGAAAACGGAGAACTTCTACTCTTTCCAGTCTATTTACTACCCTATCATGCGGGCATAAGGAGGACAGTATGCGACAAGTGGCAGTCATCGGTGCGGGAATGACCCGCTTCGGCAAACACATCGATCGAAGCATGAAAGATCTGGCGCGAGAAGCGATCGAAGCGGCGCTGCATTCCGCTGGAGTTGAAAAAGAAGCGGTCGAAGCGGCTGCCGTTGGGAATGCCGTAGCCGGATTGATTACCGGGCAGGAATGTATTCGCGGCCAGGTGGTGCTGCGCGACATGGGAATCGGAGGTATTCCGGTCATCAATACGGAAAACGCATGCGCGAGCGCATCCACCGCTTTTCATCTGGCGTGGCTGTATGTCGCTTCCGGCATGTATGACATGGTGCTTGCCGTGGGTATGGAAAAACTCTTCCACCCTGACAAGAAAAGGACGTTCGCGGCGATCGGCAGCGGTATCGATGTTGAGTTAGCTGACGAGTTTGCTCGACAGATGAGCGGGGAGCAAAGCGCTGGCGCCGGAGAATCCCGTAGCGTGTTTATGGACTACTACGCGAATCTGGCGCGTCAACACATGGCGCGTTATGGAACGACCAAAGAACAGTTTGCGCGCATTGCAGCCAAAAATCACTCCAACGGCAGCTTGAATCCTCACGCGCAATATCAAACGCCCCGTACGATGGAAGAAGTGTTGGCCTCGCCGTTAATTGCGGAGCCGCTGACGCGCATGATGTGCTCGCCCATTGGCGACGGCGCAGCCGCCGTGTTGGTGACTAGCGCGGAAAAAGCCCGTCAATTGACGACTAGGCCGGTGTTCGTGCGCGCGTCGGTATTGGGATCGAGCGATCAGCACGAGCCGGGCGAGCCCGGCATTGTGACGAAAGTGGCGCAGAAAGCTTATGCCATGGCTGGAGTTGGACCCCAAGACGTACACGTCATTGAAGTGCACGACGCTACGGCGCCGGCAGAGCTGCTGGTGTACGAAGAGCTGGGATTATGTGTTCTTGGTGAAGGCGGGAAATTGATCGATGAGGGAGTAACCACACTTGGCGGACGCGTACCAGTGAATCCGAGCGGCGGGTTATTGGCGAAAGGACATCCGGTAGGCGCTACCGGCGTTGCGCAGATTGCCGAAATTTTTTGGCAGTTACGCGGTGAGGCTGGGAAGCGGCAAGCGCCAGGGGCGCGCGTCGGGTTGACCGAAAATGGCGGCGGTGTAATCGATGGTGAAAACGCCGCTGCCACTGTCCATATTTTCACGGTCTAGACGAGGAAAGGCCCACAGGGTAAAGGAGGGGAAACCTGCGGGCCTTGGAGCACCGTCTGGCTGGGGAGGGCCAGCGGTGAGTCGAAACTTTTAATCAAGGGAGGGAGTTCACTACTCAATTCCGCTCCCTCGTTACGCATAAAACAATAGCAGCCGAGCTGGAGTGGGGCAATATAATTTCCGTTGAATTTCATTACTTTTTCGCATTAGTTCCCCTAATCTGAAATCTTCCTTGCGGGTCATGAGAGAGTCGTATTGTTCCAACCCTTGACGCCCGGTCTCTTGCACGCCTATAACCCTCGACAATAACCATGAAGGAGGGGTCGTATGGGCGATTCAGTCAAAATTGATTGCAATGTAACAATCCTAATGCGTGACGGCGTCACGCTCCGGGCGGATGTGTATCGTCCGGATGATACGATCCCACATCCAGTGCTGTTAGCACGGTTGCCGTACAACAAAGATCTCTCTCCTATCTCATTGTCTTTGTTAAGCCCTATTCGCGCGGCGCGCCGCGGCTACGTTGTGGTTGTCCAAGACACCCGTGGGCGCTTCAAATCAGACGGGCAATTTTCGCTTTTTGCCGGGGAAGCTGAAGATGGGTTTGATACAGTGGGGTGGTGCGCTGCTCAGCCCTGGTCGGACGGCGCTGTGGGCATGTATGGCGCTTCGTACTTTGGTGCGACGCAATGGCTAACAGCAACCGCAGCGCCGCCGGCGTTGAAAGTGATAGCACCCACGATCACTTCTTCTGACTATTACGAAGGGTGGACATACCAAGGCGGCGCCTTTCAGCAAGGCTTCATTCAATTTTGGACCGCGGGAATGGCGACGGAAACGCTCACGCGTCTTTCTGACGGACCAGCCGACGCGCGTAAAAAACTCTATGGTTCGATTTTCGGTCTAGAGAAGACCTATTGGAACTTGCCGCTCACCGACTTCCCTCCGGCGACAGTTCCTGGGCTTATGGATCATTATCGCACTTGGCTCACCCATCCCTCGCTCGATGACTATTGGGAGAAAGTCCGTATTGATTCGAAGTATGCACAGATTGATGTAGCGGCCCTGCATATTGGCGGCTGGTACGATATCTTCCTCGAAGGCACGCTGCGGAATTTTGCTGGCATGCGCGCCTCCGGCAAAAGCGCACGCACCCGAGAGCAGCAGCGGCTTATTGTGGGTCCGTGGCTCCACGGCTTGTTTAATCGTGTTGTGGGCGACGTCGATTTCGGTCCGAGCGCACTGCCGGACGCTCTCGACCTTGGCGGGGTGCATCTCGATTGGTTCGATCACTGTTTCAGAGGCGCTCCGGATAACGGCGCGCCGGTGCGTTTGTTTGTCATGGGTCCCAATGTGTGGCGGAACGAGGACGAATGGCCGCTCGCGCGTGCAGTCGCAACGCCGCTGTATCTGACAAGCGACGGACGCGCCAACAGTCTGCGTGGAAATGGCCGCTTGCTGAAGCAGCCGCCAACCCGCGAGGCCAGCGATGTCTTTCTCTACGATCCAGAGCATCCCGTGCCAACGTGTGGGGGCTGCACTCTCATGCCTGGCGCGCAAAGCGCCGGACCACAAGAGCAACGAGCAGTGGAGGAAAGAGAAGACGTCCTGGTCTACACCTCGGAACCGTTGACTGAACTGTTGGAAGTAACGGGGCCGGTAGAAGCGCTCATTTACGCCGCGACTGACGGACGAGATACTGATTTTACCGCGAAACTGGTTGCCGTAGCCCCGGATGGCCGGGCGTTGAATCTCTGTGATGGTATTCTGCGAGCGCGCTATCGTAACTCGCTCTCACGCGCCGAGCTGCTCGAACCTGGACGCGCGTATGAGTACCGCATCCAACTGGGATCGACGAGTTACGTTTTTGCGCCTGGGTATCGCATTCGTTTGCAAGTGGCCAGCAGCAACTTCCCGCGCTTCGATCGGAATTTGAACACAGGTGGTGATATTGCCACGGAGCAGACCGGCCACATTGCCGTCCAACGCATCTTTCATGGAGGCGTGCGCGCTTCTTGTGTTGTGTTGCCGGTGATTCCGCAAAAGTGAAGCCAAAGGAGAAATTGTATCAGTATTGGCCCTCAGGTCATTGCGCGATTGTCGTATTGTTTTCAATTTCCATAACAAGAAGAACTCTCGCTGCATGAACACTTTTGTTTCTCCCCCATCATGTGGTAGAGTCCGGCTTGTTTGCTAGTGAATAAGGAGGGATGATCTATGGCTTTGCCACTCGAAGGTATTCGTGTGCTGGATTGGACGATTTGGCAACAGGGACCGGTCGCCACCATGATGCTCGGCGACCTTGGCGCGGAAGTCATCAAAATCGAAGAGCGTGTAGGCGGCGATCCTGGCCGCGGCGTGATGAGCATCGCTGGAGTGGGGACCAGCAGTGATAAACGCAACTATTATTTTGAGGCGAATAACCGCCACAAGAAAAGCATCGCCCTCGATCTCAAACAACCCGAGGGGAAAGCAATCATCTACAAGCTTGTGCAACAGTCCGACGTCTTCGCCCAGAATTTCCGCAAAGGCGTCGCCGCAAAACTCGGATTGGATTACCAGACTCTCTCGCAGTACAACCCAAAACTGATTTACGCCAGCGCCACCGGCTATGGTCCCAATGGCCCGGACTCGGGCGAGCCCTCTTTTGATTATATGGGCTTAGCGCGGTCAGGCATTATGACTGCCGTGGGCGAACCGGACATGGTCCCACAGAACATCACCGGCGGCATCGCCGATCAAATGGGCGCGATCATGCTGGCGCAGGGCATTATCGTCGCTCTGCTTGCGCGTGAACGGCACGGCGTGGGCCAGGAAGTCAACACGTCTCATCTAGGCAGCATGATGATGCTGCAAGGGCTCAATCTGTCATGCCGCCTGACCCTCGGGAAAGAATTCAAGCGCTTCTATCGCACAGAAGCGGCGAATCCGCTATGGAACCACTACAAGTGTCAGGATGATAAATGGATTTGCTTCGCCATGCCGCAGCAAGACCGCTACTGGCCGGATTTCTGCAAAGCTATCGGCGCTCCAGAGCTGGAAAAAGACGAACGTTTTGCGACCATGCGGACGCGTGGAAAAAACTGCAAAGAACTCATTGCTATTATTGATAAAATCTTTGCGGCTAAACCGCGCGATGAGTGGATGAAGATTCTCAAAGCCGGCGGAGATTTTATTTACACGATCGTCAATAGCATTAATGATCTGCCAAACGATTCCCAGATGCTTGCGAATGACTACGTGGTAGACTACGAGCATCCTAGCTGGGGGCCGAGCAAAGTCGTAGGCCACCCTGTCATCTACAGTAAAACGCCAGCCAATCCTAAAGGGCCGGCGCCGGAATTCGGCGAGCATACGGAACAGATTCTCGTCGAAACTCTGGGCTACTCATGGGAAGACGTGGCGAAGCTGAAAGAACAGGAAGTGATTTGAAAAAGACGTTGGGCTAAAGGCCGCAGGCTGAAGGGAAAATTCTAAAGCCTCTATAGAAACGCCACAGCAAGATGTGGAATGACACAGGTGTGATCCCTCTCGGCTTTTGATTCCCTCGCCCCTTGGGGGAGAGGGCTAGGGTGAGGGGACGTCTGCAGCGAGCACCCTATCCTGTGTCCTCTCCCCTCAAGGGAGAGGAGAAAAAGACCACTCTCCGCATCCCCTAGCTTGGTGTGTTTTCTCTATAGCCTGCGGTCTGAGCCTGTTCAGCTTGTTGTTCGCCAACAATAAAAAAAGGACTCCTGCCATGAACTGGCCCCCACGCTACACGATTTTACTCCTATTGTTCCTGCTCTCCCTGGTAAATTATATTGACCGTGTCAACATCTCTATCACCGCGCCGGTCATGATGCCGGAATTGGGATGGGATACTGCCTGGTTCGGCGTCGTCTTCTCGGCCTTTGTTTGCGGCTACGCCCTGTTCATGATTCCCAGCGGGCTGCTCGCCGACACCCGCAGCCCGAAAATGTTGCTTGCTATAGCGTGTTTTGGGTGGTCTGTCTTCACACTGCTCACTCCCTTGGGACGACACGCATTTTTGCTGATGCTCACTCTGCGATTTCTCGTGGGCGCTTGCGAGGCGGTAAGTCTGCCCGCTGCTACGGTCATCAATTCGCGTTGGGTAACGAAGCATGAATTGGGCGTCGCGCAGATGATCAGTCTCTCCGGCATCTATGCCGGGCAATTGATCGCCTATCCTATCTCGACTTGGATCATCGCTCATTTCACTTGGAAAGGAGTATTCTACTTTAACGCTGTCGTGGGATTCTTGTGGATCGCCCTGTGGCTGGCGTTTGGTTCTGACCGTCCACCCACCGCCGAATCATCACAATCAGTGACTATCGAGAAACCCAAAGTGCCAATCGGGGCTTTGTTGAGCACGCCGGCGGTCATCGCACTCTCCCTCGCCTATTTCTTCTGGGCTTATGGATTGACGATGGTGGTTGCATGGTTGCCAACCTATCTCGTCAAAGCGCGCGGGTACACCATTCAACAGATGGGCATTGTCGGCATGTTGCCTGTGGCTGGCGGGTTGATTGGCGTACTAGGCGGCGGAGCGCTTTCCGACTGGCTCACAAAACGAGGCGTCAATGTCGCCTGGGCGCGCAAAGGCGTTCCTGCCTCCTCAATCGCGATCTCCGCGCCTTTTTTGGCTGTTGCTGCAACTATCGAGTCGCCGATGACAGCGGTCCTGGCGTTTGCTGGGTTTATGCTGTTGACCACTTTAGGGCTCGTTGCTTTCTGGAGTATTCCAGTCGAAATGAATGCCCGCCTTGCTGGTTCGGTCGCCAGCATCATGAACTTTGGCGGGAATTTCGGCGGATTCTTTAGCCCGATGGTGGCCGGTTCTATCGTAGCGAGAACAGGGGACTGGTCGCTGCCGTTTTACACCGCGGCGTTAGGCTGTTTACTCGGCGCGCTTGTGCTTGGTTTTTTGGTGCCGGTGCGGCCGCTTCAGTTTGCAGCCGAGCCCCTGTTTGAAAAAGAAGCGCAACTAGAACATTCATTAGGACGCTGAGAAACGGAGAACGAAAATTTTCTATAACCACAACTCGTCCCATAATAACATGGCGACAATTGCCCGGCGGCGGTGCTGGCGTGTAAATGTCTCAGCCGCAGCGATCGCCTCAGCCTCTGCAAAATGATACGAGAGCACGTCGCCTTGCTCTGCATAAGTCGGGGAGGGGTCCTGCAACACTACCAGGAGCTGCCCCGACCGACCTGGAGGGTTCGCCTCTGTGCTAAGAGTGTTGTGGGCAGTTTTTATCTGGCGACGGACCCGGGGCGCAGTGGGAGTTCCTCGTGACAAGAAAGTGCTGTAGCGCTTCTCAAGCAGCCAGAATTGCGAAATGCCGTGGGGAACGCATTGGCGGGCTTCTTGGTACACGCCGTGTGCGCGTGTCTCGTCTAGCAACAGACTCCAACGCCTCCACATATTCGTTAGATAGATGAACACACGCCCGGCATCAGCACGTCCGGGCCGGGTGAACGGGGTCCTTGCCGGCACGATACTTGAGGGGAAGTTGCGATAATAGGGGTCGTAGGGCTTTTTTTCCATTGCGCGCTGCTGACTATATCGTTTTTCTCGACAAGAGCGAACACTAGGAATTCTTCATAAAAACATGGCTAGAAGAGCTACAGAGATTCGTCGCTGGGCTGTGGAGGCGAGAGGATGTTAAGTAGCCAAGAGAAGAGAACCGGAGCACTCTGCGCAATCTTTGGGAGCATCTTGCTTCTCATCGGAACATATTTGCATCCGATGGGGGTCGACCCAAATGAGCCTGTTGCCGCCTTCACTGAATACGCTGCGGATCATCTGTGGGTCGCAAGCCATTTGACGCAGCTTGCGGGAGTGGCGTTGATGGCGGCTGCACTTTTGTTTTTGGTGCAACAGTTAGCGACCGAAAACGGCGTCGGGTGGGCGCGGATCGCAGCTGGAGGCGCGATCGTCAATTTAGCTGTGGCTACGGTGTTGCAAGCAGTGGATGGGGTGGCGTTGAAGATGCTGGTTGATGTCTGGGCCGCGGCTCCAGCCGCTCAAAAAGAGGGAGCCTTTCACGCCGCCTTCGCGGTTCGGCAAATTGAGGTTGGATTAGCCAGTATGCTGAGCCTTTCTTCGGGGCTCACGATAACGCTGTATGGAGGGCTGCTTATGGCGGGCAACCTATATCCGAAGTGGCTCGGTGGACTCGCTATCCTGGGAGGGCTGCCCACAATGATTGCTGGGATTGTAATCGCGTATACTGGATTTTCCGAGGCGGCAATGTCGATCAATATGCCGGCAAATTCTCTTCTGTTGGTGTGGATGTGCATCCTTGGAGGGTACATGTGGAGCCGGGGTAAAGCTCTCACGAAAGACTCGACGGTTTAACCTTGGCTCCGTGGGGTTATACTTGTGAGGACGCGCAATGCAATAGTTGACAATATTGACCAATCGTTTCTTCCAGCCTTATTGGAAACGCTTATTCTCTCGGAGCGGGCTGATGGAAAACCATCGATGAGTATATTTGCGAGATCCTGCCTTCATAGGAAGTTGCAGAGATTGACTGCGGCTATAAACTGAGCGTAAATATACGCAGTTCTGGGTTAAAATATCCACGCTATGCCTAATATGCTCAAACTAACAGCAAAAGATGTCTGTGCCGCTCTCGGCGTGCCTAAGCATCGTGTTCGTGTCTGGGCCAGCTTGCCTCCATTCAGTGCTCGACCGACACGGGCTCGAAGCGCACGACGTTTCGATACAGCAGATTTACTTCTAATGGCTATTCTCCAATCTCTTGAGGATACTTACGGAATGCGGCCTTCATATTTAGAGCAGGCAGCAACGGCGCTCATGCAGTTCTTGAGTCAACCACGTGGAATCAACTCTGGCGCTGTTGCTTATCTCGATGTCTCAAACTGGGAAGTTCAACCGATCGCAGCAAAGTCGAGCTTGCGAGCTGGGTTACTCATTGACGTGCAACGGGAGCGTGATCGTGTGGCAAAGTTTTTAGGGCTTAAACACGTGCAGGGAGAACTTCTCTTGGGGCCAGTGGCTGTGGCTCAAAAGAAGCATGGAGGGGTGAAGAGATTGGTCGTTAAGGCTGGCTGATATCTCGCTCTAAGCAAAACTACAATGAGCTTCGAACAGACGAAAATTGAGCTTGGGTGGCCAGAGGAAAAGTGGATACTCAAACCACCCGGCGCTGGTGCTGCTGTCAATGCTGCACTTGCGCAAGAAAAAATAGGGCGCGCTCTGGTGTCCTTGACAGGAGCCAGGGATGCGCAGGTTGGTATTCTTACTCCTGATCCCCAGGCTGATGAAACTCAGGCTCCTATAGCATTAGTATGCGAGTTCCCTCGTCCAGTGCCTATTGAGACCTTGGCTGTGCTTCACCGTCTCGCATGGAATTTCAGTCGCACTCCAATTCTATTAACTCTAGAACCTCATCGGCTACGAGCTTTTACTTGTTGCGAACAACCAAGTAGGGAGGTAAACGGCGATACCTTACCTTCGGAAATTACTGAAGTGCGCTACAACTTTAGAAATGGTTCTCAACAGCTGAAGGCTATAGGCGACCAAGCATCGTACGCCTTACACTGGCTAGAACTTGCAAGTGGTCGTTTCATCCAAAGGTATCAGAAGCGCTTTCCAAGTGAATGTCGTGCTGACAATCTATTACTAGACAATCTGAGGATCGTCCGCGCTAAACTCCATGATGAGGAAAAGCTCGATCTGGATATTGTGCATGATCTTCTTGCACGGGTCATTTTTATACAGTTCCTCTTCCACCGCCGTGACCTTAATGGCTATGCGGCCCTCAGCCCCTCACGTCTTACTGACCTATATAAGCGTGGGGTATTATCCGAGTCTTACTCAACCCTTGGTGAGATCCTCACGAATCATACCGATACGTATAATCTCTTTGGCTACCTTAACGAGCGCTTCAACGGGGATTTATTTCCAGGAAAAGGGACCGACCAAAGGGAACGAGACCAGGAATGGCGCGCCGAAATGGAAGCAGTGCAGCCAGAACATTTAGCTCTGCTCAGTGAATTCGTCGAAGGAAAATTGGAAATCCGTTCTGGGCAGTATTCTCTTTGGCCTCAATATTCCTTTGATACGATTCCTCTAGAATTCATTAGCAGTATCTACGAAACTTTTGTGAAGCAGCCTGAGGCTGGTACAGTTTATACGCCAGGATACCTTGTAGATTTCATTTTGGATGGCGTTCTTCCATGGCGCGGTGAAGAATGGGACTTAAAGATACTCGATCCTGCTTGTGGTTCCGGCATCTTTCTCGTTAAGACTTTTCAGCGGCTCGTTTACCGATGGAAACAAGCCCACCCAAATCGGCGCATAGGCAGTGACAACCTTCGATCTCTACTGGAGAACAATCTG
>JACXTT010003196.1_pt1 | contig 25501 bp, 22 predicted proteins | sample 9270951 | NCBI WGS metagenome assembly JACXTT01 (sample SAMN15532306, study PRJNA645909) | rock metagenome | isolation source: weathered quartz diorite | place: Puerto Rico | collected 2017-06-21
CCGGCGGTGAAGAAGATAGAGGAGAGGTACGCGAAGTTCCTGGCGGAAGGGGCGCCGACATCGAAGGCCCCCTAGGGAACTTCCCGTACCCAAGGGGTAGATCGGTGACACTCGTGGCATGTCACCGATCTACCCCTTGGAATACTCGTTTGATCGGGCGGCATACAAACTCAAAGAGGCGAATCCCGAAGGATTCGCCTCTTTGTTTCTAACCCCAAAGCGAGACGGCAGTTAGAATTCGTAACGCAGACCAAACTGGAATACGCGCGGACGGTTCAAAATATCGGTGTACTTACCGAAATTGCCGGCCGTGGCGGTACCGAGGTTGGTAAGAGTCGAGGACTGGACGTCGAAACTTGTCGTGTTGGTCACATTGAAGCCTTCGGCGCGAAGTTGGAGTGTATGCTTCATGTCATGGTAGGTGAACAAGTCGAAGCGCTTGCTGAGACCCAGGTCAACGTTAAAGAGACCTGCGCCGCGAATGCCATTGCGCTGACCCGTTCCACCCGGCAGAGTCGACGGCAGGCCGCCATTCGTGTAAGCAGCAAGGGCGGCCGCTGGATTGGCGAAGATGTTCGGAGTCGGCTTGCCAGTTCCAGTCGCCGTCGGAGCGTTCTTAAAGGCGCCACGCGCGCCGGGGTCGGCCGTCTGCGTGGCCCAGGAGAAGTAGTTCCAGTTGGTGGGCCAACCGGAATCCATCACGACGCTGTTCACGAAGCCCGTCGTCTGTCGCCAGATGCCTGAAACTTGCCAGCCACCGGCCAGAATCTGGCCGAGGCGGGTCGGGTTGCTCAGGAACTTCTTGCCTTTGCCCACAGGAAGTTCCGCGACTCCTTGCATCGAGAAGATGTGAGTCTGATCGTAGTCCGAGACCGCCTTCATGTCGCCGGGGCGCCAGGAGTTGCGGATCTGTCCGAACACGCCGAGGTTCTCAGTTCCAGATGACAGGTCAGTCGACTTTGAATAGGTGTAATTGAAATCGAACTGGTAGCCAGCGGTGAATCGCTTGCGAATCGTCCATTGCATTGCGTGATAGTTGCCGCCGCCGCGCGAACGGAGGGCGGCGAGCGACGAGTACTGAGCATTGAACATCGCGTTCTCGCCGAGACGGCTGCACGACGGGTCGCAATCGCCCGGACCATCGATCAGAGTCAAAGCAGTAGTGTAGTCGCCGTCGGCAGTCGCAAAGTCCTTGAACAGGTTGTACATGTTCTGAGTCGCGCTCAAACCGCTCCCAGCGGCTCCGGGATACATATTTTCCCAGAATGGGATCTTCGCCACGGCGGATGTCGCAGTCTTGGCTTGGGCGAGCTTGACGAGAGCGGTTGCGGCGTCAAAGTAAGACGTGCCGGAAGCCGGATCCTTCAGGTTGGTCGGCATCGCGAGATCGTCATATACCAGTGAGCGGCGCGACATTCGGCTCGCGTAGGATCCCTGCACGAACCAGCCGTTGTTGAACTCGCGGCCGATGGTGAGATTCATGTTCATCGTGTACGGAGCCTTTAGGGTATCGTCCAAGCCATTGGTGATTGCGAAGGCATTGGGATAGGTCTGCGGAAAGCCGCCCTTCGGGGCATTCGGCAGCGCGCTGAGAGGCACATTGAAGAAGCCGCCAAATCGAGGCGACGTGATTGGGCTCGCCGTCGCGGGATTCGTGATCGACGTCGAGAAACCGAGCGCAGTGGCGTCGACGCTTCGGATCAGGCTCTGTCCGAGGATGTCGTAGTACAGTCCGAATCCGGCGCGGATCGAAGTCTTGCCGGGACCGCCAAAGAGGAACTTGCTGAGGCCCGAATTGCCCTGGGGCGAATATGCCATGGCCAATCTGGGCTGCCAGTTCTTGAAGTAGTCATAGAGGCCGCGGCCGGTCTTGCTGGCGAGATCGTAGCTGATCTGGCCCGCGCCCACCTGGCTCTTGCCCTGTTCCGCCAACCCGCCACGGGCATTGAACCAGTCACCGAGACGGATGTTCGCGCTAGTCTGATAACCGGACTGTTCATACACTGGAGGTAGAAGCGAAAGGCGCAAGCCAGCGGTAACGGTAAATGCCCGGGTGACCTTCCAGGTGTCCTGGACGTACATTTCGTACTCTTCCTCCGCGAATTTGCGGGGAATCAGCGCACCCTCGGGAAGCACGTTGCCGCTGAGGTCGTAGTTGGCGCGACGCGTTGCCTGCGACATGACCCCCAGCAGGTTGTTGAACTGGCGGCGGTACGGAGTGGAGCTTGCCGCGTCTGCGACAAGATACACGCCGCCCGTGCCGCTCAACCAGCTCGAGTTGGAATACAACTGACTGAATGAGTTCCCCTGGTTCAACCGATTGTTGCGGATGATACGGATCACACCGCCAAAGCTAATGTTGTGAGCACCCTTGGTCCAATTGAGATCTTCGGAAATCTGATTGACCGGGATCGCGCGGATGAGGTTTTGAGTACGAGGGTAGCGGTCGCTTAGGTCGCGGAAGAATGCGGCCGGAGCCTTTTGGACGCCAGTGCTCTCCGCGCCTTGGCGAGTGATGCCATAGCGAAAGTTGCTGACAAGCGAAGACGAGAGGAGCGCGGTGTAGCCCACAGCAAGGCCCTTGCTGTTTTCGAGGAAGACCGACGAGGGCGCGTCGCCCGGAAACTGCAGAGTGCCAACAGCGAAATTGTCGTTCTGCAATTGGCCGCGGACAAACACCTGATGCTTGCCTGCGCTGTCGATGTTGTAGTCCATCTTGGCGATGTAGGTGTTCCAGTTCAGCGGCCGAGGAACGTTGTAACGGAAGCCGCCGGTATTCAAATTGTCGCCAACCGTTGCGTCATTCGGCAGAGGGTAGCTTTGGAAGAGCTTCAGCGCGTCCGCGCTAGGACCGATGCCAGCGGGATCCTGAGCTTTCACCTGGGCGGGGCTCAACTTGCCGACAGAGCGATCCTTTCGGATATATGTAAAGATGCCTTGGCGGAAATCGGCATTTGGAACCACCCGAAGGCCCTGACCTTGAGAGCGGTCTTTACGGCCCTCATAGTTCGCAAAGAAGAAGAGGCGGTTCTTCCTGATAGGCCCGCCGACACTCGCGCCGTAAACATTACGGATCAGAGCTTCGCGCGGCACGCCGGCGAGATTGTTGAAGAAGGTGTTGGCCGTCGTGGAGGTGTTGCGATTAAATTCGTAGGCCGAGCCGTGCACCTGGTTCGTGCCGCTCTTGGTCACGAGCGCGACTTGTGCGCCCGAGGAACGGCCCTGATCCGCTCCTGCGTTTAACGTCGTGGTGCGGAATTCCTGAACGGAGTCAAGGGAGACGCGGAGAACGCTGGTGAATGCCGAGCGGTTCTGCTGATCATTCACGTCGACACCATCGAGCGTGACGTTGGCTTGGTCCGACTTGCCCCCATTGACAGCGCCTGAACGATAGTCGTTTGCAGTGCCTGGATCCGGTTCCTTGATAAAGGTCACGCCCGGCTGGATGGCGAGAAGGCCCACTACGTTGCGGCCTTCGAAGGGCAATTGCAGGATCGGCTTGTCGCCGATCGCGTTGCCCAGCGAAGCATCCACTGTGTTCAGTTGAGCGCCTTCCGCGCTGACCGCGATGGTGGTGGTGGTGGTGCCGATCTTTTCAAAGGTGATATTGAGCGTCGCCGGCGAGTTCACAAGCAGGCGAACTTCATTAATGACAACATCGTTGAAGCCGGAGGCTTTGGCGGAGATCTTGTAGGTTCCGGGAGGCAGTTGTGAGAAATTGTAGCGGCCTTGTGTGTCGCTCTTGTCCTCACGCTTCACGCCGGTGCCACTACTTTCGATCACGACGGTTGCGCTTGGAATGACGGCGCCTGTCGGATCGTTTACCGTTCCTGACACTGAGGTTGCCTGGGCAAACAGTCCAATGGCGCACAAGCTCAGCATAGTGCTTGTGATTAGCAGTCTTTTCATAAGTCCCCAATCGAGAGAATCTTGCGTTTTGCCCCAAAACGAACGCGGACGGAGCGGGGGCTACTATAGGGTTAAGCATACATAAAAATCGCCTGAGTGTTAAGCAAAGTAAATAAAGTTTAATGTGCTAAGCGATTGATTCTCTGTGACTTTTGGAATTGGTATGCTACTGGAATCGGTAACCGACTGGAAACAAAACCGGAAACGGCCCGTTATCGTTAAAAAGGTAAACCACGGGTGCGTGGGGCCTCCGGGGTGTGGAAAAGCCAAAGGCCCCAACCGCCTTGCAAGCGATTGAGGCCTCCGGGGTTTGAGTTGTTGCGATGACTCCTAGAACACCAGGCGAATTCCGAGGCGCAGTTCGCGAGGCGCCTGATAGGAGGTGGGCCGAGTGTAAATCGGGTTGTACTTCATTGGAAGGGTACAAACACCGCTCGCGGGCGTCTGGCCAGCGCGACCCGGGTTACCCACCGGAACGGTGTTGGTCGGGTTGACGAAGTCGCTAACCTTGTAACCGGCGAAGAACTTCGCTACGGGCAACTGGGCGAAAGAAATGTTGCCGTTACAGTTGATGCCTTGGGAGGCATTGGTCACCGCTGCCTGATTCAGGACGTTGATGGCGTTCGCCTCGAGTTTCAAGGTAAACCGCTCGCTAAGCGGGATCGCGTGCGTAATCTGCAGGTCGGTCTGCGTCAGAATGGGCGTACGGCCAAGATCGCCGCGGCCAAACGGATAGGTTGGCGCAGACAGATACCCCACTGTGGTCGAAAGTGGCGTTACGCTCCAAGCGACTTGATTCAAGCCAAAGAAGGTGTTGCCTGCCCTGGTCTTGACGTCGTAGCCCGTAAAGAGCTTGAAGGTGTGCGGACGGTCGGTAGCGAGAAGGCCGAAAACGTTCTTCTGGCTGCCGGTCGAATCGAAGTAGTAGTACGGCAAATCGAAAGCCCGGTCGTTGTTGGGGTTCGATCGGCCGTTTTCGTCGGAGTTCGCGAGGCCGGCATAGTTACCGTACAGGCGGCTCCAGCTATAGGACGCATTCACCAGAAGGTGGTTGGTCACGCGTCCGCGCACGCTGAATTCCAAAGATGTGTAGTTGCGGGTGGCTTGTGGAACTTTATCTTCAGGATCCGCACTCCGATGTCGTCGATCGAGTTGACCAGGGTACGGCGAGCAAAGCGGAGGCTGCCCACCAACCGCGAGTTCAACTGATGGTCCAGCGTGGCGCGCCATTCACGGGTTTGGTATCGCTTCAAGCGACCTTTGGAAAAGACGGGGCTACAATCACACGCGCAGCAAGCGGCCGGCAAATCCCCTCTAGGATCTGCCGGCCGCTTGTTTTCCGATTGTCTGAAAGGCGAACCCTAAAAGATATAGTGGAAACCGAAACGGATACTTCGGCCTATCTGGAAAGAACTCGCCTGATTGTAGCGAGGATCGTTCCGGATCTCCTGGTCCTTAGCGAGTTGCGTGACGTTGTAGCCCTTGAAAATGTCGGCGGTATTATCGAAGTTAATCGACCCGTCGTTTGCGTGGCTCTGCGTCTTGTAGCGGTCGAGCGCCTTCTGCTGATTGAACAAGTTGTTGAAGTTGGCTTCGAAGCGAATCTTGTGGCCTTCCTTCGGCAACTTGAAATCATGCGAGACGAGCAGGTTGGTCTGGCTCAGCACGGGCGTACGACCCAGGTCGCCGCGTCCATTGATGAAGACCGGAACGTCCTGTACAGCGTATTCGGTGGTGACCGGGGTTCCGCTATAGGCGAAGAACAGCGGGCTGAAGCGGGTCACGCCAAGCTTCGACTTCAGATCGTAGTTCCCGAAGAACTTGAACGTATGGGGCCGGTCGGTGGCGAGAAGGCCATTGACTAGCTTTCCCTTCGAATCGTAGTTCATCCAAGCTTCGTCGAAGTAGCGATTGACGTTTGGCGAGGTTCGGCCATCTTCGTCGGAACTGGCGAGTCCGCCGTAGTTGCCGTACAGGCGCGACCAAGTATAGGACGCGTTGAAGAAGAAATTCTTCGCAAAACGGCGTTCGAGACGGAATTCAACAGCGTCGTAATCCCGCTTGGCTTTCGGGTTGGCCGGATTCGGGTAACCCGCCGGGAAACCCTTGGGATCGATCGAGAGTCCAAATCCAGGATTGGTGATGTAGTACTGCTCACCGATCGGAGTCAGGATACCCACGTCTTCGATCGTGCGAACCAAACGCTTGTCAGCCCAGCGCACTCCTGCGACCCATGTACTCGAAAAGCTGTAGTCGTAACCAAAGTCCATGTTGCGGGACTTGACCGGCTTCAGATTCGGATCGATGAGGTTGTTGGTAGTGGCGTTCGACGGAATGCGGCGGTCGAGAGATTCGATAAAGGTCCCGGGCAGCGTTCCGGCGCCGTTGTTGGACGCGGTCGGAGCGTACTTGATTTGCGAGATATCCCCAGTATCCAAGGTATAGTAGTAGTCCTTGTAGAGGTCGCCGCCGAAGCTGCCGCGCGGCAATTCGTACTTCATCAGGTCATAGACCAGACCGAAACTACCGTAGATCTTCTGTTTGCCAACACCCGAAGGATCCCAAGCGAACCCGAGACGAGGTGAAAGCTTCGATCCAAAGCCGAAGGTAATCGGGTTGCTCGCGACATTGTTGCCAATCGCGAAACTGGGCAGGAACTCGCGTTCGGTACGGAGCCCGAGGCTAAGGGTGAGCTTCCGATTCACGCGCCAGTTGTCCTGGAGAAACAGACCTTGATTGTTCGATGACACGTCGCCAAAGGTGGCGAAATACCGGGCGCGATAATAACCGTAGGCGCCTCTATATTGGCCAGCCTTCGTGATTGCCGAATATGCGGCGCCCCAGTAGAAGCGGAGGTAGCCTTCATTCCACGCGTCAGCGATGGGGCGGTTGGCGAGGCGATTGATGTCATACCCGAACTTCAGGTTATGCTGGCCGGCAGCGTTGAGCAGGTAGGAGCCGCTGATGTAATTATTGAAGCGCGTATAGATGTCCTGCAGGGTACGGCGGCTATTCGGAGTGCGGTCGCCGCTCGGAGCGCGGAATTGCGCGGGAACTTGTGCTTCGAGCGCTCCAAGACGCGAAGTCGGGGTTGCGTAGTTGATGTAGGTGCCAGCCGGAACGCCATAGTCCTTGCGATTGGCATAGGTCGTGCCGCCAAAGACGCTGAGAACCAGGCGCTGAGTGGCGATGTAATCCGCTTGGTACGTGAATTGGCTGAACGGATTGCGGCTGCCGCGATCCGCCCAGGGATTGCCGATTGCGTCTGTTCCCTGGCGAGTTGGTAGCAACCCGTTGGTGCGAGTCGGGTTATATTGATAAGCCACATTCATGCGCAGTTTGCTGATCGGAGCATAGTCGAGGCGGGTCAGCGTATAATCTTGACGCACTTTGCTCGTGTAAGGTGAAGTGAAGCCATTCGTAAAACTGACGGTGCGGTCGGTCTTGGTGAAGGATGGGTAGGCGCTAGCGGTGAACCACAGCTTGTCCCGAATTATGCGGCCTGTGAGGATAAAACCGGGTTGCAAGATCCTGTAGGAATCCTTCTTGTTCTGGAAGTATTCGATTTTGTCATCGTTTGTAGGCAGTAGACGAAGACTTTGATAAGCAACGTCTTGGGGACTGCCGTCCAGACCATCGGAGTTGAGATAGAGAGACACCTGCCCGTGGAAGCTGTTGCCCCCCATTTTGGTGGAAGCGTTCACAACACCGCCAACGGCGCCCCCGAACTGGGCGTCGAAACCGGAAGACTTGACTTGCGTATCGGCGATCCACTCAATCGGCACGCGAGACTGGCGATCCAACACGCCATTCTGGATGTTGCCGACAGCCAAACCATCGATGATATAGCTGTTTTCGGATCCAGAAGCGCCGTCAATCTGATACTGGCCCGATTTGGGTTCCGGACGAGTACCCGGGGCCATGAAAATCAACGAGTCGAACGAGCGGCCCTTCGGCAGCCTGTCATAAACGTCACCGGTCACATTTGTGGCAACCGTCGCTGTCGCCGTATCAATGACCACCGATGACTCGGAGACCACGATATTCTCACTAACCTGACCGACTTCGAGTCGAATGTCACTGACCAGCGTTTTGCCGACAACGAGATTGATGTTTTCAACCTTCCGCTTCGCAAAACCGGGAGCGCTTACGGTAATCGAGTACGTACCGGAAGGCAGCGCGGAGAACAGATAAGCACCCGCGGAATTTGTCGATGCCGTGGCTGCGTGCTGCAGTGCTGTGCCAGCGACTTCCACCAAAGCTCCCTGTATTGCGCTTCCGGACGGATCGGTGACAGTGCCACCGATGGTGCCGGTGCGTTCCTGCGCCATAGTGAGGGGCAGGAAAGTAAATGCAAGCAGACAGACGGCTGATAGGCCTCTGGCTGCACTTCTCATTAGAGACATGACTTCGTCCTTGTTATATGGTTTGTCATAGATGGATGGCTGCGGCCTGAAAGCGGTCACCACGAACCATTCCTCTCGGATGAGAAAAAGACAAAACGAGGCGGTACCCGGCGTCTGCAACAACGCAAGATACAGCTCGGCCTTTCCCCAGTACTGGCTAGAGTATCACGATTGAAACGATCCGAATCCTCTGCTTAACAGCTTTTAACAATCGGCAGGGCCGTGCTTCCATTCCATATATTTCATGGGATTAGCGCCTATGGAATCCGGTAAGGAGTGGGGTCAAGTGGAGATTTTTGGGGACAGATAGGCGCGCCTGGCCCGTCAACTGCTAGATGTGGAGTATCCCGGCTCACGGATGATAAATATCACCAATCCTATCGGACTGATAAGCTTTGCCGTTAGCGGCGTCGAGCTGCCGTTTCCAGTTGCGAAAAATCCAATTCCGCGAGGATCCGCTGAACCTCAGCGGCCGGATCCGAAGCCCGGGTCACCTGCCGGCCGATTACCAGGTACGAGGCTCCGTTCGCAATGGCTTCACCCGGAGTCGCCACGCGCTTTTGGTCGGCAGCTCCAGCGCCAGCGGATCGCACGCCTGGGGTCACCAGAATCCCGTCCGGTCCCATGATTTCGCGAACCCGCCCGGCCTCTAACGGTGAGCAAACGATGCCGTTGACGCCAGCCTGTTTCGCTTGCCGCGCGCGCATTTCGACAAGATCCGCCACGGTGAATGCGCCATGCCCCATCTCGCGGAGGTCCGCCTCGTCAAAGCTCGTGAGCACCGTCACCGCGAGAAGCTGCAAGTCACTGCCACCCGCGCCATCGACCGCCGCCCGCATCACTTGCGGCACGGCATGCACGGTCAGGAACCTCGCCCCGAGTTTCGCCACCTGCCGCACGGCCCGCTTGACAGTCTCGCCAATGTCGTACATTTTCAGGTCGAGAAACACCTCGTTCCCTTCGTCGATCAGCTCCCTCACAAAACCGGGACCTGCCGACGCGTATAGTTCGAGGCCGACTTTGTAGAAGCGGCAAGCGCCGCCGATTTTGCGCACGAGCTCGCGCGCCTCTTCGGGAGTCTCGATGTCAAGAGCAATGATGAGTGGATTGGCCGTCGTAGGGTTCATAGGATTTCGATCGCTTTCGAAGATCGCGCTACAACGCGGCCGATTCGAAACGCGGCGGGGAGGCGCCGCTCGAAGCGCGCGGCCTGGGATTCGGGCAGAGTGATGCAGAGTCCACCGGAGGTCTGGGGATCGTACAGCAGATCCGGCGCCGCATTGCCGCCGACATCGGGGGACGCAAATTCACGATTGTTTTTGAGTCCGGCGGGAATGGCGCCTTTTGCCGCGTAGTCCGAGGCGCCTGGCAGATACTGCACAGCGGCTGGATCGATCTGCACGGTGACGCCGCTGCCATTGGCGAGTTCGCGCGCGTGGCCGAGAAGCCCAAACCCGGTGATGTCGGTGCAACCGTTGACGTCGAACTCGAGCATCGCTTCGCAGGCAGCGCGGTTGAGTTCGAGCATGGAGGCGATCATGGCGTCGACATGCGCGGGTCCCGCAATTCCCCGTTTGAGTGCGGTTCCGATGACGCCCGTGCCGATGCGCTTGGTGAGGAAGAGTGCGTCGCCGGCTCGCGCGCCCGTGTTTGTTTTGATGCGCTGCGGATGGATCGTGCCGGTGATCGAATAGCCGAACTTGATTTCGTCGTCGTTGACGCTATGGCCGCCAACGAGCGCGCAGCCTGCTTCGTTGATCTTTTCCGCGCCGCCTTTCAGGATTTCACCGAGGTCGCCGATATCGCCCTTGCCAGGGTAGCAAAGCACGGAGAGCGCGGTAATCGGCGTGCCTCCCATGGCGTACACGTCGCTGAGGGAGTTCGCCGCCGCGATGGCCCCGAAAGTGAAGGGGTCGTCGACGATCGGCGTGAAGAAGTCCACCGTCTGCACGAGGGCGCACTCCTCCGAGAGCTTGTAGACGCCCGCATCGTCGGACGTATCAAACCCCACCAGGACGTTCGGATTGGCAAACCGCGGCACGCGGCAAAGCACCTGGTCCAAAACCTTTGGACTCAATTTGGACGCTCAACCAGCGGCTTTGACGTGGGCGGTCAGTTTCTTGTGATCGGACACTCGCTTCATTTTAGCGAACAGGCTATATTGAGGATTCCACAAATGGATTATTTTCGCGCGCTGGTGTTTCGACTGCATGTGATGCTGGGCCTGGTGGCCGGCGTTTTTTTCGCCGTGATGGGGTTGACCGGGGCGGCGCTGGCGTTCCGGCCGGCAATTGAAGCGTCGTTGTATTGGCCGAAGGTTGACTCGGTTGCAGCGCCGGCGAGCCGCGCGGGGCTCGAATCGGCGGTGGCGTCGGCTCTACAGGCGAATGCCGAGACGAAAGTTCGCGAAGTGAATTTGCGGCCGGGCTATTGCTGGGAGATCGTCTTACACAATCGAGACGGCAGCGGGGCAAAGAGCGTGTATGCCGATCCGGCGAGCGGCGCCGCGACGGGCTCGCGCGTGCATGCCGAAAGCGCGTTTCACTGGCTGTACCAGGTGCATACTGAATTTCTGTTGGGGAGGTTCGGGCTGCAAATGGCGAGCCGGGTCGCGTTGCTGCTCCTCGCCCAGTGCGTGTTGGGGTTCCTGGTATGGGGGATGCGCGGCTACCCGTTTCACACGCACGCGCTGCTGGGAGTGACGGCAGGCTTGGCCGCTGCGTTTCTGGCTTACACCGGTTGGCGGATGCTCACGGTTCCAGTGCCGACGGTGATTCCGGTTGTGACCTTGCGCGGCATCGAAAACAAGGCGCCGCTCCAGGACCTGCTGCAGACCGCGGAGAAGCGAAGAGCCGCGCCCGGAGGCGTTGCGGCGATCTATTTTCCGCAGTCGCCTTCACAGCCGTTCCAGTTTTGGTTCGGCGAGCGGCCCTCGGACGGGATTGTGTATATGGATCCCTATGGGTCCGTGTTGCCTCTCCTGTCGGCGAACCTGGACAATGGCGCCCAAAACTGGCATCGTGGACCCTCGGGCGGTACGCTGGCGAGGATGCTGCGGCTGCTGGCCGGTGTGGGTCTTGCAGGCTCTTTCGCGACCGGGGTCACACGCTATTTGCGCGCGCGCGCATTGCCCGGGCCAGTCAGTAAGTCAAGTTAAGCTTCGAGGTTGACGGCGGGCAGCCCGTATTGCAGTTCGCGTCCGGCGAGTTCTTTCCGCGATTTGTAAGTGATCGCGTGAAGCCCCACCGCTTGCGCGGCGTGAACATTCAGCGATTTGTCATCCAGAAACACGGCGTCTCCCGCCTTGATGCCCAACTGCGCGAGGCAAGTGCGGTAAATCTTCGCCTCAGGCTTTGCCGACCGCACTTCATAGGAGAGAGTGACGTTGTCGAATTCCGCGAAGATGCGTGTGTACTGCTGCAGATGCGCTCCCAATGCTTCCGGCATATTCGATAGCACCGCTGTTTTGATTCCTCTCGAGCGCAGCGTCCGGTTCCACGCAAGCATCGGCTTGTCGAGCGTTAGCCACAATTGGACATCCATTTCGATGAAACCTGAAATCTGATCGCCGGTGAAGTTCACGCCAGACGCCTTGGCGATGCTTTTCCAATACATCGCGTCATCCAGATCCCCGCGGTCATAGGCGAGGCGAAAATTCCAGAAGTGCTTGAGAAAATCGGCTTCGGCGAGACCGCAGGCAGCGGCGAACCTCTGAATTTGCGAGGCGGCGGGGAGTTTGCATAGAACCCCGCCGTAGTCGAAGATCACAGACTTCACTTGGCGCATGTCAATGGAGCGTTCGATGCCTCAAATCCCGGCAATCAATGCGACGGTTGCTTGCCGTCGGCAAGTTGCGTCTCTCGGCGCGTGCGGATTTCGCGCACCGCGTAGATGCGGCGGCCCTGGCTTTCGAAGTAGGTTCGCATGAGCACTTCTCCAAGAAGGCCCGACGTGAACATCATGAGCCCGGCGAGAAGGAGCAATCCACCGGCAAACATGAGCGGGCCATGCTCGAGAATGATATCCATCCCTCGAATTTTCTGGATCAACAGGTACGACAGGATGAGGCCGCCGATGCCGAGACTGCCGAGGCCGATCGCCCCGAAAAAGTGCATCGGCCGGGTCATATATTTGAGCAGGAAGCGAATGGTGACGATGTCGAACAGGACGCGAAAGGTCCGGCTCAGACCGTAATGCGAGCCTCCGGCGATGCGCGGCGTATTGCGAATCGGCACCTCGGCGACGCGCGCGCCGTACATGCTGGCAAGCGCGGGGATGAAGCGATGCAGTTCGCCGTACAGGTTGATGTCTTTGAGGATTTCGGCGCGATAGGCTTTGAACGTGGTGCCGAAGTCGCGCAGTTCCACTCCCGACGCTTTGGCCATCAGCCAGTTGGCGATCTTCGACGGAACCTTGCGCGTGACCGCGTTATCGAGACGGTTTTTGCGCCATCCACTGGCGATGTCGTAGCCTTCGTGAATCTTGGCGAGCAGCGCGGGGATGTCTTCCGGATCGTGCTGCAAATCGCCGTCGAGCGAGATCACGACCTTGCCTTGCGCTTCATCGAAACCGGCCGAGAGAGCGGCGGTTTGACCGAAGTTGCGGCGCAGCCGGATGATCTTGAGGCGAGTGTCGGTTTCGCACAGATTCGCCAGAAGATCGAAGCTGCGGTCGGTGGAAGCATCGTCCACAAAGATAATTTCGTAGGGTTTTCGAAGCTTTTCGAGAACCGACGTGAGTTTGTCGTAGAGCGGCAGAATCGCCGGCTCCTCATTGTGGATGGGGATGACAACCGACAGCATATTGGGTGTCCCCCCAGTTTAACAGGGTAACAGCCGCGTCGAATTGCGAGGTCAGCTTGCGACTGCCGCCAGACTTTTGAGTTTTGCGTTGAGCGTGGTGCGCTTGAGCCGCAGAATTTCCGCGGCCGCTTTCTTGTTGCCGTTGGTCCGTTGCAGAGCCTGCCGGATGATTTGCCGTTCGAAGTCGCCAACCACCTGCTCGTAATCGAGGCCATTTTCGGGTACCGCGACCGAGTGCTCGCCGGATGCCGGAGCGATGGGCGGCGCCGCCGCCGCGGAAAAGGCGCTGTTTGCGGTCGCCGCTGGCATGGCCGTCACGTTGCGGAAGTGAGCCGGCGCGGCAAGCTTGAAGTCATGCGCCTGCAGGGTTTCACGATCCCCGCTCAAGGCAATCGCCATTTCGACTGAGTTTTCAAGCTGGCGGACGTTGCCCGGCCAGTTCTGCGCCATGAGGCGGTCCATCGTTTCGTCGTTGACTTTTTTGACAGGAATCCCTTCCTGCGTGCTGATCTTTCTGAGAAAGTGCTGGACCAGCAGCGGAATGTCTTCGCGCCGGTCGCGCAGCGTCGGGAGCCGCAGGGGCACGGTGTTGAGACGGTAGTACAGGTCTTCGCGAAAAACGCGCGCGTGGATTCTCTCTTCGAGGTTGACATTGCATGCGGTGACGAGGCGGAAGTCCACCTTGATGCTTTCGGAAGAACCCAGACGTTGCACTTCGCGTTCCTGGAGAACGCGCAGCAGTTTGGTCTGCACGCCGAGAGGGAGGTCTGCGATTTCGTCGAGAAAGAGAGTCGATTTATTGGCTTCTTCGAAACGGCCGATGCGCAGGGACTGCGCCCCGGTGAAGGCGCCTTTGGTGTGACCGAACAGTTCCGCCTCGAGAAGGTTTTCGGGCAGCGCGCTGCAATTGACGGCGATCAGTTTCTGCCCCAGGCGCGCCGATGCCGCGTGGATCGCGCGAGCCGCCAATTCCTTGCCCGTTCCGGTTTCGCCCGTGATCAGGACGTTGCAGCGGCGCGAGGCGACCAGGCGAATCACCTGGGCGACATTCTTCATTGCCGGGCTCCGGCCGACCAGTAGTTTCATCCAGGCTTCTTCCGCCGTGTCCTGCCCCGCGCGGCGGCGCATGGCGAGGAGAAGGCCGGACAATTGAGCGGCTTCCTGCGAAGTGCCGATTGTGTCCGGCCCGAAATAGTGCATCGCGCCGGCTTTGAGACAGCGAATTGCCTGGGAGACCGAACCGAAACGGTTGCGGATGACGACTGGCGTGTGCGGAGCGAGTCTCGAGACTTCGTCGAAGAGCGATTCGCAGGAGCAATCTTCCTGCGGGCTGCAAATGAAGATTCCGTCGAAGGCCTGGCGGGACAGGATGTCGGCGGCGGCGGCGCCGGAAGCCGCCAGGCGAACCGAGGCGGCGGGGGCGTGCAGGAAGATCCGGTCGTCTTGTGCGAATTGGGAAGAAGTGACGAGGAGGAGATTCATAAAAGTTGACTGAAACTTGCCTGAGTGTGACGAGTTTTGGTCAGTACAGCAGACCTGTCCATCTATCGGACGCAGGGGGCGGCGCGTTAGGGGTAATTTGGAGGTAGTCCCTTAGTTTTTACGCACTTACCACCGCTCGAAAACTGGAGTTACGAGATTTCCCGTGAGGAAAATGACGAGAAAACGCTAAAGATCGGGAGCAAGGTCCGATAAGACCAGTGGGAACTAGCCCCGATAGGCGAGTTCCCGATGCGGGCATTGAGCCAGACAGGAAGGGTTCAAACCGGGAAACGCCCGGACATGAAAGGCAAGGAGGCTTTCCATGGATATCGTTGGGATTCAATCGGTAGAACGCACGAGTGCGGAGCTCAGCGCTTCCGCGGCTGCGGTTCGCTTGACGACGGAACAGAAGGCGGAGCAGCAGGAGTTGGTGCGTGCGGTGAAAGCGGTAAACGCGAGCGGGTTAATGGGATCGGACCAGGAGTTGACGTTTTCCATGGACCGCCAGGCGAAACGAATGGTGGTCAGAGTGATTGACCGGGAGACGCATGAGGTACTCTTGCAAATTCCGAATGAACACGTGCTGCGAATGGCGCAAAGATTGCCGAAGAGCTAATTCACATGTATCGCAACGCGTACCTCGAAACGGAAGTGCTTTCGGCGAGCCCTGTCCAATTGATCGAGATGCTGTACCGGGGGGCAATTCAAGCCCTGCAGAACGCCGTGCAGGCAATCGAGGGGGCGGACATCGTGGAACGCAGCCGGAGTCTGACGCGCGCCCAATCCATCTTGACGGAGCTCGCGCAGTCTCTCAATCACTCGCAGGGTGGAAAGCTCAGCGAAGATCTAGCCGAGTTGTATGACTATATGCAGCGCCGGCTAGGGCAGGCGAACTTCGAGCAACTGGCAGGGCCTGTGCGAGAGGTGCAGGCGCTGCTGGTCACACTTCTCGAGGCTTGGACCTCCATCGCGTCAGGGTTTGGGAATGCTGGTTTTGGGAATGCCGGCGGGTACGATCCGGCGGCCGCTCCGGGCTTCGGAGGATCCTCCTCCTCCGGCGGCAGCAGCTGCGGCGGCGGATCTCGTGAGATTCGCAGCATCGCGCGGGGCCAGATTTCGACGCACCATTACTCGAGCCAGTTCGGCGGCGTCGACTTCGAGAGTCCCCGCGTCGACAGCCTGGGCTAACGCGCGGATCCTTTCGGCGCGGCTTTTCGGTTTCCGGATTGGAAGCCCAGCAGAGGCAGAGTCGTCTTCAGGCTGCTTTGGGGATCTTCTTCGAGGAGGTTTTGCGGATCGGCGCCGCCCCTTTGCGTGGACCCCTTCAAGCTTTGCTGCAGGCTCTTCGCGAGCCCCAGTCCGCCGTTGGACGCCATGACCTTCGAGAGTTGGCTTTCCGCCATCTCGAGAGCCACCGCGCCCGACTGGTCTTTTTGTTCCTGCCATCCGCCCAGTGCCGATTCCCTAATGGATTGTAGCATTTGGCCGATTAAGAGGCCTTCGAAGTCTTCGGTGGCGTCCTCGAGTTTTTTTGCATGAACTGTGGATTCATCCGGACCAGCGGCAGTCCCGTTGCCTGCTGCGGCGGAACGGTTGGCCGTCAAAGTTTCCGGCAAAACGCTTCGGCTCAAAATTTGCATCGCTTAAATCACCTCAATTTCCGCTGTTAGGGCGCCTGCCGAACGCAGGCCTTCGAGAATGGCGATGACGTCACGCGGGGAAGCTCCGATCGCTTGCAGCCCGCGCGTCAGATCCTCGACCGTCGCGCCTTTCTTGAGTGTCACGTTTCTCGCCTTCTCTTCCCCGGCCTTGATCCTGGTGTCTGCAACCACGGCCGTCTGGCCGCCTGATAGCGGCGCGGGCTGGCTCACATCGAACTGCGTCTGAATTTCAACGGTGAGGGCGCCATGCAGGATCGACACCGGAGCGATGGGGATATCCTTGCCCATGACGATCGTACCCGTTCGTTCGTTGATGACGATCTTGCTGTTGGTTTCCGCATCCACTGCCAGATCCTGGACAATGCCAAGGAACTCGACACGACGATCGGCGAATGGGGCCGGCACGAGCACCGAAACGAGGCCGGGATTGACAGGTTTCGCGAGGATCTGATCGAAGTGCTTGTTGATGACCGTGGCCGTTCGCGCCGCAGTCGCCGAGTCCGCACGGCGCATCTGGAGTTTGAGCGACGTTCCTTCGAGAGCTGGAGTGGGCGCGGTTCGTTCGACCAGCGCCCCAGCCGCGATACGGCCTACGGTCGGGTGATTGACAGCCTGCGAACTTCCTCCGCGCCTCGCGGCAAATCCACCCGTCACGACCGCACCTTGCGCCACGGCATAGGTGTTGCCGTCGGCGCCTTTGAGCGCCGTTTGAATGAGCAGGCCTCCCTGGAGGTTGCTGGAGTCGCCGATCGCGCCAACGGTCACGTCGATTCTTCCGCCATTTTGCGAGTAAGGAGGAAGCGTGGCGGTCACGAGCACCGCCGCTGTATTGCGAACCTGAAACGCGGTTGGCGACACCGACACGCCCATGCGTGCGAGCAAATTCGCAAGAGTCTGAGCGGAAAAAACCGTCTGCCGCTTGTCTCCCGTGCCATTGAGGCCGACGACGAGTCCATAGCCCATGAGTTGATTGTCCCGGAGGCCTTCCACGGAGGTCAGGTCGCGGATGCGTGTCTCAGCCGCCCTCGCGGATATCGGCAGCAATGGCAGGGCCATCCAGACGGCCGCGGCGAGCAACCAGCCAATTTGTCTCAGGATGTGGAATCGAAAGGTCATTTAGAATGGCAAAATCCCGGTCAGGATTCGATACAGAATGTTGGGACGGCGGATGGCGTCGCCGACGACGCCTTTCCCATCGACTCGCACTTCCAGATTGGCGACGCGGTCGGAAGGTATGGAATTGGCGGTCGAAACATCGAACGGTCGAATGACGCCGCGAACGTGAACAACCTGATGCTCGGAATTCACGGAGACCTCCTTATCTCCTTCAATGACCATGGCGCCGTTTGCCAGCACGCGCGTAACTCGCGCGGTGAGAGTCGCGGTGAGGATGCTCTGCCGTCCGGTCGAACCCTGGGAATCGAGTTGTTGCGCGCCCGAAAGATTGGCCAGATCGGCAAGCGGGGCGGCCGATTGGCCGAATATGGATTTCACGCCTCCGGAGGCGGACGACTTGCGTTGCGACGCTGTCGTTCCCTTGGAAACGGCCGAAGCGGTATCGGAGACAATCACCGTCACAATGTCGTCGACTCTCGACGCGCGAAGGTCGCGGAATGCATCGCCCATCGCGCCCGCCGGGGAATAGATCGAGCCGTTTGCCGGCGCATGGTCGACCGCGGGCGTGCGGTTTTCCGACTCTTTGATCATCCGGTCGATGGGTGAGACCGGAGGGATCTTGCGCGCCTTTGGCGGCTTCACGGCCGGATTGACCGCCGGGCAGGCGCCAGCCGTCAGGAGAAGCAGCAAACTAAGGGTGGCGGCGCGGGATCCTACTGCCCGAACCAACAGCGGCGCTCGCGCTTGCGGGGGCAGGATCGGGCGCGGGATCGAAAGTGACCAGAACATGACCTTTTTCCTTTACAACGGCTTGAAACATTCGTTTTGAAAAAGCGGATGAAACTGCGATTCTCTGTCCGGCGCTCCCGGAGGTTTCGGCGCGGCCGGCCAAGCGTAGAAAGACGGACCCCGACCCGCCAACTACCTGGACATCGACCGCGTCGCCTCTTCGCACTGCGGCTGCCGGGGCGAGATCTTTCGACAGCACGGTCTCGCCCGCATGGATCCATCGTTTCGGGACTTTCCCGATCACCTCAGCGGCCGGGCTCCGGGACGGCGAGGGAAATCGCACACTCTCGCGAAACACAACCGCGCCGCTGTCAATGGTCTCACCGACGGCGAGATCTCGCGCGGCAAATGGAACCGTCACCCGCTCGGAGAGCCGAACTTTAGCCCATATGGGAAGTCTCTGCCCGCTCCGGCTCTTGTGCCAGCCTCTCCAAACTACGGGAGTGCGCGGATCGTCCGTACGAGACGGAGCCTGAGGAGGAAAGCGCAGTTCTCCTTCGCCGACGTCGCGGGCGGAAAAGTCGAGGACCTCCACCGTTACCCCCGGCGTCGCGTCTGTTTTCGGCGTCCCGCTGGCCGTCAAGGCGTCCACCACGGCGTCGCGGATTTCCTGCTCGGTGATTCTGCGGGAGCGTCGAACCACGCAAACCGAAACCAGCGGATCGACCGTTTTGGCTGTGGGCGCATTCCTTCGCAACGCCAGATTCAATTCCCTGGCGGAAATGACCCTGCGGATTCCGAGTTCAGGCGCACGGAAAAGCGCAAAGCCCGGATCCAGTATCTCGAGTTCGGGAACGGAGGCAGCGAGAACGGATGCCGTTATGGCGCCTTCGCCAACGGCGAGGCAAGGCTCGGAAAGCGCATTTCCCGCGGCGAAGAGTAGAAACATCCAGATCATCGAGACCATCCCCGTGCCTCCGGCATCCGCTTCCTAGCGAGTCAGATTATTGACCTGCTGGTACATTTCATCCGCTGCCCGCACGACTTTTGAATTGGCCTCATAGGCGCGCTGGCTGACAATCATGTTGATGAACTCTTCGACAATGCTCACATTCGATTGCTCGAGGTAGCCCTGCAGGAGCGTGCCGACCCCTTCCTGTCCGCCGGGAATCGCAACGGTCGGCTCGCCGCTCGCATCGGTCGGCTGAAACAGACTGTTCCCGATGTTATTCAAACCGGCGGGGTTGACGAAATTGGCGATTTGAATCTGGCCCGCCACCTGCGCCGCATTCTGGCCGGGCAGCGTGTAACTCACGGTCCCGTCCTGAGCGATGCTGATGCCCTGCGCCTGCGGCGGAATCGTAATCTGCGGCTCGATCGGATTGCCCTCTCCCGTCACGATGTTGCCATCGCGGTCGAGATGGAAGTTGCCTGCCCTGGTATAGGCAATCTCACCCGTCGGGCGGCGGACCTGGAAGAAACCACGCCCTTCGATCACGAGATCGAGCGGATTGCCCGTCAACTGAAAACTACCCTGCGAAAAGATGACTTCGTTCGACGCGGGGCGCGCCCCCAATCCCAATTGAAGGCCCGTGGGAACCACAGTTTGCGAGCCCGCTGCCGCGCCGGGCTGGACCAGATTCTGGTAAAGCAGATCCTGGAACTGGGTTCGCCGCGTCTTGAATCCCGAAGTGTTGGCGTTGGCAAGGTTGTGCGCGATGTTGTCGATGTTGATTTGTTGGGCGTTCATACCGCTGCCTGCACTGTAGAGGGCTCGAATCATTTCCCGTTCTCCTTTTGTATTTCCTGTTTGCGTTCGCTGGCGTTGCGGCCCGTCATCCTGTGACGCGAGCCACTTCTTCCACGGCGCGGCGGTTCATGTCCGCTCCAATCGCCGCCGCCTTCTGCAAAGCTTCGAACTGACGCATGACGCTCACCAGCCGGATCGACGACTCCGCGGCGCTCGCGTTTGCGGCTTCGACGTAGCCCTGCTTCAATTCAAAGCCGTTCGCCGGCCGCGGCCCGGCGCCCGATACGTCCATGCGGAAATAGCTTGCACCCTGCTTCTGCAGATCCGCGGGATTGTCGAAGTCCACAATCTCGATCGTTCCCACCGCGGCGCCGGCCTGGTGAATCGAACCATTGGCGTTCACTTCGACCGGAATCGCGGGGTTGAGTTGGTAGTCGTCGCCAGAGACAGGGCGGACCTTGACCAGACTCCCATCGCGAGATTGAAGCTTGCCGGACCTGTTGATTTGAAATCCGCCGTTCCTCGTCCAGCGGGGGCCAGATTGTGTCTGCACTTGAAAGAAGCCCGGTCCTTGAATCGCGAAATCAAGGGGCTCGCCGCTGCGCGAGAGCGGCCCCTGCGATTGGTCTGTCCAGTGGCGGGCGAGAAAGGGCGAGTCTGTCGGCTGCAGTTCCGCCCGCGCGGCGTCTTCGCTGAGCCAGGGCAGAAACGCATCCCGGTCCGCCTTGAAGCCGGATGTCGAGAGATTGGCGATGTTGTTGGCAAGGATATCCAGCGATTCGATGCGAGCCCGCATACCGGCGGCGGCCGAGATCGTGAGTGGATCCATCGAGGAAAGGCATTGCAGGTTGGGGGCCAAATTCCCGATCCCCGCCAACTGCTGGAAATTTGCCATTTGCCGCGACAATTCCTCGTCGCGGAACTCTCAAAGTGACGTAAATTTGGCGCGAAACGAGCATAATATTAGGTTGCGGAAGGCAGAGCGCGCTGGCGCCCAAACTGCTCATCAAAAGCCGTGCTCGCCTCCATTCCACCCGATCCCGTCGCCTCGATGCCTCTCCCGGCCGCCGCCGCGCCGCAGCAAACCATTGAGGGCGAGTTCGCCTCTCTGATCGGCAAGCTGTGCGGCGACATGGGCGGTAGCGGTGCGGGGCAAAGCAGAATTGCCGGCCTATCCGCTGTGGACGGAAATAGCGCTACGCCAGTTGTTGCGCAGAACTGGCTGACGCTAATCCGGCAGGGCGCCGACAAGCAATCCCACATCGGAGAGACGTCGACCGCTAAAGAGAATCTCGCCGGACGAATCCTCTTGTTGCCGTCCCCGCTATCCTTCCCATCCGCTCCCATTAATTCGTCAAAGCCCGTTGACGGCGATAAGAGGAAACCCAGCGCGGCAGTCCAAACAGCGGAGGATCCGGCCACGCAAACGGAGCCAACCGGCACGTCCGCCTTGCCGCAAGCCCCGGCCGTCCCGGCGAACGCTGTTCTTCCTCTAATCGTCGTGATGACCGCGCCTCCGGTTCCCGCAGAGAATTCGCCACAGGGAGAATCCTCCGAGACCGCGGGCGAGGCAAAAGTCAACGGACAGGCAACCGGGCAAACAGCCCTGCAATCTACCGCTCATGACTCACCTCCGCCACAGTCTGTGCCGGCGGGCGATGCCTCATCGGCCACAACCCTCGCGGCAATGGCGATGGAGGCAATCGCGCCCGGTTCTTCTTCGACGGCAAGTGTTCCCGGGCAGGCTGCGGCGACAACCGTAAGCGAGGGCGCTCCTGGAACATCTGCAACTTCAGGAACTTCAGGAAACGCTGCGGCGCCACGCCATGTCTTCAACGGCGAATCCGGCAACGTCAAAGAAGCGCCAGCGCCAAGACCTGTTGCGGCACTTTCGGCGATCGCGCCAGGAAACGATTCCACTCCACAAGGTTCGCCATTGCGATTCGATGCTTTTGCTCTGCAATTGCAAACCGCAAACGCCGATGACCAGCGAAATGCGAACGATCGAGGAAATGATATAGGAAACGACGCGGGAAAAAGCCCGGCGGCTCAGCCCGCATCCAGACAGCAAGAGCAGCAGTCCGGCAGCGGGAACCAGCCGGGCAGCATGGGGCAGCAGCAGGCGGGGCAACAGCATGCAAGCGAACCCGAGAAGCAGCCGGCTGCCACATCAGGCGCGGGTCGAAGAGATCCGCAACGGGAAATCGAAGGCGTTGCGGCGGCAACCCCGGCGCCACGCAACGGCAAGGGCCCTGCCGCCGCGGCCGACGCAAATCTCCCGCCCACTCCCGTGCCCACTCCCCGAACCATGGAGTCCGGTAACGTGGGCAGACAGGCGCATTCCGAAGGGGCGGTTGCAGCCCAGTCGAATGGCGCGGAGGTCGTGCGTCAAATCGAAGCGCTGCGCTTGTCCGGGGTCCAGCTTCCCCGCCAACAAACGGTCCAGGATGTCGAGATCCGCGTGCCTTCGGCTGGGAGCCCGGTCGATGTAAGGCTGACCGACCGCGGGGGCAACGTCGAAATATCAGTCCATTCGGCTGACGGGCAACTGGCGCAGGAGCTGCGAGCACAGTTGCCCAAGCTGATCGAATCGCTGCATAGCCGCGGATACGAAGCAACCAGCCTCGACCGGGATCGTCCGCAGCAGGATCTGTCTGCACCGCAAACGGCGAGGTGGGCGGGTTCCGACAACGGCGCCGCCGGCGATGACGCCTCCCGCCGCCGCGAATCGCAGCAACAGGGCGCCAAACGAGGACGAGCCGCTCGTGACCGCGCAAAACCACAGTTCAGCATCGAGCCGGAACCACTTATGCACTTCTGACTGGAATTCTATGAACGTATCGAACCTACTGAAAACCCAAGCGCCGGCCGGCGCCAACAGCGCCGCCACCACCCCGGCGGCGGCATCCAAACAGGATCCGTTGACCTCCAAGGACACCTTCCTGCAACTTCTAGTAGCGCAGATGAGAAATCAAGACCCCTTGCAACCGACCGATAGTGTGCAGTATGTTTCTCAGCTCGCCCAATTCAGTAGCCTCGAACAATCCCTGGAACTGAACAAGGAAGTCGCCGCAGTCAAGACCTCCGTCGATGCGCTCGCCGAAATCGTCAAGCAAAACGGAATTCCGTCCAAAGGAGCACCAAGCAATTGATCACCTCATTCTCGACCGCGCTATCCGCCTTGAGCGCGCATTCCACCGCCATTGACGTTGTTGGCAACAACCTGGCGAATCTGAATACGCCAGGATTCAAGACCAGCGTGGTCTCGTTTCACGATCTCGTAACCCAGTCGCTGGGCGCGGGTCTCGGCGAGACCCAGGTCGGATTCGGCGTGGGAAGGCCCGTGACATTACGCAGCTTCTCACAGGGCGCGATTCAAACCACGGCAGGGCCGATGGACGCCGCCATTCAAGGAGATGGGTTCTTTGTCGTGAAAACCGCCGGGGGCGGACTTGCCTATACCCGCGGCGGAAATCTGCAGGTCGATCTCTCGGGCGTGCTGACGACGTCCACGGGGCAGAAGTTGCAGGGTTGGTCCCAGACCGGCGCGAACGGTTCCGTGGACACGAACACGCCAATAGGCGACATCGTGGTTCCGGTAGGGTCCCTGAAGGCGCCCATCGCCACGACTGGAGTCTCGCTGGACCTGAACCTCAACGCGGCCGCCACGGCGGGGCCGCCTCCCGATACGTTCTCGACGTCGGTGGAGGTCATTGACTCGCTAGGCCAATCGCACACCGTGACGTTTTCCTTCACCAAATCCGCGACGGTCAATCAATGGTCCTATTCGGTAACAGTGCCCAACGCGGACTTAACCAGTCCGTACACACCCGTCACCGGGAATTTGACGTTCGATTCGAACGGCAAATTGACTTCTCCTACGGCGACGGATGCTCCGCCATCGGTGCCGATCACCGGGCTCCTCGACGGGGCTTCGGATATGACGATCAACTGGTCGCTTTTCGACGGCGCAAGAGCGCGCGTGTCGCAGTTCACACAGCCATCCGCGGTTTCCGCCCTGACCCAGGACGGCTCGCCGACTGCGAGCCTCGTTCGCGTCGGTCTGGCGGACGGCGGAAAGGTCCTGGCGCAGTATTCCAATGGCCAGCAGGTAGTTGTCGGGCAACTCGCCATGGCGATGGTTCGAAATCCGGAATCGATGATCGCGGCGGGCGACAACAACTTCGTTCTGAGCGCCCGGAGCGCGTTGCCGGCGATCGGCCTTCCGGGAACTGGCGGCCGGGGAACCGTACTCGGAGGCGCCGTTGAAGGGTCTACGGTTGACATCGCCCGCGAGTTCACCAATCTCATCGTGCTGCAGCGCGGCTATCAGGCCAACAGCAGGGTGATCACCACCGCGGACGAACTCAGTCAGGAAACCATCAACCTGAAGCGATAAGCCGTGACGCCACTCGAACAAGTCGGCTGTCTTCACGACGTCTTTCTCGACATCGAGGTCGAGCTGGACCGTAAAACGGTTACGGTCAAGGATCTCCTCGACCTCGAAAAGGACAGCATTTTGAAAATGACCAGATCGGCCGGTGAAAACATCGACATTCTCGTGGGAGGCGCGCTCGTCGCCTTTGGCGAAATCGTCCTCGTCGAGGACCTGGTTGCCGTTCGAATCACCGATTTCAATATCGAGGAATGATGGAACTCCTCCCTACGCTTCTAACCCTTCTCGTCGCAGCGGCGCTTGCAGCGGCATGCCTGACGCTCCGCAAGCGGGGGAATCGATTTCCGTGGCTCAACGGCCGCGAAAAACGTCACCTGGAACTGCTCGACCGGCTCCCCCTCACGCATCAGCACTCCCTGCATCTGGTGGCGCTCAAAGGGCGATGGCTCGCCATCGCGGTGACGCCCCAGGGATGTCAATTGCTCGAGTCTGGCGACGACAAGGAATCGCAGGCAAGCGGAGCGCCGGACTTTCCTGACAGAGCCGCCCAGGACAGAGCCGCGCGCGCAGGGGGCAGGCTATGAGCGGAAGGCCGGCCCAGCACTGCATCCGGCTTCGCGCGGCAGCCCGGCCTGAGGCTGTGGCGAACCCAGAAGGTGAATCGGGCGGCCGAAGGTTCGCGCTGCACTTTCCGGCGCATGAGCTTACCGCGGGAGGCCACACGTGACTCGCTTGCTACTGGCGGCGCTCTCGAGCGCCCTATGCGGCGCGGCCAAGCCGATCCTCGAGGTAACACAGAGCCGCAGCGGCGAAGCACTGAGCATCCCGCTGCAGGTGATCGCGCTGCTTACGGCGCTCACTGTCCTGCCTGCGGTTCTCGTTTCGCTCACTCCTTTTCTACGGATCGTGATCGTCCTGCACTTTCTGCGCCAGGCGCTCGGCACGCAGTCCACCCCTTCGAATCAGGTTCTTGTCGGACTCGCTCTCTTCCTGACCTTGCTGCTCGTACAGCCGGTTGGGGGAGACCTGTACACGAACGCCTGGGCGCCCCTCGAACGCGGAGAGATCAGTGGGACCCAGGCCTGGGAGCCGCCGCGGCCGCCGATCACCAGGTTCCTGCTGAAATACACACGGGAAAGAGACTTGAGGCTACTTGTGGAGGCGACCAAGTCTCCGCCTCCCCAGAATCAGCCGGACGTGGAAATCACGGACCTCCCGCCCGCCACCATACGGTCCGAACTGAAGTCCGG
>JACXTT010003197.1_pt1 | contig 25499 bp, 29 predicted proteins | sample 9270951 | NCBI WGS metagenome assembly JACXTT01 (sample SAMN15532306, study PRJNA645909) | rock metagenome | isolation source: weathered quartz diorite | place: Puerto Rico | collected 2017-06-21
TGTTTCCTCCCTTTATCGAGGTAGTCTCCCACAGCAACGAAGACTTGGTGTGGATCAAAGCCGGCTATGCTGCCTATGACATATTCGCCACGAGCAATGCGTTGTCGTTCAGCGTCAACCGGGAGTCCGATAAACACAAACGCTGCAGCGCGCCGTAAATCCTCAAGGAGCGGTTGCCGCACCACTTCGGAGAAGACTTCAAAGGCTGGTCGTCCATCGAGTTCAAAAATGAGATTCTGGTGCGACTTGGTCACGGTATATACAGGGCTGATCGGCTGGCAAGCTTGGGCAATGCCAATAGTGTGACGAAACTGCCCGCTGAACAGTACGCCACACAGCGCATCGTTACTCACAGCGTCACCGCAGAGTTGAAAAGTTTCGCCGAGGGTGCCGTCTTCAGAGGCGCCGCCGCCAACCACCGGTAAATTCGGGGCGGATTCGGAGAGGCCCTGGAAAAAAGCGTCAGCATTGAAATTATAAGTGTCCGGGAACACGACTAAGAGATTATCTTCCATTGGATGAGCGAGCGCCGCAGCCTCTCGACCAAGTTCTTGGGCGCGCCCGCGCAGCTGCGGCATGAAAAAGCGAGAAGCGGAAAACGTATCCGCTCGTACGGTGAGCACTGCGACGCCGGGCGCGCGTTCGACCTCTCCGTCTGTAGTGAGTACACCGCCGGCGCTGCACCCTACGACATGCGTTGCCTGGGCCGTCTCCTTGATCGTTCGTAAAAGACGACTGTACAACGGACCATGTTCAATGGTAGCGAAGACCAAGGCAAGATCGGCGGTGTCGATATGCGCCCGAGCGAGCGCGGTTGTGGTCGCTTCTATTGCTGCGTGTGCGGTATCCTTCTCGGTAGAAAGCCCGACTCCGGCGTGTAACATAAGGTGCTCCTCGTGAGCGGCGATGCACTGTCTCGCGACACAGACTGAATCAGTCGCATCCGACCGCTCTGCTGAGTAAGAGGCCGTCTGAAAAGCCAATGTGTTGAGCCATTGTCAGCGCAGCGAAGCAATCTTGTCCAAGCAAAGAGCACTTCCTCGCTTGAGGACTCTTGCATTGGCGTTTTCCTCTCCTCTTCAAACCATCTCTCAGGCGGCGGGTTTCTTCAACCCCAGTCGTTCGTAGTACTTCTCCGGCACTTTTGATTTGTCTTTGTAAATAATGAATGAGCAGTGTTCCTTCCCCAAAACGGCGGCCGGTTCGACAACCACAAACGGCGCGCCGTTTTTTTCGATGTCCACCAGCTCCATGGGCGGCTCATGGGCGCAGTAGACGGGAAAATTCGCACGATTATAGGTCATCCGTTGCGGCTTCTCGACTGTGAGGAACGCATTGGGGCCTTCATACTTGCCTTCCAGCACGAGCCTGCCGCCGCTGCCGCATGGCCGCATTTGAATGACGACTTTTTCCTCATCTTCGACGATGTTCATTGGTTGCAGATGTCCACGCAACCCGGCCACAAACATCTTAATGCGCTGCGCCATGGTTGGGGAACCTTTCGCCATCTTTTCCAGATTGGGCAGCCACCAGGCTTTGACGCCTTCGGTCATGATCTCCTCTAAGGCTTGGTCGCCAAATCGTTTACCAATTTCACTCAACATGGAGGTGGTCCAGTCACGATAGAGATCATGCATGCTCACAAATTCGTTGTACATGCGTTTGGCGATCTGTTTGGCCTTTTCTGTTTCACCAGCTTCGATGGCTTCGGTTAAACGATCAACCGACCGTTTTTCCATTTCTCGTAATTCCGCTTCGGAAAACAGACGATCTTGCATCGCAGCGCCTCCTTTTTGTCTTTACTATAGACCTGTGCGGGGTATATCCCAGACAGCCAGGTTAAGAAAGAGGTAGAGCGATATAGCGCGAGGACGTGCGAAATTCCTTGCCATCCCTGGGGAAACAAGCGTGCCCTCGCCCTCCCCTTTCGCTCTACTTCGTTTCACTTCTTTTTACTTCTTCCAGTGCCACGGTTACCACTTCAGTTACCGGACTCGCGGCCCTGCTTTTTTGCGCTTAGCCTTTTCCTGGCGCTGCCGTTCACGAAAGCGTCTCACCATAGCTCGAGACGTACAAGGCTTGCTGCAAAACAGTTGACGCCCGTGAGTAGTAAAATACGGCCGCTGACACTCTGGACACTGCGAAAGCTTATCAAAACGGACAGTGACCAACGCCTGCGCCAGCGCAAAGAGGAAGGTAGCTGGCGGCTCAGCGGCCAGGCCGATAAATCCGTTGCCATTCGGCGAGAATGCCAATCTCAATCCCCACACCGATTGCAAAGGCTGTTTCCATACCAGCCTTGCTTGGAATATGTCTTCGTTGGATGGGTTCCCGGTTATTCTACGAACAGCGCGGTCCTTTATCTTCGTGCTCAACGACAAAAATCCCGTATACCCAAGCAGGTCTTTGCCTTCTCGCTGCATCATCAGAAGCTCCTCACGAGAGAAGCGTCCACCTCCCCACAGGACAAATCTCCAGGCCTCCCCGAGTTCTACGAACGCCTCAATATCCGTTTGCAATTGGAGCCGCTCTTTTTCGGTCTGCTGCGACAGGTCCATCTCAATGAAACGCAATGCCCACGTGAGTTTTTCTTCCGCCGTCTTCATGTGGCTCACCATAACGTAATCCGAAAAAAAGAAAATAAGAGCTTTCGGATTACGAGTGTCATCTCAAAAGCACGAATTTTCATGTTTTCTATTCTATCTTGTAAATCAGTTTATTTACTGCTAGGAGGAAAGAACAGGAAGGTTCTCAATCGAAGAAAGGAGAGATATGGCGCTCACGTACAAGAAAAATACGGATCCGAAGAAGGCCCCAGATCCTGCGCGGCTGAACTATATCGAACTCGCTGAGCAGTTGAGGGTGCAGCCCTGCACCGTCAGATACTGGACGCGATTCGGCTGTCCGTACGAGCCCGCAGGGAAATTACGTTTTTACAATCTTGAAAACGTCAAAACGTGGCTACGAGAGCAAGATGAAAAGAAACGGGCGGAGAAGGCAGCGCGTGTGAATGAGGCGGCATGATGAAAACAAGTCTACAAACGACGAGAGCCCTACAGACGGGCAATCTGTGGGCTCTCTTAACTCGCGACGGCAGATCGCAGAAACGAGACAACTATGACTCTTCTACACAAAGAATTTGAGGAAAGCAATCGCGGGCGCCGGAGGTGGGAAGATGAGCACGGAAGCTGACTATCTTGCTTACTTTTCCTCTCTCATAGATCGCTACGTCCCTTCTGCAAGAAAGCTTGGGTCCAACGAGATAGCCCTTTGTATCTTTCACGAAGAAAAAACTCCTTCGCTATCAATCAATAGAAAAAGAGGAGTCTTCTTCTGTCATGGTTGCGGTGTTGGCGAAGGCTTCAAGCGTTTTGCCGAACTCGTTGGTGAGCCCTGGGCTGTCAATTCTCTCACACGCCGAGAAAAAGCCCTGGCTGCCGTCGCGATCCGCCGACGCGACGCTGAGCGAAGGGCGCTAGCGGTCCTTCAACGCCGGCGCGACGAACGACTTGACGAAATCTTCGACGAATGGCGCGCAGTGAACTTGGAGGCAACGTCAGCAGCCGAACTTTTGCGCTGCTTTTATCGTTGGCCTGGTCTCGAAGCAGAGTTTCCCGATCTCGCAGCGCAAGCAGGGCGCGACCATGGCGCCGCGGTCTCTCGGCGCGTGTTCTTGGAAGCGCAAATGTGGGGGGAGGTAGTGTAATGATGGCAGCACCCATAGACAACGTCGATCCGTACAACATTGACGTCTTAGCCTATCTCGCTGGTCTCAACGGCGATCTCACCCCAACCAAGCGTCGCGAATACTACGAGGCACTGAGACTTTCTCTTTCGAGAGTTTGGCAAGAAGATCCGCCTACCTTTGATCTTGCCCTGCAAGAAATCAGCAGAAAACTCAAGATCAAAGCGAAGACTGTAAAGGCTGACCTAGACACTTTGCGAGAGCCGCCGACAGCACGAGAAGTCCGCGATCTGTTGGAGCAGATGGGCCAGACGCGGATATTGCGCCTGGCGCAAGACTTTATAGACGGTTGTTTATGGTTCGGCGTGATTGCCGGCGAAGAGAAGCTATTCCTCAATTCTGACCGGCAACTGCTCACCTTCGAACACATACCGGAAGGACTGACTCCCAAGGATAATGGATTTGATTGTTGTCGATTGAGCAAGGAAGCCATCTTACGTTTTCTCAGTGGAGGGACCGCGGCGGGGGATAAATTGATCGCAGACCTAGGCGAATTCTTTACTCGGTTTGCGGTCTTTCGAGATAAACGTATCCCATTCCTGCTTTCGGCTTGGACCTTAGGAACGTATTGTTATCGCGTCTTTCGCGTCTTCGCGTATCTGGCGCTTCGTTCCCCAGACAAGCGCTGTGGTAAATCCCGCGTGCTTGATCTGCTGTCCCTGCTCGCGTTTAATGCCTCGCCTCGTGTCGTGCACCCCACTGAGGCGCAACTCTTCCGTGGCCCTTCACGAAACGGCGGTACCCTCTTGCTTGATGAAATAGAAGCCCTCGGAAAAGCCGATAAGGATACCTATGCCGGCTTGCTTGCAGTATTGAATTCCGGCTTCGAACAAGGGGGAAGCGTCTCGCGGTTAGAAAAGAACGGTGCTGGCAACTTTCACGAAGTCAGCTTTGAGACTTACTGCCCGCGCGCGATCGCCGGTATCAATAAGACAGCCGATACCCTCGAAGATCGCTCCATCATGATTGTCATGCAGCGCAAATTAGCGCGAGAACAGACCGAGCGGTTTTCTCCTTCTCGCCTCGAAGAGGAAGCCCAGGCTCTCCGCGATCGCTGTTATCTGTGGGCACTAACCCATGCTGCGGATCTAGCGGTTGTTTATGACCAAGCTGACCAGTTTTTTACAGGCCTCGACTCTTTGGATGACCGCGCTCGCGATCTCTGGGAGCCGCTTATGTCCATCACGGCCGTTGCTGACGCTGAACGAAACGATGCACGGCTAACATTGACAGAGGAATTAACCGCCCTTGCTCGCGATCTTTGCCAAGTCCGAGACGGTGGGGCGGAAGACTCGACTGTTGTGAGAGTCCTTGCGGCTCTCCAGCAGATTCTAACGGAAAAACAGTCAAACGGCCTCTTCCAAAGTGGAGAGCCCGTGTTGCTCACCCCAACCGAATTAGCAACCGACCTCAAAGCAAAATTGGGCTGGGAGACGCTCAGTACAAAAGGACTCGCTGCTTTGCTCAACCCGTTAGAACTGTCCTCAAAAAACACACGCCTACCCAGCGGCAAAGTGGGACTGGCCTATCATGTGAGCGCTGAAAGTCTCGCCGAATTACATGAACGCTATGGAAAAACTGACATGCAGGAGGACGAAAAAAAGTGACTTTCTGCTTCTCCCCCTTCACAAAGGTCCTACATCCCTACAGCCCTACTCTCATACGGGTTGTAGGGGGATGCAAAGGTCCTACAGTTTCTCATCAACAAAGGTCCTACAGCCCCACTCTCATGCGGGTTGTAGGGGTGTAGGAGGATTATTTTCAGAAAACCACCAAAAACACTTTTTTCACGGTCTGAAAAGCTGACGGAGGCATCATGACACTCCTGGCAAAGAAAGTAGCAGAGCTGTGCGGGAAGCCCGAGCTCGTCACGAAGATAGAAAAAAGGCAGCAAGCAAAGCCGGGGTCTCCTTCCTGGTCCTGCCCGAACTGTCAGGGCGTTGTAACGCTCGAGAAGCCCGATCCTTCCATCCTGCCGACGTGTCTTTGGAACTGCGCAAACTGCGGCGCTGTGGGTGCGATAAGCAGGGGTGACGTCTGGGTCGGCAGTCGAACGGTGCATTGAGGAGTAAAATGATGAAAATCACCGAAGAAGATGAATACTGGGACATGAAACGCCGACTTCACATCCTTGCTGCAGACCGGGATGGATACCACAGATTTGATTCCTCTGTATATGTCTATCTTGTGGCGTTCGCCTCTGAGATGGCGCGCTCTCTTCATCTTCCGCGCGTGTACCTCTTAGGATTTGTCTGCGGCATAGAGCGGGGCAAGGACTGGCTGGGGGTGGCTATTGAAGTGCACAGGAAAGAAAAAGGACATCTATGAAACACCTCCTTCTTTTTCATAAAGACGTCTCTTCTTGATTTCGTAGCGGTACCCAGTACTGTTCACTGAGGTGCAAAGGTGAGAGCGGTGAGCGGTGCGGACATGAGCGGTTCTTGCGATCCAAAGGGCGGTGACCGCTCAAAAAAAGGAAAAGTGAGCGGCAATTATGGCAGAGATTTGGGAACAGTTACCGGACGAATCGGCAGTTGCGTATGGGGCATTCTTGTTCTTCAGAGAAAGTCGACCCCCGCGCTCGGTGTTGAAGTGCTATCGCGAGTGGACAAAGGATCCCGGCAAGAAAAAAGCGTCCGGGCGCTGGATAGCGTGGTCTACGCAGTATCAGTGGCGCGAACGCGCCATGGCGTACGATCTGCACGTTGATGGGATTCGTCGCGCAGCGAAAGAAAAAGCTGTCGCTGAAATCCACGAACAGCGGGCGCGCGAGATCGAGTTGTCGGCGATAGGAGTGCTCAAAGAAACGGCAAGTCTGGCTCATAGCAACATCACGAATGTGATCCAGTGGGACGCAGGTGAGTTTGATGGCGTACGGATAACAGCATCGAAAGACCTGCCTTCCCATGTGACGGGTGCGATCGCAAAGATCAAAAAATCATACGACAAAGCAGGACGCCCCCAAATTGAAGTGGAGATGCACCCCAAAGTGAGACCGATTGACCTCGCGGGCCAGCACCTTTCGCTCTGGGAAAACGCGAAAGACCAAGCCCAAAAGATCCAGGCCAACGCCTTCCTCGACTTCCTCAACTTCCTGAAGAGCGGCGGATTAAAGGACATGCCCCGTGAGTGGGACCCGCCGACGCTCCAGAATGCACCATCGTGGATCACGATTACCCGCGAAGGCGTGCCGGAGGATACGAAGAAGTGAATATGCACCATAAGAGGAGGTAATGCGCCTCCTCTGTCTATTCATTCTCTAAGTGGTGTAGTGCCTGCCTCTTTCGGGAAGCGCGTTCACCATGTTCTCTCACGGCTTCGCGACAAGTTCCTTAAACGCTTTGAGTTTCTCTTTGTAGTTGACCCGGTATGCGCCAAAGGGATGAGACATCGTAGTACCCCTTTCCACGAAGCTCCTTATATCCCAGCCAGCTTCTATAAGCTCCGAGGCAGCAAAGACGAACTCCAATGTGTCGGTAAAGAACAGAACGACATCGAAGTTCCGGCTGTAATCAATTTTTGACTTGCCGCCATGGACATAGTGATTGCGACAATCAATCGCTGCATCGAGCACGAATGTGAGATCTGGGAATCGCTCTCCGATGGCGTCGAGGACGTAGCGAGCACGGTGTCGAGTCTTGTGCTTGAGGGATGCTTGCCCCACTCGGCCTAGGGCGCGGAGAACACTCTCGCGTTCATAACTTTTTGGAAGAGCCTTAAATATCTCCCGGCCGCGCCTCTTGGCTTCCCGCAGTTCTTCGGAAAGCTCAACATTCTTAGGCACGGCTGATGCTGGCAGAATATCGAACATGTTTGCTGCCCCGATGAGCCGTTCCACGGAATACGTCTGCTGATGGGCGAATGACGTATGAAATTGCTCTCTCGCGTCCTGCCGCTCCTCATCGTTCTCCAGCCATGCGCGCATGACACGGGCAAACTCTTCCGGCTGGTGAATAGGGACAAGAAGCAGGTCCGCCGGGTGTGGCGACCTTCTATTGTCATGGATCGAGTCTTCAGCTCGGGACGGACGATGGCTCCAATGCACCTTTAGTCCCTCTCGATGCTCACCGCTTTCTACATACATGCCCACCTCTCGAAGATTTTGAGGTCGTCCAATGGCTAGCCCGAGAAATCGGAGGAGCCGAAGCGTGCGCCCAATGGCGTCGTCGAATGCGATAGGAGATGCTGGCTCGATGTTGACAGAAAGGATGTTGTCGATTCGTACGCCTTGAGGACCTCCCATGCTGCCGAGGCTGAAGAGGGGGTTGTGTCGTGCGCGCACCGTGCCCAAGCTCGTCTCTACGGCAATGATCTCGCGCTTACCGGTGAAGTACGCGATCCTTGGTTCCGGTCCGATCGGGATCGATCTGTCCAGATTCTTAGCTGCTACGATTCGTTCGATGTGCGGAACCGCATCAGTAAAGATGACGCTCCCGAATGCATCAAAATCGTAGAAGAGTTCCGTTGCGTCTTCGAGTACAAGGCTAATCTCAACGATGGCCTTATCGGTTGGCTCCAGATGTCGTCTCCCCTCCACTACAAAGTTAGGAAACAGTTTAGCGTAGTAGTACCGCTCGTCGTCGAGTGACCCAGACCCCGGTCCCTCTAACATGATACATTGGATGAGCGTCACCTTGGTGAGATCGTGTAGAGTACCCGTTATATATCCATTAGAGATGAAGTTCAGGAAAAATTTTTTGTCGTCTCGCAGGTACAGCGACGTGTCCTTTCCTGCCACGCGCAGCTCGCCGTAGATTTCTCCGCCAGAGGCAACGAAGAATTTGCCAGACTTAGTGAATACTGTAGAGTTACTCATCTCTACTCCTTACGATGCCTGTAGGGGTATACTCTCAAATGGCACCTTAGCCCCTCAAGAGGCTAAGAAGTACCTTTCCCATCTCTCCTCTTTACCATTCCACAAAATCGCCGTCAGCACTGTTTCTCCTGCTGCAATGCTCGGCCTACGTGACGGGACTGAAAATACTGCACCAGCATCATGCCCGCGCTATACTGCGGCTTCCCTTCTCCAGGCTCCCGATACGCTCTTCTTTTGAAGAAGACCCAAGCATAGGGACACCGACAGTCCTCTTATTAGAATTACCTCTAGGGGTCTTTGCTGTTGACTTTGTGTAGTGGGAAGCGTATCAGGGCTAGGTCGTAGGGCTGGGAGAGCACTAATAATCAATTTTGTATACTTGCCCGAAGACTCGATCACTATCACGTAATCACGACAAAGTGGCACGTACATCAATGGTTATGTACCGGCAGGCCATGCCGTATAGGATTGCTCATGAGAAGGGGGCAGCAAATGGACCGTTCGGAACTTGAAGTATTGAGGGAGCGCTACCAGGCTTGGTCAACGGAAGACTTGGTCCAAGCGGTTACCATCGATATAGCCCAGTACGACCCCAGAGCAGTTGAACTAATGAAGAGAGAGTTGGATGGGCGAAACGTTTCACAAGCAGAAAGGGAAGCTCTGCAATCCTCTAATGTGGAGAAGAGAGAGGAACAAACTAAGAGCATGTCTGGCATCAAAGGCCTTTTGCTCCTGTTTGTCTTAGTCGTACTAGGAAACTCCGCGTATCTTGTGACTACGGTGCTCTTAAGCTTCGTTCAGAATGCCCATTTAATCGTATTCATAGTCTTGGCTCCTCTACTTGCCGTTGGCGTGTATGGATTGTTCGCTTGCAGTGTTCTCATTCGCCGCAACCCGAGCGCGCCAAGACATGCCACCAATTGGCTCATCATCATGCCCATCGTGAATGTACTTTACACCGTAGTGGGCTACCTGACTGGAGGGGAGGTGCCAAGAGGTCTCGGACATTCGGCGGCGTTCTCTGTGATCTGGCTCACATACCTTCCGAATTCGAAACGTGTGAAAGCTACATACAGCAATCCTGAGAGATGGCCTGACATGAGGAGACGAAAGTAAAATAGGGTAAGTAAAAACGAAATGCTGCCTACCTCGAAGCTCTAAGTCTTAATTAGCCTGTGCCACTGAAGGGCGCAATCGGTATCGGGCGTGCATGGAAGCAGGCGTAGAGCCGCGTTTTCAAGAATGGGATGGGCAGGGGTCGCTGGTGGCGTTTGTGGTCTCGCTGAATCTGCACCGCCGCCATTTAGATACGAATCAACGTGCGATGGTAGCAGCACGGATCGCAACCCTAACCGAAGGTAGACCGAGTAAAACTGCTTCAATTGAGGCAGTTTCCCAGGACGACGCAGCAGACTTAATGAATGTGGGACGTTCGAGCGTGCAACGCGCTCGCGAAGTCCTTGAAGAAGGGGCTGAGGAACTGATCGCCGCAGTAGACCAAGGCGATATTGCCGTCTCAACTGCTGCCGAGGTCGCCTCACTTCCCATAGAAGAACAACAAGAAGTTGTCGCCAAAGGTGAAGAGGAAATTCTGCGCGTTTCTAAAGAGATCAAGCGGAAACGTCGAGAAAAGAATAGAGCGAAACGTGCCGCCGTTCGCGCCCGACAGATAGACCTACCGACCGGCAAGTATCATTGCATCGTTATCGACCCTCCCTGGCCTATGCGGCGAATCCAGCATTGTATCTCACGAGCGAGGAGGGCGTGCAGCCCCTACCCTCCTCTCCTGAACACGTTACAGCATGGCAATGATGGCGTTCGCCGCGTTGGTTAAGGTGTCGGCAGTTTGAGCACTCATCTTGCCAGTTTTCCGCGCAGCCTGCACCTTATTGAGGAACGCGTTGAGCTGATTCCTGGCTTGCTTGTTCCGCCCAGCCTCGATCGAGGCCAACGCGTTGTCCAATTTGTTCGTCAGACTCTTGATCTGACCGGTCGTCAGCCCTAAGAGCGGATTCGCGACCAAGTTAATGAGATTGGTGACCGCCGCCGCCGGGCTCGGGCTGCCCGAACTCCACGTTCCCGGCGCGCTAAAAATGAGGGCCAGATTCCCAGGGACCGTCGGGTCGCAGCAGGCCAAGACGCCCTGATCGAACACGCTCGTCCCTTTGTTGATCGTAGCGATCCCGCCATTGTTGACGCCCCCTGTGTTAATGACCAAGCGCCACTGCACGATTTGGCCGCTCGCATCGGTGGCCACCTCGGCAAACATCCCGGCCGCGTCGGCATCCGTCACGGTGTGTTGGCCGTCATCCATGGTCAACTGGAATCCCGGCAGGGTCCGCACGTCCTGCAAGGGGAAGTTGGCGGGCAGCGCAGAGCTCAGCGTTAAGGTTGCTGACACGAAATCGGTGGCTGTATAGCTGGTGTGGGGATTGGTCGGGGCTGGAGTAGAACAGTCGGAGGTGGCCGTATTGTCGGAGTTCGGCCCGCAAGAAAAGAGCGTAAAGGGATTGCCCTGATATTGGTAGGTGACCTGCGCGACGGCTGCTGGGGTGTAGAGGCCCCATACCAGGCAGGCCAGGGCTATGCTGCCTATGGCTCTTCCTGCCCACCTATCCATCACGTTCTGTATGAACACGCACGAGTGCTGTGAAGACTTCATCCCGATCATGAGACTCTCCTTTTCACGGTTCGAGTAATCTGTAGCGAGGGTGATATTCTCGCATATCAGCCTGCAATCTCTTCCTCTCCAAGCTCGTAGTCCAAGGGGAAAGATCTCCTTCTTGCCCATCCCGATTGGTGCGCTGACCCACCTCGGAGGGCTTGTGAGAGACGAAAGCAGGAAGAACAACCGGACGGGACAGAAGGCAGGGCCAAGAGCCTCGGCGGTCCCGTGCCGTACCAATAGAGCCCAGCAGTTTGCTGGCTGTGGGCGTTGCGTAGACACCGTGGGGATGACAACCCGAAGATGTGGGGCAACCGTTTTTCCACCTCTCTCCTCCTTCCACAAAATAGGCTCAAAGATGGCTTACCTGGAGCAAGCGGAAGAGTCCGTCTTTGGAGAGGACCCTTGCCGTGGGTTTTGTGGGTGGGAAGGCACGGATCTAAGTATCGCTGCTTTTTTTTCCTAGGGGAAGCCTGGGTAGCATTCCTCCTACGAAAGCACGTCCCCTTTTGTCCAGATGTACGAGCGTCCGGCGCCATAGAGCCGCACCCGTGTGATATCCACGCTCCGACCCTGTGCAGGACTTGAGCGACAGCCCCTACTTCCTTGTCGGTTGGGGTGAGCACGGCGTTGTGTGTTTTGGGTATGCGTCTGTGCTTGCCTCGACATTGTTTTTATATTAATTTTATCTCGAAGATAAAGAGTACTATCAACGACAAGTGCAGACGTCGCCCACCATGGGAAACCTGACTCGAATGAGGACGGTGATCGCACGTCGCTCACCCATTAGGACACTTATGATCTCGTATCGCGGCTCAACGGCCCCAAATGCTCAACAGAATAGTCCCCTGGTCGCCAATCGGACGCAGACCCTGACGAATCCGGGGGCGCAGGAAGGCGACCTCCTCTTGGCGGTGTTTGCTGGGACCGACTCGGAGCAAGGCATCGTCGGGTGGATCACGCCGGCAGGCTGGTTCCCGCTCACCGACAAAGTCGGCAATGAGGCAAGCTCTGGGGTCAGCGCAGAAGGGCTGCGCATTTTCTATACGATCGCTTCCGATACTGAGCCAGAGACCTATACGTTTACCCCTTCCGACGGATTCGATCTGCTCGAAGGGACACGGGGGTCCGTGGTGGCTTATCAAGGCGTGGATCCCCTCGAACCGATTGTGGCGTGGTACGGAAAGGACGGCCATGCGGTTGGTGACGACTTTGAGGTGACCATTCCCAGTCTCCCTTTGCCAGTCTCAGCAGGACTCGCGGTGCTTTTCAGCACCGTCGTGGCTGCCGATGGGTCAGGAACGTCCAGCTATGCGATTGCCCAACCGGCGGGCGCGACGAGCCGGTATAATGTGGACTCTACCTACGACCTTTCTATCCCAACAGGGCCGACTGCCGCCCAAGCCGGGTCAGCGTGTGCGGATATTGCCGTCTCCGGTGGGGCAACGGCAGCCTATACCTGGTCCTTCGTCTATGGAGGCGGTCCAGCACCGCTCTCTGCTCCTGGCGCCTGTGTCGTGGTGGTCCTGCGTGCTGCCAACGACGGTACGCTGCCCTGGGTTCTGCATGGCGATCCTGATCGCACAGCTGCCTCTATCAACGCGTACACGATCACCCAAGAAAGGCTCTATCTTGGGCCAGGAAGCGCCCATCTCTATGCAATCTACGGGATGAGTATTGGCGCCTCAAAGAGGATGAACATTACGCGCTTTTCCTCTGCCTCTGGGGCAGCGGAAGTGACCGCCACCATTGAAGGTGCCTATGATATTGCTCGGGGAGGGTCAGGACAAGCATTCGATGTCGATTATACGGATGCAAATCTCTACTTCGTGACGGAGTATGAAGACAGCAGCCCGGACAACAGCAGTGGGCGCGTCTACCGCTATGATACAGCCACACTCACACAGCAGGCGACCAGCGCATGGCTTCCGGATGATGACAGTTGCTGTACGCTGAAGGTCGGCATGCCAGGGACTTGGAGCGCCGGGTACGTGTTTGGCGCCTCCAGTTATGCGGGGAATACGGGACACGGCCTGTATGTGTTCAATAAGACGACGCTTGAGCTGATCCGGGAAGTGCCCTACGGCAGTTTCTTTGATGTGGAAGCGCAATCTGGCGCGTTTGTTGACATGACGTGTGATTGCGAGGGCAATCCCTGGCTGGCGGGCTACGATGGCGACCGCACCGTGGTCTTCTTCAAGGTTGCGGCAGACAATACCGTCACTGCCTACAATGCGACAGCGGCCTTTCCGGACGGTGGCGGCAAGAGCATTGGCTGGAATCCGCGCACCTCCTGCCTCGTGACAGATTTCGGGAAAGGGGTAGCGCTGTGGGACACGACCTCTCACGCGGTGACAGCCAGCTATACCATTGGGGGCTACACGGTCGCCAATCTCCAGCTCATCAAGTCGCTCCTCTCCAGTCAAAGTTTCGGCATGACCAATACGGGCGTATGGATTAGTTTTAATGTTGCTGATCGGGCGTCTGGAAGCACCGGAGACGGGGGGTATCGGGTCTTTTTTAGTCTTCTCCAAAAGCTCGATGAGGACACGCTTGCACTCGAAGCCACCTATACCTCGCCTACGGGGAGAGGGGTTCACCAGCTGGAATCGCTGCTGCTCGACGTGACGGTGACTCCCCATAAGCTCTGGGCATGGGGCAGACATCCCGATCAAAAATTTGGCAACATTTGGGCTTCGATCCCTTTCAGCGACTGGCTCACGACCCTCCCACAAGATCCGGCCGATTATTGGGGGGTGGCAAGTGGTGTCCCCACGCAAGCCCAGCTCATTCATGCACGGGGCTATGAATTCCGCAGTTTGCTGTCAGCCGCCGTACCGACCGTGGCCGGGACCGGGGGTCGACTGTGTAGTGACTTCCTTGCTCCGCCTCCCCCGCCTCCTATTGAGATGACCTTTCGTAAAACAATCTGTTTACCACGGACCATCACGCTCAAGACCTTTCACTCCGCGAAACTGTCCATGTTCATAGAAGGAGAGAATCCCGTGCCCATTCTCAACTCAACGATTGATGATCTTGTGATGGGGAATGACGACCTGTTGATTCGCGATGTGGATGCCATCCCCGACGGGCTCACGATGACCAAAGCGTGGTTCACCATTAAGGAAAATTTGACGCAGGACGACGAGGAAGCGCCCATACAAAAAGTGATCACCCCATCCCTCGGAGCCGATGGGCAAATCACGGACGATGGGACTGATGATGGAGTAGGGCGGATCTCCTTTCGTATCCAGGCGTCAGATATCACGCGCCAGAACTTTTCTTCACGGCGTCTCTATTACTACGATGTCAAAATCCTGCTGAGTGATGGCAAAGTCTATACCCGAGAAATTGGCCGGTTGCGTTTGGTGACTGGGGTGACGGACGCAATTGCATAAGAAACGAGTGCTATGAACAGACTGATTAACGCTAGCTGAGCGGCTGTCGCCCCGCGCGCCCTACGCGACAGCAAGCACTTCACTTGCTAGTTAGTAGATAGCAAGGAATAGCCCTCCTATGGACAACTCAGCTTCCCAGAGCTCAGCACCCGAGCCGAAGCGGAGTGAGAAGCCCGATCTTTCACCAGAGCTACCATCTCCCCTGCAGGGTCACTATCCTCTGCCGAAGGAGCGCTGGAGGGGACTCGATTCCCTGCTAGAGTCGCAAGCCCGACCAGCACCGACACCACGCCGCGGGGGATGGAAAGAGCTGGAGGCGTGCATACGACAGCGCTCGCAATCAAAACAGACCTCGAGCAGCGAGGATGGATTGATCTCCGAGGACGGAAACTCCGCACCCGACGAGACCTCGCAACCCTAGCCCGTGTCTTTCGGAACAAGCAGTACGCAACCGCTACCGGGCCTGTCTGGAAGCAGGCGTCAAGCCTCTGTATCGAACATGGAATGGTGAGGGGTCGCTCGTTCTCTTTGTTCTTTCACTGAATCTGCACCGCAGGCATTTAGGCGAGAGCCAACGGGCAATGGCTGGAGCCAAAGCCAAGCCCCTGTTTGAGGCGGAAGCAAAGGCAAGGCTCCATCTCAGTAATGCGACTAAGGCAAATTTGCCTGACTCGCAAAAAGGGCAAGCGCGAGATCAAGCCGCGAAACTCGTGAATGTTTCGCCACGATTGATCGAGAGCGCCAGCAAGGTCTTAAAAGAAGCAACGCCCGAGCTTGTACAGGCCGTCGAACAAGGCGCAGTCTCCGTCTCTATCGCGGAGAAACTTACGAATGCCTCTCCAGAATTCCAAAAAGCAGTCGTCAAGAAGCTCAAGACTGGCGAAGCCTCGAAGCCGATGGAAGCGCTACAGAAAGCAAAAGGCCCGGGGGCAGACCGGGCCTCGCTCGATGGGGATCGAATCTTCTAACTCACTCACAATAGCGAAATGAACGATAGAAACAAGAGGACGAAAGACCGTCCGGATCCCCGGCGCCGTGCATCAGCGTGATGGCCTACGGCACCGTTCGTTGAGGCGAGAGTGGATCCGCACGGCAAAGATAACGATGGCCGCGGCACCGTAGGAGGCACCGCAGAATCACCTCAAGGGAAGGGCGCGCGAACGGAAGCGAGAAAGAAAAAGGGCTAGTGCCGGGTCAATACCCAGCCGAGAATGCCGATCGTGAGGAACAGGGCGGTTCCCACACTGACGGTAAAAATTTCCATACCTGTCATTGGTGCTCTCCAATATGCTCGATGAGTCTCCGGATGTATCGCCGCTGCCACCATACCGCTACCGTCAACCCCAGTGTAACGAGTAAGCCTATACCTGCCAAGATTGCCCGCTCAAGCGGCGGATTCCCAAGCAGCAAACTCAGAGATCCGCCTCCGGTAATGGTCGCGATCGCGGCGGTCAGCTTCAACATTTCAGTCTCAAATTTGATGCGCTCGGCTTCTTTATCGGCCATACAGGGCTACTCTTTGCCGGCCTGGGCTTTCAGTTTGCGATAGCTCTAGAGGCAGCCCTAGCAGCATTCTTTACCTTTTCTTTCGCTTTGATGAAGGCGCGTCCGCAACATATTCCATTAGGTCGTCAGGTTGCCTTTCTTCTTATTGGAAGGACGTCCTGGGTTCCTCACCATGACGCTCTTTAAGTCCTGCTCCTTGATTAAGTATATTTGCCCAAACTTTTCGGCTTTCAGGCGACCTGCCTTAATGAGCGCATTCACGCGCCAGCGTGTTACTCCCAGTCGGTCAGCAACTTCAGACGTTGTCAGCGGCTTCTTTTCTGCCATATGAAAAAATATACACGCCTGTAGATAAATTCACAAGAACTAATTGACTAATTATACACTCGTGTGTATAGTTTTTATGTCAACTAAATCAGGTGCTGAACAAAGGAGGAACCCCCAATGCTCGCAACCCACATCCTAGCCACCGTCGACCTGCAACGACTCTTGAAGGCAACTGAAGGACTCGTGAACGGCGCCTTTACCATCACCGTCACTCGCTGTGAGGAAGACAGTTTTGAGGGATTCGTGAAGAATGGCGACAACGTCGAGTACAGCGTGGTCATCACGCCGACGCGTACATTCTGTAGTTGCAAAGACTCAATGTTTCGCCACTCTGTTTGCAAGCACGCGGTTGCGCTCAGTTTGTACGCGATCCGCAACCCACAACTGACAGCAAGAAAGGAGGAACCCAATCTGAAGTTAGGGAAAGTGCGCCGCAATTGGCAGGCGGCAGCATAGGCAAGAGGGCTTACGTGAATTGCAGTCACGCAAGCCCCACGGGTATGTCCCACAACCCAGGGACGTGCTGAGCGTAGCATGTCCCTCCAACCGATCAACCGAGGCGCTCCGTGGTGGAGCGCTACAACAATGGAAGCAAATAGCTATGGCAAAGACAATCAACTCGACCGTACGCACTGGAACGTATTATCCAGATCATCGCTTCTACTTACTTGACCACCGGACCATCATTACGCGCAACATAACGATCAATCACCCCTATATGGCCATTGGTACCGCGCTCACAAAGGCGCGGGAGTGTCTCGACCGTCAGCACCTCACAAAGGCGCTGACCTTCCTGCAGGAGGCCGAAGAGCATAGCCATAATCTCTATGACGCAGCCGGTCGGTGGCAGCGCACGGCGGAAGAACTTGCCACCGTGGGCTTCGACGCCATCCTGACGATCAGCTCCGCGGTGACCAAGTTGCTCGGTGCCGTTGAACATCCCGCGTCACTGACCGAGGAGCACGGAAACCCTGGTCGCAAGCCGGCACCACGCCCGCCAGCGCCGGCTCCCAAGACGCCCTCACGGGCGAAGTCCCGGAAGGAGGGCTAAGCCATGGCGCGCACGCAAATATGTCCCCCGTGTTTCCTCGAACAACCCCCAGATCAGGCATCGTTAGTCTACTTCGCGAGGAGCGTAGTAGGTCCTTCTTCTATGAGGGAGGCGGCATGAAAACGCGGCAACCCCCACCGCCTTCTGCTGGATCTTCACCATTGCCCCCGGATGCCGTTTTGCTGGAGAGGGAGCTTCTCAGTGATAACCTTGGCCACTTCGTCCGCTCAGGAGCCGTCCTGGCGGCGCTCAGCAATACACGTACTGAGCGCCGGCCTTTTACTTCTAACGTCAGAAGGAAAGAGCCTATAAAATGTCGATGCGCACGTACGCCCTTCTTCTGACATGTCCGACAGATCGAATACCGATTTTTACAGTTCAAAGAGGCCACTAGCCCAACAAATCTTCTCAATTAACCCACCCCAGACGGTGCCGTGGCATCGTCTGGATGCTGGAGCGTAGCGGGTGAAACTTTACCGTTGGCTAGCCTTCCTTCCTTCTTCCCTGACTCCTTTTTCCTCTCAGACCGAACGTACAGACCCGTAACAAAGCCCTCCACCATCGCCGGCCTTCTTCTCGTGTTCCTGGGTCGAGCGGCTTAGGCTTGTAGAGCGGTCGATACACTAGTCTGTCATTGTGTCGCGCCATAGGCTCTCCTCTCCTGCTCCTCCGCGCTATAGCGGGAAAGGGGTCTATAGCTGCGAGCAGGAGCCTTGTCTACTCGCAGGAAGCCACCGTGTTGAACAGCGTCGTCACTGCCCTGAATGAGCGCGTCACAGCAGCATCGACGCCCTAATCCGCAACTTCATCGTACGCGTACGGCACCATCTCATCCTCAGCTCCTCCCAGGTCAACAGTAACGCATGAGAACCGGTGGTGTTCTTGCCCCATGGGGTACGCTACCGGCCAGCTGCGTGGAAGATGAAGCGCGTTGCTGGTTTGACAATCGACAGGGAAAGAGCATCGTTGAGAGTGCGTTCCACCTTTCCTCTCTACTCCTCCTCGTCCTCGGTGGCCTCTGGGCTCAGGCTGGCCTCGTGCAGTGGGCGCGGCCAATGTTTTGCGCGCCTGGTGTTGCTGCCCGACCCGGCTTGGGCAAAGGAGGGGGCAGCCGCCAGCGTGAGGATCACCGGGGTAACATAGAGCGCGGTCTTGAGGACCTCTCGGCGGGTAGGAGTTTGCTCGTCCATACGACACCTCAGGCAGTATGTATTATTCTTCCCAGTGTAGCAGGGTTTTGTCTTATACAAGGGGGCAAAAGCATCGCCCTGTCTTTCTTCTCCGCCGTGGCGACGGAAGTTGTCTACGGCGCCGTGACTAGCCCCAGTCAGACAATCGAAGAAGACGTCCACAGCACCCTACACCTCATCTCCGGCTTCCATTCGGCGCAAGGCGGAGTAGCCTGGAAGGAGAAGCGCATCTCCTCGTGAAGGGAGGCCTCCTGATTGAATTGAAAGGAAGCAAAAGCAATGAACAGAATCGCACGCAGAGGAAACCTCCCCTTCCTGATCCTCCTGTTGACGATGGGCCTGACGGCTGGCAGTGTCACTAGCTTTGTCGTTTCAGCGGAAGCGCGCTGGGTGCGACGCTGTCATTATGAATGGCATCATCACTATCGGATCCAGCGCTGCAAGCGGGTGTGGCGCGGCCATCATCACAGACAGCACGACTAGCACCCTCTCCTAGTGTCCGAGCTCTCCGGCGCTCTGCCTGTCGAGCCGTGGGTGCTCTCGTTCTGTCTACACGCGGTACGGCTCCTCTATGAGCGAGCGGCACCGTCATTGTCCTCAATCGGACGCTCAAAGAAGACGTCCACACGCACGTACATCACGCCTACAGCCGTGCTCAAGACAGAAGGGTGCGCCCAAGACATGACACATGGCAAGACCAAGGAAGGAGGTAACCGTCGCGCTCCAGTCGAGGAAGGAAGCAGCGTCGCCGCACGCTCGTTTTGACAAGGGCGTGCGGCAGATCCGATCGAGACACGCGCCTTCAGTGTACCGATGGCTTCTGCTCCTCGCGCCCCACTTCGAAGTAGTCGACGCGATCGAGCGCTTTTTGCATTTCATCAATGAGTTGATCACGCTCCTCCAGCGTCTGTACTCCTCGCAACTGTTCCAAGGTTGAAATCACCTCATGGAGAATGTGACTGCGCCGGTGGATGTCCCGCAAGAGCGGCGCAAAGGTTTCGAGGACAATGCGCTCCGCGCGGCTGAGCCTTCGAGTCCGTATCGTTCCCATAAGCGCCTCCTTTTGCCCTTTGCCTACCACAGTCGGCCGCCGCGTGAAAAGAGACACGCACCGATAAAAAACATTCTTGACGACACATCTTTATGTGTATATGTGTATTAGTATGAAAACAAAAACGACTCTTGTAGTGGATGCGGAGACATGGAAGAGTTTTCGCATTTGGTGTTTACAACACGACACCAGCGCCAGCGCGGAATTTGAGGCAATGATGAAGGCACGGCTGGCTGAAGAGAAGCAGACAAAACCCTTGAAAGGAGGGAAGAGATCGTAGGTAAAAGCGGCCAGCCATGGTGTTTCCCCACCATAGCTGGACTGGTGCCCTTCAGCGACGCAGGTACTGAATCAAAATAGCCCTCATCGACATGTCCCGTTAATATCGGGTCGCGTTCCAGGAGCGCACTCAATGGTAATCTTCGTATCTGGGAGACCAGGAGATGAGACATAGATACAGCCAGACAGCGAAGAAGAAAAAACAATGACAGCGATAAGCTTCTGCAGCATTCCTCATTATACTCCTTACTGTGAGCTTGCCATGCTTTTCTCTGCTAGAGAAGCGATTTTTTTGTATCTTTGTTATTGCGTTTGAAAAAAGAAAGGAGATCTACGCATGCCCAAATACAGACGTGGATCCGGAAGCATCTATCTGAAACGCGGCTGGTGTTATCTGAAGTACTATGTTGCCGGAAAGCCAGTATATGAAGCGGCCAGGACAAAGAACAAGGCGGAAGCACGCCGGCTTCTCCAAGCGCGTCTTGGGCAGCTCGCCGAAAGCCGCTATGTGGGGCCGGCAGCTGATCGGGTGACCTTCGATGATCTCGCCGAAATGCTTGTCGATGACTACCGGATGAACGCACGGAAAACACTGCGCTGGAGTGTTCGGCGCGTGCACTTACACCTTGCTCCCACCTTTGGCGGCAAGAAAGCGCACGACATCACGACGGTGGAAATCAAAGCCTACATTGTCAAGCGGCAAGAAGAAGGAGCGCAAAACGGCACGATTGTCCTCGAATTAAACGCCCTGAAACGGATGTTTAACCTTGGCCTGCAGGCAGGGAAGATCACGAAGAAGCCATTTTTCCCCCCCCTGGAAGTGAACAATGTCCGCCAAGGATTTTTTGAGCGGCACGATTTTGAATCGCTCCTGGCGCATTTGCCTGACTATCTCCGGCCGCCAGTCACCTTTGCCTATCGAGTAGGATGGAGATTCAGTAGTGAAGTCTTACCGCTGCGATGGTCGCAAGTAGACCTAGAAGAAGGGACCGTGCGCTTAGAAGTCCTCTCGACGAAGAACAAGGACGGCCGCCTTATTTACCTTCCAAGAGACCTGCTTGCGTTGCTCGAGGAACAATGGCGAGAACACCTCACCCACTATCCAGCCTGTCCCTTTGTCTTTCATCGGTACGGGAACGAAATCAGGCGGCCGGATCGGTCCTGGAAGACTGCCTGCAAAAAGACCGGCCTCCTGGGGAAGATTCCGCACGACTTCAGACGTACAGCGGTGAGGAACATGGTGCGAGCTGGCATACCGGAAAGGGTCGCGATGCAGATTAGCGGCCACAAGACACGGTCGATATTTGACCGATATCACATTGTCTCGGACGGGGACCTCAGAGACGCCGCACGGAGGCTTGACGCCGCGATCGCAACTCCAACGGTGACCATTTCAGCTACCCTGCCCTCTTTGCTACAATCAACCCTTTAAAATCTTTCCGGTTTTTTTATGAGTGGAGGGTATATCCCAGCCGCCTCGCCATTGCAAAGGCGGTGCACTCCGGCTGTAATACCCGTATGCCTAATGCAGCTGTAGCCCACGGGTGGCGGTTTCCTCGCACCGAACAGATGAAACTGTCTCCTATTAAAGAAATGGAGTTGGCGGCGAGTCGCGTGCCGGGCGTGGTGTCGCTCGCCCAAGGTATTCCCAGTTTTGACACGCCCGAACCGATTAAAACCTTCGTGCAGCAGAAAATTGCCGAGGGGGCCTGCGCCAAGTATTCGCTCTCTCCAGGATTACCACAACTGCGCGAGTTGATCGCCGAGTCGCTCTTGCGCGAGGGTATGCACTATGACGCGGACAATGAAATTATTGTCACGTGCGGATCAATTGAAGGCATCGCTGCATCATTGCTGGCGCTGACCCAGCCTGGCGATGAAGTGATTCTGCCTTCGCCCAGTTATGCGTCGTACCAAGAAGTCGTACGCATGGCGGGCTGCATCCCCCGCTTTGCCCCACTGCGCGAGGAAAACAATTTTGCTTTTGATGTAGAAGCGTTTACTCGTTGCCTTTCGTCCCGCACCAGCGCCATTCTCTATTGTAATCCGAATAATCCTACCGGCACGGTTTTCTCCAAAGAAGAAACGTGCGCGCTCGTCGAGCTCGCCGTCCGTCACGGGCTGTTTCTGATTATCGACGAAGCGTACAAAGATTTCGTCTTTACGAAAGAACCGTATTTCAGTCCGGCGCAACTACCCGAGCATCGCGCCCACGTTGTGCGCGTGTTTACATTTTCCAAAGCGTACGGTATGACCGGCTGGCGTGTGGGGTATGTCCATTCGGACGCGCGGAATGTGCGAGAGATTCTCAAAGTGCATGACGCGTTAGTCACTTGCGCGCCGGTCGTTTCTCAGTATGGCGCGATTGCCGCCCTGGAATATGGCGATGCTCATGTCGCCGCTTTTCGCAACGCGTTCAAGGAACGGCGCGACCGCACCGTCCAGCATCTAGATACGCTCTCTCACATTTTCGACTACCAGAAACCCGAGGGGGCCTACTTCGTTTTCCCACGCGTGAAGGACATCGTGCCGCGGGCGCGCGATTCTCGCCGTCTCGCCTTTCATATTCTCGAACAGGCCAAGGTGGCGTTGGTGCCAGGCGTCGCTTTTGGCCCGAGCGGCGAAGCACACCTGCGCTTTAATTTCGGTAGGGATTTGGCCGACATCGACGCGTCTTTTGAACGGTTACAGCATTACTTTCGTCAACAAGTTCCACTTACGGGACGGAGCCCCAAGCCGTTGCCGCTCGCTCCCTCAAGCCAAGCTGCTACCGGAGCCTCCTCTGAACAACCCGCCGAGGAAGAAGGACCTCATTTCCTCCGGCGCGCCGCGACCTGGTATTTACAGCAGCTGGCTCGCATCTTTTTACGAAGAAAACAACCGCTGGTGATCGCTATTGCCGGCAATCGCGGCAAGACCGTGGTGAAGCGACTGTTCGGTGAATTATTACGCGGGCGCTATCGCGTACGCACGAATCCGCGTTCCTACAACACCGAAATTGGCTTACCGCTCGCCGTACTGAACATTGAACTCGACACCAAACACTCGTGGCGCGCCTTTTGGACGCTAGTGCGGGCGGCGTGGAAGGCGGGCGCCTCACAAGAAAAAGTCGATGTCCTCGTGCTCGAATTAGGCGTGCGAGCGCGCGGGGATGTACAACGACTCTTGTCTACCTTACAACCGGACATTGCTGTGTTAACGGCGTTGACTCCCAGTTATGGCAACGATGTTGAAGGGATTCGTATCCAACAAGAGGAGATGCGCGCGCTCTGCCAGAGCGCCGGGGCGCACTGTCAATTCCTGGTGGAAGATACTGATCGTCTCCTTAGCGATACTGTGCAAGCAACAGCACGGCCGTTTGTGTCGTTAGGGTTAGCGCAGTGGATCGAGAATGGCCACGGGCTGAGGTTACGCAGTGACGCGCAAGAGTATCGAGTGGGGCGAGAACTGATTGGTGAAAGCGAACGCGTGGCTGTGCAGGCTGCAGTGTTGCTCGCCGAACGGTGGACGTCACTGACCTCCGAGGACATAGAACGATTCTTGGCGGGAGAGGAAGCGTGAATTGAAAGACCCGAGGCTACAATGGAGTATCCAACCTACAATGACGTGTTGAAAGCCCAGGCAGTTGTCAATCGACACTTGCCGCGGACGCCCACCTATCGCTATCCAAGTCTGTCCAGCTTGGCGGGATGCGACTTATACGTGAAGCACGAGAATCACCTGCCGATCGGCGCTTTCAAAGTGCGCGGCGGCGTGAATTTCATGGCTGCATTATCTGGAGCGGACCGAACGCGAGGAGTGATTTCCGCGACGCGAGGAAATCACGGCCTCTCGGTCGCTTATGCCGCCTCTTTATTTCAGGCGAAAGCCGTGCTCATAGTGCCGCGCGGCAACAATCCCGAGAAGAACACCGGCATGCGGGCCTGGGGCGCGGAAGTGATCGAACATGGCAAAGATTTTGACGAAGCCCGTGAACATGTGGAAACGCTGGTGGCGACGCATGGGTATCGTTATTTGCATTCCGCCAATGAACCGTTCTTGATTGCTGGCGTGGGTACGTATGCGTTGGAACTCTTCGCTGATGCGCCGCCGCTCGACGCGGTGATTGTTCCTATTGGTTTGGGCTCCGGCATCTGCGGTACGTTGCTAGTGCGGGAACACGTGAGTCCCAAAACCCGAGTGATCGGCGTGCAGGCTGAACGAGCCCCGGCTGTCTATCTGTCATGGAAAGAACAGCGCAAGGTCATGACGGAAAGCGCAGACACGTTTGCTGATGGACTCGCCACGCGCGTGCCTGCGGAGATGACGCAGACGCTGATTAATCAAAAAGTAGACGAGATTGTCACTGTCAGTGAAGGAGAAATGGCGCAGGCGATTCGCCTCCTGCTGTTCCACACGCATAATGTAGCCGAAGGCGCAGGCGCGGCTTCGCTCGCTGCCGCGCTGAAATTACGCGCTCAGCTTGCCGGCAAACGCGTCGCTATTATCCTGAGCGGCGGCAATATTGACGCGGCGACGCTCAAACACGTATTGAGTGAGGAAACGTTCCTCCGTTGAGGGTAAATCTATGGCGGCCATTGCAGTCACAACGTCTCCGTTAATTCGACAGTACACATTGGAAGAATTTTGGGAGCTAGACAACCCGCCCGACGGCGGGCACTACGAACTCATTGCGGGAGTGCTCTACATAGTTCCACCACCGGATGGTCCGCACACGATAGCAGTTTCTCATCTCAATCGGCTCTTCGTTTCTTACCTTGCCGCCCATCCGGAACTCGGCGAACTGTTCGTACCGCGCGCCGCGATCTGGACTTCCGCCCGCACGTATTTGGAGCCGGATCTCATGTTTGTAAGCGCCGCACGTCTCAAAACCACAGACCCGGGCCGCCTCACGACTGCAGATCTTGTCATCGAAGTAATCTCTCCTAGCACGGCTGTCTATGATCGCACGACCAAAGCCGACACTTACGCTACGCTTGGAGTTGGGGAGCTGTGGTTGCTGGACACGATTCAAAAGACCATTGAACAACGAGTGCTGGGCTCTAACGGCTGGGAGCAGATTTCGCTTTACACAAGCGCAGAGACGATCCATGCGGTGCGCCTTCCTGGCTTTGCGTGCGAGGTTCGTACGGTGTTTGCTTGAGGAGTCACTCCGAGGCGGGTGTTATGCAAGCAAGCATATGTGTCGTTGAACTTAAGCAACGTTGTCTATCTCTAAGATCAATCTTCTTTAAAGCATAAAAATATCCTTTCCTTAGTTCTTAACGAAGTAGCAAGATAATTCCTCAACGGAAGAAAATCTTTCCACAAGGGGACGTTGGAGTGCTTTTCTATTCGAGAAAAGCCCATAAGCAGGGCGAACGCATCTTAATTTTTTGGAAGAGCACTCGAGGGAGGTAGCTCTCATCCCAGCCCGCCTTGAGCCGTTTGACCTTGATGCCAGTGCGACAGGTTTGCTCCTGTCGGAGTAA
>JACXTT010003198.1_pt1 | contig 25499 bp, 19 predicted proteins | sample 9270951 | NCBI WGS metagenome assembly JACXTT01 (sample SAMN15532306, study PRJNA645909) | rock metagenome | isolation source: weathered quartz diorite | place: Puerto Rico | collected 2017-06-21
GTACGCGACGTGCGCGATCAAGGACATCCTGCCAAGCTGTTCGCATCTGCGCCGGATTTTGGAGCACGCCAGGCGAAAGAGCCACGTGAGTTGCGAGAGTATTATGAGTGTCGATTCCGGGATCCAGATACGACAGGCGCAAGACTGTGCGGCCAAGTGTTCCCGCAGCCGCCAACAGAACGACGGCCAGTGCCATTTCGAACATCACAAAACCGCTGTGGAGACGACGTGAACTTCCGGCAAAGGTCCTCGCGCCTGCGCGGAGTATCTGCTCGACCTCCCGGACAGGAGCGCGGAGAGCCGGGGCCAACCCAAAAAGGAAGCCGCTTGTGAGGGAGGCGGTAACGTCGAACAGCAGCACGTGCCAGTCAAGATTGACCTCTTCCGCGCGCGGCAAACTGCCTGGCCACAACGCCACAAACGGGCGGATGCCAAGGTTTGCGAGCAAAACACCCAGCACCCCTCCGGAGAGTCCCAACACCGCGCTCTCGGTCATGCATTGGCGGACCAATCGGCCACGGCTCGCGCCGAGTGCCACGCGCATGGCGAGTTCACGTTCACGCGAAACCGCGCGAGCCAGTAGCAGGCTGGCCACATTAACGCATCCGATCAGCAGCACGAGGCCGACTGCGCCGAGAAGCAACCAGAGCGTGGAATTAACATTTTCGACCAACTCCTGGCGAAGGGGCAAGGCTTGGAAGCTGCGGCCGGCATTCGTTTTCGGGTACTGTTCAGCAAGTTGGTTACTGATGATCGTAAGCTCAGCCTGGGCTTGGGTCAGCGTGACGCTAGGAAGGAGGCGGGCCACAACGTGAAGGAAATTCGCCGCCCGATTCTGCATGCGAGGCTCCGTGTTTTGACCCAGTGGCGTAAACACCTCCGCCTCTCCATCCAACTGAAAACCCGCGGGTGCGATGCCAATGACTGTGTACGGTTTTCCACCAAGAGTGAGCAGCTCACCAATGGCCGTTGGCTTTCCACCGTAGCGGCGCTGCCACAAGCCGTAGCTAATGATGACTACGGGCGCACCTCCAGGCTGGTCTTCTTCAGATCGGAACCCTCGCCCCCCTAAGAGAGTGACGCCGAATACGGAGAACAACTCGGACGAGACTTGGCGGCCGTCGACGTACTCGGCCTGTCCAGGCGCGCTTACTGTATCTCCGCCATAACTCCATGCCGCCACACGCGTGAGAGAGCGACTCTCGCGCCTAAGGTCGAGAACGTTGGGGTATGAGATTCCCCACTGATCGCCATATTTTTCGGTGTGTCCATGTAGCGTGACCAGCCGTTCCGGGTCTGGATAAGATAACGGTTTGAGCAGAACGCTGTTGACCACCGTGAACATCACAGTGGTTACCCCAGTGCCGAGGGCGAGTGTCAACAGAGCGACAGCCGCAAACCCCGGTTGCTTTTGCAGGGTACGAAGGGCATAACGAATGTCCTGCAGCAGAGTCTCAAACCAGAATCCGACAGCGTCGCGGCTTTGCTCTTTCACCCGCGTGCTGTTGCCAAATCGCCGCCTCGCTGTATACTTTGCCGCACCAGGTGTCAAACCATCCGCTTGTAACTTTTTCTCTGTCTGCTCGCGGTGGAAAGCCATCTCCTCGTCGAGTTCGCTCTCGAATTTTTTGCGGCCGACAAGAAACTGGAGTTTTCTGAAGAAACGGGTTATCGAGTCCACAGCGGTCTCCTAGGCGTTTTGCAGCACCCGGCCAATGGCCGTGATCATCAATTCGAACTGTGAGCGCTCGAGATCAAGTTGTTTGCGTCCTGCCGGAGTCAGGGTATAAAAGCGGGCCCGCCTGTTGGTTTCCGTTTTCTTCCATTCGGCCTTCACCCATCCTTGCAGAAGGAGCCGCTGCAGCGCCGGGTAGAGCGAGCCCTCTTCCACCGTGAGAAAGTCTTGAGAGAAATGCTTGATGGAGAGGGCAATCCCATACCCATGTTGAGGAGCGCGCGTGAGCGTCTTCAGGATGAGCATGTCGAGTGTTCCTGGGAGTAAATCGGGCTTTTTCCTCATAGGGTTAGATATATAGACTACCTATGGATAGGACGTCAACGGTCGAGAAACGTTTCCAAGAAAATTTGAAGTCACGATGGCAGAAAGCGAGAGATTATCAAAGGCTCGCCATCTTGTTCATTTTGCGCATTTTCGACCGAGGTGGGTCACACCCTATAATCGTCGACGAATGACGGCCCATCCTTCCTGGCTCAATCGCGATCCCGTGTAAATTGTGAACCCATGGAATTACGAGAAAAAATTCGGAAGGTCGCGAAATCCCTGGTTCTCATTTCGTTTGTAGCCTTTGCCGCTCGAAATGACATTTTTGTGGGACCAGCAGAGGAGAATTCCGCCTCGAGTGTTGGGGGTCGTGGCATTCGAAAACGAAACGGGGAATATTGCGCAATCGCTGGCGCTCGGGAAGGGATTCGGGTCGGTATTTCGAAGGGAGACGGGGCCGACGGCGTGGCTGGCTCCGGTTTATCCACTGTTGATTGGCGGAATTTTTAAGATGTTCAGGATTTTCACGTTGCGGTCGTTTTTTGCGGCGGCGTTTTTGAACATTGCGTTTTCCGCGGCGGCTTGCTTGCCGATTTTTTACGCGGGAAAGCGCATCGCGGGTCCTAGCGTGGCAAGCGGGGCAGCATGGTTGTGGGCGATATTTCCCAACGCCGTCATCATTCCGTTCGAATGGATATGGGACACATGTCTCTCGGCGCTGATCGCGGCGATGATCCTGTGGGCGACGTTGAAGGTGGCGGAGTCGCAACGGTTCCGCGATTGGTGCGGGTATGGCTTGCTGTGGGGATTAACGCTGATGACGAACCCGGCGCTGGCGTCGCTGTTACCCTTGCTGTTGGGCTGGGCCGCATACCGCGCCGGTAAGAAAGACAAGCTGAGTCCTGGGAAGCCGGCGCTGGCGTTGGGCGTGATTATCCTTTGTTGCCTGCCGTGGACGATTCGCAACTACGTCCAATTCCACCGGTTTGTCCCGTTGCGGTCAAACTTTCCTTTCGAATTGTGGATCGGGAATAACGAGATCTTTGATTTACACGCAGTGAACGCGCCGATGCGAATCACCCAGTACGAGGAAATTCGGGAATACGGCCAGCTAGGGGAGAATGCTTTTTTGCAGAAAAAGTGGCAGGAAGCGACGCGGTTCATCCAGACGCATCCTTCTTTGGAGTTGCAGCTCACCCTGGCGAGATTCGTGGCGAATTGGACGGGACTGGAAACTCCGCTCAAGAGTTTCCGGGAAACAGACTCAAATTTGGCGCGAGGGATTTTGCTGGCGAATTCTCTTGCTGCATTGGGCGCATTGCTGGGGATTGCGACTCTCTACAAGGGGCACAGCGCATTCGCATTTCCTGTCTCCGTGTTTCCGGTCGTGTTCCCGTGTGTGTACTACATCACCCACGCCTCCCTGCGTTATCGACATGCGATCGATCCTGTCGTACTGCTTTTAACGGCTATAGCACTTAGCGCGGGAGTGCGATTTCTCGCGGGCAAGAAAGAGCCGCGTGCGAACCGATGTGAGACGTCGGCGAGGTCTGTCCACCTCAGAACGAATATTTCGCGGCGAACTGGATCAGTCGCGGAGTGCCGGTGGTGGAGGTGATGGCGCCGAAGCTCGGGCTCTCAATGTCGGTGAACGTCGGGATGTTGAAATTCGGATGATTCCAGAGATTGAAGAACTCGGCGCTGAACTTGAGATGCGTCCGCTCGGTAACGCGGAAGTTCTTGCCGACGGAAAAGTCCCAGTTCTGCTGGAACGGCCCGCGGAAGGTGTTGCGTCCGAGGTTGCCGAAGCCAGTGGAGAGGTCCGGGCCGACGACCGGGGCGGGAACGAAGGCAGAGGCGTTCAGGTACGCGTTCAAACGTGATTCGATCGAGCCGTGGGTGGCGGCGTCTGCGACGGTCTTGCCGGGCGCTAGGCTGGCCGTGGAGGACGGCGAGAGGAGCGTGTACCCTCCAATAAGTGATTGCGGGGATTCCGCAGGTATAATGCCGGGCGATGAACTGGACATCTTTGCTTCTCCGGCGCACATTCCGGATGTTCGCCCGGGTATTTCCCCGGTGCAGCATGATTTCGCAGGCTATCGCGTTCAACTTATTTCTCGCATTTTTCCCCACCCTGCTGATTGCGGCCGCCTTCGCGACCACGCGGATCGGCGGGAAAACGAGCCTCCTGGATCTTATGAGGGAGTTCACAAATTTCCTCCCACCGGGGAGCCAGCAACTGGTTTCCGAATTTCTGGCCAAACGAGGGCCGGATGCGTGGAAACTGGCGCTTGCCGGCTGGGCCGGAACGCTGCTGGCCGGCTCGCAAGCCATGAAATTGCTGATGGAAGGAATTCACATCATTTACGGGGACGAGGAAAAACCGGGATTTTTTCACCGTCAACTCCGCGGGCTTCTCCTGTTGCTGGTGACGATCGCGCCGATGCTGGCGGCGACTATCCTGGGAGTGTTGGGGCGGCCGTTGCGTCGATGGTTCACAAGGGAAACCGGGAGGCAAAACCTGTTGCATGGCTGGTGGAATTTCTTATTTCCAGCGGCAGCCATGGTGCTGGCGATGATCGCGCTAACGGTGATCTACCGGCTGGCGCGGCCCAGGAAAGCCAGCCTAGGAAAAGTGCTGCCGGGGGCAATAGTGGCGACGCTGCTGTGGTGGCCTGTGGACGCGCTGTTCGGATATTACGTTCGCAAGGTGCCTTACAGCCTGGTATACGGGGGGTTGGCCGCAGTCATCGGCCTGCTGATCTGGATGCAACTTTCGGCGGTGATCATTTTCCTGGGCGCGGCCTGGAATGCGGAACTCGCGGAAAATCGGAAAACAGCGTGAGTACGTGACCGAGCGAATTGTAGAAGTGGAATGTTACGCTGGTCATAAAGGTGACGAGCGGCCGCTGCGGGTGCGACTTGGCGAGCGTATCGAAGAGGTAGCCCGCGTCGAAGATCGCTGGTATTCGCCGGGAGAAACTTATTTCCGAGTGCTGATGCAGTGTGGGGACCGCTATATCCTGCGGCACCGGGAAGTCCAGGATGTATGGATACTAGAGGGATTTCGCCGCGCGGGTGGCGAGTGAGGGAGATATCAGCGAATTCGTTGACAGAAAAGTTAAGCGGCGCGTATAGTCGAGCAACGGGCACGATTCGAGACTGCGTCGCAGTTCTGTTCTCTGTGGGCGGCGCCAGACCAGAGTTCGAGAAGGGACCCCATGGCGGAATCATTGCATCGCTCGTTGGCCCGACGAGCCAGTTTCCTGTACTTCCTGTTTATCTTTATTCTGCTGCCGCTAGGCAGGCTGCGCGCACAATCTTCCCCAGGTCAAGACACAGCTCCCAAAGTCGAACCGGCGGCTGTGCAGCAAGTTCAAACACCCGATAACAACACGGAAGTATCCACCCGAGACACAGCGACGACATTTAAGGTGCGCGTCAACCTGGTGCAGGTGCGCGTGGTGGTGCGAGACTCGCGAGGGAAGTTCGTGGAAAACCTGCGCCGTGAGGACTTCCAAGTCTTCGACAATAATAAACCGCAGGCGATTGCTGCGTTCAACGTGGAGACCCCAGCGTCTCACGCTCCGGTACCTGTGACGCAGACCTCAGCCGAGCGCGCACAGGCGACGCCGGAGGCAGTCGTGAAGGCTGCGGCGGGTCTTCCGAAGAGATTTGTGGCACTGCTGTTCGATGACGAGCATTTCTCGATGGAAGATGCGGTTACGGTGCGAAATGCGGCGGGGCGTCTTCTAGGTGCACTGATGCCTTCGGACCGTGTGGGCGTGTTCACGACATCCGGCCAAATGACTCAGGAATTCACGAGCGAGAGGCAGCCTCTCAACAAGGCGCTGCTCGGAATCCTTCCAAGGTCGATACTAGCGGGTGGGGGGCACGAGTGCCCCGAAATCGGTTATTACCAGGCAGATTTGATCGAGATCCGGCACGACGATCAGGCGCTGGCTGTAGCAACAGAGGATGCACTGGTGTGCGCATTCAACGGGGATACGACCTTGAGGGCACAGGCGCGGAGCATGGCGGAGGCCGCCGCCGCGCGAGCCCTCGTCGCCGGCGATTCGCAGACCGAGTACACCTACCGCCATTTTGAAGAGACTGTGCGGCGGCTTTCCAGCATGCCGGGGCAGCGGATCATGATTTTTGTTTCGCCAGGTTTCATTCTTTCCACGCTCGCGCCGGGATCCTCCGATCTGATCGATCGCGCGACGCGGGCAAACATTGTCGTAAACACGTTGGATGCCCGGGGACTCTACACACCCGATCTGACGGGCGATATTGCCGACCCGCCCCATGATTCGCTTAAAGCCGCGGGCTTTAAAGCAAGCTATCGAGTGCGAACGCAAGGCGCACAATCGGAGATTCTTGCGGAGCTGGCGGATGGCACAGGCGGTACGTATTTTCATGATCGCAACGACCTGGACAAAGGCTTGCAGGAAGCAGGAGAGGCGCCAGGAGTGTCGTACTTGCTCGCGTTTTCGCCGCAGAATCTAAAATTGGACGGCCGATTTCATGTCTTGAAGGTGACGCTGACAAATAAGCAGAAATTCAACATCCAAGCGCGGCGCGGCTACTACGCACCGCGTACCATTGCAGATCCCAACGAGCAAGCTAAGCAGGAGATCGAGGAAGCGCTCTTCTCGCAGGACGAGATTCACGATCTGCCGTTGGAACTGCAGACGCAGTTTTTCAAGAAGGACCAGGTGGAAGCCCGGGTGGCCGTGCTCACGCACTTGGATCTGAAGGGTTTGCGATTCCGGAAAGCGGAAGGGCGGAACAACGACAATTTAACGGTAGCCACAGCAATTTTCGACGAGAACGGAAACTTGGTCGCCGGCGGAGAAAAGATTGTGGAGATGAGGCTTATGGACACCACGGTCGACCGGTTGGGACGGTCAGGCCTAACAGTCAAGTCGAGTTTCGATATTAGGCCGGGAACGTACCTGGTGCGGCAGGTCGTGAGAGATGCCGAAGGTGCGCAGATGGCCGCGCGCAATGGCGCGGTCGTAATTCCCTATTAGGCAGGGGGGAGGAACAGATTATGAAACCAGGAGAGAAGAGAGGTCAGGCATCGGGTGTGCGTCTCGCATGGCTGGCTGTGGCTTGTTTAGGGGTGATGCCTCTGGGTTTACTAGCGCAGGAGCCGGCTCCTCCGCCGGCAGCAGCTCAGGCGCCCGAGGCGGCCGTGCAATCGAATGCCGTAATCAAGAAAGTGTCGCGCCTGGTGCTGGTGGACGCAGTGGTCACGGACAAGAAAGGGAACTACGTCAGGGACCTCACGCAAAATGACTTCAAAGTGTTCGAGGACAATAAGGAACAACAGGTGTCGAGCTTCTCGACCGGAGCGGAGATCAAGGCGCAAGAAAACGCGCAGAAGCACTATCTGATCCTCTTCTTCGACAATTCCTCGATGCAAGCGCCAGATCAGATCCAGGCGCGAAATGCAGCGGCGAAGTTTGTGGAAGCTAACGCGGATCCCGACCATCTGATGGCGGTGGTCGATTTCGGGGGAACGACAAACATCCGGCAGAATTTTACCGCGAATGCCAATCTGCTGCGGGCCGCGGTGAGCGGAGCCAAAGTGTCTTCGGTGGATTCCAATGCTGCGGCGGATCTTCAACCTCTCACCGTAGCATCCGCGGGGCTTCCGTCGCTCGGTAATCCCGAGGCGAACTATGGAGCGCGCACAATGCTGCTCGCCGTGCGCAATTTGGCGAAGAACCTGCGCAGCATCCCGGGACGTAAAATCATGGTGCTGTTTTCGGCGGGATTCCCGCTGACGGCGGAGCGGGAGTCAGAACTTACCGCCACGATAGACGCATGCAACAAAGCCAATGTGGCGATTTATTCGCTGGATGTGCGCGGGCTGACGGCGGGAGCGCCGATCCCCAATGGAATGGCTCGCCAGAAGAGAAGCGGTGCAACGAGGGCCGTCGCAGTCAGAATGTATAAGCAGCGCGCGACGGTTCGACCGCGTTTGCTGCTCGTGACGTATCCTGCAAGCGCGATGCCTGATCCACAGAGACCTGGCGGCGGAGGAACGGGCGGCGGAGCAGGCGGTGGGGGCGGACGTCCCGGTGGAGGTACAGGTGGCGGAACAGGAGGTGGGACCGGCGGTGGGGGAGGCAGGGGTGGCACGGGAGGAACCGGTGGCACCGGCGGCACGGGCGGCGGCCGCGGCGGAACCAGTGGAACTGGCGGCACGGGAGGCAGGGGCGGCACCACGGGAGGCAGGGGCGGCACCGCGGGAGGCGTGGGATCCCGGGGAAGCACAGGAAACTTTACGAATACGGGAACGACGTTTGCTCAGCCGCGCACGATTGTGCCGCAGTTTCCGGATTCAGTGGCCACGAACCAGCAAATACTGGCGGCGTTGGCCGAAGGTACTGGAGGCTTTACGATCTTCAACACCAACGATCTGCTTGGAGGACTGGTGAAAATCGCCCAGGAGCAGAACGCGTTTTATCTGCTTGGGTATGTGCCGCAGGAAACGCCGGAAGGAAGCTGCCACACGTTAAAGGTGAAACTCAACAAGGGCGGCATGAATGTGAGATCGCGCAGCGGGTATTGCAATTCGAAACCGTCCAACGTTCTCGAAGGCAAACCCATCGAGAAGCAGCTTGAGGGCCGCGCGAGCGGCTCGCAGCCGGGTTCGATTCGCGGATCGCTGGAGGCGCCGTACTTTTACGTGGGGCCTGGTGTGGCGCGAGTGAATCTTGCGATGGAGATCCCTCCGGACGCGGTGCAGTTCAACAAGGACAAGGGGAAATATCATGCGAATTTGAATGTCCTGGGGATAGCGTACCTTCCTGATGGTACGATCGGCGCGCGTTTCAGTGATACGGTCAATCTCGATCTCGAGAAGGACGCCTGGAAAGAGTTCACTAAGCTGCCGTATCGCTATGAGAATCAGTTCGATGCGGCGCCCGGAAAGTACAAGCTGACAGTGGTGCTGAGCTCGGGAGGAAGCGACACCTTCGGAAAATTCGAGGCACCGCTGCAGATCGATGCCTATGACGGAAGGCAGTTCAGCCTGGGGAGCGTGGTGCTGACGAACTCCGCGCAACGGCTCACGGATATTCCGACGGGGCTGGATTCGCAGTTGCTCGAGGACCGCACGCCGCTGGTGGTGAAGGGTCTGCAGATGGTTCCTTCCGGGAGTAATCGCTTCAGGAAGAGCGACAACCTCATCGTGTATACGGAAATTTACGAACCGCTGATGACGGCGGCGAATCCGCCACAGGTCGGATTCGGCTATTACGTCTATGAGCGAAGCACAAACAAGGAAATACAGTTTACAGGGCTCATGAGAGCCGAGGAATTCATGCAAAAGGGGAGTCCAGTAATTCCCGTGGCGTTGAAAGTTAAAGTGGATGGTCTCCCGGCAGGCGGCTATCATCTGGTGATGCAAGCTGTGGACGGGGCCGGGAAACATGCGCCGGACCGCACGGTCGATTTTGATGTGACGGACTGAGCCGGGCCTCGCAATTTGCTGTAGTGAGCAATCGTAAGAGCGCGGCCGAGCGCTTGGTTTTGCTCGAAACAATCGGCAGCAGTCGTTAACAACAGCGTCAAGCCGCTGGTTGATTCGTGGCACGGTTCGAGGAAGCGCCGGACTCCGCGATCAGGCTGCGCAGTACGAACCAGCAGTTGGCCGGACGCTCCGAGAGACGCCGCATAAAGTAAGGGCACCAGTCGGTGCCAAACGGCACGTATACCTGCAAGCCGTTGCCGGCGGAAAAAACTTCAGTTTGCAGATCGCGGCGAATCCCATAGATCATTTGAAACTCGTAGTGGTCCGGCGGAAGCTTCAGGCGAGCCGCCTCGGCTTGCGCGTGAGCGACCATGAAAGGGTCGTGGGAAGCGATGGCAGGGAAGCAGGCGCCCTGGGCCGCACCTTCAAGGAGCAACGTGGTCAAGCGCTTGTAGGCGGCATCGACATCTTTCTTGGATTGAACAGCGATATTTTTTGGCTCGCGATAGGCGCCCTTGACCAGGCGAATCTTGGGTTTCAGCGGCGCGAGACGATGAAGGTCTTTCTGGGAACGGTATAGATAGGCTTGAATGGCGAGCCCCGCGTTGCCGCGCTCGCGCTGCACACTTTCATAAATATCGAGCGTCGCGTCGGTGTAGACGCTGCCTTCCATGTCCATTTCAATGGTGAGGCCGAGGGCGGAAGCCCGCGCGGCGATCTCGCGCGCAAGGCTTCGGCAGAACTCCTTGCTAATGTCCAGGCCGAGCTGCGTGAGCTTTATGGAAATATTTCCCGTCAGGTTCTTGGCGTGCATTTCCTCCAGCATGCGGATATAACCGCCACAAACCTCCCGTGCAGCTGTTTCGGTCGTGACATTTTCGCCGAGGTGATTCAGGCTGACACGGCGCCCTTGAGCACAAAGTTCCTGCCCCGCGGTGATGGCCTCCTCGAGCGTTTCGCCGGCCACGAAGCGCCGCGCGAAACCATACTTCATGCCGCGACGCGCGATGGAATTGGTGACGCGGCGTTTCGTCGAAAGCCAGAAGATGAAGTTGCGGATCAGCACCGTTCCTCCCGGGAGTGCGCTGCAAGAGAATACGAGCAGCAGAGAGTTGCGTCAATGCGGGGTGCGCGGGTCGGCTTCCGCACAACCCGGACGCTTGGCGAAGGTAACCTTTCGGCACGGCGACGCGAGTAGCGCAACTTCGGAGCGAGAGAGGGGTTAGTCTTGGAGTGACCCCGGTATCCGCCGAGCATGCCGCCAGGCAGGAGAAAGAGATGAACCTGCGACAGCGCCACACACCCGGTGCTCCCCGCATTTCCACCACGCCGCGATCTTTCTTGGCGGCATTTCTGGCATTTTCGTGTGCGCTTGCGTTTTGTGTCGAGCCTACCTCGCTGGCAGCCACAAAAGATAAGAAACCAAATCAGGATCCGGTGCTCAAGGGATTGCCGATTACGCAACTCACCACCGACGAAGCGATCGTGCACGCACTGAACCGCCTGGCGTATGGCCCCCGGCCCGGCGATGTCGAGCACATCCGGCAGATGGGTCTCGAAAAGTGGATCGAGCAGCAACTGAATCCGGGCTCGATCGACGACAAGGCCTTGGAAGCGCGGCTGACCAACTATCCGACGCTGACAATGTCCGCGACGCGATTGCAGGAGATGTATCCACAGCCCAAGCAAGCCGAAAAACAAGCGACGAGACTAACGCAAGGGAACCCGAAAAGATCCGACGAGGCTGCGGCGACGATTGCAAACGACATGAAGGGCGGGAAGGGAGAAGCACCGAAAACTGAAGCGGCAACTGCGGATGGCAGCCCCAATGCCTCAAGCGATGCCAACGCTCCTGCGACAATGAAAGACGAGCCTTCGGGAGCGAATCCGGCCACCCGGGGAGTTTGCAAGCGGGACGCGTTGAGTGGGCCCGACCCGAATTCCGTGCCGCGCGCGGTTGCGGACGACAGTAGAAGGCCGCAGCGTGTGATCGAAGAGCTGGCCATGGCCAAGGTGACGCGCGCGATTTACAGCCAGCGGCAACTCCAACAGGTCATGTATGATTTTTGGTTTAACCACTTCAATGTCTTCGCCGGGAAGGGTGAAGACCGCTGGTACCTCACCTCCTATGAGCGCGAGGTGATTCAGCCGCGCGCATTTGGGAAGTTCAAGGACCTGCTTACGGCGACGGCGAAAAGTCCGGCGATGCTTTTCTACCTGGATAACTTTTTGAGCGCCGATCCACGGGCCGCGGACCGGCAAGCGGCAGAAAGCGCCATGCGGCAGCAGATGAGGCGAGGCGGCTTTGGACGGCCCTTCCCCCCACGCATGCCGCAGCAAAGGCAGGCCAAGAAAAATGTCCAGGGACTGAACGAAAATTATGGGCGCGAATTGATGGAGTTGCACACGCTTGGCGTGGACGGCGGCTACACGCAAAAAGACGTGACGGAAGTGGCGCGATGCTTCACCGGATGGACGATCGAGAAGCCGCGGCAGAATCCCGAATTCAAGTTCGGTGAGCGGCTGCACGATCCCGATCCGAAGTTTGTCCTGGGCAAAAAGATTCACGCGGGCGGAATGAAAGATGGTGAACAGGTGATTGAACTCCTGGCGCGCCATCCAAGCACAGCGAATTTCATCTCGACAAAGCTGGCCAGGCGCTTCGTTTTCGACAATCCGCCGCCCGCGCTGGTACAGCGTATGGCGAAGACATTCGAATCGAGCGATGGCGAGATCCGCGCTGTACTGAAGACGATGATCTATTCGCCGGAGTTCTGGTCGCGCGAGGCGTACCGCGCAAAGATCAAGACCCCATTCGAACTGGTGGTCTCCACGGTGCGCGCACTCGGGACCGACGTGGACACCCCCATGCCGCTGGTGCAATGGACTGGGCGGATTGGCGAACCGCTCTACCAATGCCAACCGCCGACGGGATACTCGGACAAGGCGGACGCTTGGGTCAATACCGGCGCGCTGCTGAACCGGCTGAATTTCGCGCTGGCGCTGGCGGGGAACAGGGTGCGCGGCTCGCGCTCGGACGTGGCTTCGCTGCTTGGGATTGAATCCACAACTGAACCGAAAACCGCGCTGGACCGGGCGGTCAGAGTTTTCCTAAGCGGGCAAGCAGCGCCAGCAACGGTCGAGACGCTGCAGAAACAGCTGGACAGTCCACAGGTGTTGCAAGCGAAGCTTGATGATCCTGTCAAACAAGTGGATTTGGGCGTGGTTGCGGGATTGGTGCTGGGGGCCCCAGAATTTCAACGAAGGTAAGAGGGCGCAATGAGTCATGAGTGTTGCGAAGGCGTGCGAGGGCTGAGATTTTCGCGACGCTATTTCTTGAAACAAGGCGGCGTGGCGCTAGTTGGCTTGAGCGCGATGCCCGCGTTCTTGCAGCGCGCTGTGGCCGCTACGCCGATGCCGAATAAAAAACAGCTCGTGGTGCTATTCCAAAGAGGTGCAGCGGATGGATTGAATGTCGTAGTGCCATTCGGCGAATCCAACTATTACCGCATGCGGCCGACGATAGCGATTCCTGTGCCAAAGCGCGGCGGAAGCGACGCGGCCATCGACTTGGACGGCTTTTTCGGGCTGCACCCGAGCCTTGCGCCGCTCGAGGAGCTATTTCACAAGAACCAACTCGCAATCGTTCACGCGGCCGGCTCGCCAGACCCGACTCGCTCGCATTTCGACGCCCAGGATTTCATGGAGTCCGGAACTCCAGGCGTGAAATCGACGGAGGACGGCTGGTTGGACAGGGCTCTCGAGACTCTGCCGGAAAAAGATTCTTCCCCATTTCGCGCAGTGGCGATGGGGCCGAACTTGCCGCGCATGCTGCGGGGCGGCGCTGGAGCGATCGCGCTTCCCGACGTGAGGCATTTCAAGGTGATGACGCAATCGCCAGCGATGGGGCAGGTCGTCGAAGGCGGTTTTGAAGCGATGTATGCGCAGACGGTGGACCAGGCATTACACGGCACCGGAACGGAAACGTTTGAAGCCATCGATTTGCTGCGGAAAGCAGATCCCACAAAATACCAGCCGGAAAATGGCGCGCAATATCCAACAAGCCGGCTCGGACAGAGCTTGCTGCAAATCGGGCAACTCTTGAAAGCGAATATCGGCGTGGAAGTGTTGTTTGTCGATTGCGGTGGATGGGACAACCACGTGAATGAAGGGGGGGTGCAGGGGCAACTCTCGAATCTGCTGAAAGATCTCGGGCAAGGGCTTGCGGCGTTTCATCAGGACATGGGCGACCGCATGCAAGATATCGTGTTTGTGACCATGAGCGAATTTGGGCGCACCGCGAAAGAAAACGGCAACCGCGGTACCGACCATGGCCATGCGAACTGCATGTTTGTGATGGGCGGCGGCGTTCGCGGAGGGCAAGTGTATGGAAAGTGGCCGGGGCTCGCGGATGACCAGTTAAACGAAAGGCGCGACCTGGCGCTTACAACGGATTTCCGTTCCGTCGTCGGCGAATTACTCGCGAAACACATTGGGGCCAAAGATCTTAATTCTGTTTTTCCGGGCTTCGACAATAACCCACACAAATTTCCCGGGCTGATCCGCTCGTAATGTGGAGTGCGGGAACCCCTGCCCCCGCTTTCTCACCGCAACTGCGCCACAACCGCAAGAGCGGCAGCCTGGGCTGCCGCAGTCCGAATGAGGGCTGCTACTGTGCGGCGGAGCCGCGGATGCGCATGCCGTAGAACGAGCGGTAGACGAAAGTGAATGAAACGGCGAAAAACAGCGCGGCGAGCAGGTGCGTCAAGTTGGCGCCTTGCGTGGCAGTCATGCTCACGGCTAGCTCGACGGCCAACAAACCGAAAAGCGTGGTGAACTTGATGACCGGGTTGAGCGCGACGGACGAGGTGTCCTTGAAAGGATCGCCGACCGTATCGCCTACCACGGTTGCATCGTGGAGCGGTGTGCCCTTTTGCTTGAGCTCGACTTCGACGATTTTCTTCGCGTTGTCCCAGGCGCCACCGGCGTTAGCCATGAAGATGGCCTGATACAAGCCGAAGATAGCGATGGAAAAGAGATAGCCTATAAAAAAGAACGGCTCAACGAAGGCAAAAGCCAGGGTGGCGAAAAACACGGCAATAAAAATGTTCAGCATGCCTTTCTGCGCGTACTTCGTGCAGATTTCGACGACTTTCTTGCTATCGGCGATGCTGGCGGAGGCCGCTCCTTCGAGCTTGATGTTGGCCTTGATGAATTCCACCGCGCGGTAAGCCCCCGTGGTTACGGCCTGGGTGGAAGCGCCGGTAAACCAGTAGATCATGGCGCCGCCGGTGACGAGCCCGAGAACGAAAGGCGCGTGGAGGAGCGAGAGATTGTTTACATTCTCCGTGAGGCCCCTGGTCAGGGCCATGATGATGGAAAAAATCATCGTGGTGGCACCGACGACCGCGGTGCCGATCAGCACGGGCTTGGCCGTCGCTTTAAACGTATTGCCGGCTCCGTCGTTGGCCTCGAGCATCTCCTTGGCGTGCGCGAAATTAACGTCAATGTTGTGGTCCTTCTTGAGTTCCTGCTTGATGCCGGGAATCTGCTCGATCAGCGAGAGTTCATAGACGGATTGTGCGTTGTCTGTGACCGGCCCGTAGGAATCGACGGCAATCGTTACCGGCCCCATTCCAAGAAAGCCAAAGGCCACCAGACCGAAGGCAAACACCGGCGCTGAAACCATGAGGGCACCAAGGTTCAGCGTGCTGATGAGGTAGCCGGTGGACATGAGCAGTACCATCGCAAGCCCGATGTAATAAGCGGAAAAGTTACCCGCCACGAAGCCGGAGAGAATGCCGAGAGACGGGCCACCTTCTTCCGCGGAGGTAACGACCTCCTTGACGTGGCGCGACTCGGTGGAAGTAAAGACCTTGACTAGTTCCGGGATAATTGCTCCCGCGAGCGTTCCACAGGAAATGATGGTGGCCAGCTTCCACCACTGCGAGTCATCACCGCCGAGCGAGGGAATGATCTGTGAGGAGATCACGTAGGTGAGCGCGATCGATACGAAGGAAGTGATCCACACCAGCGAGGTCAAGGGCGCTTCGAAGTTCATTTTGTCGAGGCTGGCGTATTTCGCCTTGGCGATCACGCCGTTGATAAAGTAAGCCGCCGCGCTGGCCACGAGCATCACGATACGCATGACGAATATCCAGACCAGCAATTGCACCTGGATGGTGGGATTTTTCACCGCGAGCAAGATGAAGGTGATCAGCGCAACGCCTGTCACGCCATAGGTTTCAAAGCCGTCGGCGCTCGGTCCAACTGAGTCGCCCGCGTTGTCGCCCGTGCAATCTGCGATGACGCCGGGGTTGCGCGCGTCGTCTTCCTTAATCTTGAAGACGATTTTCATGAGGTCGGAACCGATGTCCGCAATCTTGGTGAAAATGCCGCCGGCGATGCGCAGGGCAGCCGCGCCCAGTGATTCACCGATGGCGAAGCCGATGAAGCAAGGTCCGGCGTATGAGCCGGGGATGAAGAGCAGGATTACGAGCATCATCAACAGCTCGACGCTGATCAACATCATGCCGATGCTCATACCCGCCTCAAGTGGCGTGTGATAGATGGCGTAGGGCTTGCCGCGCAGGCTGGCGAACGCGGTGCGGGAATTCGCGAAAGTGTTCACGCGGATCCCGAACCAAGCCACGCTGTAACTCCCGCCCATGCCCACGAGGCTAAAAAGCAGGATGATCGGCAGGGTCAGGGCAATGGGTTTGCCTTGCACAGGAGACAGAAAGCCGAAATAAAGCACAATGACAACGGCGATGAATATCCAGAGGAGAAGGAGGAACTTGCCCTGAGTAAAGAGATAGGTCTTGCAAGTTTCGTAGATCAGCTCGGAAATATCGAGCATGGACTTGTGGACCGGCAAGTTCTTCAGCCTGGTGTAGATCATCAAGCCGAAGAGCAGGCCCAAGACACAAATCACAATGCCGAACAGCAGCAGTTTGTGGCCGTCAATTCCGAGGAAGGACACTGAAGAGAGATCGGGCAGCGTCAGATTGGCCTCGCCGCTTCCTTCCGGGGCAGGTTGACCGAGCGCGGATGCGGCGCCTAATAGCGTGACCAGCGTGGCTGCCACGCCGGCTTTCACAAGCTTGAATCTTTCCGTGAAGCGACTATACAAGGACCAGGCACTCGCAAGCCAGGTGCTCATCAACAATCCTCCATTTAATTGTCGACCTCCCGGTTCGCCGGTGTCGACTTAAGATCGAAATCCAGGGAGCTAAATCTCCGGATGACCGCTTCCCGCACACCATTCCAGCCGAACGCTAACGGGCGCGGCCTTCGAACGGCCGCCCACACGCCAGCGCCGGGTGAGCACCGTGGCAGATTTCAAGAAAGCTCCCACTCCAAGAAGGGAAACTACTCTGAGGCCATCGCGCGCTGATTCCCCGGCAACAGGGAAATCTAGAGGCACCACCCTGCATGCTCCGCGCGAGCCTGAATAAAACGTAGATTTATAACATTTTGCAAATGGCGGGTCAAACGGGCAGATATGGGGTCGGCAGCAATAAACAATATCTTTAGCGCTGAGAACGAGTGGCAGATGAAAATGAAGGAATAGGTATCGCGTCAAATACACAGGACCAAACAAAAGCGAACCGATGGTAACATGCGGAGTTCAAATAGGACCGATTGGCTTTGACTAATTGGGGGGTCATGAAGAGCGAAACTTTGCCGGCCGCTGGATCCACCAGCCGATCTGATGTGCGCCATGATTGGAAACGCACCGAAGTGGAGGCCATCTACCGCACGCCCTTGCCGCAGTTGGTTTTCCAAGCGCAGGGTGTGCACCGCCAATACCACGCGCCCGATCGCGTCCAGACCTGCCAACTCCTTTCCATAAAGACAGGTGGATGCCCTGAAGATTGCGCGTATTGCTCGCAGAGCGCCCACTATCAGGCTGACGTCAATAGACAGAAGCTGCTCGACGCGCAACATGTGATCAGCGTGGCGCGTGAGGCGGCTCAACGCGGAGTCACGCGGTTTTGTATGGGCGCGGCCTGGCGACAGGCGCCCGAGGGCGGGGAATTTGAAAGCGTGCTGGAAATGGTCCGCGGAGTCTCGGCTTTGGGCATGGAAGTTTGCTGCACCCTTGGCATGCTCACGGACGGCCAGGCGGATAAACTGAAAGAAGCCGGGCTCACCGCTTATAATCACAATCTGGATACTTCTCCGGAATTTTATGGCTCGATTATAACAACCCGGACTTACAGTGACCGGCTAAATACGCTTGCGGCCGTGAGGAAGGCCGGCATCACCGTGTGCTGCGGGGGGATTCTGGGCATGGGGGAGAGCGAGGCCGACCGCATCGGGCTGCTCCACCAGCTCGCGACGCTGGGGCCTCACCCTGAAAGCGTGCCAATCAATATGCTGGTGCGCGTCCAAGGCACGCCGCTTGGAAATGTGCTACCGCTCGATCCGCTCGAGATGGTTCGGGCTATCGCCTCTGCACGTATCCTGATGCCTGCCTCCCGCGTGCGGCTGGCCGCTGGCCGCAAACAACTGTCGCGCGAGGCCGTGACGCTATGTTTTCTAGCGGGTGCAAATTCGATTTTTGTCGGAGAAAAGCTCTTGACCACCCCAAATCCTGCTCCGGATGAAGATGAAAGATTACTCCAGGAACTGGGGCTTAAACCGGTTGAATCGCATGCCGTCTGAATTCCACTTCCTGCTTTATCGTGACATCGCAGAAGGGCTTTGCAGCCTGAGGGCGCGCGGTCGCTTTTGCGCGATCTCTGAAGCTCGGGCAATGACAGGACGGGCATGAGGCGACACTTTTTCATCACTGGAACAGACAATGGAGTCGGAAAAACTACTCTGGCCGCGCTGCTCTGTGCCGCGCTGGACGCAGTGTACTGGAAGCCCATTCAGACAGGCACGCTCGAAGGATCGGATCGCGCTACGGTGATGCGTCTTGCGGGCACCGGCACCGACCGGACGCTCGATGAAGTGTACAAATTCGTTCCGCCGGTCTCACCCGATCTGGCGGCGCGCTGGGCGGGTGTTGAGATTGATTTGGCGAAAATCAATCTGCCTTCAAGCATGACTAATGACTGGCTTGTGGTGGAAGGCGCGGGTGGCGTGCTAGTGCCCATCAATCACAAACAGTTCATGCTGGATATGATGGTGAAGTTCAGGCTGCCGATAATCCTGGCGGCCCGCAGCGGCATCGGCACCGTGAACCACACGCTGCTTTCGCTGGCCGCGCTGCATGCTGCGGAGCTGCAAGTGCATGGCGTGGTGCTGATCGGCGACCAGAACCGAGAAAATCGCGAGACGATCGAGCGCTTCGGCCATGTGCGCGTTATCGGCGAGATTCCGCGCCTTCCAAATCTTCACCGCACCGCGCTCATGCAGGTCTTCATGAATCACTTCGATCGCGCCGCGTTTTCCCAGTAGACAAGAGCCGAATCCGTTCAAACGTCGACATAAACTTAGTTCGGGAAGGAAATTTTCTTGAGCGTGGGCCTGAGCGGGTGGAAACTGAAGATCGTGGCGTTTGCCGGAGGGCTGGGCGCTCCAGGACTCCTGCTCATTTCCTTCCTCGATTCTTCGGTCCTGACATTTCCGGTCATCAACGATCTGCTCCTCATTGAACTTTCCATTCAACATCCCGCGTTGATGCCGTTGTATGCGAGCATGGCAGCTCTGGGTTCGCTGCTCGGCTGCGTGTTGCTTTTTTTTCTGGCCCGGAAGGGCGGGGAAGTATTCTTCCACAGCAAAGCGGGTAGTCGCGCGTTAGCAGTCCGGCATTTCGTGGAGCGTAACGGCTTCGCAGGAGTCCTCGTGGCGGCGCTTCTGCCGCCGCCAACGCCGTTCAAGATTTTTGTATTTGCCGCCGGCGTATTTGAAGTCCCATTTTACAGCTTTGCCTCAGCAATCGCACTGGCGCGCGCATTCCGGTATTTCGGGATCGGCTACCTTGCAGTCCGTTACGGCGCCGACGCCATGCCCTACTTGGTGGCTCACAAGTTGCAGGTCGTATTGTTGATCCTCGCGCTGGTAACGGTGAGTTACGCGCTTTCGCAGCTCCTTTTGCGCGCGAAACATCAGGACCAGGGCAAAAAATAGCGCTGCCTCAACGGCTTTTCAAGTCCTGCGCCCAGACCAATTCCTGATTCACGATCATGCCCGCGGGATTTAGCTCAATTATCGCCAGAAGTTCCCGCTCCGACTCGCCCGCGGCGGCATAACGCAAATCCCGCAAATCGATCCGAAAACCTGTGTCCGTCTTCTCGATGGTAGCTTTCGGGAACCGTGTGACGCGCAGGAAGGCCGCTGCTGATGGTGCGCTGCGCGCCATATCCAGCAGTGCCGATGCCTCCGGCTTGTGAAGCGCGACACCCGCATCCGGATTTACCGGGGCGCCGGAAGTCACATGGACTGTGATTTCGTGCAAGGCAGATTCTGTTTCGACGATGCCATTCCATGTGGAGAGCGATGTGGGAATAGGATAAGCCGCGACGCGGCGGGGCAACTCGCCGTGATAGTTAACGGATTCCAGAGCGCCGACAGCGTTCGAATGAAATGTCGCGCGCGCGCCGACGTAGAGCGCGATCAGGGAGAGTGCGATGATCGCGCCAGTTTGGCCGCGAGGTTTCTTATCCTTGGCTCCGATCTCTGCGCTCACCAGCCGCAACAATTCTGGCAGAAGGATGGCCGCAATCAAGATTGCGAGAATGACGGGGTCGAGACTGGGAAGCCACTCCGCGGCGATTCGCCGCGCACTGATCGGCCATAAGAGCGAAACGCCATCCGACTGGCACACATCAATCGCCAGGTGAAGGCATCCCGCAAGCAGCGTCAGGGCCAGGACTGCGGCCGGCGAAAACCGGTTTCGCAATGTTTCCGGGGCAAGAACACGGTAGAGAAAGGCACAAAACGCCGCGAGAACAGCCGCGGCGAGTAGGGAATGAGTGAACGTGAGGTGCCAGCGTAGATAAGCTGAGGGGCCAAACGCGGCGCTGATTCCATCAATGTCCACGGCGATTCCCGCGACTATCAAGACTGGCCAGACGGCCCGCGGCGCGCCGGGGAAACTGGCGCGCATCATGGCAAAGGATGCGAGCGCATGCGTGCCGATGTCCATGGCCTTAGGAAGCCCCGTTCTTTTGTCCCGGGCCAGGATCTCGAGGAACCAGTAGCTTCAAGGCGCGCGGCACAATTTTGAATTCAACCGGCAAACGCGCTAATGGCTCGCCGTCGATCTGTGCGTAGACAGGGTTCTTGTCCAAAGGCTCGCAGACGATTTTGTCTGCTTTCCAGAAGAAGACGCCCTTGGTTTTGCGCATTTCTCCAAACCACAATCTCGGCAGATAACTGAGGTAGCGCAGGCCGCTGCGCGTGGTCACCGCCATGCCTTCGAATTCGTCTCCAAACAAATCGGCGCGCGTCGTGATCTTAAATGGTCCGCCGTAGTGTTTTGTTCTTCCAACCACGACCAACGATGCGTTTAGTTCCTGATCGCCGGAAACGACGCGAAAGAGAGGAAATTTGTAGCCGAACATCGCCCGAAGGCCTTGCCACCAGTACGCCAGAATGCCAATTCTTGCTTTCAGGTCGAGGTCTAACGAATAGACCATGATGCCGTCGGGTCCTGCTCCAGCGACGCTCAGGAAAAATCTTTTTTTCTCCGGCTCCCCGAGCGGTGTAGCCAGTCCCAGGGCGATTTCTTTCACCTGGCCATTCACCAGCAGTTCCGCTGCGCGCGGGATGTCCCACGGCAGTCCCAATTCCTTTGCCAAGACATTTGCCGTGCCGCCCGGCAGGAGTGCCATGGGCACACGGTGGCCGTTGGGCTGCCCTGCAAGCCCGTTGATAATTTCATTCAGCGTGCCGTCGCCGCCGCAGGCGATGACGAGTTGCCGTCCTTCCGCGCCGGCCCGCTGTGCGATCTGAGTTGCTTCCCCCGGCCCGCGCGTCTCGGCAAGTTCAGTATCGATGCCGTTCGAGGAAAAAATCTCCCGTGCCGTGTCGATTTGCTGCCGCCGGGCATGACCGCCATTTCCGGCGTTCGGGTTGTGGATCAACAGCGCGTTTTTCAGCTCGCCGGTCATGGGCCTCCCGGGCACTCCCGCAAAAACTCCATTCTATATAAAATAGGCCGGATTCCCGATGCCTGTTATTCCGGGGGGCGCATGGCCAAAGCAGCCGCCGCTGCCGTAAAAAATGAGATTGAGCAGCTTCGCGAGAAGGTGCGTTATCACGAATACCGCTATTACGTTCTCGACGACCCGGAGATTTCCGACGCTGCCTTCGACCGCATGATGGACCGCCTAAAAGAGCTGGAGGCCGCGCATCCGGAATTGATCACGCCCGACTCTCCCAGCCAACGCGTGGGGGGCGCTCCGCGCGAAGGGTTTCAAACCGTACGCCACGCGCGCCCGATGCTTAGCCTGGACAATGCGTTCTCCTACAACGCTTTGCGCGATTGGGACCGCCGCGTGCGTGAAGGCAGTGGCCGCGAAAAAATCGAATACATCGCCGAGCACAAATTCGACGGCTTGAGTATCTCGTTGCAATACGACGACGGTGTGCTGGTGCGCGGCGTAACGCGCGGCGACGGCACGATCGGTGAAGACGTCACGCCCAATGTAAAGACTATCCGCTCGATCCCTTTGCGCATCGAAGAGGCGGCGCGAAAGAAGGCCAGGCTTCCGGCTGAATTCGAAGTGCGCGGCGAGATCTTGATGCCGCGCAAGTCGTTCGAAGCGATGAACCGCCAACAGGAGCAATCCGGCGGCAAGATTTTCGCCAACCCGCGAAGCGCGGCCGCCGGCTCCGTGCGTGTCCTCGATCCCACGATTACTGCGTCGCGGCGGCTCGAGTTTTTTGCGTACTACCTCCTGGTTGACGGCAAAGTGCCTTACAGCAAGCATTCCGAATCCCTGCAAGCGTTGAAGCAATTGCACTTCCGCGCTTCCGACGATTGGAAACTCTGCGCCGGGATTGAGGAGGTTTTTGTGTATTGCGATGCGTGGGATACCAAACGCGAGAAACTTCCCTACGAAATCGATGGCGTGGTCATCAAGGTTAACTTTATCCCCATTCAAAACGAGCTGGGTTTCACGGCAAAAGCGCCGCGCTGGGCCATTGCCTACAAGTATCCCGCGCAGCAGGAAAGTACCACCGTAAACGACATCATCGTCCAGGTCGGCAGGACGGGAGCATTGACACCGGTGGCGCTGCTCGACCCGGTGCAAGTCGGCGGCGTCACTGTCAGCCGCTCCACGCTCCACAACATGGATGAGATCGAGCGCCTGGGGTTGCAGATCGGCGACACGGTCCTCATCGAGCGCGCCGGCGAAGTGATTCCGCACATCCTGAAAGTGACAAAGGAGGGGAAGCACCGCAAGGCCTTCCGCATGCCCAAGAATTGCCCGGAGTGCGGCAGCACCATCCACAAATCGGATGATGAGGTCGCTTATCGGTGCGTCAATGCGGCCTGCCCGGCAAAACGCAAGGAGTCGCTGCTGCATTTTGCCGGCCGTCATGCCATGAACATTGACGGCCTGGGCGACAAGATCGTTGACCAGCTTGTGGATAAGGGTTTGGTGAAAGATGTCGCCGATCTGTACGCGCTCAAGCTCGAGGAGGTCGCCGCGCTCGAACGCATGGCGGAAAAATCCGCGCAGAACCTGCTTGACGAGATCGAGGCCAGCAAGAAAAGCAGCCTTGCCCGGCTGATCTTCGCGCTGGGCATCCGCTTTGTAGGCGAAAGGACCGGGCAGCTCCTTGCGGAGGAGTTCTCTTCGCTGGAAGAATTCGCCGCCGCAAGAGAAGAGCAGTTGGTGACAGTCCCCGAAGTGGGCCCGAAAGTGGCAGCCAGCATCGCGGAATTTTTCTCTGAGCCCGCGAATCGGCAGCTCATCAAAAAACTATACAAAGCCGGGGTAAATCCGACCGGAGAGAAACGCGAAGTTAAGAGCCAGAAGTTTGCTGGCAAGACGTTTGTTTTCACGGGAGGCCTCGCCAATCGCTCGCGCGAAGATGCCGGCGAACTTGTCAAGCAGCACGGCGGCAAAATCTCCGGTTCCGTCAGCAAAAAAACGGAATACGTCGTCGTCGGCGCCGACCCCGGCTCAAAATACGACAAGGCCAAGGAACTCGGCGTCACCATCCTTACCGAGCCCGAATTTGAAAAGCTTCTCGGATTGAAATGAATTCTCGTTACCCTGGCCGCTTGAGTTTCTGCGCCCAAACAAGAATAGAATGAGCCACATTAAGCCGCGTTTGACAAATCGCTCATCGCCTGGGGTTTTGTTGCTGCTAGGAGGAGGGTGGCTACGAAGATCACTGCAAAAGATTGACCCAGCGGGCGTTCCAGTTGCCTTCAAGAAATACTTCAAGCCTATCCACACTACTGAAGCCGCAGAGATAAGCACTGCCATTCGAACCGCCAATGTTAGTAAGCTTCTAAGAGGGAGCCGCCTAAGAGATCCGCTCCCCATAAGCACCAGCAGGCAATGATCACCTTGCTGGAGCGTCTCGATTGCTTTATCCCATTCGGTGATCGATGCGGGGCTCTCGGTTTTGAGGCGCTTGTACGCGTTCGCCAGTAACTTTGTTACCCCGGTTTCTTACTTGGTTGTGTCGTACTTTTTCTCAAATTCTTCATTTAGCGAAACAGGGTCTTCAACAGCGTCAGTTTCCTCGGTGAAATACATCATCCGCCTCTCTAAGTCTGAGAGCGGAACGTCTTCCAGCCGCGCAGATATGCACAACAATAGCAATTTTCAGGTAAACTATGGTGTATAATATGAACTGGCGGGCGGGCCGGGTGATCGCTGGCTTGGCCATCGCAAGATGGCTGGGCGGGAGGAAAGTCCGGACACCGTCCTGAAACCTGTTGACCGTTCCGCGGTCAGCAGAAGCAGGAAATGGGCGACGCGCCTGGTAACGCCAGGGGGCGCAATGGGGAGCACATGCTAAAACCTGTGCCACTCGGAGCGTCACGGAAAGTGCCACAGAGAATATACCGCCGGCGGAGCGTAGCACGGTGACATCGCGTAGGAAAAACCTGCGAGACGTCTTCCAATTGACCGCATCGTTTGGCAAGGGTGAAAAGGTGGGGTAAGAGCCCACCGCCCCAGTGGCAACATCGGGGGCACGGAAAACCCCGCGTGGTGCAAGGCCAAATAGGAGGGGAGAGCCGGCCCGGCTCGTTGAGTCAGCGTTTCCGCAAGGAGACGCGCTCCTTCGTCGATGGCGCAAGTCATCGCCGTTTGCAAACCCTCGGGTAGGCTGCTCGAGTCACGCCGCGAGGCGTGACCTAGAGGAATGACCGCCGCGATATGTCGTCCGTTCTACGGATGGCGTATCGCACAGAATCCGGCTTATAGACCCGTCCGCCAATCCTGTCTGTTTCCATTAGCTTACGGAGCTCTTTTCGCGATTGTGACGCCGCTGTGACAGAAACGCTCTCCTCAGGAACCGCAGCGAAAGAGAGCAGCGTCTCGAGGAATGTCCGTCTTTGGATTGGAAGCATCATAGGACCTCCTCACTACGCTCAATCCAGAATTTCTATTTTAGCTCCCAAACCCCATGTTATGTGAAACTTTCAAGGAAAAACGAAACAAAGTGCAGAAAGCTCGGTGTTCCGCTTACATTGTGGATGCGTGGTCGGATACCCGAAAATAATTGGTTATTGGAACTGACTTGCGCGAAGTTGCGGCACCCAACGGCCGGTGCCATAATCCGAACTTACACACCTGCCTTCCTTGAAAGGCGCCGAGTATAGTCTTGCAGTTAGGGGGTCTCATGGCGTTGCGTGACGCGTGGATCGAAAAGCGAGAGAAAGAAGCTGCGGCGGCGAATGGAAACGGCGACGACACGCGTGCGTCCGAAGGACGCAATATGTCGCAGATGCATCTGGCGAGGGCGGGCGTAGTCAGCGAAGAGATGCAGTACGTAGCGAAGCGGGAAAAGCTCGAGCCCGAACTGGTGCGCAGCGAAGTAGCGCGGGGGCGCGCCATCATTCCCGCCAACATTAATCAC
>JACXTT010003199.1_pt1 | contig 25488 bp, 21 predicted proteins | sample 9270951 | NCBI WGS metagenome assembly JACXTT01 (sample SAMN15532306, study PRJNA645909) | rock metagenome | isolation source: weathered quartz diorite | place: Puerto Rico | collected 2017-06-21
GACCACGTGGTCAGCGCCGACAAGTCTATGATGCGGCTTCAGCCGTCCCGAGGGTCGATATATTCACCGCCAATGTTTTCACAGCGGGCACAACGCCCAGTCGCAAAATACACGTACCTGTCCTCGACCTGAATCAGTTCGCCACATTTTGCACAGTTCCAGCCTTGAGCACGAGCTATCGAGTTAAACCACGAGCGTACTTCGTCAGCAATGGACTCGTCTGGCAAATTATGGCCTGTTCCTGTTTGATTCTGGCACACGCGACGGCATTGGAGGCTTGGAAAAAGCAGCCTCTTTTAGCACTTTGTGAGCCCCAAGTTTGACAAACATCAAACGTTTGTAGTATAATGTTAGATATGAAACCTGAAAAACCCAATCCCCTCTCCGCCGCCGCCAGCGCATTGGGCAAAAAAGGCGGCAGACGTACACTCGAATTGCACGGTCCAGAGCACTTCTCGAAGGCCAACAAAACAAGGAAGACATTTGGTGGTGGGTACCCAAAGGGCAGGCCGAGGAAGCCCAAGGGCGGCAAAAAAGGAGGAAAGTAAAATGGCGGTTTATAAACGTGGCGGAACCTGGTGGTATGAGTTCATTTTTGCGGGCAAGCGGGTGAGGGAATCGGCCAAAACAAGCCGGAAGACTCTTGCCCTGGAAGCGGAACGCCAGCGCAGGCTGGAACTTGAAAGGACGCTGGCCGGGATGCCCGTTGAAAAGCGCGAGAATCGCATCAAGTCGGTTTCCGAATTGGTGAGGGCATACATTCAAGGTTACGCCATCAACCACCGGCCATCTGCAATAGCGTACGTCAAGTCCTGCACGAAGAACTTGGAGCGCCTACTCGGTGGGTTTCTGCTGCCAGATTTCACGGAAGATCGCGTTCGCGGCTACATGGCAAGTCGGCAGCGTGAGGGTGCAGCAGGTCGAACGATCAATGCCGAACTGGGCGAGTTGAGCCGAGCGATCGGGCATCCTTGGTCAAATCTGTGGCCCAAGGTCCGCAAACTCGAAGAGAGACGCGATGTGGGTCAGGCGTTGTCGCCCAAACAAGAATGGCGTCTGTTGGATGCCGCCGATAAGAATCGATCACAGAACGTGAAGACAATGGTGCGAGTTTCCTTGCTTACCGGTCTACGGGCGGGGGAACTTTCGCATCTGACATGGGGCCGAGTAGACATCGCCAATCGAGTTGTCACAGTCGGTGACTCCAAGACCGAAGCCGGACGTGGGCGTCAGATCCCAATGAACGATGATCTCCTTCACGTCCTATGCGCCCATGCGCGGTGGTTTACTAATCGGTTCGGAACAGCGGAGCCAGAACACTACGTCTTCCCGTTCGGATCTCCATTTCCCAGCGATCCAACGCGGCCCAGTGTGGAATTAAAGACCGCCTGGGATTCAATTCGTAAAGCGGCGGGAGTGCAGTGCCGGTGGCACGACTTGAGGCACACAGTCTGCACGAAGATGGCAGAGGCAGGAGTTCCTGAATCAACGATGCTCTCGATTATGGGCCACATGAGCCGGGCTATGCTGGAGCGCTACTCGCACATCCGAATGGCGGCAAAACGGGAAGCAGTTCAAGCACTGCGGTTGACACCGAAAGCTGCATTTTCCAACGCAGTCCCCACAAAAGTCCCCACAGTCGAGCGCCCCCTGAGGATCGAGGCCATCGCAAATCATTGATATGACTGGTGAGCCGGGCGGGACTCGAACCCGCGACCCTTTGCTTAAAAGGCAAATGCTCTACCACCTGAGCTACCGGCCCTGATTGGGTTGGACGTTTTTCAGCTTAACATAACGGCTTGCCGCGGCCGGGAATTAGACGCGCGCGAAGGGCGAATGGCAGAATATGTCCATGCCCGAAGCAGTGATTCTGGTGGCCAGCGGCGATCTGCGTCTCGCCGCAAACCAAAAATGCTGGCCCGCGCAGGCTCGCGTCGAAGAGGCGGTCATAGAGGCGATCCGCCGCGAAGGCCGCGAGGTGCGCCGCGGCCACCCCTACGATACCGTGAAGCAACACGGATTCATCGACAGCCAGAAGCGTGGCATGGAGGTTTTCCGCGAAATTCCGCCGGACGCGCCGCTGGTGGTGGTCGAGGCCGTGTGGCAATACAGCCATCACGTTCTGCATGGATTGCTTACGCATCGCGGCCCCATCCTCACCGTGGCGAACTGGAGCGGCCAGTGGCCCGGCCTCGTTGGAATGCTGAATCTCAACGGCTCGCTGACTAAAGCAGGGATCAAGTACAGCACGCTGTGGAGCATAGATTTTCGCGATGATTTCCTCCTGGCCGGGTTGCGCCGCTGGCTCACCGGGCAGCCGGTCGAGCACGACGCCAGCCACGTGCACCCGCTCAAAGATTGCAAGCTGCCGGCGCGCGCGGAAAAAATCGCCAGCGTGCTCGCCGCCGATTTGCGCCGCACGAAAGCCATCCTGGGTGTGTTCGACGAAGGCTGCATGGGCATGTACAATGCCATCATTCCCGATGAGTTGCTGCATCCCACCGGCGTCTTTAAGGAACGGCTCAGCCAGTCTGCGCTCTATGCCGCCATGCAGGCCGTTCCCGATGACGCCGCCCAGCACGTGCGTTCATGGCTGGATGCGCGCGGCATGCAATTTCGGGTTGGCACGGACCCGGAAACCGAACTAACCGACGCCCAGATTCTCGAGCAGTGCAAGATGTACATCGCCGCCATGCGCATTGCGGACGAATTCGGGTGTGACGCTATCGGCATTCAGTACCAGCAGGGCTTGAAAGACCTGACGCCAGCTTCCGATCTTGCAGAAGGCCTGTTCAACAATGTGGACCGGCCTCCGGTGCGTGACGCGGCGACCGGCCGCATCCTTTACGAGAACCAGGCGCTACCTCATTTCAACGAGGTGGATGAGTGCGCCGGCCTCGACGCGCTGGTCACGAACCGCGTCTGGACACACCTGGGCTATGATCCCGAGAACACGTTGCACGACGTGCGTTACGGCGAACGGTATGGAGAGGATTTTGTCTGGGTCTTCGAGATCTCAGGCGCGGTGCCGCCGCAGCATCTTATCGGCGGATACGCCGGAGCGGTCAGCGAGCGCCAGCCGCCCATGTATTTCCGGCTAGGTGGCGGGACGGTGAAAGGTGTGAGCAAGCCGGGCGAGATCGTGTGGAGCCGCATCTTTGTGGACCATGGAACGCTCAAGGCCGATCTCGGTCGCGCCAAGGTAGTCGAACTGCCGCAAGAGGAGACCGAGCGGCGCTGGCGGATCACTACGCCGCAATGGCCCATCATGCATGCCGTGACTTACGGCATTACGCGCGACCAGATGATGGCGCGCCATAAGTCGAATCACATTCAGGTGGCCTACGCGCCCGATGCCGCGAGGGCCAATCTCGCGTTGGCGACAAAAGCCGCCACTTTCCGTGAAATGGGCCTCGAAGTCAGCATCTGCGGCACTGAAAACGGGTTGTTATAATCCGAGGGAAAGCCTCTGCTGCGAACGTGGCGGAATTGGCAGACGCACCAGACTTAGGATCTGGCGCCCGAAAGGGCTTGGGAGTTCGACCCTCCCCGTTCGCACCAACCACCATTCAGTCACACTGGCTGTTCCTGAGCACTCAGATAACTCGCATAATTGTGTCTGGCGGAGTGCACCAGGCTGGCTCCTGGCCCTATTCGACTAAGCCAAACGAGTAGATCTTACCTATTCGTCCCGTCGCCGCCGTCGGATCCGAAGATGGTGGCGGCAAAAAGCCGTATTCGGCACGTTCCAAATTGGAAAGGATGATCTCATATGTCCGTGATCCGGTTTTCTGTCCATCGAAGGGCATTAGGTCGCGAGTTGCGCCGCCCGAAACGTGAAACACACCACCCGTGACCGCTCGGAACTCGCGCGAATTCCCCTGCTCGTGGAGCCTCAAGAGTTGATACTCGGTGATGGATATTCCCTCCGGCGTGTTCACCAGAACATGGATCGGGAGCGCAGTAACACGATTCGGACTGTGCCTTTTGTTGAGATGGCCGTTAATGTCACCTTTTACAACGCCTAGTGTTCCTACGTGCTTCACCACTCCACCGGTCTTGAAGTTGACAATCTCTGGTAACAACTCCACCCAGGCGCCGTTCTTTGCTACGTAAATACCCACCTCCGTCGGTCGCTCCAATGGGGCCGCCGCTGTTGATGCAACCGGAGTCACCAGGAGTGCCCCTGTCCTGCTTGGAACTGCTGAACCTGGAACGGGTACGCGTCCCGCTTGTTTGGCGGCCATCGCGCGAATCACTTCGTCGGGGACGCCAGCTCGAGCTAGAGCGGCCAGGTCTTCTGGGAACAGACCGAAATGTTGTTCGCAATCGGCGATTTTCTGGATAATTACATCACGTGGAACGTTAGCCTGAACCATCTTTACGACATCTGCATTGTTCAATGGCTCCGCGGCAATCGCCAAAAGAGCAACCAGGAGCGCGGCGGCTCCTCCCATTGCAGGGAGCATGTGGCGCATAGTTCAGCAATTATACGCCCACGAACTTCCATACGCACCGGTCAACGTGACGTGCTCCAACCTCGCGCCCAACCTGAGAGTTCCACCCTACCCGTTCGCACCATAGTCAATTCCACAGTTTGCGTAGTGTGCTCACGAGTAAATCCCCGGCGCCTCGTGGCCCATCTTTTGGACATACTCGACGTACGACCCTGGATAAACGCGGGGCATGCGGTCGGTGCCACTTTCGCCGCCCAGCTCGAGGACCCGCGAGCCGAGGCCCCGAAGGAACATGCGGTCGTGCGACACGAAGACCATCGTGCCTTCGAAATCTTTGAGACCATCGACCAGCATCTCCTTAGTGGCCAGGTCCAGGTGATTGGTCGGCTCGTCGAGTACCAGAAAGTTCGGCGGATTGTAGAGCATCCGCGCTATCGCGAGCCGCGATTTCTCGCCGCCGGAGAGCGCACGGATCGGTTTGTCCACATCATCTCCCGAGAACTGGAACGCGCCGGCGAGCGTACGAAGCGAGCCGATGCCATCTTGCGGGAAGTCGTATTGAAGCTGTTCCATGATGGTCCGATCCGGATCGAGCACGTCCAGCGATTGCTGCGCGAAGTACCCCATGGTCAGGCTGGCGCCCAGCCGCACGCTTCCACCGTCGGGCGCGCTCGCCCCTGCAATCATCTTCAGCAGCGTGGTTTTGCCCGCGCCATTTCTTCCCATCACCGCCCACCGCTCTCCGCGACGGATAGTCAGATTGAACCCGTCGTAGATCACGCGTGAACCGTAGCTCTTGTGCAGATCTTCAATCACCGCCACCTGGTCGCCGGATCGGGGCGGGACGCGAAAATCGAACTTCACCACCTGCCTTTTTTTCGGGAGTTCGATCTTGTCGATCTTGTCGAGCGCCTTGATCCGGCTCTGCACCTGCGCCGCTTTGGCCGCGTGCGTCTTGAAGCGCTCGATAAAACGCTGTTCCTTGGCGAGCATGGACTGCTGGCGCACGAAGGCCGCCTGCTGGTTGGCCTCGCGGATGGCGCGTTCGCGCTCGTAGAAGTCGTAGTCGCCCGAGTACGCGATGATTTCGCCCCCATCGATTTCCGCGATTCTCGAGACAATTCGATTCATGAACTCGCGGTCGTGCGAGGTCATGAGAAGGGCGCCCGGGAACGACTTGAGAAACTGCTCCAGCCAGATGATCGACTCGATATCGAGGTGATTGGTCGGTTCGTCCATCAGGAGCACGTCCGGCCGGCCCAAAAGCACGCGCGCCAGCGCGACGCGCATTTTCCAGCCGCCGGACAACGCCCCGACATCGCCATCGATCTGGTTATCCTGGAAGCCCAGGCCGTGCAGCACCTCGCGCGCCTGCGCCTCAAGCGCGTAGCCGCCCAGGTGCTCGTACTTCTCCTGGACTTCGCCGAAGCGGGCCAGGATGCGGTCCATGTCGTCCGCCTGCGCGGGATCTCCCATGGCGTGATGCAGGTCCGCCAGCTCGTGATGCAGATCGCCGAGCTGGCCGCTGCCGGCGATGGCTTCGTCCAGCACCGACCGGCCCTTCATCTCCTCCACGTCCTGCCGGAAGTAGCCGATGGTCAGCTTTTTCGGAACCGAGACCTCGCCCTCGTCCGGGGCGTCCTCGCCGACCACCATGCGGAACAAGGTCGTCTTCCCTGCACCGTTGGGACCCACCAGGCCGACCTTTTCGCCAGGATTCAACTGAAAGGAAGCATCAACAAAGATCAACTGTTTACCGTATTGCTTATGGATATTGGAGAAGGAGATCACCTGGCCACCTTTGCTTCCAGCTCCGCCCAGCGCGCGTACAAATCCTCCACGCGCCGTTGGGCCTGCTGCAGTTCTTCGTAGCCCTCCATCGCTCGTTTCGCATCCGACGCCGCCTCTTGCAGTTCGCGCTGGCGCGCGGCTAACTCCCGCTCCGCTTCCAGAATTTTGGCTTCCATGGCGTCCCATTCGCGCTGTTCCAGATAGCCCAGTTTTTTCTTGGGCCCGTCCTCCGGCGCCGGCACGCGCGGTTCCTTCGCCGTTGACCTGGGTGCAGGCTGCTCGCTGCGCGCCGCCTCCCACTGCGAGTAGTCCGCGAAAACCCCACCGGGGCCTCCATCCAGACCAATCACTATCGTGGAAACGCGGTCCAGCAGATACCGGTCGTGGCTCACAAGCACGACGGCGCCTGAGAATTCGAGCAGACTGTCCTCGAGCACCTCGAGGGTCGGAATATCCAGATCGTTGGTCGGTTCGTCGAGCAATAGCACGTCGGCCGCCGCAAGCATCAGCCGCGCGATCATTACCCGCGCCCGCTCGCCGCCCGAGAGTTTCGACACCGGCATCTCCAATTGCTCCTCCCGAAAGAGGAACCGCTTGGCCCATCCCGCGACGTGGATCGGACGTCCGCGGTAAATCACCGAATCGCCCTCCGGACACAGAGTTCGCCGCAGGCTGGTTTCCAGGTCCAAGAGCGCGCCCCGGTCCTGCGCGAAGCTGACAATTTGCAGCCGGTCCGCCCGCCGGATGGTTCCTTCGTCAGGCTCGATGGCGCCTTCGAGCATCTTAAGCAGGGTCGTCTTTCCGCTCCCATTCGCTCCAACCAAGCCGACGCGAACCCCCGGCGCCAGAGTCAGGTTGAGACTTTGGAACAGCCTGCGATCGCCGAATGTTATCCCGATGCCCTCGGCCTCAATCAACCGCTTGGTTTTTCGATCGGACGCCGTGAAGTCGATCTTTGCCGTCGCCGTACGGCTGCGCGACGTGGCGGCTGAAAGTTCCTCAATCAGCCGTCCGGCGGCGTCCACGCGCGCGCGCGACTTCCCGGTCCGGGCTTTCGGTCCCCGTCGAAGCCATTCGACTTCTCGCCGCACTTTCGTCGCCAGCGAATCCTGCTGCTTCGCCTGCGCCTCGAGAAACTCCTCCCGCCGCTCGAGAAACTCGCTGTAGTTCCCCTTCACCTGGAAGGCGCTCTGCGGATAGACCGGGTTGACCTCCACCATTTGCGTAGCGACGTTCTCGAGAAAATACCGGTCGTGGGTGACGACGAGACAAGCGTTGACCGTCCGGATCGCACCCTCGAGCCACAGGATGCCTTCCAAGTCCAGGTGATTGGTTGGCTCGTCCAGAAGCAGCACATCGGGCGAAGTTACCAAGGCTGCCGCAATGGCCAGGCGCTTCCGCCAGCCGCCGGAAAGCGCCGCGGCCCGGGTAGCGGTGGTTTCGAAGCCGGCCCGCCCGAGGATCATCTCTTTGCGAGCCGTCTTCTCCTGGTCCTCCAGGGGCAAAGCCGCCAACGCCGCCGTAAGGACGGAACCGACGGTGTCGTCCGGCCCAAACAGCGAGTCCTGAGGGACATAAGCCAGGCTGGTCTGCTTTCGCAGCGCCCGGATCCCAGCGTCGGGCGCCTCCTTCCCGGCCAGAATCTCCAGCAACGTGGTCTTACCGCTGCCATTCGGCCCGATCAGACCGGTGCGGTCTCCCTCGGACAGGCTTAACGAAAGGTTCTCGAACAGGACCCGCGCGCCAAACGACTTACCAAGGGCGGAGCCACTTAATAGAACGGCCATCTCCTTCCAGGATGGCATGAAACTTTGGGGCATTAGGCCTAAAAACACGGCCCAACGCGGCGACCTTACGGGCTCGCGCTAAGTACGAAACCTGCTACAATTAAGGTGTTTGATTGTCCCGCAAAACTTGGTTAGGATCGCATTGTGCCTCGCTGAGCCCGCATCAAACGCGTAAGGAGAAACATGAAGAAAATCTTTGTCGGCAACCTGGATTTCGGGGCGACCGAGGATTCCATTCGGGCTCTGTTTGAAGCGCATGGAGCTGTAGAAAGCGTCAAATTGATGACCGATCGAGACACCGGCCGGTCCCGTGGCTTCGCCTTCGTCGAGATGGCCGATGCCGACGCCGATGCCGCCATGAAGGCCTTGAACGGCACCAATTTGGGGGGCCGGGCCTTGAACGTCAACGAAGCCCGTCCAAAGGTGGAACGCGGCGGTGGCGGCGGGTCCGGGGAGGGCCATCGCGCTCGACGCGCCCCGCGCTGGTAAGTAGACGCCCTGGATAAGGGCAAGGAAGGGAGAAGCCGATGGCTTCGCGATCACGCACTACATTCAAGAAACGCCAGAAAGAACTCGCCCGCATGGAGAAGCAGCGAGACAAGGCGGCTAAACGCATGCAGCGCAAGGCGGAGAAGCTGGCCGGCGGCGGGACTGGCGCGGATGACGAATTGCTCCTAGACGCAGAGTCCTCCGAAAGTGCAGAATCTCCCGAAGATGCAGAGTCTCCCGAAAAAGCAGAGTCTGCCGAGCCCTCCACGGTCTGACTCGATGCGCGTGCAAGGCACGCCCTAGTTACCGCCCTTTAGCGCACTGGTCGGCCGTTGAGAGCAGCCTGAACGCGGCTGTGCTTCTGACCGTAAGAAAAGTACACAACCAATCCAATTGCGAGCCAAATGATCAGGCGCGCCCAATTAACCCATCCGAGTTTGTACATCATGTATCCGTTGAACAGGACGCCAAGAATCGGGACCAGAGGAATCCAGGGAGTGCGGAACGGGCGAGGTTGATTTGGATTGGTGCGCCGCAGCACCAGCACGGCGATACAAACGATGACGAAAGCCAGCAACGTGCCGATGTTCACCATCTTTCCGATATCGTCGATGGGGGTCACACTGCCGACGACCGCGGCCAGCAGGCCGACGAGAATCGTGTTCTTCCAGGGTGTGCGGAACCTGGGGTGAATCTCGGCGAAGAAGCGTTTTGGCAACAACCCGTCGTTGGCCATTGAGTAAAGGACCCGTGTTTGGCCGAGAAGCATGACCAGCATAACGCTGGTGAGGCCGGCCAAAGCACCCAACGTAATGATGTGCGAGGGTACGACCAGCCCCCGATCCAGGAACGCACGGGCGATGGGAGCTTCGATATTGATCTCGCGCCACGGTACCATGCCGGTGAGCACGGCGGCGACCGCAATATACAGGACCGTACAGATCAACAGAGAAGCGATGATGCCGATGGGCAAATCCCGCTGCGGGTTTTTGGCCTCCTGTGCCGTGGTGGAGACTGCATCGAATCCGATGTAAGCGAAGAATATATAGGCCGCGCCCGCGCCAATCCCGGAGAAACCGAAGGGCGCAAACGTAGACCAGTCGGATCCCCAGTTGTTTCGATTGACGTATGTTGCGCCCAGGCCGATGACGAACAGCACGACTGAAACCTTGGTAAGCACGATGAGGGCGTTAAACTGAGCACTCTCTTTGATGCCTCTAGCCAGGATTGCCGTGATCACCAGAGCGATCAATAATGCCGGCAAATTGAAGCCGAACTCGCATCCGAAAATACGTGGAGCGTTCAACAACTCGTGCGCCCGCTGGGCCAGTTCGGGCGGGTGCGCGGCGACGATCGCCGCCACCCTATCCATAAACACTTGCGTTCCAGGTACAAGGGAGGCATCGGAAGTCTGTGCCATCTGCCGGGCAATCGTCATTTGGGCGGAACGCAACGCGGTCCAGTGGTCATATGCCAGCCAGAGCGGAATTTTCAGATGGAAGATGTTCAGAAGCTCTATGAAATGGTTTGACCAGCCGGAAGAAACGGTGCTGGCTCCCATGGCATATTCGAGGGTCAAATCCCAACCAATGATCCAGGCAAAGATTTCTCCGAGCGTGGCGTAGGCATAGGTATAGGCGCTGCCGGCCAGCGGAATCATGGCCGCGAATTCCGCATAGCAGAGGCCCGCAAAAGCGCAGCCCAGTCCTGACAGCACGAAGGACAGCATCAGGCCTGGTCCGGCGTAATGGGCGCCGAGGCCGGCCATCACGAAAATCCCCGCCCCGATGACTGCCCCTACACCCAGGGCCGTCAACTGCACGACTCCCAAGGTGCGTTTCAGACTGTGTTCGCCGGTTTCTCTAGATTCCTCGAGGAGCACATTGAGTGGCTTGCAGGCCAGCAGATTTGCCATGCGTTCTAAGCGTGTCGCAAGGCGACGCTTACCGACTTCGTCACAAACAAGCTCACGCGCTTTCCTCCTTCTTGCGCCAGATGAAATACACCGGAACGCCCAGCAGCACGATGATCAGCCCCGGCCAAGTGTAATTGGGCTTGTAGAGCAGCAAAAGAATTTCGATTAACCCCGCCGCCGCGATGTACACCGCCGGAAGCACCGGATAGCCCAACGCCCGATAGGGCCGCTCCACGTCCGGACGCGTGCGGCGCACCCTGAAGATTCCCGCTATCGTCAGGATATAGAAAAGCAGAACAGCAAAGATAACATAGTCGAGCAGATCGTTGTAGCTGCCGCTCAAGGTAAGCAGCATGGTCCAGATGCCCTGGATCACGAGCGAGAAAACCGGCGCATGGGTGCGGGGGTGGAGCGTGGCCACTTTACGGAAGAACAGCCCGTCGAGCGCCATGGCCCAATAAACGCGAGCTCCGGCGAGTATCAGCCCGTTGGCACAGCCGAAGGTCGAGATCATGATGGCGGCCGCCATGAGTTGCACCGCCACGGGCCCAAACATCACGGCTGCCGTCGCGGTAGCCACACGGTCCTCCGGGGCGCCCTGGATGGCGGCCAGGGGCAGCACGTTCAGGTAGACCAGATTCGTGAAGATGTAGAGCGCCGAGACGATGGCCACGCCCAGACCCAGGGCGAGCGGCAGATTACGCCGCGGATTGCGGACCTCGGCGCCCGTGAAGGTGACGTTATTCCATGCGTCGGCCGAGAACAGGGACCCCACCATCGCCACGCCGACCAGTCGAATCGTGTGGAAATCCCAGCTCGCATTCCGCCAGAATCCGGTGAAATTGGCCGCTACCGCTTCCGGGTTGCGGCCCACGAGGAAACCGAGCGCGATCAACCCCAGCAGGGCGGCCGTCTTGGCGACGGTGAAGACGTTCTGGACGATGGCGCCCGTGCGGATGCCGCGGGCGTTGATAGCCGTGAGAATCGCGATCACCACAATGGCGATGAGCTGCTGGGTGCTGAGACCCATGCGGCCCGAGCCGAAAAGATAGTTCTTGGCCGAGACCCACGGAACAAATACCCCCAGGAATTTCGCGAAGGCCACCGCGACGGCGGCGGCGGTTCCGGTCTGGATCACCAGGAACAGCGTCCAGCCATATAGAAAGCCCGCCAGCGGTCCGAACGACTCGCGAAGGTAGACGTATTGGCCGCCCGCGTGCGGCATCATGGCGGCCAGCTCGCCATAGGAAATCGCCGCGACAAACGTCATCGCCGCCGTGACGATCCACGACAGGAGCAGCAAGCCGGGCGAGTTCAGCTGTCGTGCCATATCGGCCCACACGATGAAGATGCCCGAGCCGATCATGGAGCCGAACACCAGCGTGGTCGCATCGATCGCGCCCAGTCCTTTACCCAGTCCGCTTTCTACATCTGTGCCAGTTGTTGCCATTCCTCCATCCGCCGGCGCAAGTTTGCGCTGGTACAAGTTTCCGGGAGCAAGTCGCCAATCACCGCGACCGAATCCGCGCCAGCCGCGTACACGTCGCGGGCAGTCTCGCGGGTAACGCCGCCGATCGCCACCAGCGGCCGACCGGAACGCGCCCGGCACTTCCGCAGTTCGTCGAGCCCTATCACCGGATCGGGCTTCTGTTTCGAAGACGTGCGGAAGATCGGACCGATGGCAACGTAGTCCACCGGCTCGGCGGCCGCGGCATCCAGCTGATGCGGGTTGTGCGTGGAGTAACCCAGGAGCGTTTCCAGTCCCAGAAGACGCCGGGCGTACCCGGGCGCCAGATCGTCCTGGCCTACGTGCAGTCCCGCGCTCAGCAGCTTGGCCAGATCGGCGCGGTCGTTCACGACGAACGTCACGCCCCGCTCGTGACAGTACCCAGCGATGCGCTCGGCCTGCTCGAACACGGCCCGTGCCCACGGTCCTTTGTAGCGAAACTGTAGAATGCGCGCGCCGCCTTCCAGCCATGCCTGGGCCGCGGTCTCGCCATCACATGCCCTGCCTCGGAGGGATTCGATGTCCAGAATCGGATAGACGCGCGGGATCTTCATTGCAGATACCGGTCCAACCACTCCGCCGTTCCCCGGTACGAATCGATCAGCGTCTCATCGCGCACGAAACCGTGGCTTTCTTCCGGGTAGTAGTCCTGAAACATCACATTATTATCAACGATGCCGTGCACCACCAGCAGCGGATTCTTCAGCAGACGCCGCGGCCAGCACTTCTTCGGGAGCCGGCTTGCCTCGGCGAGCATACAGAATCGTACCATCCGGTCCGATCAGGTACACGGTGCGCTTCACGATCAATCCGTTGGTGTGATACAAAGCGCCGGCGCGCTGACCCTTATCCACCAGGAGAGGAAATGGGAATCCGTATTTGGAGCGGAAGTCCTTGTGGCTCCCGGCGCCCTGCGGGTTCACGCCATAAACCACCACGTTGCGCATCTTAGCCTGATCCCAGCGGTCGCGAAACTCACAGAGCTGTTTGCGGCAGGTAGGCGTGTCGTCGCCCGGATAGAAAACCAGCACGACGTTTTTGCCGCGGAGCGAGGTGAGTTCCACAGTGGCGCCCGTTTCGTCAGGAAGCGAAAAATCCGGGGCCTTGGAGCCGACGGGCAAGGGATCGGAAAACAGCCAGCCAAACATTACTGAATCGCCACTTTGACAGAATTGCTGGAAACGCCGTTGATGCTCAGTACCAGCGGCTGCGCGCCACTGGGCACGCTCTTGGGAACCTGAACGTTCACCACGTACAACCCGCCATTATAGCCGGGGACCAGGCCACTGAACTGGACCGGCGATAGGACATTGGCGATGGAAACCTGCGGCTGGCTCACCGTTGCCATCAATCCGGAACTGGTTGGCCGCACCGCGCCCAGGCCAGTGCAGTAAATCGAAATGTACTGCCCGCGCGCCGCAGGCTGCTGCTCGGTGCGGTGCGATGTTCCGGCTATCAGAATCGCGCCGAAATTGGTGGTGTAATCGAAAAAAATGCCGGGTGCAACCGCGGTGACCGAAACCAGCAGGCTTGCCGAGGCTCCGGCTCCCGTGACGGTCAAAGACGCTGTGCCGGGCACGAGATCGGCCGGGGCCAGGAAATTAATCACGGGGTCACTCACGTAAAGCAACTGCGCTGTCTCGCCGTTCACCAGCACCGTTACACCGCCGAGCTCGGTCGGCCACGGCAAGCCGGCCTGCGATATCATCCCGCCGGAAAGAGTGGTGCCCAAAATAGTCGCAAGGCCGCCCGGCGAGATGCCCGTGACAAAGGACGCAGAATTCACGACGCCGGCCCGATTTATGGTGGTCGGCGGAAGCGCGGTAAAGATCACGCCCTGTGCCGGAGGGGCACCTTCCGCGAAGACTTGTAGCTGAGCGCCGCCCGCCAAGCCGGGCGTCCATTGAAAGCCGGCTTGGCCGGTTGAATCCGTAGTGGCCACCTGAGGCGTGACGGTTCCACCGGTGGTCGGCACGGCTTCCAGGCGGACCCCGGGATAGGGCAGATTATTCTGGTCCGTGACGCGCACTACCACCGGCTGCGCCAATGTTCCATTCGACTCGAGCACTTGCTTGTTTCCGGAGATAGTCAACAACAGGAGCGACGCGGCCGGCAGCACCTGGACGCGTGCATAGGCGGTCTCGAAATTGCTGTCTGAGGGCGTGGCCGTGAGGTCGGCGACGCCGGGGTTGAGTCCATCGATCGCGAAATTCACGCTAGTGGCCCCAGCGGGGATCGCAACGAGCGCGGGCACGGCAATTGCGCCAGAGCCGCTCTGCAGATTCACCGTAAACGCCGATACAGCGGGCTGCCGAATGGAGACGCTGGCCGTCATCGAACCGCCCGCTACCACTCCGGCGGCGGGTGACACCGACAGCGAGAGCGCGTGAAGCAAACTAGCATCCATATACGCACGACCGCCTGTCGCCTGGCTGTAGAACACCTCAAATTGCGAGCGATAACCCTCCAACTGCGCCAGTTCCGCGGCAGGAGGGGTGCTCCCCTGCTTCACAATCAACACAAACGCCATGCGGAAATGCCGCTGGGCGACAGTGGAGTCCGGGGTGCGCCGGCCCTCGGCCTGAACGATTTCATCGACCGCGATGTCGCGGCGGCCGCCATCGAACGTGATGCCCACCTGCGGGAAGGTCAACGAGAATCCCGGCGAATTCCCCGTAACAAGAAACGTGGGCGGCACTTCACTCGCGGCGCGGAAACCCATGAGGTACTGATCGAGCGGCGCATACCGCTCGACATCGGCGGTGACGATATAGCGGGGCGAGGCGCTCGGACCATTGTCCTGAATGCGGTTGCCTTCCATGAACGACGCCTCGGCATTGAAGTTGAAGGCCCAGTGCGCCTGCTGGATGCCCAGCATCGGCAAGGCCGTAGGATCGGCGGGATCGTGGACGCTGGTATAAGCCAGGAAGAGATGGCCGGACTCGTGCGCCAGCAGCTTCAGCGGCGTATAAGCGCTCTCCGCGCGCAGGCTGATGATACCTGTGGGATTCGCCGGGAGCTGGCTGAGCGGCCCCATGTTGAGCACCGATTGCAGGCGCGAAGGGGAGCCGTATTCGCCGGCAACATCAATGGGGACGTCGCCGTAACCCGACCGGTTGTTCCTGAGCGTTTCCTCCCATGAAAGCGCTCCTGGGCCCGCCTGGATATTCTCGTCGTTGAAGAACGCGATGTAGTCGTACGCATCGTCGTGCGTCTCGAAGAACTTCTGCGCGGCGGTTTCGATATCAATTTCGTCTGAGCCGCCGAAACGTTCGGCCACCGTCGAGGAATACTGGAAGACGCTTCCCGCCAGGAACGAGACCACGGAGCTGGATCCCTGGAAGTGGCCGGGAGCGATGCCGACGATCGTACCGGCAGTCTTGATGCCCGCATAGGCGAACTGGATGCGCCCATCAGGGTACAGGCGAACCTGGAATGTCTGCAGCGCGCCTACCCCGAAATCGCTATATTCGGGAACTTGCACCCAGCTCACAGTCAGATGTGTGGAGCCGGCCGACACCGTCACGCCGTTCGGTGATTTCGAAGGATCGAGATCGCGGAATAGCGGCGAGATGCGCGGCGGCCCTGCAACCATCCGGCCGAGCGAGCGGTCGGTGGAAGCATTGTCACCTTGGCTGAAAGTCAAATTGCCATCGGAATTGATGAACAGGCTCCGATACGTGTTGCCGAAGAACGGAAACGGGAACGGAATAGGAATTTCGTGCGAGTCGTCGTCGGCGAGCTTCACGACCGCGCCGGCCAGTGCGGCCGCCTCATCGTAAGAACCGGCAGACAATTGAAACTGGTACGCCGCCGCAACGGGCATCGCCGTCGTAAACGTCAGCGTCTGCTGATCGAGGTTGAACGGGTTGCGGCGGGACACCACGCCATCGGAGTCTTCGAGAACCACGATGTTGCCGATATCGTGCGACGCGGCACGAGGCGTTCCACTCTGCGCGCCCGCCGACTGCATGCCGGCGGCACGGCGGGCGAGCTCCGCCTGACGGTGTAAATAGAGCTGTTCTTTGCGCCGCTCCGGATTGGTGCCACAGATTTCTACAATTTGTCGGGCTATGCCGGCCTGAACAAGCAATAGGATACCGGCGAGAACCACGAGAAGCCGAGGCATGAAGGGTCACTAAATCGTCTTGGATTAACCGCCGAGCTGCTGCCAGGTCATTTCTCTCCCACTGTAGATCGCTTCCCGGGCCATGATGGCCGTAAGGGTGCTTTCGGCGGCGGTAAAGGCGGCATTTTCGATCTTACCGGTACGGGCGCCTTCGATAAATTGGTCCACCGCATCCTTGGTGATATCGCCTTCGGTCACCACTTCCTCGGCCGCCTTGTCTTTACTGCGATAGACCTTGAAGCCCTTGCGCGAGGTGTTGATCGCTCCACGCTCGCAGATAAAGGTTTCCGAAACGTCACTGAAACCGCCCGCTGAGAACTGGTTCGCGCTGTAGCTAAAGATAACGCCATCGGCGAAGTGGAAATTCGCGGCCAGGTTATCCATGATGTTCCCGATGTTGGTGCGGACCTGGCGGCCCCCGTAGCCGCAGGCGCGCGCGGGGTGTGTACCCATAAACCAGTTGACGACGTCCAGGTTGTGGCAGTTCTGCTCGACGATGATGTCGCCTGAGTGTTCGCGGTAAAACAGCCAGTTGCGGATCTTCTCCTCATTTGCCGGGACGCCTTCGCGCACCGGAAGTCCTCCTCCCAGCCAGGAGGCCCGGACCATCTTGATGCCTCCCAGCTCGCCCGAGCTGACAATTTCGTAGGCGCGCCGGTAGTCCTTGCCATAGCGCTGCTGGTAATCGACTGAGATGCGCTTGGTCTTGTCGGCCTGCTTGGCGGCGGCCACCACGCGCCGGCAACCAGCGGGATCGACGCCCGCGGGCTTCTCCATGAAGATATGCTTGCGCGCCTTTACCGCGGCTTCAAAGTGCTCGGGATGCAGGTAAGGCGGGGTGGCGATGTACACGGCATCCACGTCGCTGGCCAGCAGGTCGTGGTAGTTCTTGAAGGTTTTAGCCCCCGAAAACTTCTGCGACGCGGCGGCCAACTGGTCGTCGTAGATGTCGCACAGCGCGGTCATCTTGGCAAACTCGTTGGTGGCAAAGAAGTGGGTGCTGATGGCCATGCCTCGGCGTCCGCAGCCGATCAGACCGACCGAAAGCGCGGAATTGGCTTGTGCCCCGCGCACCAGCTCCGGTTTCAAAATCAGCAGGCCGGTGGCACCGGCAGCCAGCAAGTCGCGGCGAGTAGTGGAATGATTCATGTGTTTTGCTCCCGAGATTCAAGTGTACTGCGAAGGTCGTCCGCTTCGTCCGCGCCGAAGCTTGCGACCGGCGCCGGGCGTTCGTTGACGAGCAGACGGAAGACGTCGGGACGCGCGTAGTGTCCGGCGACGTCGAGATCGTACTTGCCCTCGGCGATCTGGCCCAGGTCAAGATCGGCGACCTGTATGCACTCGCCCTTATAATTCGGACCGGCGAGAATGCGCCCCATCGGATTGACGATGACGCTGCCGCCGCGGATCAAGACGGTTTCAAGGGCATCACCCTGGATGGCCGGGTAGTCGGCGGGATAGTCACCGCGCCGGATGAACTGGCACGCGGATAAGACGAAGCAGCGGCCTTCGAGAGCGATGTGCTGCATGGTGGAGATCCAGGTGTCGCGGTCGTCTACGGTCGGCGCACAATAGAGTTGAATGCCTTTGGCGTACATGGCCGCGCGCAATAGCGGCATGTAGTTCTCCCAGCAGATGACGGCGCCGATCCTGCCCAGCGGCGTGTCGAGCACGGGCAGCGTGGAACCGTCGCCGAAGCCCCAGACGAGGCGCTCCATGGCGGTCGGCATCAGCTTGCGGTGTTTCGCGAGCAGCCGTCCTTCGGGGCCAAAGAACAAGACGGTACAGTAAAGCGTGCCGATTTCGCGCTCGATGGCGCCGATCACCAGGTACACACTGTGTTTGCTCGCCGCGGCGGCGAGCGCTTCGGTCTCGGGCCCCGGAACATCGATAGCGCTTTCGAAATAGCGGCGGAACTCGCGACGCCCCTCGGGAGATCGCATCCCAACCCGTGCGCCGAAATCCAGGCCCTTGGGATAGGCCGTAAGAAACGCCTCTGGAAACACCAGCAGTTCGGCGCCCTGGGCGGCCGCCTCGGCAACCAGCGAGAGCGCCTTGGCGAGCGTCCGCGGCCGGTCAAATGGAACTGGTCCGGCCTGCACTACGGCCACACGATGGAAGCTCATGCGTGTTCAGTATACCGTCCCACCCCTGATACGGTAGGATGATCTGCTGCACCCGCGCATGAAGCTCTCCATCCTGATGCCCGTATACAACGAGCGGACCGTGGTGGAGCGATGCATCGCACAGGTTCTGGCCGCCCCGCTTCCCGAAGAGATGGAGCGCGAGTTGATCGTCGTCGACGACCGCTCGACAGACGGCACCTGGGCCGTGCTCGAAACCCTGGCGGCGGCACATCCGCAGATTCGCCTGTTTCGACACGAAGCCAATCGCGGCAAGGGCGCCGCCGTGCGCACCGCGATCGAGCAAGCCACCGGCGATTTCTCGATCATCCAGGATGCTGACCTGGAATACGACCCCTTCGAATACCCGATCCTGGTTCGTCCCCTGCTCGATGGGCGCGCCGATGCCGTGTTCGGCTCGCGCTATCTCGCGGGCGGCCAGACGCGCGTGCTGCTGTTCTGGCACTCCATGTTGAACAAAGCGCTCACCACAGTCTCCAACATGTTCTGCAATCTGAAGCTCACCGACATGGAGACCTGCTACAAAGTCTTTCGCACGGACCTGCTGAAGAGTATTCCCATCCGTTCCGACCGCTTTGGCTTCGAGCCCGAGATCGTCATGAAATCCGCCAAGCGCAAGCTGCGGATTTATGAAGTTCCTATCAGCTATCACGGCCGCAGCTATGAAGAAGGCAAGAAAATCGGCTGGCAAGACGGGGTCAAAGCGCTCGGAGTGATTTTGAAGTTCTGGTTGATCGACGACCTTTACGCCACGCCCTACGGCCGTGCCTTTCTCAACAATCTCACGGGCACCCCGCAATACCTGAGCTGGCTGGCGCGCGTACTTCGGCCGCATGTGGGCGATACGGTGCTCGAAGTGGGCGCAGGCATCGGCAACATCTCGGCGCGGCTGATGAGCCGGCGACTGCTCTATGTGGCCGGGGAAAAGGATCCGCTTTACTTGCACGCCCTGCGTAACCGCTTCCTGCGCACGCCCAACGTCACCGTCCGGCAGATGGACCCGGCCTGCGCGCGTGATTTCGAAGGGCTGGGTGAGATGTTCGATACTGTCCTTTGCGTGAACGTGCTCGAGTACGTGGATGATCCCGCGCCCACGCTGTCCTTGCTGCGCGGCACGCTCAGGCCTGGAGGAACACTCATCGTGTTAGTCCCACAGAGTCGCGGTTTGTACGGCTCGCTCGATCGCGCCATGGGACACAGACAGCGGTTTCGGCGCGACGAGATGATCGCTCTGGTGCATGCTGCCCGGATGAAAGTAGAAACCGCCCGTAACTTCAACAAAATCAGCGCGCCCTCCTGGTGGCTGTACAGCCGCGTTCTGGGTACCTCGCACATCAGCAAAGTAGCGCTGAAAGTGTTCGACAAGACCGTGTGGATCTGGAGCCGCATTGACCGCATCCTGCCGTGGCGCGGCCTGTCGCTGATTCTCGTGGCGCGGAAGTAAGGCCGGATGCCATTCCCGCCTGTGTATTCTTCAAAAACCCGCTACACTGAATTGTTTTGGCATGAGTTACCACTTTCGGCACGCGATTTGCAACGAGGCGTTCGAGAATATTCCCTTCTCCGACGCCTGCCGGTCTATTCGCAAGGCCGGCTACGAAGGCATCGAAATCGCTCCGTTCACGCTGGCGGAAGATCCGGCTACTATTCCCGCGTCAAAGCGGCACGAATACCGCTCTATCATCGAATCCGAGGGAGTGAAATTTGTCGGTCTGCACTGGCTGATGGTCAGCCCCAAGGGTCTGCATGTCACCACGCCAGACGCGGCCCTGCGCGCGCGAAGCTGGCAGCATATCCGCAACCTGGTTGATTTGTGCGCCGATCTGGGTTCGGGCGGTGTGATGGTTTTCGGCTCGCCCAGTCAGCGCGCAACAACGGGTGGTTTGAACCGCGAGCAGGCCACGCGAAATTATGTTGAGGGTCTCGCGTCGGTTGCGCCGCATGCCGCCGCGCGCGGCGTCACGATTCTGGTCGAGGCGTTGCCTAAAGGCCAGTGCGACGTCGTGCAAACGCTCGATGAGGCCGCAGCCATCGTCCGCGAAATCGCCAGTCCCGGCGTGCGCACCATGTTCGATACTCATAACGCCGTCGATGAAGTGGAACCGCACGCCGTATTGCTCGAACGCCACTACGACCTGATCCGCCACGTGCACGTCAACGAAATGGACGGGCGGCATTGTGGCGCCGGGCCGTACGATTTCAAGCCAGTATTGAGCGTACTGAAGCGGCGCCAGTACCCGGGCTGGGTATCGCTTGAAGCATTCGATTTCACTCCAGGAGCGGAAAAGCTGGCCAACGATTCGCTGCGCTATCTTGAATCGGAAATCGCCAGCCTACCTTAATGAGCAAATATGTGGTTACGGGGGGCGCCGGATTCATCGGCTCGGCCCTGGTGCGCGGGCTGTTGCGCGAGGGGGCGTCGAAAGTCGTGGTCATCGACAATCTGCTGACCGGGCGCGCGGAGAACCTCGACGAAGTCCGGCCATCAGTCGAGTACCACAACGCGGACATCCGCGATTACGAGGCGATCGCGTCCATCCTGCGCGGCGCTGACGCAGTTTTCCATGAAGCCGCTATTCCATCGGTGCCGCGATCCATCCAGGATCCGGTGCCGTCGCACGAAGTCAATATCGACGGCACGTTCCAGGTGCTGCGCGCGTCAGCCGCGGGGAAGGTCGGGCGCGTGGTGTACGCTGCCTCTTCATCAGCCTACGGCGACACCGAAGTCCTCCCCAAGGTTGAGTCCATGAATCCGCAGCCTAAGTCGCCGTATGCGCTGCAAAAACTCGCGGGCGAGTATTACTCCAGCATATTCGCGGAGTGTTTCGGGCTCGAGACCGTGTCGCTCCGCTACTTCAACGTGTTCGGCCCGCGCCAGGATCCATCCAGCCCGTATTCGGGTGTGCTGTCGCTGTTCATCCGCGCCATACTCGAGCGGCGCTCGCCGACTATTTACGGCGATGGCGAACAGTCGCGCGATTTCACGTATGTCGAGGATGTCGTGGCTTTGAACCTCAACGCCGCGCGCGCCCGTAACGTCTCCGGAAGAATGTACAACGGCGGCAATGGGGGCCGGATCACGCTTAACCAGGCTTGGACGCTGCTGCAAAAAATCGAGGGCCTGCAGATTCCCGCCAATTATGGCCCGCCGCGCGCCGGCGACGTGCGCCATTCGCAGGCCGGCACCACGGCGGCTCGCGCCGACCTCGGATACGTGTCACGGTTCACGTTCGAACAGGGACTCCGTTTGACACTCGAATGGTTCCGCGGCCGGGCCTAATGCTCGGCGCGTAACGTTTTCTTATCCTTTGCGACACTGAGCAGCGTGGGATAGAACTGAACGAAAGTGTTATCCACCGCTCCATGCTGTGCGTGACACGAGTAGCAGCCGGCGGAAGTTGGTATCAGGTTGCCGGTGGATGCTCCCTTGCCGAAGCTAAAGAACGCCCATTTCCCCTGAAAGCGGCGTTCATCCTTGACTTCGGCTTCAACGCCGGTCACTCCGCTCTGATAATGCCCGCCCTTGTTGATGGAGCCTTTCGATTCTGACGCCCGAACCTCGAGGATGAACATTGTCTTGTCCGGCCAGTGGCCTGTCTCTAGAAACGACTTGTACGCCGCCCGCGTAACAAACACGTTATCGAACATAGGATTCTCGTCGCGCGCTTCGGCGGCCATGGGGCCATAGTTCATTCCCAGTCCCGAAGTAAGAAATATCCACTCGCGGTAGTTCTGGGGACGCACCAGCTTGCCGTCAGCCGTGAACTGCGGACCGTCGATGGATGATCCCTGGTCTGCGCCCGTGAGGGCGAATGCCGCCAACATTACAGCGACCCCGGCTATAAGCATGCTTGTTCTCTTCATGTCGCCCTCGTTAAGTCCCCGGTTGGCCCCGCTTCGTATTCAGAATCGCATGAATCAGGCCATCGGAAGTGTAAACTGCCGCCTGGGTGGTCACATCCACGCCAAGCTTCTTCGCGCTCGCCGTAGTAACCGGGCCGATGGACGCTACTTTCACTCCTTCGAGCGCCTCCCGGCCGGCGATTTGCACAAAATTCTGCACGGTTGAGGAGCTGGTAAATGTGATCCAATCCGGCTTGCGTGATGCGCCGAAAATCTCCGCCGCGCGGGTGGCGGCGGCTTCCGGAACCACCGTGCGGTAAGCCTCCACCACGTCGACGCAAGCCCCACGCTCGCGCAATTTGCGGGGCAGAAGGTCACGGGCAACGGCCGCGCGGGGCAGCAGCATGCGCTTCCCTGCCAGGTCGATGTTTCGAAACGCCTCGACCAAGCTCTCGGCAACGTATTCCTCGCCTATGAGGTCCACTTTCAAGTGCAGCTTCTCGACAGCAGCCTTGGTCGCGTCGCCGATGGCGCAGATGCGCGCTCGCAACGCCCGCAAATCCTGGTGCGAGCGATTCAGCCGTTCGAGAAAATACCGTACGCCGTTGGCGCTAGTGAATATCAGCCAGTCGTAACCAGCGAGATCCGCGATGGCACGGTCCAGCGGCCCGTAGTCCGGCGCCGGCACAATTTCAATCGTGGGTAGCTCGATCACGTCCGCGCCGAGCGCCCGGAGCCCGGCGCCAAGCTTTCCAGCCTGCTCCCGCGCGCGCGTTACCACGATGCGGCTGCCAAACAGCGGTAGCCGCTCGAACCAGTTCAGCTTTTCCCGCAGCCGCACAACTTCACCGACGATTACGGTGGCGGGCGGCTTCAGGCCGCGCTGCTCGATAAGACGCGGCAACGTGGCCAGCGTGCCGACGATAGTCTCCTGATCGGACCGTGTGCCCCAGCGAACCGCCATGGCGGGCGTCTCCGGCGCACGGCCCCGCGCCAGGATCTCTTTCGCGATCTGGCCAAAAACAGTAAGGCCCATGAAGATCACGAGCGTTTCGGCCTGCCCGACTCGGTCCCAATCGATGTGCGCCACGTCGTGGCCGGTAACGAACGTGACCACGGAAGTGTGGTCGCGATGCGTCAGAGGAACGCCGGTATACGCCGCGATTCCCAGAGGTGATGTGACGCCTGGCACGATTTCGAAGGGAATGCTAGCCTCGGCCAGCGCCTCCGCTTCTTCCCCGCCGCGCCCGAAGATGAACGGATCGCCACCCTTGAGCCGCACGACTCCGAGCCCGCGCCGCGCACGATCGATCATCATGCGGCAGATCTCTTCCTGGGTAACGGCATGCTCGGCCTTCTTCTTGCCGACGTAAATCAGCTCGGCCCGCTCCGGAGCAAGACGCAGCAGCGCCTCGTTCGCCAGGTGATCGTACAACACTACATCCGCGCTTTCGAGAGCGCTTCGCCCCTTGCAGGTAATCAGCTCCGGATCGCCCGGCCCGGCGCCGACGATGTATACCGGCTTCATACGGCTGCATCCCGCACGGGCGCGCCGGAGACTTGATCGAGAATCTCGCGCGCTCCGTCCACCAGTAGCGCTTCGCCCAGCCGCCTGCCGATCTCCGCCGCATCAGCCACGGCGCCCCGGTCGCTCTTCTTCACCATGCGGTCCCCGTCCGGTGCGATTACAGCTGCGACAAGCCCTAGGGAATCGCCCTCGATGACCGCGTGCGCTCCAATCGGCACCTGGCAGCCGCCGCCCAACGCCGCCAACACCGCCCGCTCCGCCGTCACGGCCGCGCGCGTCGCCGCATGATCCAACGCCGCGCAGATATCGCGCGCCTCTCCCTCCAGGCGCGTCTCGACCGCCAGCGCGCCCTGCCCTACCGCCGGGCACATTACTTCCGGGGGAAGGATTTCGGCAATACGGTGCGCCCACCCGAGTCGCGTCAGGCCCGCGGCGGCAAGCACGATCGCGCGGTATTGCCCTTCATCCAGCTTGCGCACCCGCGTATCCAGATTGCCGCGCACCGATTCGATCGCCAGATCCTGTCGCACCATCCGCAACTGCGCCGCGCGCCGCAAGGAGCTCGTCCCCACTCTGGCGCCCGCGGGCAACTCGCTCAGCCGCGCTCCAACCATGGCATCGCGTGGATCTTCACGCTCCGGGACGGCCGCGATGGTCAGCCCCGCAGGAATCTCGGTCGGCAAGTCCTTCAAGCTGTGGATCGCCAGGTCGATCCGCCCGTCGAGTAATGCCTCTTCAATCTCCTTGGTGAACAGCCCCTTGGTGCCGACCTTAACCAGCGGCACATCGGTGATCTTGTCGCCGGTGGTCTTGATGATTTCGATGCGCGTCTCGTGACCACCTTCTGCCAGGCGCGCCGCGATCCATTGGGCCTGCCAAAGCGCGAGCTGCGAACCGCGCGACCCGATTACCAGCATCAGTCTTTCAAGTGGAAAACCTGGCGGATGGCGTCGATGATGTGTACGCCATCGGGCCGGCCAGCTTGGCGCCGCAATTCGGAGATCGGGCCGTGGGCAATCTTGTTGACGATGCTCCGCGTGAGCGCTTCCAGCGCTTCCTGCTGCTCGGGCGTAAGCGGCCCCAGTTTGCGCCGCACGCGCTCGACTTCCGCCGCGCGGATCTCTTCAAGCTGCCCTTGCAGGCTGACGATGGTCGGCGCGACCTCCTGCACTTTCAGCCGCGCCATCATGCGCTCGACCTCTTGCGCCACCAGCTCTTCGGCACGCTCGGCTTCCTTAATTCGCTCCCGCAGGTTGGCGTCCACCACTTCCTGCAGATCGTCGATATCGTACAGAAAGATATTGTCGATCTCGTTTACCAGCGGCTCGATATTGCGCGGGACCGCAATATCGATCAGGAACATCGGCTTGTTCCTCCGGGCGCTGATGACGCGTTCCATCTCGTCGCGGGTCAGGATGTAATGCGGCGCGCCGCTCGAAGTGATGACGATGTCCACTTCGGGCAGAATGCCTAGAAAACGCTGGTACTCCACCGGCGTGCCCTGGAAAATCGCGGCCAACTCCTGCGCGCGTTCATAGGTTCGATTGGTCACGAAAATGTGCGATGCGCCCGACCGGCGCAGATGCCGCGCGGACAGTTCCGACATTTTGCCGCTGCCCACGATCATGACCGTACGCCCGGCCAGCGTTCCGAAGATCTTGCGCGCCAGTTCCACGGCCGCGTAACTCACCGACACCGCCATCTGTCCGATGCCCGTCTCCGACCGCACCCGCTTGGCCACGTTGAACGCCCGCGCGACTACGTTTTCCAGAAGCCCGTTCAGACAATCATTCGACTTGGCGTGGCCGTAAGCCGCCTTGAGTTGGCCCAGAATCTGCGGCTCCCCCACCACCATGGAATCCAGGCTTGCGGCCACGCGGAAAAGATGATGGATGGCT
>JACXTT010003200.1_pt1 | contig 25485 bp, 21 predicted proteins | sample 9270951 | NCBI WGS metagenome assembly JACXTT01 (sample SAMN15532306, study PRJNA645909) | rock metagenome | isolation source: weathered quartz diorite | place: Puerto Rico | collected 2017-06-21
CCACCTTGCGCATCCCCGCGGCCGGCGCCCGCTTCGAGCGGCCCTCGCAAGGTGCCGATGACGAACGCATGCCGGTGGGCGTGCAGGCCGCCCCGTCGAAAGCCGCAGCTGCAACTGCGCCGGCACGTAACAAATGGCCGCTGCTGGCGGCGATCGCACTGGTGGTGCTGGCCAGCGGCTACGGCCTGGCATCGCTGTTGCGCGACGCCGGCGAAGACACCATCATGCTGGCCCATCCCCAGCCGCGCCAGCGAACCGAGCACGCGCCGGCGGCGGATGATCCGCCCCGCGTGGAACAGGCAGCGCCCGCGGCCACGCCGGTGCCGGCGCTTGCCGCCGCGCCCGAAGCATCCGCTGCGCCGGAACCTGCGCAAACCGCTGCGGCAGTCAACGAAAACGTCCCGCCAGCCACCCCTGTCAAACCGCCCGCCATCGACAGCGCCGCCGTCGCCGTCGACATCAAGCCCTGGGGCACGGTGTTCGTCGACGGCCGCGAACGGGGCGTCAGCCCGCCATTGAAACGCCTGATGCTGCCGGTCGGCAGCCACCAGGTGCGGGTGGTCAATCCCGGCTTTGCCGATTACCACGCCGTCATCGAGGTCACCAAAAACAAGCCGGCCGTCATCGGCCATAACTTCGCCGCCGCCAGATGACGCACACAACGACCCACAAAATAACGCACAAGCCGACGCACATGCGCTCTGCCGGCACGCCGCCTCTTTCGCCACCCTCACCCGACGTTTCATGACTCGATCGTTTATGTATGCCGGCGCGGCCATGCTCGCGCTGCTGGCCGGTTGCGCCGCCCCCCCTCCCACGCCTCGGACCACTGCGCCAGCGCCTGCCGCCAGCGCGCCTGTCGCCGTCAACGCCGGCCTGGCCGACGGCATCGCCCTGTACAACAAGGGCGATTACAACGGCGCCATCAAGCGCCTGGCGCAGGCCGATGTGATCTCCGGCCCGAAAGCGACCCAGCTAGCCGCCCTCAAATACAGCGCTTTCAGCTACTGCGTGACCAGCCGCACCACCCTGTGCCGCCAGCAGTTCGACAAGGCCATCAAACTCGATCCGGCCTTCGACCTCGACCCCGGCGAACACGGCCACCCTTTGTGGGGACCGGTGTTCGTCAAAGCGAAAAAAGCGAAATAACGCCGGACTTTTAAAACCCTTCCAGCACGATCTTGCCGCGCGCCTTGCCGCTTTCGATCAGCGCGTGGGCGCGGCGCAGGTTGGCGGCGTCGATGGTGCCGTAATGGGCATCGAGCGTGGTTTTCAGTTTGCCGGCATCGACCAGCGCCGCCACTTCCCGCAGCAGCTCGCCCTGGCGCGCCATGTCGGCGGTCTGAAACAGCGAGCGGGTGAACATCAACTCCCAGTGCAGGGAAATCGATTTTCGCTTTAGCAGGCCGATATCGAAGGCGCGCGGGTCGTCGATCAACGCCAGCTTGCCCTGCGGCGCCAGGCAGTCGACGATGTCGGCCAGGTGCTGGTCGGTGGCGGTCAGCGCGGCGACCATGTCGACGGCCTCGACGCCCAGCGCGTGCAGCTGCGGCGCCATCGGCTGGCGGTGATCGATGATGTCATGCGCGCCCAGGTCGCGGCACCATTGCATCGTCTCGGCACGCGAGGCGGTGGCGACGATGCGCAATTGCGTCAGCTGGCGCGCCAGCTGGATCAGGATCGAACCTACGCCGCCGGCGCCGCCCACGATCAACAAGGTTTGACCTTTGCCGCCACCTTGCGCCACCTGCAGGCGGTCGAACAGCAGCTCCCAGGCGGTGATGGAAGTGAGCGGCAGGGCCGCGGCCTGGGCGTCGTTGAGCGAGGCTGGTGCGGCGGCGGCGATCCGCGCGTCGACCAGGTGCAGCTCGCTGTTGGCGCCGGGGCGGTCGATGGCGCCGGCGTAGTACACGCGCTCGCCGATGGCGAAGCCGCGCACCTGTTCTCCCACTTGCTCGACGATGCCGACCGCGTCCCAGCCCAGCACTTTGGCTTCGCCCTCGGGCGGGGCGGCGTTGTTGCGCACCTTGGTATCGACCGGGTTGACGGAGATGGCGCGCACCCGCACCAGCAGGTCGTGCGGCCCGGGTTGCGGCGCCGGCAGCTCGATGTCTTGCAGCGCCAGTGGCGCGGCGATGGGCAGATTGTGGTGGTAGCCGACAGCTTTCATGGAGGTTTCCTTCGGTGGTGATTGATGAAGGAGAGTGTAGATCTGATATCCTGCCTGAACAATACCGGCAATCAAGCATCACTTTCAAATGAAAATTGAAAATATCGACGACTTGCGCGTGATCGTGCAAACCGCCCGCAGCGGTTCGCTGAGCGCCGCCGCGCGCATCCTCGGCCTGACGCCCGCCGCTGCCAGCGCTACCCTCAAGCGGGTCGAGGCGCAACTGGCGACGCGCCTGTTCGAGCGTTCCACGCGCGCCCTGCGGGTGACGGAACAGGGCCGCATCATGGTCGATTATGCCGAGCGCGCGCTCGAGCTGATCGCCGAGGGAGAATTGCAAGCCACCGAGGGCAATCTGCAATTGCGCGGCACGCTGCGGGTGGCGGCGCCGTCCGACCTGACCCGCACCACCCTGCTGCCCCTGTTCGACCAGTTCGTCGTCCTGCATCCCGGCGTGCACCTGGCGCTGCGGGTCGGCGACCATCCGCGCGACGTGGTGCGCGACGAAGTCGACCTGGCCATCCGCTACGGCGTGCTGGCCGATTCGCAGCTGACGGCGCGCGTGCTGGCGGTGGCCCAGCCCATCGTGGTTGCGTCGCCCGCCTACTTCGAACGCCACGGCATCCCGCGCACGCCGCAGGATCTGCTGGACCACAACTGCCTGACCTACGACCGCGGCGGGCGCCGCTACCGGGCCTGGCGCTTCGCCAGAGACGGCAAATGGAGCCAGGTGATGGTCGACGGCGACCGCAGCGCCGACGACGCCTCGCTGGTCTCGGCCTGGACCCTGGCCGGCCACGGCATCACCCTGCGCTCCGATGTCGACCTGCGCGCCGACATCGCCTCCGGCGCCCTGCAGCGTGTGCTGTCCGACTGGGACACGGAACCGTATCCGCTGCACGCCATCATGCCGAGCGCGCGGTTCGTGCCGCAAAGGGTGCGGGCGCTGGTGGATTTTCTGGCAGCGGCGTTCGAACCGCAGCCTTGATCAGAGCTTGGTTTCAAAGGCGAGCCGGATGGTGCTCCAGCTGGGCGTGGTCGTCACTTCCATCAAGCTGCCGGCGGCGTCGGCGTAACGCTCGGCGGCATCGCTGCGCCGGGCCAGCAGGTTCGACGCCGACAGCCGCCAGCTGCTTTTCGCATCGAGCCGCCAGAGCGCCGTCACGCTCAGATCGCGCTGGGCCGCATTTTCCACCGTGATGTGCGGCGACGGCCGCCAGCGCGCGCCGCTCTGGATGGTCAGGCTGGCGCTCACGCTCAGGGGCAGGCTGCTCATTTTGCGGTCGATGCCGATGGCGCCGCTGTACGGCGTCTGGCCGGGCAGCTGATTGTTCGGACCTGGCAGGCTGCCGATGCGCGACCAGTTGCGCGCGGCGTTGAAACGCAGCTCGTTGCCGGCGATGGCGGTCTTCGCTTCCAGTTCGATGCCGGCGGTATCGGCGCGGCCGGCGTTGACCGGCATCGACACCCAGCTGACGGCGCCCTGCTCGACGCGCGCCACCGTGACATCGTCGATGCGCCGCGCGAACACGCTGGCGCTGACCATGCTGGCCTTACTGTAGTAATGTTCGTAAGCCAGGTCCAGGCCCCAGGCGCGCTCCGGCAGCAAGGCGGCGTTGCCCTGCTCGTCCGGCGCCAGCGGCGAGTTGTTGTTGTCGACCGTGTAGCGGCGCATCGACAGGTTGGCCAGGGTCGGCAATTTGAAGGTGCGCGTGATGCCCGCCCGCAGCTGGCCCTGTTCCGACGTTTTAAAGCGCGCCTGCAACAGCGGGCCGCCCGCGTGCAGGCGCCGGCTGACGGTCTGCAGCACGTTGCCGCGGCCGGCGATGTCGAACACTTCGTAGCGCGCGCCCAGCGACATCGAAAACAGTGGCGTGAGCGTCCAGTCGTCCTGCACGTACAGCGCCAGCCGCGAGATTGTCGCCGTCGAGCTTTCCAGCAGCGGCACGCCCTCCACCGCGCTGTCCCGCTCGTACCGCGTCTCGGTGCGCTCGCCGCGCCCGCCGTCCCAGCCGGCGATGAGCGCGTGGCCGCCGTGCGCCGCGAAGCTGTATTTGCCGGTAAAAGTGAATGTGTTTTCCAGCGCGGTGGAGTCGACGATGCGCGACACGCTGTCGGCGGCAATCGGCGCCGTGCCTTCGAAATCGTTGGTGGCGCGGCGCTGAAAATGGCTGCCGCCGATGGCCGTCTCCAGCCGCGCGCCCTCTTCAAACTGGTGCAGCCATTGCAAGTCGCTGCGCGCGGTGGCGGCGTGGGCGCGGAACAGGGCCCAGGTATCGGGGAAGGTGGTCGATTCGCCCAGGGTGGTGCGCTCGGAGACGCGGGTCGGCGTCTCGAGCGAGAGAAAGCGCACAAAGTTTTGCGAAGTGACGGTGTCGCCGTTGGCCAGCCTCCAGCTCACCCGCGGCGTCAGGTTCAGCGTCGGCCTGCGCTCGTCCTGGCGCGAACGGCTCGAACGGCGCAGGGTCGGCGCGCCGCTGCCATCGAAACCCGTTTCCACATCGCTGCTGGCGACGCTGCCGCGGGCGCCGGTGGCGACCACGCCGAGCGAGGCCGCCCAGTGATCGCCCTTGTCGCCGATCTGCACCGTCAGATCGGGTGTCAAACGGTCATGGCTGAGCGCCAGCCCCGCCTTTACATCGCGTTCCGGCTTCGCCGCGTTCTTGCGCAGGATGATATTGATGGTGCCGGCGATCGCCTGCGCCCCCGTCTCGGCGCTGGCCACCCGCATCACTTCCACTCGTTCGATCTGCTCCGGCGACAGGCTTTCGATGGCGAAACCGGCCGGCGCCGGCTGGCCGTTCAGCAGCAAGCGGGTGTAGCCGTTGCCGAGGCCGCGCATGCGAATTTCACCGCCCCGCCCCGGCACGCCGGCGACGGTAATGCCAGGCACGCGCTTGAGCGCCTCGGCCACGCTCTGGTCGCCATAGCGCAGCAGTTCTTCGCGGCCGATGACAGTGACGGCGGCAGTGTCGAGCTGGCGCGCACGGTCGCGGCTGGCGGCAATTTCGACGCTGGGAAGCGTGGTTTGGGCCAGCGCGGGAAGTGTGCAGGCAAACAGGGAAAAGCAAATGAGGCGCATCGTTGCAATCGTTCAGGTAAAAGGGGGCCAGCGCGGCCGGGGAGGCCGCGTCAGGTTTTAGTAATCAAGGGTGTGGCGCCACAAAATGAAGGCAGGAGAGTGCCAACTAGTGCGACAATGGAGGCTAGTATGCGACACGTGTCGCATATCGTCAATCTGACTTTGCTTCTTACTCGCCGCAAGAAGCGTCTAACAAAACCGGTTACTTGCTATGTTAGCAACCATCTCGTACACTGAGCCATCCGGCATCTGCTACCGGCCAAGAGCCGTCGTCCATCAAAGTTTTCGTCTACGGGTATGCAATGTCAACCGTCAAAATCTATGACGTAGTGAAAGTCAAAAAGCTACATAAGCCCATTGATTTTCAGCCAGATGGAACCACTGTTCGCGCGCCCATCGTTGGCGATGTCGCAGCCATAATTGAGGTTTACATCATCCCTTCAGGCTACGAACTCGAGTGCAGTGGGTAGGACGGTATGACCATTTGGCTTCACGCATTCGCGCCTGAAGAGGTCGAACTCGAGGTGATAGGCTGAGCTGGGCTTGCACCGCCATCTCAAGGTCTGCAGTGGGTCGAAACTGGCTGTTCGCGCCCATCTGGTTTCGCGGTATCACATGGCATGCTTAGCGAAGAAATAATCCCGACCAAGCGTTTGGCGTTGACGGCGGACCAAATAGGAGCGGGGATGACTATCTTCCGTAGCACAACACAAGTGGCCGAAATAGCATGTGACGAAAAACACGCCTTTGACCGGATGAATGAGAAGCTGAGCGGAACCTCTCTTCATGTTCGCCCTTGAAGCTTTGTTTTTTGCGGGCAACATATAAGGGCGATATGCCAGCCTTGAGAGTCCGCGAGCCGTCGGACCAGGCAGTTGAGGCAGGTCGGTACTCCGGCCAGAGGCGGTCGTTCAAAAACACTGCGAATTTTACGGAAAATAAAATAGTGATCGAACTTCTGGTGTTTCCTCATCGCGGGATTGGGCCGTTTGTTCTTGGCGCATCACGAGGCTCGATTGTCTTGGCAGTAGGCCATCCGAATCACGTGGAAAAAACTACAGACAGTTGTTCTGTTCCTCAAGAAGAATGGCATTACAACACGCTTGGCGTGAGGTTAAACTTTTCGGAGGAACATGATTGGCGGCTTGGAAGCATTTCCGCATCGGGAAGACATGCCGTCATTAACGGGGTCCGATTCATTGGCCGACACATAACTGATCTTGATACCCTCTGCTGTTCTGCGGGCATAGGTGACCTAGGGCCGGATGGGGAATATGATGAGTACGGCAGCTGCTATTGGAGCGAGAGTTCAGGGCTGATGTTGTGGATCGAATCTCGCCATGTGGTAAGCCTTCATATTTTCCTTAAATACGATGCATCAGGAATCCAACCATGTTGGCCTGCCATGAATGAGTTCCCTGCATAGTGAATTGAAACTCTTGAACGGCCGCTTCGGGGCGTATCAGACTTTATGCAGTTGATGTTCTGCTTGGTCGACGGCGACGCGGTCAATGCCGTAATGGATCGACTCGAAGGTTTGGGATTTGCGATGGCCTTCCCGGTGTGGCATCATTGATCAGGACTGCCACCTTTTGTGTCTGCTCTGGGTTAGAGGCAGACTCGGACGAAGTTCGACAATCGGCCACGAGCGGACATACTTGTGCAGCTACATTCTGCGAGGAGATCAGACATCGACGTTCTAGATGAATTGCGGAGCAAGTTAATAGCGACAAGCAGCAGTATTGAAAGAAACGCACTTGCGATAAAGGCTGCAAAAACTGGCAACCCGAAAATACCTCAGGTTTTGATCGAACTTATCGACCGGCCCGAACTGGCGAACGAACGTGGCACCTTGGTTCATTGTCTTGGAAGCTTCGACTGTTCAAAGAGCTTTCTTTGGCTGGTGAAACTTGTTTGTCATGGAAATTGGGAGGTCTCACACGAAGCGGCGGACATCTTGATGAAGATCGACCATGTGCAAGGCGCCGAAGCCCAACAGGGATATGACTACCTCCGGAATACAGTTATTGCCAGCATCAATGATGAGTGGCGATCAGACTTGTTAGCAGAGTTGCTATCGATGTTCGACTGATGTCGGTTGAAGCCTGCTTGCGAAGCCGCGAGAAGAGATCGGTGGCGGCAGCCAGGTGAAGGTCCGTAACGGGTCGGTTGCGGTCTATGGGCCCACATCGCAAAAAGTTCGAATTGGCAACATGCCAGACTTGCAGACTGACGGTTCGGCCAAAAGCGGATGCCATGCCGAATGCGAGCATCCTCTACTTGTCTACAACATTGATCCTCACAAAAAATGAACTGCATTCTCGCACTAATTGCTGTCAGCCTCGTCGCATGCAGCAACGCATCGGCAGAGCAATTCAACTCGGTCGTTTCGCAATGCTGGGAGGGTAGAGATCACCCAAAGATGAGCGCTTGTGTCAGGTTGCGTCTGACCGATTCCAATGCTGCTCTAAAGTCCATTGAGAACGAGATTCGCGACTCAATTGCAAAAAATAAAGAAACTACATATGTGAAGTCGGTTTCTTTAGCTTTCGAGGCCAACGTGCAGTCTTTTCGAAGATACCGTAAGGACCAATGCTCATTCGTTTTCACGTTGGCATCGGTCGGCAACGGGCCTGACGACAATCAGATGGCTTGTGAAGTGGAGTTAAATATCGCCCGCTTGGAGCAACTCAGGGCAGCCTTTTGGTGGCTTAAGGGATGAACTGCGTAGTCGCACCGCCAACTGGGTCTGTGACGATAGGCCAGTTCACTCAAAGCCTCCAGAACGTCTGCTGTGGTTCGTGTCCAGGCTGTCGCCGCTACCGCTGGATTTTCGCTCCGGCGAGCTGATATGCTGGGCGCTAAGGCCGGGTTCGGCCAAAAGTGGCCTTTCAAAGATATTTCGCTTAATCATGTACTTATTTTTATGACAATTTCAGACAGTGCCAGCGTACTAGTCCTTGAGGGTGAGTTGGCCCAGATCTACTCCGTTCTCGATTACGCGATGCACGAGTTGCCAGCGGGAGTGCTCTGGAACCCGAACGCAGCGACCGACTCGCAATGTGCAGAGTTACTGGTGGACTTAAACCGTTTTGAAGTGCTATCAAAACAGCTGGCTATTTCGACGCAGGATTTCGTCGATGCTTGCCGGTGGCATCTCGACCACTACCCTCATTACCGTTCGAGACAGCGGCACTTTGCCGATTACGCCTCATACTGCACTGACCGAGGCGGACCGCTGCGAGTTCCGACGCTCAACGATGTTGAGAAATTCCAGCGTTAAGGTCTGCTTTGGGTCAATACCGGTCAGTCGGTGATAGACTGGTTTCGGCCAAAAGCGGTCGTAGCAAACATTCAATCAATCGAACTTAGGCGACCACATGGGCGGAACTATCTTAATATCTAAAGGGCGTGGGTTCGCGACCAGCACGGTTGATTTCCTCTACCTGGTCGAACGAATACGTGTAGAGCTTACGTCGCTATGTTCGTCCGTTGTTGTAGCAGCCTACGAGCCTCTTGATGAAGGTGGCATGACGTTTATAGACCTCGAAGAACTTGATGGTGTTTCCTATCGCTGCTTCGTAGAATCCACTAAGAAGGCTGAATCCAAAGCCTTAGCAGATGCGCCATCTTTTGAGCGTTCTAGTCTATGGACTCAGCTATCGAGCATGCTGTATAGCGACGCCAGACTGCTAGAATCCCGCTGAGCTGTCACACGCCTTGCTGTGTCCGCTTTGGGTCGTATCCGGCCGGTCGCGCCGACCTTCAGATTTCCTGCCTGACAATCTGATATGCTGGCTTGACTGGCCGATTTCGGCAAAAAGCAGTCTTCAATCCATTTCAAGCCTCGTCGAATAACTTGATGACTTCCACAACAGCAAATCGTCCGCTAACTGATTTCGAGTTGGAGTTGGGAAGATGGATGCTTGAACACGGCAATGCAGACGCTGCAGCGTTTTTGCCTCAACTCGAACAGGCCGAAGTCACTCCGTGGAAATGTCCTTGCGGGTGTGCAATTTTAAGATTCGGGGAAATGAAGAAGCGCCCCCAGGTGTTCATATTCTGGGCGATTTTGTGTTTCGCGACGGAGATTCGGCGGGAGGTGCGTTTATCTTTGCGAGCGAGGGAATTTTGAGCGGCATTGAGGTGTACAGCTTTGGTGATCCGGTGACCAATCTTCCGAGTTCGGGTGACCTGCTCGAGTTTTGACTAGGTCTGCTTTAGGGCGGTTCCGGTCTCTCGTGGCCGCCGTACATTTTTGACCCAGCAACCTGATATGCTTGATCGAACGATAGGTTTCGGCTCGATGCAGACGTCGCATCATCAGTCCAACTTTTCAACTATGCTCAGATAGGTAACGAATGGAAGAAACCTCACCGCTGTCCGTCGTTCAGAGTCAGCTCGACGCCTTCAACGCCAAAGATGTAGAGGCGCTGATGTGCACTTATGCGCCAGACGGCGAGCAGTTTGCATTACATGGCGAGCGCCTTGCAAAAGGACATGATGAGCTTCGCCCACGCTACATGGCGCGCTTCAAGGAACCGGATTTGTTCGCAAGGCTGCTTTCGCGCATGGTCATTGGCAATATCGTGACGGACCTGGAACTCATCACCCGCAACTTCCCCGAAGGTCTGGGCACGCTCGAGATGTTATGCATTTACGAAGTTACCGACGGCCGCATTCGACGCGCTTCGTTCGCGTCTGGGACAAAGACCCTCTTCGCGCCGCGAAACGCTTGAGGCAGCGGGTTTCTAAACCCGTGCGGCTAAAATCCTAACGAGTCCATTGCGGTCATCCTAGCAATCGGGCGAACCTGCTCTGTCGCGTAAGACGAGGGTAGCGCGAATCTCTGATTGGGATCGAAACCGGCTACCTGATGATGGACTGGTTTCGGCCAGGAGCAGAAATTCGCTTTAGATGCGCTAGTTCCGCCGTTCGCTGCAGTGTGTTTATCAATCTGACCGAGGTGCCGATGAGCCGTTACGAGCTAACTTTATTTGCCGATTACCATCAGTTCTACATTCAGGACGAGAACGTCGACGGTAACCTCTCTGACGCTTGGTCCGACGAGGCAGTAGAACGTCATCTGGCGGTTGCGCCAGGCATTGTAGGAATCGGCACAGTTCGTAACGTTGACGTGCCCGTTACTATCGCCGTCTTGGAGAGCGAGCCGGCACTCGATGCCGACAAGTTCGATCGAGTCGTCGAGTGCTCCATCGTGGTGGAAAGCGGAGAACTTGTCGTGGCAGGCTGCACAGATTATTTTCCTAATGCGGCGCGGATCAAGGTCCCTTCCGGTCCCTACCGCGTTCGCGCCAGCTTTGAAGGGCTCGAATCCGTATCAGCTGACGGGATAGAGGGAAACGACCAGTACCACCTCCAGCTTTGGCCTGCTCCAATGGGCACAGTCGAAATACTGAAACAACGCACTTAACACTTCTTAACGTTATGCGGCAATGTCTGCTTCGGGTCGATACCCGCCTGTCACGACCGACGCTGGATTCTCGACCTTGCAACCTGCTATGCTGGCTTGACCGGCCGGATTCGGCCAAGATCAGACGTTCCGATAAATTACAAAGAACCAGGCAAATGAATGATGAACTTGTAGCGAACAAGGTGTCGTTCGAGGAGGACGACGCCATGGCGGTTTTTGCATTCTCTGCTGACGAGGGGCAGTCTGCGGAATACTTAATGCTTCAGTATGCTCTGCAAACGGACGAGCAAGACAGGCGTCTTGGCCTGGGCGGTCTGTACATCGAAAGAGATGACCAAGCGTTCGGGTGCTACCGCGGTGTCGAGTCAATACGGAGGATTGGTGATCGCATCGAAATCGATCTGAATACGGAAGGCAAGCAGCGGCTGAAAGCGGGACGAATGATTATTGTTCCTGTGCATTGGAGCTCTGCAATCGACCAAGGACTTGCCCGCCTCGCCGAATTGTCAGATGGCGAATACGACGTCCAGTTCCAGTAAGAATACGCACGTCAGCTTCGGGTCGTTGGCGGACTGTCAGTGATAGCCTTTTAACGGCCAGAAACGGACCCTGGAGCAAATGGAGAAAAAATGTGAAGTACGACGATGCATCTTGGCACTACGGTGGAGACTTTCCTCCTGACTTAGAACCGAAGGCTGGTGCAACGCACATCGCTATGTTTACATCGTGGTGTGTTCTGAATGGAATCGGTGGCAAACTTCACGTCGAGGATTTTGCGGATGACCTAGAGCAGCTGAGATTGCGACAAGTCACTCCAGGAGAGTGGTTTGTAAATAATTGCGACGGAAAATTCATTGATGAAGATTTGAACGAAGAAGGCAATGCCTTCGCAGCTTTCTATTACTCGTCCCAACCTGCTCCATACCTCGCCGATTATGAAGGCACATTAGGCCATGACTTAGCTTCGCTTTATCACGTTCCTGATACATGGCGGTCGTTTGATTCTCTCTCACCAGTCATTAGTGTAAGGTACGAAGAGTGGAAAAAACTCGCGAGTTGAGAACTCGCCGGAGGTCGGTGTCTACGTCCGCTTTGGGTCGATACCCTCCTGTCACGACCGACGCTGGATTCTCGACCTCGCAACCTGCTATGCTGGCTTGACCGGCCGGATTCGGCCAGAAGCTGCCTTTCGCAACTATCCAAAGCGGAAGGCTTTATGCCAGCAACATCTGACTCTTAAAATTAATTGAGCATCCAATCCCTATGCCATATCTCTGCGGCCCAAACAATTCACGGTACTCGTACACCGGAAGCCCCTGTCCACACCTTGACTTGGCGCTGAAATCCGATGCGCGAACATTGGGCGGCGCTGTCGCCGAGTACGAAACACACTTTAATGTTCAGATAGCGCCTATGCTGGAACCTTTTGACGGCGATCCTCATAACGCAGGCAAGTATTTCAAGTTCACCGACATGAGTACTGGCGTTCAAAAACTAGTAGATATTCACATAAGTCGGAACAGCGAAGACATTTGTTTAAAGCAAGATCTGTCTTTTGCCTTACTACCCGAAGATATTGTCGAGCTAGGCGAACTAATATGCTAAGTAGCGGATCGATCACTACAAGACGTTGAATGGCCGGAATGGGTCGACATCCGACAGACAGTGATAGACTGCTTTCGGACAAGATCGGTCACTGGCTGGGCGGTTATGATAACGATAGAATTAAAAAAGCGCTTTTACGGGCCGATCAATTGCTCGTGTTAAATCACCCTATGTTTAAAACTACACTATTAGTTCTCATTGTTGCAGCAATCGGCCAAGCGACGGCTGCCCCATGTGTGAAAGTCCGAGACGGCACCGACGGGACTGGCCTGTCTGGTGGATACAAGTGCCTAAAATTCAGCAAATCGGAAAAACAAGCAGCTGCGAAAATTCATCTTCAACTAACGAGTTCCTACGAAGCTGTATGGTCGCAGTTAAAAATAAATGGCTGGGCACTTGATCCAAAATGGTTGAGCGAACTTGAGCCTGAAGAGAAGTCCAAGCTGCCTATTTGTGGTAGTGGATGGGACGCAACCTGCCAAATACAAGTTACGAAAAATAAAGAAAGGGTTCTACTGATCTTTAGCGGAACGAATCCGGGAACGCCTTTGATATGGGTCGGTCCAGCGGACGCCTGACGGCGCCGCTCAAAAGCCACGTTTAGTCTGATATTCCTTCTCACAGTCGTTCACTTTTATTCGTACTAAGAACATAGACAAAGGTCCGCAATGGGCCGGTACCGGCCCGTCGTGGCTTCCTCTGGATTTTCGACCTCGCTAGCTGCAATGCTGGACCGAACGGCCGGGTTCGGCCAAAAGCGGACGTTTGAAAAATTTTAGAAAGGCCTAGCGATGGCAAACGATGAGCCTTTTTCAACAGCAGATCTCTTTGCGTATCACAAGGCGACAGGCTGGCCTGTGATAAAAGCGAAGGCAGAACTGCTTTCGATGGAGCCAGAGTTGCGGTCGAGGGTATTCAAGGCTGCGCTTCGACAATCTAGTGAGTGGGGCGGGTTACGCGATCCAATCGAAGCCGACCCAGCGACGCGTGATCTGGTCGGCGTTGCAGCGAGAGAGGCGGAGAGGCTTGTCGGTAAGACCGTCGGGCGAGGGCGTGGCCACCGCATCTGGTTTGAACAGAAACGTATCTTAGCTGCACAGGGAATTACCAGGTTCTCCCCTGCAGATATGAATCCCAGAATAGTTTTCGATTAGCTGGCTTCCGTGTGACCGCTACGGGTCGGCACCGGCCTGTCGACGACTCGGCAATTCGGCGAATAGCAGACGGCCAGTTCAATCTTGTGGCGTTCGACGTACTCTGGATTACTGGACTTGCCTCGCCTGCCAGTCATTGTGGTCCTTCTCTCCTCAAGGCGCGCATCCATTTCCTCAACCACTAACGGCTGCAACCGTTCCTGAAGCTCGCAGCAGGGTGGCCCTCAGCATCGGCCAGTAAGGCAGCGCTTTATGATGTTGCTCCGCTCTGTCAAACAGCGACCGACCTTCCCCGTCAAGCTCCCATGGTGATGCGCCGGCATCAATCAGCATGCGTATGATCGCCATCTTCTCTTCTGGACGGGCAGGCGCACCGTACAGCACCGTTGATTCCAAAGGAGAATAATCGAGCATGCTCATCGATATCGGATCCGACTTGTTGCGGATTGCCCGATGAGGACTGGCGCCAAACCGTAGCGCAATTCTCGCACCCTCCACGCACTTGTCCAGCGCGGCATGATAGAACAGGTTATCGGGATAATCTTTGTACGTTCCCTGTCGACCAACGACCTCAAAGAAGCTGTGTGCCGTTGCGGGGTCGTTACGACAGAGGTAAGTGAGGTTACCGTAGACGCTGGACGGATAGCCTCCACATCGCTTCAAGCTTGCACCTTTTGCCAAAAACTCGTTGAATTTATCGAGGAATTTTTCACCCATTGCATACATGAGCGCACATCCGCCACGTAGCTGTCGGATACCTGAATTGGCGACTGCTGGCGTGATGACCAATTTCTCTATGCATTCCATTGAATTCATGTACGCAACGACCGGGCTATCGATGCAGGTATCCCCGGTCAACTTGGTCGCTAAAGGATTGGGAATCAATACCAACTCCTTGTCGCCGTTGCTTAAGGAGCACGATGAAAGCAGCGCCGACAGCGCCAGAATGAGCAGCAGAGAGAGGCGCCACGCCATCCACCGTTGATGAGTTTGACGCAGATGATATGGCATTGTGTGTGCTTTCAGCGAAGGATGCTGGCGCTGCAGGCGCTGGCAGACTTTGCAGTGTAGTAAATATTGGTATATAACGTGCTATTCCAGATCGCTATCGCGCAGCAAGTTTGCAGAGCGGCAGCCCACATGTAATGCGCCGCCGTTCAGCCGTATGCATGGAAATTCCGCGTAGCGGTCGAATGAGGCGCGCATCGCATAATGCACAGGTAAAAGTATGATGTCCTGAACCGAATGATTGCCGCTACCTTCACATTTTTAAGTCGAGGATTTTATAGGCTGAAATTCCTGTCACATAATCCTACAGGTAATTTTTCCATGTGGAAAATATTTTATGGTAATAGTGCGCATTCTAACAACATTGCATTCATATTTCGTCAGAGCGGCGCCAAGGCCATCGCAGATGGAATTGCAAGGGGTGGGGGTCAGGTCGGGCAGCCTGACGTAGTCTGATCAGTCAACCGCGAAATGGTGCAGGCAGGTTGAGCCCATGTCCGTTTGTCAGACCAGACCCTCCCCAAGCTCCTTCGCCGAAATGGGGAAGTTTCAAAACGTTCTTGATAGACTATTTCGCCGACCAGTCCCGTGAAATGCCGTTTCACTCGTAAAGGATTCGTCGTCTGCCGGAGGAATGTCTGCTTTGGGTCGGATGCGGCCAGTCAGAACGACTTGCAACAAGTTCAGATCGGCAACATATTAAACTTGTCTGAACAGCCGGTTTCGGCCAGGAGCAGACGTTCCCAAACTCTCCCAAGTAAATGGTTCTCAAGCGATGAGCGAAAATTCAGAAGTACGTGGACGTATCGTGAGAACGTACAAGGACCGCCTTCCTATCCTTTGGACCTATGTTCCAGAGTTGCCAAATGAAAGTTCGCGGCGCGCCCTCCCTTGGCTGACCGTTGTCCGATGGGAATACGATGGTTCTGAAAATAACGGTATGCCGCTCACCGACGAGAATCAACGGATACAAATGCTGGAGGCAGCGCTTCTGAATATCGAACGTCCGAAAAATTGTGTCGAAGCCTATCGCCGGATCGGCGCTGGGATAAGAGAATTTGTGTATTACATCGTCGACCGTGAAATATTCCTTGAGGAATTTAATCATTACGTTGCAGGGGATCCGCGCTACCCCATCGAAATCAAGTTCTACATGGACGAGGATTGGTCCGAACTTCGAGACCTCATCAAGGACTTAAAGTGATTTAGCTCTCACACACGCATCGAGGCGGCTGACGTCCGCTTCGGGTCGATAGCAGAGAGTTGTTATAAGAGTGCTTTCTGCCAAGAGCGGACGTTGTATCAGCCGGATTTCATTCCTGAGCCGCCACTTGCGTGATTTGAATGTAAAGGATCGTACGATGTCTATGGAGATAGTGCCCGAGGCGGGCCGCATGGGGGAGATCTATGGCCAACTCTTCGAGAATGCTGAGGCCGGAATTGAACGGGATATCTATTGGTCGATCACCTGCGCGTGCGTTCCCATACAGTATGGAGGGGAAGAATGGCCGACATCCATCACTTGCGAATGGTTAGCGTGGTCGCTGAGCGATTGGACAGGCCTCAATGGCGCAAGCTATGAATCGGTAAAACGTCCCGACTTGGTTGAATGTTCTTTTTACCTTTCCGAACATCATCCGGTCGCCCTGCAGGCGTTGACCCTGCGAGCAATTTCCGCAACAGATCCTTTTGCTGTGTCTGTCAGGGGCGAGGTCAATATCGAAGGCTTTGACGAGCTTGCTAGGACGTATGCGTTTGCGGCTGAGTACGAAGTCCAGTTTCAAGGGCTCGTAGTGGTTCCAGCTAACCTCTACCCGGAGCCACGTAGCGGTCAGGAGGCAACTGCAACTCTGGCTCCGTTCATCAAGCTGGCCAACTTTCAAGAACCAGAGTGGGACAGATTTCGTTACGTGTTCCCTCTACGATCTCAAGAAAAGTGATCATCGAATGCGTCTTCGTTCACCTCTGACCTTCGCTATCTCAAGCCTGGACGCGCGTCCGCTTGGAGTCGATTGCGGAAGTACGCATCCCCAGTCCGGGCATTCAATAGCGTCCTTGTTGTAGACGGACTAATGCGATGGCCCGGGCACTTGTTCACGACCGACTGCGCTCGCTGATAGTAGCCCAGCTTGCGGCCCAAATCCGATCGCCGAAAAGACGGGCGCCCACGTATCGATGATCGCGCGGCCCTGACGGGAATCGTGTTTGTCCTCAAGGCTGGAATACCGTGAGAGGTCCTTTCATCGCGAATTCGGCGGAACTAGTGGATACATGCCGACGTCGTTCACCAATGGATGCCAGCCAGCGGTTGGCAGCATATCCACAAGCCGATTTCCTGATGGCTTCGAGGGGACGACCATATCATGTGGGATCGAGCTTGCGTTGACGTTGCAAGCGTACCGGCATTTGCGGGAGGCGAGCACACACGTCGGCGGCGAGCTGGCGTGCACCAGGCGCTCCCTTCGCATGCTTGCCCGATCGTCCGCTGGCGTTGCGTCGCACCGCGGACGTTCCAAGTGCGACCCGGCAAGAAATTCCACCGTCTAGTTCGCTGGCTTGGTCCCCGGCAATTCCACATCTAACGGTGAAAGCGCCCTATTTCAGGCCCGCAAGTTGACCGACGCCGGAAAGGTCGGCGCCCGCCGTTGCGGGCTGGCCTGCTCGTAGCCATACGCCATGCCGATCAACGCCGCCTCGGTGTACGCGCCGCCGACAAAGGACAAGCCCACCGGCAAGCCATTCAAAAAGCCGGCCGGCACCGTGATGTGCGGATAGCCGGCCACCGCCGCCGGCGACGAAAAGCTGCCGCCGTAATGGTCGCCGTTGATGAAATCGGTCAGCCAGGCGACCCCGCCGGTGGGTGCCACCAGTGCATCGAGCCGGTGTTCCCTGAGCACCTGGTCGATGCCTTCGGCGCGCGCGTAGCGGCGGTTGTTGGCCAGCGCGTCCAGATACGCCTGGTCGCTCAGTGCGCCCTTCTCCTGGGATTTGAGCAAATGTTCCTGGCCAAAAAAGCGCAGTTCGCGGGCGCTGTTTTTGAGATTGAAGGCAACCAGGTCCGCCATGTTGCGGATCGCCGCATGGGGCGCATACTCGGCCAGGTAGGCGGCAAGACCTGGCTTGAATTCGTACAATAAAACTTCGGTCTCGCTGTCGTCGTACTTGTCGATGTTCGGCAGCTTGACGTCGACCAGCACCGCCCCCTGCGCCTTCAGCACCGCCAGCGCCTGCTCGATGACGGCGTCGACGCCGTCAGCCTTGCCGAAAAAATTGCGTGCCACGCCAAGCCGTTTGCCTTGCAAGCCACCCGGCGTCAGCGCTTTCATATAGTCGAACGAGCGGCCGGCCGCGCCGCTGGTGGCAGCATCGGCGGGGTCGGCGCCGGCCATTGCCGCCAGCATCAGGGCGGCGTCGCTGACGCTGCGGGTCATGGGACCGGCGGTGTCCTGCGAGGCGGCGATCGGTATGATGCCGCTGCGGCTGACCAGGCCCAGGGTCGGCTTGATGCCGACCAGGCCGCAGGTGGACGCGGGAGAAACGATGGAACCGTCGGTCTCGGTGCCGACGGCCAGCGTCGCCAGGCTGGCAGCGATGGCCGCGCCGGAGCCGGAACTGGAGCCGCTGGTGTTGCGGTCGAGCGCGTAGGGATTGCGGGTCAGCCCGCCCCGCCCGCTCCAGCCGCTGACGGAGTGGGTCGAGCGCATATTCGCCCATTCGGACAGATTGGTTTTGCCGATGATCACGGCGCCGGCCGCGCGCAGCCTGGCGGCCACGAAGGCATCGCGGCTGGCGCGCACGCCCGCCAGCGCCAGCGATCCGGCGCTGGTGCTCATCCTGTCGCCGGTGGCGATATTGTCTTTGAGTAGTACCGGGATCCCATGCAGCGGCCCCCTCGGCTTGCCGGCGGCCCATTCGCGGTCGAGGCCGCGGGCGATCTCGACGGCATCGGGATTGAGTTCGATGACGGCGTTGAGCATGGGGCCGCGCTTGTCGATGGCGGCGATGCGGGCAAGGTATTTCGTCACCAGCGCGTTCGAGGTCAGCTTGCCGGCAGCCATCGCCGCCTGCTGCTCCATCACGCCGGCCTCGAGAATGCCCGCGCTGGTTGACGCCGCGGCGCCGGCATTGCCTGCACCTGCCGCAACCACGCCGGCGGCCGCGCCCAGCCGAACAAAATCCCTGCGATCCATGCCCTATCTCCCGATCAATTGATCAAAGGATGGTAGCGCATAAGCAAGGCTTGAACGTAATGCTCCGACGAAAAAAAACGCTGCCTTGCGGGCAGCGTTTTTTGGCAAGCACAGCGAACTAAAAAAATCTTAGTTGCGGATGACGCGCTTGTATTCGTTGGTGCGGGTGTCGACTTCGATGGTGTCGTCCTGGCTGACGAACAGCGGCACCGAGATGGTGTGACGGTTCGCTTCGATGGCGTTTTCCAGCTTGGCTTCTTTCAGGACGTTGCCCGACGTGTTGCCCTTGACTGCAGGCTCGGCGTAAGCAACCACGCGCTGGATGGTGGTCGGCAATTCGACCGAGATGGCTTTGCCGTCGTAGAACACGGCTTCGCATTCCATGCCGTCCTTCAGGTAGTTCAGCGCGTCGCCCAGGTTCTCTTCTTCGATTTCGTACTGGTTGTACTCTTCGTCCATGAAAACGAACAGGGGATCGGCGAAGTAGGAGTAGGTGACCGGCTTCTTGTCGAGCACGACGACGTCGAATTTGTCGTCGCCGCGGAACACGTTTTCCATCGGGCTGTTGGTCAGAAGATTTTTCATCTTCCACTTGTAGGTGAAGCCGGTGCGGCTCGAACCGTTGACGTCAGAGCGCAGCACGATCATTGGCTTGCTGTCGACCATGATGATATTGCCAACGCGAATTTCTTTTGCAGGTTTCATAATAAATACTTCTAAAAAGGGGTTTGCTAAAAAATCATCTGCCGCCGCCTGGCTCGATTCGCCTGAAGCGCGTTTGATCTCATTGGAGGCCGCCAGGGGCCGAGCAGTCAGAGCGCCTGACAAAACGTTCAGGGCAAGGCGCGTCGCCGCGTGCACTGCGGCCGACCGAAACAAATACGGCGTCCAATTCATGGACGTCTTGTTAAGCGCTCTAAATCAACCGCGCATTATACCGCATGTTATTGGTGCGCTGAGCGGTTTGCAGCGCGCACCGTATCGGCAAAACGCAACAGATTCGACGCCAGGTCGCCAAAGCCGGCCATCTCGCTTTGCCACTGTTCGGTGCGCTCGGCGCTGTGCGGCATCGCGTCCCGATAGGCTTGCCAGCTTTGCACCCATGCCACATCAAGCTGTCCGGGCGCCTTGTCGAGCGCATCGTTCCAGCGCAGGTTGAAGGCGTTGGCGGCGTCCAGCGCCGGCGAAAAGCGCTGCAAGAAGGCCCGCAACTTGACGTGATGCAGATTTTCATCCTGCGGATAAATGTGCCAGACAAAGGGCTTGCCGGCCCATTGCGCGCGCACGATGGAATCTTCGCCGCGCACCAGGTTCAGGTCGCAGGCCCACAGCAACTTGTCGTACTCGGGCTGTGGCAGGAAGGGCACCACCCGCACCGTCAGCGATCCCCGCGTGCGCACCGCTCCCGGCAGCGGCTCGGCCTGCAGAAATGCCCGGATAGCGTCAGGCGCCACGCCCTGCGGCACCAGGCACGTCACGGGCGCCGCGCCCTGCTCCCAGGCGGCAAACAACGAAGACACCGGCGCGTGCGGATAGCAGAACAGCGACACCAGGGTTGCAGCCTGTTCATCGGCGGACACGCCGATGCCATTCAAGAATGCCGCCCGGGCCGCCGCATCGGCCTGAAAATCACGGCGCCGGGCGTCGAGCGCCGCTTCGCGCAACAGTCCGCCGGTTTTCGCCGTGAAGCCCGGAAAGAAAAAATGTTTGACCAGCGGCAGGCGCGGATGCGTCGACGGCAAGGTGTGGCAACCCTCGACCCACTCCTCCGCGCTCATGCCTTCCAGGTTCAGCCAGACTGGGCGCGGCGTGCACTGCGCCATCGCCGCGATGTAAGCGGGCGGGATGTCGACGGCAAAAAATTCGATCACGGTGTCGGCGACGTCGGCCGGCGTGAATTCGCCATCCTGGCCGTCCCAGTGGCGCACGGTGACCCCGGCCGCCTGCTGCGTCGCCGCGGCGGGGTCGATCTGGGGACAGATGCGGCGAAAGGTGGCGAGATCGTCGACCCACAGGGTGACCTCGATGCCGTGCTCGTGGCGCAGCTGGCGCGCCAGGCGCCAGCAGATACCGATGTCGCCGAAATTGTCGACCACCTTGCAGAACAGGGCGAGCGTGGGGACGTGGGTGGGTGGGCAAAGATCGGAGACAGGCATGGCGGTGGAATCGGCGGATGTGGCGGGAGGAACGCTGAGAGCGACAAGCGCGGCGAGCGCGGGCCGTCATTTTACCGTCTTTCTGACGCACTTTTGCGCCAGTCGTAGTCGCACCAAAAAAACGCAAAAAAAACCAAACTTCACCCTCTGCCCCCGGTCCTACCCTCACCAAGCGAGGGCACCGGCGCTTTCCATCACGACGACGCGGGGATGGAAAAGTGCGGCTTTTCCTTGGCGTCACGCGGCAGGCGGCACACGTCATGTCGCGTATGCACAACAACATAAAAGTGGAGAACATAATGACTGGACTTCAACAGCAATACGGCATGGGACAAACCCTCGAGCCGCAGTTTCTGGCGGGTGGGCTACTAGGCGGGCCGCTGGGCGGCCTGATCGGCAAAGGCGTGGGCGGCCTGTTCGGCCACTCCAACCTCGGACAAAATATCGGCTCCGGCATCGGTGGACTGGTCGGCAGTTTGCTGCCCTTCAGCGCCGACCCGGTGTCGCAAGCGTACGCACAGCAAGCGCAACAGCAGCAGTTGCAGCAACTTCAGCAGCTTCAACAGGCACAAATGGCGCAGCAGCTGGCGCCGCAAGGCTGGCTCGGCAACATGATCGGCCAGGTCGGACGTCCCCTTGGCGGCGCCGTCGGCGGCCTGTTCGGACAATCGGGGCTGGGCAGCACCATCGGCGGCATCGCCGGCTCGCTGGGCCGCATGCTGCCCTTCGATGTCGATCCGGTGACGGCAGCCTACGCGCAGCAGGCACAGCAGGCCCAACTGGCGCAAATGGCGCAGGGCGGCCAGCTGGCGCCGCAAGGCTGGCTCGGTAATATCATCGGCCAGGTGGGACGCCCGCTGGGCGGTGCCGTCGGCGGCCTGTTCGGCCAATCCGGCATCGGCAGCACCATCGGCGGCATCGCCGGCTCGCTGGGCCGCATGCTGCCTTTCGACGTCGATCCGGTGACGGCGGCTTACGCGCAGCAGGCGCAGCAAGCACAGCAAGCTCAAATGGCGCAGCAGCTGGCGCCCCAGGGCTGGCTCGGCAACATGATCGGCCAGGTCGGACGTCCCCTTGGCGGCGCCGTCGGCGGCCTGTTCGGACAATCGGGGCTGGGCAGCACCATCGGCGGCATCGCCGGTTCGCTGGGCCGCATGCTGCCCTTCGATGTCGATCCGGTGACGGCCGCTTACGCGCAGCAGGCACAGCAAGCCCAACTGGCGCAAATGGCGCAGGGCGGCCAGCTGGCGCCGCAGGGCTGGCTCGGCAACATCATCGGCCAGGTGGCGCGCCCGCTGGGCGGCGCCGTCGGCGGCCTGTTCGGCCAGTCGGGCCTGGGCAGCACCATCGGCGGGGCGGCCGGCTCGCTGGGCCGCATGCTGCCCTTCGATGTCGATCCGGTGACGGCGGCTTACGCGCAGCAGGCGCAGCAAGCTCAAATGGCGCAGCAACTGGCGCCCCAGGGCTGGCTCGGCAACATCATCGGCCAGGTGGCCCGTCCCCTGGGCGGCGCCGTCAGCGGCCTGTTCGGCCAGTCGGGCCTGGGCAGCACCATCGGCGGCGTGGCCGGCTCGCTGGGCCGCATGCTGCCTTTCGACGTCGATCCGGTGACGGCGGCTTATGCGCAGCAGGCACAGCAAGCGCAACTGGCGCCGCAGAGCCTGTTCGCCAACCTGCCGCAATTCCACCGTCCGGGCGGTGTCATGTCCTCGCCGGTCTTCTCCAACCCGATCCTGGGCCGCTCGATCTTCGATTCCATCCCCGACATCCACGGCCAGACGCCGAACTATGCCAAATTGCTGCCGTTCGGTGCGGACCCCGTGGCCGCAGCCTACGCCCAACAAGCGCAGCAAGCACAGCTTGCGCAAGGGGGGCAGTTGATGCCGCAAGGCGCGGTCGGTGACTTCATCGGTCAATTGACCCAACCTCTGGGCAGCGCCATCGGCGGCATCTTCGGCCAAGCCGGCCTGGGCGGCACCATCGGCGGACTGGCAGGCGACTTGAGCCGCCTGTTGCCATTCGCGGCAGGACCTGAGCAATTGCAGCAAATACAGCAGGTGCAGCAACTGCAGCAGTTACAGCAACTGCAGCAATTGCAGCAGCTCCATCAACTGCAACAGCAGGCGGCGATCAAGGCAGCGCTGGCAGGCGGGGCGCCACAGCAATTTGCACAAGTGCCCCAGCAAGCCGCATACGGCCAGACTTTCGCCGCCCCACAAGCGGGGGTCAGCAATGGGCAAATGATTCATTAAGCGCTATCGTGGAATCGACGTAAAGCAGCATTCTCCCGCCGGTCCGGCGGGAGAATATCAATGAAAGGGAACAGCATGACCGTAACGCAAACGGGTCCCGAACGGGGCCGCTACCTGGTGCGGGCAGCGAACGACGCAGTACCGATGAGCGGCTTTCTCGACAGTGTTGCCGGCGACCCGGACATCAGCATCGTCGACCGCATCGGCCCGCCCGGGCAGCCGCATACCGTTGTGGCAGAACTCAGCCACGATCGCGCGCGCGCGCTCGAACAGCAGTTCAACCAATCCCAACAACCATTCATGATCGAACCGGATCGCCCGCTCTCCTTGTTCGGTAGCGGTCCGGCATAGAAAGGACAATGACATGCCTTCCAAATCTTCCAGCGGCGGTGATCTGCCGCCTGATCCTGAATCAAGCAGTTCCAGCGATGGCAGAAGCAAGACCGACGGCCACGGCGCCAGCGCCGGCAGCGGCGCCGCCAGCTCGGCGGCCACGGGGCCGCGCGAGGTCGGCGAACGGCGCAAACAATTCCTGGTCGCGCCACGCCAGCCGGCCGCCACACTTGCGCCGGCATCGTTCGGGCCGCTCGCGTTCGCCGCGCCGGCCTACAATCCGCTGTCGTTCGACAACGTCAAGGCGTTTTTGGAAGAGAGCAAGGACATCGATTACCTGCACAGCGTCGGATCGAACAATAGCTTCGATCCCATGTCTTCCGGCATGGGCGGCGACAACAAGGGCATCATGGTGGCGCGCATGTCGCCGCAAGTGGCCGCCGACCTGTATCGCCAGGGCGGCGGCGCGCTGCTGGTCGAACGCGACCAGCACCTGTACATGACCGATGCCAGCTTTCGCATTCCTCAACTGGTGAGCGGCTTCCTGCGCGGCGGCCCCACCATCGACATCACCATCACCGTCATCGGGCTCGAAGACAGGCCGGTGGCGGGCGCCGAGGTGTCGGTGTTCGGCAATCTGCTGCCCGTCTCCGGCGTCACCGATGCCAGCGGCCAGGTCGTGCTCACCCTGCCGAGCGAAACGCCGCATACGCTCAGCGGCCTGTATGTCAAACCGAAATCCGATTACTGGAGTTTCTACCAGCGCGATCCCGACATCGCGACGGACGAAGCGAACGTGGTGAAGGTAAGCGCCCTGTCCGAATGGCAAACGATGAAAGACTTTCCCCAGCGACAAACCTTCGGCTGGGGTCAGAAAGCAATGCGCCTCGACCAGCTGCCGCAGGACAAACGGGGCCGGGGCATCAAGATCGCCATCATCGATTCCGGCGCCGCCGCACTGACGCACCAGAATCTGAAACAGATCCACTCGGGCATCGACATCCTCAACAACAAGGATACCCAGAGCTGGACCATCGATCAGCTCGGCCACGGCTCGCACTGCTCGGCCATTGTCGGCGGCGCCGCCATCGCCACCGGCATTCGGGGCTTCGCGCCGGAAGCGCAAATCCACGAATGCAAACTGTTTCCGGGCGGGCAAGTCAGCCAATTGATCGATGCGCTCGAATACTGCATCTCCAATCAAATCGACATTGTCAATCTCAGCCTGGGCGGCGCACAACCGTCGGAAGCGCTGGAGCAGCAAATCGTCCGCGCCAAGCGCGCCGGCATCGCCTGCATCGTCGCGGCAGGCAATTCTGGCGGACCCGTGCAATATCCCGCTTCCTCGCCCAATGTGCTGTCGGTCGCTGCCATCGGCAAGCTCGGCGAATTCCCGCCGTCGAGCTATCACTCGCAGACGCTTACCGGCACGGTCGATGCCAACGGCTATTTTGTGGCGAAATTCAGTTGTTTCGGTCCACGGGTGGACGTCTGCGCGCCAGGCGTGGCGATTATTTCCGCGGTTCCCGATGACAATTTTGCCGCCTGGGATGGCACCTCGATGGCGGCGCCGCACATCACCGGTCTGGCGGCACTGGTGCTGGCGCACCATCCCGACTTCCAGGCCAGCTTCGGCGTACGCGGGCCGGAACGGGTTGAACGACTGTTCCAGATCATCAAGGCGAGCGCACGCATGGTCAGCGTGAGCGATTCGAGCCATGTCGGCGCCGGGCTTCCCGACACGCTCGTCGCGGTGGGATTGCAGCCTGGACTTGCACAGCAGGCCGCCGCCGCGAGCCAGGCAAGTCAGGCGATTGGGGGCATTGCCGGCAACGGGGCCTCGATTCAAATGCCTGGCAACGCGTCGATTCCGGCTGCAATGCAATTCGCTCAGCGCTTCCCGCCGGGCGGCATTCCACCGTCGGCCTTGCTGGGCAATCCCTTCGGCGGCGCCGGTGTGTATTGGTAGGAAAATAGGCGCGCATAAAAAAACCGGAGCACCTATGCGCATGCGCGCTGGTCTGCTCCGGTTTTTAACTGGCGTCCCCAAGGGGATTCGAACCCCTGTACTCACCGTGAAAGGGTGATGTCCTAGGCCTCT
>JACXTT010003201.1_pt1 | contig 25483 bp, 23 predicted proteins | sample 9270951 | NCBI WGS metagenome assembly JACXTT01 (sample SAMN15532306, study PRJNA645909) | rock metagenome | isolation source: weathered quartz diorite | place: Puerto Rico | collected 2017-06-21
ATTGAGCAGCAGGCTCGGTTTTTTCGAAGGACACGTTCAGCGATTCTCGAATACGGACGACGAGCGATCCAAGAAAGCGATACCAAATCAACGGAATCAGATCAAACGGCCGCAAGATGACAAATATTATTCCCAGGCTCAGTCGCCGAAGCCTGGACGACAACACCCTTCCAAGCACGTTTATTGCTGCTCCCCGGAGTTTCCCAACTCGTGACCGCGCATAGGGCAGGGTGATTCCTCGTGAGGCACGAAGCGAAGCGAAATTGATCCGCAAGTCCATCCGGGCAAGCATTCGAGAAGTGAATAGTTCTGGAGCCAGCTCTACTCCCTTCTTCTGAAACCGGCTTACCACAGCGGCGATCGTGTGGTTCGTGGAAAGCGTCCTCGAAAGGACGCTGTCATCATGAACCCTCCACATCCGGAGAGGTGCCGGACAAAACGCTGCCCCGTATCGATCAACGAGCACGAGCGCCGCAAACCAGTCCGAGAGACCTATCAGGGAATCATCGAATCCACCGATTTCCAACAGCGCCTCTCGATTGAAAATCATTGTGGTGAACCAATTCCCAATTCTGTACGACAGCTTTCTGCAGACCTCCGGCGGGAAGAACGTATCGTTCCGGGCAATCACAGGGGACGGATAGAGCCAGCGATGACCTTGCTCGTCAAGAGCCCAGGTCATCGCGGACCAGACGCCGACCGATGGAAGCGACCCCAGCTGCGACTCTGCTCGAGCGAGTAGATCGGGCGAGATGAAATCATTGGACGAAAGAAATAAAACATATTTGCTCCGCGCGAGCTTCAGCCCGACGTTCAACGCGCCAGTCGTGCCGAGTTGCTTTGGATTTTCGACGATTCGAGCAACGGCGCAGTTTGACAACAACGATCGCGCAACGGAAACACTCTCATCGGTCGATTCGTCGTCCACCAAAATAAGTTCGTCCGGTTGCCGTCGTTGAGATAAAACCGATTTCAGACATGCGGAAAGATAACGCGCGTCGTTTCGGTTCGGGATCACAACGGAGATACTTACGTTCAATGTCAGACGGCTTGAGAGGCGGCGACAGGTTGTATTGAAACGCCCTTTTGCGATTCGCCAACGTTCTCGATCAACGTCACTCTTCCATGATCAAGCTCAACAATACGGTTGCACTGTTCCCGAATTAAATCGAGTTGATGGCTCGCCAAGACAAGGACCTTTGCTTCATCCAAAAGTTTGGACAAACGAGCCTTTGCTTTTTTAGCAAAGCTGGCATCCCCAACGCTTAGCCATTCGTCCATAAGAATGATGTCTGCTGAAACGCTAGTTGAAATGGCGAATGCCAGCCGCATGGCCATGCCGCTCGAGTATGTACGCAGTGGCATGTTCAGGTAATCGCCGAGTTCGGTAAATTCGCGGATCTCATCAATCAAGTTGTCGATCTCTCGACGCCTTGCTCCCAGAATGGCGCCACGCATATAGATGTTTTCGTACCCTGTCGCGTCCACGTCCATGCCGAGCCAAATGCTCAGCATCGATGCGACACGGCCCTGAACTTCAACCGATCCGCTGATGGGCTCATACGAACCCGCGATGACGCGCAGCAGCGTCGATTTACCGGATCCGTTAGGTCCCACCAATCCGACGCGATCACCGTTATGAATTTCAAGATTTATTCCATCCAGTGCCTGTACAACAACGCGATCCGCGGGGCCGCGATGAAGTATCCCACCAGTCGCCGCCCGCATAACCGCTGATTTCAGCGAGCGATTCCCCGAACCATAAACCGGGAAGTGAACAGAAACGTTATCGAGTCGAATTAGAGCCACTTATCTATTAAACCCAGTAGGCGATCCGGCCTCTGAAGCGGCTGAAGACCCAAAGCGTTATCAGAGATCCCAGTGCCGTTATTACCAGAACAATTTCCCAAGAAAGGACGCTCGGATGTGTTCCGAGCAGTGGTTCTCGGACCACTTCCAGCAGATGGTACAGGGGGTTTATTTGAGCTATCCAACGATTGTCGCCAAGCATTTCCACTTTCCACATTACAGGAGTGACGAAGAAAGCCACCTGGACGAGAGTTGCAACGGTTTGAGGGATATCGCGAAATCGCGCGCCCAGCAAACCGAACAAAACCGCTAACCACAATCCGTTAGCTGCCATTGCAAGCAACCCTAACGGGAACAGGAGATAGAGTTTTGTGTCGCCAGGTCGATACCAGAGGACGACCAAAAGGACGATCAAGAAATTGTGAGCGAAAACGATCAGGTTTCTCCACACGCAGCGCAGCGCGTGCACCGAAAGCGGGAGCTTCGTATCTTTTATATAACCTTCAGCTAATATGAAAGCTCCGCACGACTCATTGACTAAATTTGCCACGAGAGACCAGCTCACAAGACTGACGGCCAAGTATGCGAAATAATTGCCGAGGCGTTGATTTAGTAATTTCGCGTAGATCGGTCCCATTGCAGCGAGCATTGCACCCATACTGATCGTCAGCCACAGGGGGCCCAGCATGGACCGACGGTAGCGTTGTCGGATTTCCTGCAGCGCGAGCATCGGCCAGATGTGAACACTGGCGAAGCCTTCACGAAGGTCGTAGAGCGCAGCGCCTAATTTCGAACGTGGCATTGAGAGTGTTTTTGTGTGAGCAGCCGAGTTGGCCGCCGGAAAATTATGGTCTAATCTCGAAGGTCTTCGCGTCGTGACTGAAGGTTTTTCCCAATTCCAACTCCAGCAGCGTCCCTTCAACGGTCCATGTGCCTGGAGGTATTCCCGACGGGAGCGGTCCATCCAGCAAAGTAAACGTCTTATCGAGGTGAGGTTCCAAGGTCAGCTCCATATGCCGCTGACCGAAAAGATCCACGGGCGTACCGTCCGGAAGCCGGCCGCCGGCCTTCACCTCTACTCGAACCGGACGAGAGCGCGGATTGATAACGCGGGCCTGCACGGTGAATCGGCCGCCTTCTTCACATGTTATGCAGCCGTTAACGAATAAGGAAATGGCCGGATTCGGGGGAGAAATTCTTACATCATCTACTAGCGTGAAAAAACCCCATTTCGGAACGTTCGTGTGCTGTCTGAATTGTAGTTTCACGAGTTGGCCGCTGTAATCCGAAATATCCACGGAATGGCTACTGAATGACGCATCTCGAAACTCGCCACCGCAAGATTCACTGGAATTATTTAGGGTAACAATATTCGTGGGTAAAACCTGCGAGAAGAGCACATTGTCCGACATATCCAACAGCCGGACCTCGAAGTTGACTGGGGAAGGAGGGTATTGTGTCTTTTTTCCATCGTCCACTTCTGATAACGCGTTGAAGGTAATAGAAGCGCCTGCAACGAAAGGATCGGAAGTGGCCACGCCTACGGAATCTGTAGGCGCCAACGGACTGGAGCGAACATTGAGGGCAAAGTCGCCGCTCAGCGTGAGGCCCTGCGTATTGTTATAAGAGAAGCAGGTTGCTTTTCGAACGACAGTTGCAGTGCCACCATTCAGTCCATTCGAGGTCCAACCCGTAAGCGTGCCGGTCTCGAAATCGCCGTTGAGTAGAGATATGGTCTGCGCAAAAACGGGCGAGCTCATTGAGATCAATAAGCCAAGCAAAAATATTGCTCTTCTCATGATCACTTCTCTCCGCTTCAGATCTCGGAACCTTACTCGTAATTGTACGGACTTATCCGTGCCGATTCAATTTCGTCAGACCCGCGTGACCCTCAAACACCTTGCCGACGCAAAACGATTCGCAGGGTCTCCGCCATGATTATGAAATCCAGGAGAAACGAGTAGTTATAAATGTAGGCCAGATCGTATTTGAGCTTGATGGATGGATCTGTATGGTAGTGACCCCGAATTTGGGCAAGCCCAGTAATGCCGGGGTTTACCTTTTGCCTGTTTGCATATCCGGGGATTTCGCTGATAAATCGCGATACAAACTCCGGCCGGTCAGGACGTGGTCCAACCAGGCTCATGTCGCCCTTCAAGACGTTTAGCAGTTGCGGCATTTCGTCGATGCGGTATCGGCGCAACCAGCGCCCTAAGGGTGTAAACCTCGGATCATCGCGAGACGCGAGTACCGGTCCCGTTCCACGCTCCGCGCCTTCACTCATCGTTCTGAATTTGATGATGTAAAACGGTTTTCCCGAGCGGCCCACTCTCTTCTGTACGTACAATATGCGTCCGCCATCAAACATCTTGATGGCAAGCGCGACAATAACCCACACCGGGAAGAATAAAATTACTCCGAGGAGCGCAAAGACAATGTCACGCGTGCGCCGCAAGAACGAAGCGACGGGGTCATTTGGTTCTCGTATGACTTCAATAAGCGGAATGTCGTGAAAATTGAAGTGCTGCAGCCGACCGATAAGGATTTCGTACACCGACGGTACGATACTAATCCTCACGCCTGAGGATATCTCCAGATTGCTAATCGCCTCAACGAGGTTATCTTTCCACGAGGATTCGGGTGTTAAGATGACCTCTTCAATTGCATGCTCTTGGATGAGCATCGGCACGCTGGAACGATCCCCCAAAACCTCACAACCGTTCAGCATTTGACCCTTTGGTAATTTGTCTGAGACGATCCCGACAACGGCGAGGCCGAATTCAGAAGAGCGGCCGACTTCGTTTAAGAGCTGCTCGGTCACAACGTCGCTGCCGACGATCAACACCCGTCGTTGCTCCTGGCTCGATGCGGGTTTTACTACCCAACGGCAGATGAGTATCGCGCATGAATTCAACATCCAATACAAGGGGAAGACAGTTCGCGGGAAGTACGTATTTCCACTGAAAAAATACACGGCAATAAGAATAAGGACTTGCAACCCGCTGGACGCAAACACGGGCCGCACAAATTCACGCAGTCTTTTGCGCCGAATTTCGTGATAGGTATCGAAAACGAAAATCAAGAATGGTTGAAGCGCAACGATCAAAATCCAGAAATGCCGCACCTCAAAAAACCGTTCGCGTGGCATGAGGTCGCTGGTAAAAGGTATCCGCAAAGAAGATCGAATCCAGAACGCCAAACAGTAAGCTGCAACCGCAACAGCACAGTCCATAGCCGCAACCAGTACGGGATGCGCGGTTAGATCCACACGCGCCGCCTTTGCTTTAATCGCAATTTGAGGCGCAAGTGCAGAGGTTGGTTCCTTGTCTGACCAACTCTGATTAGCGACGTGGGTGCTTTCTTTTGGAGTGCTCATGTCGTTAGCGGCTAGAAATAGGATGGGTGGAGCACGTTTAGATTTCGTCGGAGGTATCCCACACAAATCACCTCCAACCCACAAGGCTGACTCATTAAACTATCTCAAAACAATGAACTTATCCACTTTCGAACACACTAATCCGAAAGTAATCTCCCAACCTTATTAATAAGGCTGCGCATCTCTCTTCGAATGGGGAAGCCGGCTATGCTCGGATTACATTGCGAAACGTGGGAACAATTCGGGATGAACGACACGCGTAACACGTTCCCGGTTACGTCAACATGAAGGAATTCGGATTGATCCATCTTTTGCTGAAATCAGTTAAAAACGCAGCCATCCGAACACAGAAGACGTGAGATTATGCGTCGCCAGTCGTAGAGTCAATGACTTTTTTTAATCAGATCAACGGGTTAGGTTGATTTCAGCGGTCGTCGTATGAACCGCGAGTCCACCCAAATTGAAAGATAAAACTCTGCGCGGCCGACAGAACCAGGAATAGCGGATTGTCGAGGTCGTAAAGGGACAGAAAGCGGGGGGTGAGACTGCGAATCAGTAGAATTACCGTGGCCCCAAGGGTGAGATTGACAACCAGGAAGAACGCAAACACGCCAATCCACTCGAGCAGTGCGCGAACTGCAGGCCGTAAGGAGATCCCCTTTGCTACACGTTGGGTTTTAGTAATCTCATATGCAACGAGCGACGTAAAGAACGTCAGCAAAATGATGAAAATCGAAGTCACTTAGATGTATCCGGCGAGCCGATAATAGATGAGCGCTGCGGTTTCCTCAGCGATTCGGACTCCTAACCAAAGGCGCCCTCCAGCGTCCGTCGCAGCAACCGAGAGGTTATCCGAAGGGGCGGACAGCACTTGGAATCCCGCACGCTCGAAAAGGTAAGTTGCGCGGCGCATGTGCAGCGATTCCGTGACCAGAAGAATGCGGTGAATGTTCAGGCCCTGAAGAATCCCGGCAATGCGGATCGATTCTTCTCGTGTCGTGTTGGCCATCTCATCTTGGATGATTGCGTGCTCGGGCACGCCCATACTCAAAGCTAGTTGCACCCGCACTCGGGCTTCGATCGCTTGCGGATCCTCTTGGCTCGCCGGTCCAGAGAACAAAATCCGCGGCGCCAGATTCGATTTGTACAACTCAATGCCTCGGACGGCGCGCCGCAATGATTGCTCATTGAGCATGCCTCCCTTTCGTATTCCTCCACCGAGGACCACAATGGCTTCCGACGGCTGGATGACCGGCTTAACTGCAAAATGGGCGCCAATATAATTAGTTATCGGTGTGAGGACCGTAACAAGGAAAACCACAGTTACGAAAAGACCCAGAGTGTAGGCAACTCGGTGAGTAGTCCTGATCACGACACTCTATATAGCGTTTTCCTACAATCGCGGCAACGTGATCCTCTGGTTAAAGGAAGAAAACTCACCGATCAACGATTAAACCTGCTCATCTAAGTTTATTGCAGGAACAGCTGCCGATCTGGTGCAGCTCGATAACGTTTCCAAACGGGTCCTGGACGAAAACCTGATCTGAATCAGGCCCGACTAAGCCTTGAATGCTCCAGTGCCAAATGCCCCGCCGAACCAACTCTGCTCGAGCCTCATGGATGTCTTCGACGGCCAGAGCAACATGCGGAAGTGTGGGGTCTTCTTTTTCACTGCGCGCTATCGGCGATTTACCCGTGGCGCCTAAGAGATGAATCTGAGTCTTCTGGTCGTTCTGGCCGACGTACATCCAGAAACCGGGGACGCCAGGAATGTCCGGCCGCTGCACGTCCGGCTGCATTCCGAGAACGTCGCTGTAGAACTGTCGCGCGGTTTCAACTTCCTCCGGCCTGGTTCCGATCCGAATACCGTGATGGTGCAACTCGATAACTTTGATTGCCACCGGGGGACCTCCTTATGTGTAGACAAGTGCCGGGAACATCGCAATTATGCGTCTGCCGCGGAATTATCCAAACTCGACCAAGGGCAGGCCACCCAGCGTCCTTCTTTGAACTCCAATGGAGGCACAGCGTCTGCACAGGATGGCTGAGCAATGGGACACCGGGTGCGGAAGGCGCAACCCGATGGCTTTTTGATGGGATTGGGTACGTCGCCGCCCAGACGAATTCGGCGGTTTTGAGCAGCTTCAGGATCGGGACGCGGGACTGCGGAAAGCAACGCGCGGGAGTACGGATGCAACGGCGACTTGTAAATCAATTCGGCCGGACCGATTTCCACGATATTTCCGAGATACATGACAGCGATGCGATCCGAGATATGGCGCACCACCGAAAGATCATGCGCGATAAACACGTATGAAAGATGGAACTCTTCCTGGAGATCCTGCATCAGGTTCACCACCTGCGCCTGAATCGAAACGTCCAGGGCGCTGACGGGCTCGTCGGCGATCACGATTTTCGGATTTGTCGCCAGGGCGCGAGCGATACCGATGCGTTGGCGCTGGCCGCCGGAAAATTCATGAGGGTAGCGGTTGGCTTGGTCCGGTGACATCCCGACTTTTCCAAGCAACCACATGACGCGTTGCTTGCGTTCGGATGCGGAAGACCGCGTATGAATCTTCAATGGTTCTTCAATGATCTGCTGAACCGTCATTCGTGGATTTAGCGAAGAATACGGATCCTGAAAAATCATCTGAATATCGCTGCGGTAGGAACGCATCTGCGATCGGTTCAGTGAGGCGAGATCTACAACCCTCGATGGATGGTGGTACAGGATTTTGCCGTTGATCTCGACGCCATACGCCATTGCGCGGAGGATGTTGACGATCGCGCGGCCGACCGTGCTCTTGCCGCAGCCGGATTCGCCGACCAGGCCAAGGGTTTCGCCTTGATGCAGGTCGAAATTGACGCCGTCGACAGCTCGGACCTCCGCGATCTTGCGGGCGAAGACACCACCGACCACGGGGAAGCGGACGGAGAGATCGCGGATTTCGAGAAGCTTGTTATTTAGCATCTTTTATCAAAATCACCCTCTCCCTCTGGGAGAGGGCAGGGTGAGGGTCTCAAGATTCGCCGCGACTGCGACCCTCACCCGCGGCGCCATCAATTCCTTGCTGCGCCCTGCCGGGCTTGCATTCGCTCCGCTCATGGCGCCGCGGCCTCTCCCAGAGGGACAGGCGAAACCAGGTGGCAGCGGACCCAATGACCGGGACTGACCTCAATCAGCTCCGGCTCGATCGATTCGCATATCTCCAGTTTTTCCGTGCAGCGCGTTACAAATTTGCAGCCGACCGGAAGGTCCAGAATACTAGGAACATTCCCCGGAATTGTGCGAAGGCGACGCTGCTTGTCACCATCGACGGTCGGCAGTGACGCGAGTAATCCACGCGTATAGGGATGCTGCGGATTCTTGAACAGCTCCCTCACGGGCGCGATCTCTTGAATCTTCCCGCCATACATCACCATCACGCGATGGCACGTCTCGGCGACAACGGCCAGGTTGTGCGTGATCAGGAGAATCGCAGCGTGTTTGCGCTGATCTTTGATTTTCAGCATCAGCTCCAGGATCTGCGCCTGAATGGTCACGTCGAGAGCCGTCGTCGGCTCGTCGGCGATCAACAATGACGGTCCGCATGCCAGCGCCATCGCGATCATGACGCGCTGTCGCATGCCGCCGGAGTACTGATGCGGATAATCGTTCATCCGAGAAGCAGGATCCGGAATTCCGACGAGCTCCAGCATCTCCACGGCTCGATCGAATGCTTCTTTCTTGGAAACCGACTCGTGCTCCAGAACCACTTCCATCAGCTGCTTGCCGATCGTGAACACCGGATTCAGCGAGGTCATCGGTTCCTGGAAAATCATGCTGATCTCCTTGCCGCGAATATCGCGAACCTCATTCCAGGAAAGTTTCAGGAGATCGCGACCTTTATAGAGGATGGATCCCCCAACAATCTTTCCCGGCGGTTCGGGGATCAGACGCAGAATGCTCAGCGCCGTAACGCTTTTCCCGGAGCCGGATTCGCCGACCAGACCAAGCACCTCGCCCGGCTGGATATCGAAATCCACGCCGTCGACGGCCTTGGCCATTCCGTCTTCTGTCTTGAAGTAAGTTTTCAAGCCACGGACTTGAATCAGAGGATCGCTCACCGCAGCCTCGAGTATTCTTTGGGATCGAATGCTTCGCGAACTGCCTCACCGATGAACACGATCAGCAGAAGGGTTACAAATACTGCAGCGAGCGGGAAAAAGATCAGCCACCAATCGGTGAGATAGTTCGTTCCTTGCGCGATGAGCTCTCCCCAGCTCGGCGTCGGCGCAGGCAATCCGAAACCGAGGAAATCAAGCGCGACAAGTGCCTCGATGTTGGCAACGATTGCAAACGGCGCAAATGAAACGACAGGCGTCAGCGCATTCGGCAGGATGTGTTTGAAAATGATCGCGGGCTCGGAGACTCCCATGCTGATTGCGGCGCCCACGTAGTCCTTCGCCTTCTCTCGATAGAATTCACCGCGAGCGTAATAGGTGATTCCAATCCAGTCGAAGATCGCGAGTATGGCAATCAACAGCCAGAATGAAGGCTGCGCAACCAGGTTGCGGCCGGGAATGTAAATCGGCACGATGATGGAGCTGACAATAATGATCGTATAGAGGAACGGCAGCGATGACCAGATCTCGATCGCGCGCACGCCAAGGATGTCCAGCTTGCCTCCGAAGTATCCCAGCATCGCGCCAAGAGTGACGCCGGTGGCATAGCTGATCGAGAGGACCAGCAGCGCAAACGTGAGCGAAACGTTGAACCCATACGCCAGGCGCGCGAAGACGTCGCGGGCCCGGTCGTCCGTTCCGAAAATGTGATCGCGCGACGGGCGATGCGGCGGCGAGCCCGGAAGGTCCAGCAGCGACTCGGTGGCGCTATACGGGTACGGAGGCATGAGGACCCAGTCGCCCGTGTTCTCCTTGCCGGCAGCCAATTGACGTTTCAATTCGCGGTAATTCGGCTCGCCGATCGCGGCCTGGCCGAACTCGGAAGCTGGATAGTAGGTCGTGATCGGCAAGTAATAACGCCCGTGATAGTGGACGACGAGTGCTTTGTCATTGATCAGAATCGGAAGAATGAAAGAGGCAGCGTAGGCCACCGCCAAAATGATGAACGAGTAGTACCCGCGCTTCAGCGTTGTGAACTTGCGAATACGCTTGCGAAGAATCGAGGTCGAGCGGCGCGGTGGTAACGGCGGAGGCATGGCTCCGGTGCCGATCGTTTCTTCGATTGGGGGTAGGACTTCCTCTTTCATTTGAAGCGAATTCTGGGATCCACGACCACGTACACAATGTCGGAGAGAATATTTCCAATCAGTAGCAGCAAACTCGATATGACCAGAATGCCGAGAGCGACTGGATAGTCGCGCTGCAGAATGGAGGTGTATCCGAGGTATCCCATACCGTCGATATTGAAAACTTTTTCGATCAAGAATGATCCCGCAAGGATCAGGCTGATCACGCTGCCGAGGCCTGTCGCGATCGGGATCAGAGAATTGCGCAGCGCGTGCACAAATATCACGCGCCGCTCTTTTAGACCTTTCGCAAAGGCTGTCCGGACGTAGTCCTGCCCGAGGTTCTCCATGAGCGAGTTTTTGGTCAGAATCGTGAGAGTCGCGAACTCCGCAATCATGTAACAAAGGACCGGCAGAAACATGTAATGGAGTTGCGCCATGACCTTTTCAAAAAAGCCGAGATACTGCCAATTGTCCGGGCGAAAGCCTCCAAGCGGAAAGATGTTGAAGAAGCTGCCGCCTCCGAATAACACCAGCAGAGCCGTTCCCAATGCCCATCCCGGAATCGAATAGCCAAGGAACACGATAAAACTGCTCATGAAGTCGAACTTCGATCCGTGTTTGACCGCTTTCCAGACGCCGAGGGGGACGCATACGAGATAGCTCATCAGGAAACCGGTCAAGCCGAGGAATACCGAGACTGGGAATCGCGATTTGATCACATCCCAGACGGGATCCTGGTAAATGTACGAACGGCCCAGGTCCAGATGAATAACGTTCCACAACCAGAGGGCGTACCGGATGTGTACCGGCTTATCGAAGCCATAGTAACGCTTCATTTCCTCGATGGCTTCTTGCGGGATCTCCGTGCTTCGAATGCCGCCACCGCCGGCCCCACCCTCTCCCATCTGGGCCATCTGGAAACGCAGGATCTGGCGCTCGACAGGTCCACCCGGAACAAAGTGCATGATCACGAAGACAATCATCGTGATGCCAAGAAACGTCGGAATAATCAGGAGGAATCGTCGAATGAAGTAACCAGTCATTTTTTGGGGGTCTGAGCTTCCATTTCCTTATGGGCTACGCCGTACTGTTCCTGCCAGTAGCGTTCGTCAGGCGGGATCTCCAGTTCCATATATTATCGCGCATTGCCCGGTCTAATTTCCGGGATTTCTCCGGATCCACGATGCGGCATACCACCTTAGAGTGTATACATACGAATTCGTTAACAATTGGTCGAACTGCTTCAGTATTGGCGGGATCGGTCATTTTTTCGGAGTTTGGGCGTCCATTTCTTTTTGAGCCGCGCCGAATTGCTCCTGCCAGTAGTGATCTTCCTCGGACGGTATATCGAGTTTTACAGAACTATCGCGCACAGCTTGATCGAATCGTTGGGATTTTTGCGGATCTACCCACCAAAGCTGGGGAATGCCGGGGGCGAGGGTGCCGTCGTAATTCCCCACACGTGAAAGTCCTCCCTTTGGCATTCCAAACTTGTTCAGATAAACAATACGTTGTGCCGGATCGTACCACCGGAGAGTGTATTGATACGTGTTCGTCAGCAATCCGTCGAGCTGTTTCAGCAGCTCTACCCGTTGATCGGGTTCAAACGTGATGTCGTATCGGTCGATAACGGCGTCGACCTGCTTGTCCTTGAGCCCCGAGATATTGTTGGTATTTTGGATATCGGCCGTTTCCGAATGGTACTGGGGCCGTGGATTTGAAAAGAGACTACCGGCTCCCCAAGCGCCCACGACGTAGTCGAACTGCCGTTGCATTTCCAGCTTGAAAGCGGTTTCAAATGTAACGAGGCGCAAATTTAAAGTGATGCCGATCTTGCGCAGATTTTCCTGAAAGATAGTCAGCCACGGTTCGAATACCTGTCTACCATAAATGAGTTCGATCTGTAGCGGCTTTCCGTCTTTTGTGATCCGGCCTTGAGCGTCCCGCGAATTCCAACCAGCGTCCGCTAACAGCTTGATTGCTTCCTGAGGATTGTATGTGTTCTTCGGGTTATTCGGATTCTCGTAAACGGTTGCCGGATAATAGGAATTGTCTGCCGTGTACAGGTTGTAAAAGAGCTTTGGAATAATCTCTTCACGATTGAACAAGAGGGTAAGCGCCTTCCGAACACGAATGTCGTCGAATGGCTTTCTCCTCATGTTGAATGCTATAAAGGCGACCGTAGCGGGAGTATTGTTGAAGAAAGATCTCTTAACGAGAATTCCACGCTGGAGGGTTTATGGATGTAACCCTTACACCCAGACTTGTGGATTGCCGAAAATGTAGTATTAGTCAAGCTCACCTTTCTTCTCCATTTCAATAGCGAGATTCTCGTCCCGCACGACCACGCTTTTGTATTGATCAAAATTGTTCTGACCGATGTTGACGCGGTACTTTTCCGCCCAGTAGTCCTTGCGGCGGCGAAGTGTTACCGACTTGCCTTTCTCGATATCAGAGTCATTAACGATGTACGGCCCCGTACCGGGCAAAAGCTTGAAATTGTAATCACGAAGGTATGTTGCGCCGTTAACGTCCTTCAATATTTGTGCTGGAAAAAGCCGAATACCATTAGCAGCGGTCAAGAAATTTTGCCAACCCAGCTGCTTTGCCTTAATGCGGACGATGTATTTACTTTCCGCGACCGGCATTTCCAGCTTCGACATTTCGGTGAAGTAGTACAGATCCTGAAGCGTCTTGTCGGTGAGAAATTTCCAACTGGCGATGACGTCTTCAGAAGTGACAGGGGCGCCGTCGGAGAACCTGGCATTCGGGTCAATCCGGAACCGATAGGTCATCTTATCGGGATCAATTTTCCAGTGAGTCGCAATGGAAGGTATGTATTGAAGCGTGGTGGGATGCAGATTCAACAATGTCTCGTAGACCAGACTGTTGATCGTGTAGTTCACCGGGCCGTTCCACTCTGGGCCCGCCATTCTCAAGGTTCCAGGGAAATCAATCATGTGATCGCGGAGCATCCCGCCTTTCAAAGCGTGAGGATCGCCGATCAGATCGAAGCTGGTATTCGTCTCCCAACCTTCTCCCTTAAAACCTTTGCCGCCCTGCTCGGCGGGAACTGAGGGATCCGCACCAGCGTCGGCATTGGGAAACACGGGATAGTCATTCTTGTCCGTCGAGACGGGAGCAGTGCTGGTCGGCGCTGGGGCGGACGCGTCACTAGCCGGTTTCTGACTACTGCAGCCAACGATCGAAACGAAAAACGAAATAGCAATGGAAAAGGCAAAACGTCGGAAGTGACACGCAATCATTGGAGCTTTTGGGTCGCAGCCTGTTTCTGCTCGGCGCTCCCATACATTTGCCAATAGTGATCTTCGACAGGTTGGACTTCGAGTTTCATCGCTGAATCCCTCATTGCCTGTTCCAATTTTTGATTCTTTTGAGGATCAATCCACCATAGTTGCGTGAGTCCCGGCCCAGTGTTTGGGCTGCTGACATAATCGCCCACGCGCGCAAGCGTTCCCTGCGGCTGCCCGAATTTGTTCCAGTAGGCTAGGCGCAGCGCGGGACGATACCAGTTCAGGGCATAGTGGTACTGATTGGTTAATATGCCATCGAGCTCTCGAAGTAATCCGACACGTTCCTGCTGATCAAATGTCTTGTTGTACTTTTCGATGATCTGATCGACCTTTGGATCCTTGAAACCCGTAATGTTGTTCGTGTTATTCACGTCGGCTAGTGATGAATGGTATTCCCCTTCAGGATCCGGGAAAACCTGCGCACCCCAAGCAATAACCGTCGTTTGGTATTGACGATCGCTGCGAACCAGCTTGAACATCGTCTCGGGCGTCACCAACCTCAAGTTCAAGGCGATTCCGACCTTGCGCAGATCGTCCTGATACACGGTTAAAAATGTTTCCAATTGCTTGTCGTCATAAAGCATTTCCACTTCCAGTGGTCTTCCACCTTTCGTCAACTGGCCTTGAGCGTTACGGTCCTTCCAGCCGGCTTCCGCCAAGAGCTTTATGGCCGTATCCGGGTCGTACGGGACCTTTGGATCGTTGGGATTTTCATACACGCTGCCCGGGAAATACGAATTATCGGGCAGATATTCGTTGTAAAAGAGCTTCTGAATCATCAGATCGCGATTCTGCAGCAGTGAGAAGGCCTTTCGAACGCGAATATCGTCGAACGGCGCGCGGCGCGTGTTGAAAGCGTAGCCTTGGATCCCTTGAGGAGTGTTGTTAAATACCTTTCGTTTTTCGATAAGCCCGCGTTGCACCCTGTCGAAGTTGAACTCTTCGACCCATGTCTTCGAGCGATTGACGAAGAAGAAATCGAGATCACCTTTCTTGAACGTTTCAAACGCGAGATTCGGGTCGCGTATGACAACCTCGCGAATTTCGTCGAAGTTGTTCAAGCCAACGTTTGCGCGGGCCTTTTCAGCCCAATAGTCTTTTCGCCTCCGAATCGTAATCGACTTGCCTTTATCGATAGCTTGCTCGTTCACGGTGTACGGTCCCGTGCTGGGCAGGAATTTGAAGTTGTAATCGCGAACGTACGCAGCTCCGTCAACATTTTTCAGGATGTGGGCCGGAAAAAGAATCATGCCGGAAAAGACGAGGAAGTTTTGCCAGTTCAGACTGTTGGCTTTTACCCGGATGATGTATTTACTTTCGGCGACGGGCTTCTCAAATTTTGAGTATTGCGTGAGTGCGGAGGGATCCTGGAGTCCCTTGTCGGTATAAAACTGCCAGCTCGCAAGAACGTCGTCGGCCGTAACGGGTTCGCCGTCGGACCACCGTGCATTCGGATTGATTCGAAAACGAAACGTCAACTTATCCGGCGAAATCTGCCAATGCGTGGCGATGGACGGCATAAATTCCAGAGTCGTCGGATGAATACTGAGCAGGCTTTCGTACACGATGCTAACGATCATGTAATTGAGCTGCGTGTTCCACTCCGGCCCTTCCATTCTTAAAGTGCCTGGGAAATTGGGCGTGTAATCTCTAAATACGCCCCCTTTCACCGCGTGCGGATCACCAATGAAATCGAAATTGGTGTTGGTTTCCCACCCTTCACCCTTGAAACCCTTTCCTCCTTGTTCGGCCGGAACAGATGAATCGGCGCCGGCATCCGCATCGGGAAAAACGGGATAGTCATCTTTGTTCATCGACACCGGAGTTGTCCGGGCGACGGGGGCGGAAGTGGACGATTCGCTCGTGGACTTCGAACCACCGCAACTGGACATGAGCAACAACAAGAGAGCGATAGTAGATGCGAAAAGCGTGTGTAGACGCATTAGTTCGCTGCCTCCTTTTTTGCTACTTCCAACCAGTATCGATCTTCATCGGGGCCGACTTCGAGCTTGACGGATGAATCGCGTAACGCCTGCTCCAATTTCGCTTGCTTGCCCGGATCGATCCACCAGAGTTGCGGAATTCCGGGTCCGTTGAACGCTCCGAGGTAGTCACCGGTACGGGAGAAGTAGCCTGGCGGGGTTCCGAACTTGTTCCAATAGATAATGCGGGAGAATGGTCCGTACCACCATAGCGCGTAGTGATACTCATTGGCCAGGATGCCATCGATTTCCCGAATAATGCGAATGCGTTCGGCGACACTAAATGTCTTGTCGTACTGTTTGTCCAATTCATCGACTCGCGGATTCTTAAATCCAGTAATGTTGTTGTTATTTTTCTGATCCGCGAGTTTCGAATCGAAGCTCGTCTCCGGATTCGGGAAGAGCAAACCGCTCCATGCGGTCAACGTCATCTCAAAACGGCGATCGCTGATCAGCTGAAATTGGGTTTCGGGCGTGACGAACCGAAGATTGAGGTTGATTCCCACTTTCCGCAAATCGTCCTGATAGACAGTCAGGTACGGCTCGAGCGTCTTCGCGGTGTAGATTAATTCGATTTGAAAAGGTTGACCGTTCTTCAGCAAATGCCCCTGCGTGTCGCGGTTAGTCCAGCCGGCTTCTGCAAGTAGTTTCAGTGCGAGATCCGGGTCATAAGCATTCTTCGGATTGTTCGGGTTCTCGTAAACCGTTCCAGGAAAATAGGAAGTCTGCGGCGTATATTGGTTATAGGCGAGCTTCTCAATCATCAGCGGTCGATTAATTAGAAAGGTGAGTGCCTTGCGTACTCGGACGTCGTCGAAAGGTGGCCGTCTCGTGTTGAATGCAAAACCGGTAACTCCCCAGGGCTGCTCGTTGAACACCTTCCGCTTTTGAATCAGTCCCCGCTGGATCGCCTCGAAATTCATTTCCTCAGCCCACTGCTTAGCGCGAGGAACGACGTAGTAGTCGAGGTCGCCTTTCTTCATCATTTCAAAAGTGAGATTTTCATCTCGGACAACCACATAGCGAAGTTCATCGAAATTCCCGACGCCAATATTGGCTCTTGCCTTCTCTGCCCAGTAATCCTTCCGCCTTCGCAGCGATATCGATTTGCCTTTGGAGACATCTTCCTCGCGGAGTATGTAGGGTCCGCTGCCGACCAGCATCTTAAAGTTGTACTCTTTCAAGTACTTCTCGCCATTCATCATCTTCAGGACATGAGCTGGAAAAATCGTCATGCCTGAAAAGTAGAGGAAGTTTCTCCAATTCAACTCCTTCGCTTTAACGCGCACAATGTATTTGCTTTCCGCAACCGGACGTTCCAGCTTTCCGTACGTCAAGCTTTCCATCGGAGCTTGGAGTGTCGGATCCATCAGGAAATCGTACGTTGCGACCACATCCTCCGCTGTGACAGGCGTACCGTCGGAAAACCGGGCATTGGGATTGATGCGAAAACGGAATGTCATTTTATCGGATGACGTTTGCCAATGGGTTGCCAAGGCGGGAAGAAATTCCAACGTATTTGGATCGATGCCCAGCAAGGTCTCATAGACTAACGACATCGCGTTGCCATTGAACTGTGAATTGGCCTCTGGTCCGTACATTCGAAGCGTTCCCGGAAAGTCCGGGATGGAATCGCGAAGCACGCCGCCTTTCAATGCGTGCGGATCGGCTTGCAGTGCGAAGTTCGTGTTCGTTTCCCAACCCTCACCTTTGAAACCCTTTCCTCCTTGTTCAGCGGGAACCGATGGGTCTGCGCCGGCATCGGCATCCAGGAAGACGGGATAGTCGTCCTTGTTCGTGGACACGGGAGTGGTGCGGGCAGTAGGAGTGGATGCGGTTTGCTCAGAGCTTCCGGCTGGACCCGAGCCACGGCAGCCTGCCGCGAAAATCAAAAATAAAGAAAGGAACAGGTAAGGTTTGTGCCATTTGCACATCGTTGTTCTCCAATGCGAAGGAAAAGTTGATTTTACCATTCCGGACACGTTTAAACGTGGCGCTTCGGAACCACCCCGGCCCCTTCGGAGCCACCCCTCCTAACTTAGGAAGGTTTTGGTGGTGCTAAAATTCACGAGTATATGAGAGCTGGATTTTCTGTCCCAAATGGTGGATCGCTCGCGAGTGCCGAGGCATTGCTCAAAGTCGCGAAGCGAGCGGAAGAACTCGAGTACGACACGCTGTGGACTTTCGAGCGTGTGCTGTATGCGGTGAAGCCGAGGAATCCTTACCCCGGCACACCGGACGGTTCATGGCCTCAGGTGTTCCGGCGGATGATGGATCCGCTGGATGCACTCACATTTGTCGCGGCGCAAACCAAAAAGGTATTTCTCGGGACCAGCGTCCTGAACATTCCTTATTACAACCCGGTAATGCTGGCGCGGCGCCTGACGACGATCGACAACCTTTCCAACGGACGCCTGTGCGTGAGTTTCGGGCTTGGGTGGTCGCAAGACGAAATGGATGCCACAGGCGCAGACATGAAGCAGCGCGGAGCGATAGCCGACGAGTTCCTGCAAGTGCTCAAAACGATTTGGACGCAGAATCCGGTGGAATTCCACGGAAAGTTTTTTCAACTGCCGAACTCGTATATCGATCTTCGGCCGGTCCAGAAACCGCATCCGCGTACTTATATGGCGGCGTTCACGCCGGCGGCTCTCCAGCGAACGGCCAGGGTTGCGGATGGATGGAATCCGACAGCCGTGCCACTGGAAGGAATGGCCCAGATGTTCTCCGCGATCAAACAAATGGCCGCCGCTGCGGGACGTGACCCATCGTCGCTCGAATTGGTCATCCGGGCGAACTTGCACATCACCGACAAACCGGTTGAAAAGGATCGCTTCATTTTCACCGGCACCATGGACCAGATTAAAGAAGACACCGAGGCTTGCCGTAAGCTCGGCGCCAGCGAGGTGCATTTTGATCCGGGATTCGGCGCGTCAAAAACGCTGGATCAGTGGCTCGGCTTGATGGAACCGTTGCGGAAGTTCGTCGCTCAGTGATCGTCGAGGTCGTTGCCGCCGTCATTCGAAGGGAAGGAGAAATTCTGATCACACAGCGGATGGATGACGTCCATCTGGCCCGGTTGTGGGAGTTTCCGGGGGGCAAGGTGGAACCGGGGGAGCCGCTCGAAGTGGCTCTTCAGCGGGAGATCCGTGAAGAGCTGGGAGTCGGCATTGCCGTTGGTGAGGAGTTCTTCACAGTCGAACACAAGTACCCCGAGAAATCGGTTCGGCTGCACTTCTTCAATTGTGTGGTTGCGGAGGGAAAGCCCGAAGCGCTGGGTGTTGCGGATTTGCGGTGGGTGTTGCCGGAAGAGCTTACCAGGTTCGATTTTCCACCAGCTGACGCGGAGCTGATTGACAGGTTACGCAACTCCTGTGGCGGTCCACTACACTGATCAAATTTTCACGCCGGCTTTCACCCGTTCATCGGCCGCGATTTTTCCATCACGAATACTGATGACGCGGTGCGCGTACTCTGCGATGTCGCGCTCGTGAGTGACGAGAATGATCGTGTTGCCTTCGGAATGAAGCTTGTCGAAGAGCTTCATGATCTCGATGCCGGTTTGGGAATCGAGATTACCCGTAGGCTCGTCCGCGAGAATGATCGACGGCTGATTCACCAACGCGCGGGCGATTGCGACGCGCTGCCGTTGCCCGCCGGACAGTTCGTTCGGCTTGTGGTCCATCCGATCCGAGAGCTCCACCATCGCAAGCGCTCTCTTAGCGCGTTCTGTACGGTCTTTCGATCCGATCCCACCGTAAATCAACGGCAGTTCCACGTTGTGCAACGCCGTGGCGCGCGCCAGCAGGTTGAACGTCTGGAATACGAAACCGATTTCTTTGTTGCGGATGCGAGCCAGCTCATCGTCGTCCATGTCGCTCACCAGCTTGCCGTTTAGCCAGTAGTGGCCTCTCGTCGGCGTATCCAGGCATCCAATAAGATTCATCAACGTCGATTTGCCGGAGCCGGACGGCCCCATGATGGCGACATATTCATTGCGGTTGATGGAGAACGACACTCCTTGCAGCGCGTGCACCTGATTGGTGCCCATGTCGTATGTCTTCCAGAGGTCTTCGGTTTGGATAAGGATATCAGTCACGAGAGGGGTTATGGCGCTTTCTGAATTTTAATTCGCGTGTTGTCCTTCAGCGTGCGGAGAACCTGATAGGGCCCTGTGACGATCTGATCCTTTTCGGTGAGCCCATCGAGAATTTCTATCTCAGTGGTCCCGATGATGCCAGTCTTTACGGGACTGAAGAATACAACGCCGTTCGACAGGACGAAGACGCCTTCTTTCTCGACCTTCTTCTTATTCGTGCCGGCTGCCGTCGGAGGCCACGCATCGAATTCCCGAATGGTCAGCGCCTGAATCGGAGCGGTTAATATTTGCTCGCGCATTGCGGTCAGAATGGTGGCCGTACACGAAAGGCCGGGCCGCAACTCCTGCGGTGGGTCGTCCAACGTGACGACCACTTTGAAATCTTTAGCTTCTTGTCCAAGGCCGGGCGTCGTGCCGACAGAGGTACTGGTGCTTCGGGACAGCGCACTATTGCCGATCTCCGTGATATGGCCTATGAGCATGCGATCGCCGAGTGCGTCCACCTTGATATGCGCTTCCTGGCCGAGTTTCACATTCACAATATCGGTTTCGTCGACTTTGACCTCGGCTGTGATAATCGACATGTCGGCAATGGTCATCAGCGTAGTGCCCGGCTGGTTCTGAATGCCGACGATCGCGATCTCGCCTTCGTTTACGGGGAGGTTCGTGATAATGCCGTCAAGTGTGGACCGGATCGTTGTCTTTGAAAATTGATCGCGCGCTCGAACCACACCGGCCTGCTGTTGCGCAATGCGGAGGGACGTGCTGTCGCGCTGCTTCAGCGTCTGGCCCAGTTGCGCTTCGGCTTGAGCGAGGCGCGCCTTGGCCGCATTGAGCTGCGCCTCGCTGATGTCGGAGTCTGCCTTGGTGCGCTCGAACTGCTCGTTGGCAATCAGTCCCTCTTTGGCCATTTGCTCTGCACGACTAAACGCCTGCCTAGCTCTCGCTAGGTCCGCTTCGGATCGAGTGATCTCCGCTTTCGCAGACGTCACGGCCGCTTCGGCCGACCGGATAGATGCGCCCATGCCTTCCAGCTCGGCCTGCGATGCATCGAGACTCGCTTGGGCGGCATGGACATCGGCCTCGCTCTGAACTGCTTCCAGTTGAACAAGCAGGTCCCCGTTGCGCACGCGATCACCTTCCTTCACCGGAAGGCGCACAATGCGGCCCATCATGTTCGAGCTGACGTTGACGTACTTCTTCGGTTTGATCTCGCCATTTGCAGACACCGTCTGCGTGAGATCCTGCCGAACAACGCTGCCAACCTGCACTCCAACGACTCCGCGGTTGCCCACGTAGATGGCGTATCCCGCGATTGAGGAGATCGCAACGACCGAAATGGCAGCGATGATGAGTTTTTTCTTAGTCGTCATGACTGGGTAGAGTGCGTCTTCGTATCAGACGACGTCTCCATAGTGTCGATCAGCGCCGAATAAAAAACGACATGAATGTGATTTTTGCTTTGAATTTTTATGTGACATGTCTTAAAAATATTTTAAACAGACAGCTTGCCCGTAAGAAGGTGAGCAATAGTTTTGAAGAGAAAGGATCGGAGGTGAGTTGATCATGAAGAAAGCTCCAGCAAAAAAGAAAAAGGCGACGAAAAAGAAGAAGTAGCCGCCTACGTCATTAAAGGCCCCGCACTCGCGGGGCTTTTTTAGTTTAGGGATAATTCGGTGCCAGGCTCCGAATTATCCCTCAATGAATCGTTTCGACCTTCTTGCGAAGGTAATCCATCAGGATGTACTGGCCCAGATTCACGGTCGTCGTGAAATACGCCTTTCCGCGGCAGATCTGAGTCACCTTCTTCACAAAATCCACCAGGTAGTAATCGCTGGCCAGCATGAAGGTGTTGATCAGTATTCCGGCCTTCCGGCACGTTGCCACTTCTTTGAACGTTTCTTCTAGGATCATCGGATCCAGACCAAACGCATTCTTGTAAATGCGGCCGTTCGGTAATGTGATGGCGGAGGGCTTACCATCCGTGATCATCACGATCTGGCGCATGTCTTTCTTATCGGCCATCAAGAGCCGGCGCGCAAGCCGCAGTCCTTCGCACGTATTGGTGTGATAGGGGCCGACGACGACACGCGCCAATTGCTTGAGCGGCACTTCTTCGGCCGAATCGTGGAACAGCACGAGGCGAAGCGAATCACCCGGATATTGCGTCCGAATCAGATGCGACAGCGCCAAGGCGACCCGCTTGGCCGGTGTGAACCGATCCTCGCCGTAAAGGATCATGCTGTGGCTCGTATCGAGCAATAGGACGGTGGAACAGGAGCTTTGATATTCGGCCTGCCGTACCATCAAATCCTGATACTCGAGATTGAGCGGTACTCCGAGCCCTTCACGTCCGATCGCATGAAGCAAAGTCGAGCTGATATCGAGATTGAGCGTGTCGCCGAATTCGTATTCTTTCGTCGCCTGATACGCTTCCACGCCCGTCGCAAAATGCGCCGTCTCGTGACGGCCGAAACTGCTCCGGCCCAACGAGCCGAGCAAGTGACGCAACAACCGGAACCCGAGGAAGTCGATGGATTTGTCCGTCAGTTCGAACTTTGCCGAACCGGAGGGCATCTCTTCGACACCTTGACCAGTCTCATCGAAAGCGGAAGGAGCGGGCTGGTTGTTCTGCATCCAACCTTCTTCGATCATGCGGCGAATCAACTGATCGATAAGATCACTGAGCTCCTTTGCGTCGCCTTCTGTCGGGTCCTCGAGCCATTGATCGAGGAGACTCTGGGGAATGCGTCCCATCTCGACGAGCTTCTCGATGATGGCCTGTTTCAGCGCGTCCATGGTGTGCGGATTGCTGACATCGTGGAAGCCGTAGCTGAAACCGCTCTGGAGGAAGAATTCGGAAAGCTGGTCCATCAGCTCCTCGAGGCTGAGTCCGTCGAGTGGGGTACTGATCCACTTAGAGTATTTCGTGAAAGGCATAAGAGTTCTGAGTTTTGAGTAACGATCAAAACCAAGTTTAATTCAAAGGCTTCTTGTACCGATTCCTCTCGATCGTGTAATCGCGATACAGATCTTGCGATGCTGCTTTTCTCTCCGGCGCCGTATAGCCACGTTCTTCGGATCGGCTGATCTTTTCGATCGAATAAAGACCTTCAAGAATCAATTCACCCGCTGATGCGCGGACGGCTGCCGGACGGGTCGCACCCGCATCAAGAACATCCAATTTCTCCAGCAAGCCCTGGATCCTGCCGAGACCGCTCAAGACCGCCGCGGCGGGATCTATATCGGAGAACTTGAGCTGGCCGCCCATTTCAAACCAATCGATAACGGGTTTGAAATCGGACGTGGGAAAGTACTGGCGGAAAATCATCTGAACGGCTTGACGAATCAAATCACGCGCGATCGTATCCGCACCCTTCAGCTCGCCTTCATATTCGAGTTCCAGCTTTCCGGTAATCGCAGGTAACGCAGCATAAATATCGGCGACGCGCGGAACAACAACGTCTTCTCCAGTAACCAGCGCGCGGCGTTCGGCATTGCTGAGAACATTCTCGAGGCAAGAGATGGGCAACCGCTGACTTACGCCGGATCGTTTGTCGATCCGCTGGTCGGCGCGCGCCTTGAACGCGATCGCTTCCACAACCTGCTTGATGAAATGCGGGACAAGGATATCTTTTTGAGTACTTCGCCGGACCCAGGCTTCCTGCTCCGTGATGGCGACTCCATGGTCCAGGCTCGGCGGATAATGCGTTTTTATTTCCGAGCCGATGCGGTCCTTCAAAGGAGTCACGATCTTTCCGCGCGCGGTATAGTCTTCGGGATTCGCGGAGAAGACCAGCACAACGTCGAGGGGAAGGCGCACGGGATATCCCTTAATCTGTACGTCGCCTTCCTGCATGATGTTGAACAGTCCCACCTGAATTTTTCCCGCAAGGTCCGGCAGTTCATTGATGGCGAAGATACCGCGATTCGCGCGAGGAAGAAGTCCGTAATGGACGCTCAGTTCGCTGCCGATCGCATGCCCGCCCTTCGCGGCCTTGATTGGATCGATGTCGCCAATGATGTCTGCAATCGTTACGTCCGGAGTTGCCAGTTTCTCGACATAGCGTTCCTGCTTGGAGCGGTAATCGATTGGCGTGCGCTCTCCTCTCTCGTCGATCAGATCGCGGCAGCGGCGGCAGATCGGGCAAAACGGATTGTCGTTGATCTCGCAACCTTCGACGACCGGAATGGCATCGTCGAGAAATTCAACCAGATCGCGAAGAATGCGGCTCTTTGCCTGGCCTCGCAGGCCGAGAAGGATCATGTTGTGCCGCGAGAGAACGGCATTCACGACTTGGGGCACGACGGTTTCTTCGTATCCGATAATGCCCGGGAACATCGGATCCTTGGCTTCGAGCTTGCGGATAAGATTGATCCGCATCTCGTCTTTTATCGTTCTCCTCCGATACGACTCCTGACCGAACGGACTGGATTGCAATTCACCCAGAGTGCGAGGCAACATCACGAAAAACTCCGTTTCGAGCGCGCTACGTCAAATAGGACGCGCTGAAGAATAAAAAATTCGCGCAGAAATGCGCGGCTATTGCGCTTTCGATCCCGCTCTGAATATAGATGAGGCCCAAAAGCATCCCACCAAAAAACGCGGCCGTAAAACCGTAAATATTGTGCACCATCGCGAAGAGCAATGATGATAGAACGATGGACAGCGCCTTCGGCAAAATCGACACAACGCCCGGCCACAGCGGCGCAATCCGCGAATACAGATGCCGGAACGAAAACAGAAAACACGACAGAATGAACAGCCGGTAAACGATTTCTTCGGCCATGCCGCTATCGAGCGAAATGATGAATGAATCGTACAGGCTCTTCATGTCGCGAATGCGCGATGCGACCAACGGGCTATAACGATACGTGAAGAAGAAAAAGTAATTGATGAGACCCAGAACGAGCCCGGGCAGTACGCCGTAGTTGATGATGTCGCGAACGGTGAGGCTCCATTCCTCGACATTGATCAACAACGATCCCTGAAGCTGACTCTCGCGCGCAACCGATAGCCCGAAAGTGCCGAACACAAGGACGACGACGAAGCGTGATATCATGGCCCACATAGGAGAAGCGACGGAGTTCCGCGTATTCATTACGGATAAGCCTGCGGCCATGGCGGTTAGCAACGCCAACACCACGGTCACAGCCATGATCCTTTGGAGTCGCATGCTAACCATCATACACCATGCGGTATTTCGTCCTCAGTGACATCCACTCCAACATAGAAGCGCTGGAAGTCTGCGTCCAGCGTGCAAATCAGGCCGGTTACGACTCCGTTTTATGCTGCGGCGATATCGTTGGATACGGCCCGAATCCTCTCGAAGCAATCGAGGGAATCCAGAGGCTGAATGCCGTCACCATACGCGGAAATCATGATCGCGTGGCGGCCGGTCTGGATGAGGCAACTCAATTCAATCCACATGCGCGGCTTGCCGCTTATTGGACCCGCGCGGTGCTGCCGGATGAATACCGGGAATATCTGGCGAATCTTCCCGTTGGACCGCTCGACGTCAACGAAACCGCTCAACTCGTCCATGGCGCGATAACCGACGAGGACGACTACATCTTTACGGAAGCGGATGCGGATGAGAACCTGCTTCTTGCGAACAAGCGCATCACGTTTTTCGGCCATAGTCATTTTCCGGTTGTTTTTGCGGCGG
>JACXTT010003202.1_pt1 | contig 25473 bp, 20 predicted proteins | sample 9270951 | NCBI WGS metagenome assembly JACXTT01 (sample SAMN15532306, study PRJNA645909) | rock metagenome | isolation source: weathered quartz diorite | place: Puerto Rico | collected 2017-06-21
GCCGCCCTTCACGCCGGCAAACGTGTACATTCGCCCAAGCTGCCGCCCTTGACGATGAATGCGCTGAACGTGCTGCTCCAGTCGCGTCATCGCCTCACTGAATTCTGCGCGCTTGAGCGGTTGTTGCAAGAAATCGGTTCCGCCGAGCCTCATCGCGCGCAGGAGAAAATCCTGGCTGCAAACATAATGGGAAAGAATGATGTAAAGACTGGGCGCAGCCTGGGCCATCTGTTCCAAGGCGCGCAGACCTTGGTCGGCATCGCCGGAAATATCCAATAGAACCGCCGACTGCGGATTGAGATTCAGATAATGAAGGATGCGCACCGAGAGATTCGGGCCCATCTCTTCATGCTCGCTGAAAATGTCGGCAGCCGGAGTGAGCGACAATTGCTCCCGCACGAAATCATGAAACCGCGGTTCTCCGCTCGCTACGATGAGTTGGATCGGCATAGTGAAAGACCGCCGCGCAGCGGCGAAACAATCTTAGCCACGGGCGCAGCCCGTGGATTGTCCGGCGGAAAGAACCAAGCCCCGTAGGGGCGGCACAATCGATTTGTTTCGTCCCTAACGGGACTGGATTCCTCCCGCAATCGTGTTCCACGGGCTACGCCCGTGGCTAGAATTGTGGCGCTCGCTGCGCGAGCGATGTTGGGCAACAGCATATTGCAAGTAGCGAACAACATTCCCATCTCTATGGCGACGATACCGCCGTCTCGGGATTGCCGCCGGCGCTCTCCATGGCGACCGTTGTAGAAAATGCCGGCACTTGTAGAGGCGGCAATCCGAGAAGCGGGAAAAAATGATTGAACTGGTAGCCCGTGATGCTGACCGTCACCGAATCGGGCACGCACTCCGGGCTGCAACCACCGGCACACGAGAATGGGACGGTCTCATGTGTTTGAACGTCATGCGTCCAGTAGTTCACTTGGATCTGGATCCCACCACTCACGAGCAACGGCCGATCGGGAAAAAGAGGCGCGTTCGTTTGCATCCAGGTCACAACATTCGAACCGCTTTCATCTTGCAAACAGTGCGTCGCGGCATATCGCGCACCTTGCCGGGTCAGCGCAGCCAGCGCATGATACGTCCATCCAATTTCCGCAAATGCGAGCAAGCCAAACGTCAGTGGAATGATCCCCACCATTAACGCCAGAGCAGTCTCCACCGTTGCTTGTCCGCGGCAATTCTTGCGAATCACTCAGCCTCCCGTTACCGGCATGCGCACGGACACCTTTAAGTTAATCGTGCCGAGATTCACAAACGGAAAAGGGATCGGCACAGGAAAGCCGCCGCCCAAGTTGACGACAACGAAATCGGGAACTCGCCCTCCAGCCGACACATCGCAGCTATCTGGATCTTCAGTGCAGATACATGCAATCACACCGGTGTCGCCCGTGATGCCTCGCTCAGGAAGAATCTGAATCAGATCCGGCGTCAAGCCTTGCAGGATCGGTGTCCCCTGGCCTTGAAGGTTTCCATAGACGATGAAATTCCGAATATCCATGAGGGTCAGATCATTCGCGTCACAATAAGCGACACCTGGAGACCGCGCCAACAGACCAGCGCCACCGCGCAGCGCCTTTTGCAGTGTGTGGTAAATGTAGAACACACGTCCGACTTCGACCGTACCGAACAAGAGCACCATGATCAGAGGGATCTGGAATGCCAACTCCGTAATGGCCTGGCCGCGTTGTGACGATCGTTTAATGCAGCACCGTCCTTCCCACGCCTGCCGAGACGCCGCACATACCGCCAACTCCGCCGCAGCGAAGCGGCACGAGGGCGCCGATGTACTGAGCGCGAAATGCGCCAGTGACCAGACCCGTGTTCAAGCCTTGTGTCACGGCTCCTCCGACCGGTGCCACTTCAATCAAGAATTGACGAAAGTTCAGGACGTTGAGTGAATCGGCCGCGTCGACAACCGCGACGGTGAGGATGCGTCGCAAGTTGCCTTGATATTCGGTCGCGTAATCCTCGAGCCCGACACCTGCCGCGAATGTACCCGTGCCATCATCGGTGTCGGTGGCATATAGCGGAGCAAGCGAGGTGAACTGTCCTCCGCCGAGAGTGCCGCAGTTCGCAGTTTGCGAAAGATCGGCTGTGAAGCGCACGTCGAGCCCGCACAGAACGTCCTGACCAATAGTCGTCGCGCCTTCGATGGAGTAAGCGACCTCCGTCGTATTGATCACAACATTCGCAGGAATCGTCAATCCAGAAGCAGTTGAGAGCCCGCCGGCGCCGAATTCAAATAACGAACCGTCCACATCGAGATCTGCCGGTCCATTGGGTACGTGATTGAGAACCGCATACGCTACGGAAGAAGTTGTGCCCGTCAGCGGCGCCGGCGTCACAGCTCCTGCCGTTCGCTGAGTACGCACAAGGAACAGCGTGTAGAAGCCACCCGGTATTAAGCCGTAGTGCGCCGTGTCGGTGCCGCCGCTTTGGTCTGCAACGGCGAGCGCATCGATTCCGCACGCCGAACAAATTGCCGCGCTGATTCCGGCAATAGCGGATGTCGCAATCGTCGGCCGCAATGCGGCGCGATTCACCAACGGAAAAAACAGGAGCGGCGCTTGTGCCGTGAGCTGGACTCTCACATATTTCGGATAGAAACCGCTGGTCCAATCGATGCCCCCGGTTTGGCCGCCATTCGTGTTGGACTGGGCATCCATGAGCGTCGTGAAGTAGTCGATTTGCGTCGCGGTCGTCAGATCCGAACCGCTGTTGTTACCGATTTGGTTGATGCGCAAATTGAAACGATTGTCGTTGCCGGTGGTCGCGTCGAATGATGAAGTGACTTGATCCGCCGCTCGCTCCGGCGCGTTTCCGGTGCCAATCAATCTTGTCGCCGCGGCTAGAGCTGCCGCATCGGCTGCTGTCTGCAGCTCGCCTTGAATCAGGTAAAAGCGGCCGTAATCCGTCGCCATCGCGATCAAACCAACAATGACGAAGGTAAAGAGCAGGAAGTAAACTGTCGAAACACCACATTGCCTTTGTGCTTCTGTGTCTCTGTGGTTACCGACAAATCTCACGGGGCGCCTCCACCCGTTGGGCCGCGCGGCCCCACGAATGTGGGCTGCGGATTTGAATTCGGTTCCGTTCCTAAGAATCCCTCAGGAAATTGCAGACCTGGAGGTGTCTCACCAGCCCCGAACGGCTTTACAAAACTTGGCGTGATAAGGACCAGTAATTCGGAATTGCTCTTCTGAGTGCTTCGGCTGCGAAAGAGGTGGCCGATGATCGGCATATCGCCGATGCCCGGAATCTTGCTGATGACCTGAGTTACGCGGTTGTCGATCAAACCGGCAATGGCAAAGCTCTCGCCTTCCCGAAGGTCTACTTCGGTTTCTGCAGTTCGCGAACTGATGGCGGGAATTAAAAATCCTTGGATCGTCAGCGCATTTGAATAATCCAACGAGCTGACTTCGGGCTTTACCTTGAGGTGAATCAAACCGTTCGCTTCCACAGTCGGCGTAAAGTACAGGCGAACGCCGAAGGGCCGAAATTGAACCGTGACTACCGGAGTCGCTTGCGCGCCGGATCCGGTCGTCGAAATCACCGGGAACGGAAATTCTCCTCCTGCTAAGAAACTGGCTTCGCGTCCGCTCACCGTTACGAGATTCGGCTCCGCAAGAATCTCGAGCAGGTTGCGGCTTTGCAGCAACCGCAACGTTGCCCCGATATTGAGGTCGGGCCGGAACGCAAACAAGTTCAAGAGATCACTGGTGGTCACCTGCTGGTTGCCTAGCACGGGCTGGCCATCCGGACCGGGTGAAAACTGAAGTTGACCGACACGCGGAAACTGGAACTGCTGCGTCGTCGCAGTCCCAATGAGACTGTTATTCACACTGAACAAATTGATGCCGACCTGGCTCAGCGCCGTGCGATCGATTGTTGCGAATTTGACCTGCAGCATGACTTGCCGCGTGTCGGGCAGCGGCGCCTGGAGCAAGTTCACAACGGATTTCGCGTGTACGGCGGCAATTGCCACGGCCTGCTTGGCGACATCCGCATCGGTTACAACACCACTCAAGATGATGGCGTCCTTGCTGCTCGTGATATCGATAGGCTCGTTCGGGAACGTCGCCCGCAGCTGTTTCTGGATTTCGCTGAGGTCCGGTTCCACGGCGAGGTCAAAAGGAGAAACAAAATCGCCGTGCCAGATCATGATCGTTGTGTGCCCCGCCGACTTGCCGTTGAGCACGGTCTCGTGAGGAGAAACAACGACCGCGTCCGCGATTGCAGGATCCGACACCGATACGCGAGACGTTTCCTCTGGGAATTGCACGAGTTGACCGCGACCAACGGTGAGCGTCATCGATCGTGGCTCGAGTTGCGTCGCTGGCCGAGTTGATCTTTGTGCAGTCGCAGGCTCTTGGGTCGAAGCGACGGAGCTAAGACTCAAGATCAACATCGCCAAGAGCAAGAATGTGGCTCGGCGTGTCATTTGAACGCTTCCTCCGTGAGCTTGTCACCGCGATAGATGCGCACCTTCACGGACCCGTCGTCAGCGGATTTAGGGTCAGGTTTTGCGGCCGGTGGAGGCGGAGGTGGAGGGACTGGACGCGGAGGATCCGCTTTCACTTTTCTGGGCTCTTCGATACCGAGATCGGCCGCTTCAACGGGATCGGTGAATTCTGCGACGTCACCGTCCAGCGTGTTACGAAGCGCGAGTTGGATTTTGCCGCGTTGCTCAGCCAACACGAGTTTTTCGCCTTGTTCCTTCGTCACCAGCAATGTTGCGACCGTCGGTTTCGGATCGCGCGCGTCGAGCTTCGCCGCATCCAGTTGTCGGCCGTACGCAATGATCTTCACGTTCTGGAGAATAGTCGTCGTTGCCGCATCCCCATTCGAGAAGGTGCGAGTGAAAAGCACATCGACGCGCGTTCCGGGCTGAATAAATCCGGATACGCCGGAGATTTCGTTGACTTGTACCGAGACGGCTCGCATCCCGGGTTCAATCAGCGCCGTTATTCCCTCGCCGCTACCTTTGCTTGCGAGCTTGCTGCTGAGGACTGCTTCGCTGACAGAAATCGGAACGGCAACCACGCGATCCACAAGGTCGGCGGTTTTTAGCGACGCACCTTTCGGTAGATCCTTCCGATCGATCGCAATCAGCTTGAGATCCGAAGCCTCTAAGCGCTTGCCTGTAGGCAGGTCCTTTGCGGCCGCCACAATGTGGACGAGATCGCGGGCTTGCGGCGCTGTACTTGTCTTGTACAGCCACCAACTCAAGCCGAGGGCGGATAACCATGCGATGACGAACGCAATCAGTACTTGATGACGCTGCATAGATTCCTAGCGACCTGCAAGGAGACTTATCAACGTTCCACCGGCAATCACTGCGCCATAAGGCAACGTGGAACGGAACTGCTTTCGCCGGATCGCCACAGCCGCAGCAGCAAGTGCGCCTAGAAGACCCGTGAATACGAAAACCAGAACCAAAGCTTGCGGTCCGACGAGCGCGCCTACTGCGCCAAACAGTTTTACGTCTCCTGCGCCCATGCCTCCTGCAATAAAGAACAAAATGAAAATCCCCAATCCGAACGCTGCGCCTCCGAGTGAACTTAAGGCACCTGGTAAACCGCCGTACCAGGCGTGTAGCGCCAATCCCAAGACAGCACCGGACACCGTGAGCCAATTCGGAATGCGTCGTGTTCGCACGTCACTGAACGCCGCCAGGATCACCAGCAGCACCAAAACGATTTCAACGGCACGCGGCATCGTTCAGCTCACTCTCTGAAAAATCGCAGCCACAGAATCTGCATAGATTCGCTTCCAACCGGGGCTCACCCGGAGCACCGACGCCAGCGCGTGGTCCGGCGGAATAAGAACGAGGCCGACGCCGTACTCCTTCAGCACATCACTCCAAGCCGGTTTCACATCCGCAACCTGTGCATATGTTTCAAGCAACTGCTGCCCATAAAAATCGCTGCGACCGTCCATGAACACTTTGAGGCGGCCCTCAAAACGAAAGATGAGGTATCCCCCCCACTGATCCTTGGAAAAGAGCCGCGACTCGAGATTGCTGCGCTCGAGAAAGTCTGCTGCGCGAACCGGGAAGACCTGCGGGTTGAATCCCACCACGCCGTTGCGCGATAACGTCACTATACCTGCAACCGTTGCGATTAGAACAAAGGCCAGCGGCACAATTCCCAAAACCTTACGGTCGATCATGCGCAAGCGATCCGAATAATCGAGCAGCGGCAGCAGCCAATCAAAGGTTCTGGCCTGACGCGTCAACACAGGTACCACGATCGGCAGCAACAGAACTGCTGCGGTCGGCAAATGCCGTGCGGAGTACAACGAGATGTGAATCATGACGATTCCCAACAATGCTGGACCAAAAGCACGTTCGCGCAACAGCGCGATGATTCCCAGAACCGCGATGAAAAGGAACAGCTCGACATACACGGCACCGGCAGAATGAAAACTGAAGCTCCGAAATTCGGAGATGTGATCCATCAGGTAACCGTTTTGGAGATACGTCAAGATATGTTCGTGGAGATGCCAGGTGTACGGGTTAATAAACGTCGCGAGCAAGGAGAGCAGGCTGATCCCGGCAAAGCCGCGTAGCGGCGAAACAACCTTAGCCACGGGCGTAAGCCCGTGGATTCGCGAAACCGCAGAAGCGTCGCTTGCTTGGCAAGCTAACCAATCTCCAATCGCGTAAATCAACAGGATGCCCGGCCCGAGCAAAAAGCTACCGTGCATATTGGCCCACAGGCAGGCCAGCACAGGCAGAATGTACAACGCACGCGTGTGGCGCTGACGTTCCTTCTCGGCAATCGCGATAAACACCAATGCAAACAACCACGAAAAAACGTGAGGCCGGGCCAACCAATGAATGCTGGTCGTACCAAGCAGCACGACAGTTGCACCGGCCGTAAAGAAGAGATTGCCCCCGAGCGACAGCGCCAGATGCGAGACACCCCACACGGTGACCGCGATCGCCAGGGCAGCGAGCAGGGCAACACCAGACAAGCCAGTCCATCGATAGGCAACACCGAAAGCCAAATCGGACAGCCATTCCCATGCGAACCACGGCTGCCCTTCGCGCGTGTACGAGAACCGGTCCACGTACGGTAGTCTCAGCGTTTGAAGCATTGCTTCTCCGTTACGCACGTGCCATCCTGTATCACTATCCCGGAACAATCCTTGAGCGCCTTGCGACAAGAAGAGCACCTGCAGCAGAGTCACAGCAAAAACAACCACGCCAAAACTCGGCAACAGCACCGATGCAGGAAGCCTCACGGTACCGGCGCGCACCGGCAGAGCATCGACGGCTCTTGGATAGGCACTCATAATGGCAGGCGGGAAACAGTTAGCTGGTGAGCGACAGCGCTGCGGTAATGCTTTCGTAGAGACTGTTCAGCGCCGTCGCAACGCCGCGAACCGTTGCAATCATTCCAAGCGCGATTGCCGCCACAATCAGCGCGTACTCGACCAAATCCTGACCTTCCGTTTCTTTCCAGAAACGAATGGTTTCGCTACTGAGACGAATCCAATATTTCTTCATTATCGATCCTCTGGCTGTTTCAATTGACTGGCATCCTGCTCGGCCGCCGCGACGCGAACATTGCTTTGCTGCAGGCTTCCTTTCTGTACCTGCGTTCGTTGACGCACACGCTCCTGCACCAATTTGAAATTCGAGAGCGCGGGCGCAAAGTTGCGCCGAAGCGCAAGAGCTTTGACCAACTCTCCGCGGCTTTGTTCATACTTGCCCAATTCCATCAACACGACGGCAAGATTGTTATGCGCGGTGGCCGCATCTGCACCGAATTCGAATTCCGCTAGGGCACCTTCCAGTTCACCACGCCGCGCCAGGAGCATGCCGAGGTTGTTATGCGCCGTAATCGATTTGGAGTCGAGCTGCACGGCTTTGCGAAATTCAGTTTGCGCGGCATCGGCTTTGTTCTGCAACATCAGGTTGTAGCCCAAATTGTTGTGCCACTCGCTGGATGCGGGATTTGCGGCCACTGCCTGCTCCAGCGCACTCTGTCCCGCAGGAAGATTTCCCGAAGCGTCATGCAGAAAACCCAGCATATTCCATCCAGGGCCGGACGGCATGTCTTTCAAGAATTGTTCGAGAAGAGGAATTGCCTGCCACGTTCGGTTCAGCGCTTGATCGCAACGCACGATTCCAAAAATCGCCTTTTCGGAGTGCGTCGCATCAAACGCCTCCCGGTAGTGTTCCAGCGCTTCGTCATAAAGACGATAGCTCTCGTAAACCGCAGCTAACTCCAAGCGGGCAATAGAATCCGCCGGATTCTTTTTCAAAAGAGCCTGAAGTGCCTGAATTCGAGGATCGTCTGCCAAGGGATTGAACGCTTGCTTCTGCCGCTGAAAGATCGACCGCACAGATGCATCAGGAGCAGGCGCAGGCCGTCGCGTGGGTGAAGCAGTCAAACCGAGATTTTGCACGGCTGTGTGCCGCACACAGGCACTCGCAAATACAACACTGATCAAGAGAGCGGTTTTTACCAATCGAACCGTCATTCAGTCGACTCTTCACGGGGGGAGAATAGAAGTCTATCGCCGACCATCGTCCCTGTGCTGGCCAGTGATCCGGAAGGCAGTTCCAAAACACTCTGCGCTCCCCACACAAATGTCGTCAAACGCCAAGGAGGCAAGGCTTTGTACGTTCGCTTGACGGACAACAACGAATCCAGGAAAACCACATCAATTGGGAACCGCATCCCGAAGGTGTGAATCGCTTGCGTCGGAAATATCCACAGGCCTTCCCCCTTGTCGAGCCTTTCCCGTTTCAATAACCCAATTCGTCTGGAACGGGGCGTGTCCGCAACGCATACCTTCGACGCAAGCACGGTCCCTCGGTCTCGATTTTGGACGGTAAATGGCCCGTTCATTTTTGCAAACGTATCCCTTTCGGAAGTCCGCGGATTTTATATCTAAAAAGAGCGTCTCTCAATGCAAAAACATGTAAAAGGCAGGCTAGTCAAGGGAGTTCTGGGACGGTTGCGTCGTTTCCCTAATTCGCAACCCAGAATTAGGGAAACGACGCAACCGTCCCAGAATTTCTGCAAAATCATGTAAAAGGCGGGGGGCACTCTTTACCCGTAGACACTCTTGTCGTATAGTCCGGCACACCAGATTGGACCGTAGTAACTAATATCGCGCTAGCTTTCCGGGTTGTAGAGATTTTATGAGATTGTTCATCGGCCGATGGATCTGCCGAGCGATTCCGCTCTTCCTCTTCTTTTTTGGCCTTACCGTATCCGCCGCCACGATCGGGACGGTCGTACCGATCATCGGACAAGTTACGGATTTAGTTTATGATGCGAACCGAAACTTAGTGTATCTCGCGAACTCTTCCCGTAACCAGGTTGAGGTTTATTCCATGAGTACCGGACGGCTCGGCGCAGGTATTCCGACCGGTCTACAACCGAGTAGCTTAGCGCTGAGCCTGGACGGCAACACGTTATACGTAGCGAATGCGGGCTCGCTGACGATAACCGTCGTCAATCTAGTTACCCAGAGCGCCGATACCGACCTCTTTATCGGTTCCCGGCCCGATGCCATTGCCGTCGGTAACGACGGGCAAATTCTCATTCTCGGAGCGGCCGGTTTACAGCGCGTCGACCCTGGCAGCGGGCGCATACAGACGGTGCCGATCTCACCACCGGTTAATCCACCCGCGGGACTACCGATTCCAGGCATCAGTGCAGCTGCAGGCCCGGCCGGCCTAATCACGACAGCGAATGGGAATCTGATTATCGGCCTATCCGGTGGGGCATTGCCTCTAGGTCAGAATCGCCTTTTCGTCTACGAAGTGGCCTCCGGTACCGTCTTGCGCAGCCGCAATGTGAGCGGCCTACGCGCCATTTTGTCTGCAGCGCCGAACGGATCGCGGTTCATGGCGGGGCCGTTCTTGTTCGATACGCAAACGATGGCGATTCTCGGCAGAACCGGCACGCCGAGTCCCACACTGCTTAACGGCGGGAGTGTATTTTCTCCCGATGGCAATGAGGTCTACGCAACCTTCTGCGGGCAAACGCCGGTCAACCCGCTGAACACGAATACAAATCCGCAAAGCACAGCGGCCGGTGTAATCCCGTGCGGCATCATCCTTCCGACGACGACGTCCACGCAAAGCGTACTGCAGGTCATGAGATCTTCGAGTCTGACGCCGGAACTGGGTTTACGAATTCCCGAGCCAATCACCAGCAAGATCATCAGCACTCCGGACGGCTCAACGTTGTTCGCGAACTCGTTGTCGGGACTGTCGATCATCCCGGTTGGGCAACTCGGGAACCTTCCGATATTGGAGGTCAGCACAACGAACGTGGTGCTTTCTGTCGATGCGTGCAACCGGACTATCGCCACCGCAACCGTGCAAATTCGCAATGCCGGCGGCGGACGGATGACATTTTCCGCTTCGGTGAACAATCCAGGCGGTCCGGTCATCCTGAACCAACGCACAGGCATTGCTCCCGCAACATTGAACATCGCGTTCGATCCTCAAAGAGTCGCGGTGCGCGGAACGCAGCAGTACGCCGTTTTTCTTGCATCACCGGAAGCCGTGAACGTCGAACCGGCGATTCTTGTGAATCTGAATTTCCGTGAGGTGACCGACCGCGGCACGATCGTTCCAATGAACGGCGTCGGCGTTGACATACAGATGGACGCGCCGCGGCAGCGTATGTACATCGCAAACTACATGCAGGACCAGATCGAAGTTTTTTCGCTTGCCAACCAAACGTTCCTATCGCCGATTCGGGTCGGCAACCGGCCGATCTCGATGGCGATGGTGAATCCGTCCACGTTGGTCGTGGCGAATTCGGGCGCAGAGAATCTTTCGATCGTGGATCTCGATTTGATGGCCGAGGTCGTGCAAATCGGCATGGGGCCGATCGCACTCAATGCGACTCCCCTTTTCCCGCACTCCGTTGCCGCGTCAGCAAATGCCATACTGTTTTCCGCGATTCCACTCGCCGCCACTCCAGGAGGAACTCCGGGCTTCGGATCCATGTGGCAACTGAGTCTCGTCACGCATTCAGCGTTTCCTCGCCTCAATCTGGGTGTCAACGCGGGAGTCACTGCACCCAATTCCGTAAACGGCCGCAATCTGCTGACGGCGGCGGGGGACGGAAGCGGCATCGCTGTGGTCGAGGGAACCGGCACGCTACGGCTTTACGATCCGATTGCGGATACCTTTGTCGTCACACGTACGCTGGCAATCACTACGGGCGTGCGCGGCACAGCATCGGTCGCGTCCGACGGGAGTTTTTACGTTGTCGACAACTCGGTCTTCAATTCGGTACTGGTGTCTCAAGGATCTTTAGTGACTACCACACCCGGCGCCATCGGGCCGGCGGCGCAAGCAACGCTCGCCCTCGGTGTGGCCGTGTCCGGCAATAACATCATTCGAATTCAGAATGTCAGTACGCTGAGTGCCGTGCAGACCTTGCAACGAATCAATCCCCTCACGCTGCAACCGAGTCTGCAACTGTCGTTACCCGAATCTGTAATGGACATCAACCTGAGTCAAATTGGCGTAGGACTAAACACACGGCTTTGGCCGCCGCGGCCTATCGCGATGGAAATCGGTGTCCTGACCGCTCCTAATCAAACGATGCTGCTTCCACGCGGCATCGTCGCGGACAGCAACAACAACGCCTACCTATTTACGTATTCCGGATTGACGATTGTCTCGATGACTCCGACGACAGGTCTCACGCCATCGTTCTCAGCAAACGGTGTTGTCAACAGAGCGAGTGGATCCCGGCTCATCTCGCCTGGCTCGCTAGTGAACATTCGCGGCTTCAATCTGGCACTCGATGCACAAGCGAGTGCCGCACCCTTACCACGAAGTTTGGGCGGGATTTGCGTCACAGCGAACGAAGTGACAATTCCTTTGATCAGTACTTCTCCCACAGAAATTCAAGCTCAGTTGCCGCCTGAGCTACCGCCAGGACGCGTGACATTAACGGTGCGGTCTACACGGCTTGGTGTGATCAGTGCCGGTGTGCAGGTGCAAGTTACCGCAACCGGACCTGGAGTTTTTTCGATGGACATTGGTGACGGCCAACAGAGAGCTCTGCTTTTTCACGCCGTGGACGGTGCTCTTGTCATTCCCGTCTATCCCGCAGATCGAGATGAAGTGCTCGTTCTTTATACAACCGGTTTAGGTCCGGCGGATCCTGTCGTGCCCGCGGGACAGATCAATCCCGGAGATCCCCTTTCACCCACAACGGGATCGATCAGCGTCACCATCGGCGGCCAAGCGTATCCAGTGATCTGGGCCGGCCTGGCTCCCGGTTTTGTGGGCGTCTACCAAATTAACCTTTATGTCCCAGGCGATCGGGTAACGGGCGACAACCTTCCAGTCGTGGTCACGGCTGGAAGCACATCGAACTCCAGTTCGGGGGACCCTCCGCCACTCACGTCGGTGGAGTAGACGTGAGGCCATCGTTTTTTTGCCCCTCCTTCGAGGAGGGGAAAAAAAATCAAAAAAACTCGCGCTTCACTTGCTACGCGGCGATGCTGTGTCTTTGCATCGGCATCCTCTCTCGTTCTGCCATCGCGCAAACCAAGGTCACGTGGACTTACGCAGGACCGCTGGCATCTCCAGCTCGCATCGCCGCGCTCGCGGTAGATCCCCATTACGGCACGATCTACGCCGGTGCGCCGGGCGGGGGTGTTTGGAAAACATCGGATTCGGGTACGACGTGGACCTCCTTATTTGATTCCAAGCCGTCCTTGCAGGTCTGCTCCCTCGCAATCGATCCTCTTTCCACTGGTGTCATCTACGCCGGTACTGGCGATTATCAAAGTCCGCGCCCATCGCAAGGAGTGTTGCGTTCATCTGACGGCGGAGTAACGTGGACAGGTCAAGCTCGCATTACCAATCGGCCTGTCTGTGCACTCGCCCTCGATCCGGCCAACTCAGCGAGAATCTTTGCGGGTTCCGAAGAAGGCCTTTTTATTTCTCCCGACGCAGGGACGACGTGGACGAAGGTGCTCGCCTCGCCGGTCACATCGATTGCATTCGATGGGCCCGGCATCGTCTATGCTGGAATCCTTGGGGATACGTCGCCAGGTGCCCGCGAACACAACCTGTCACTTTCCTCCGACGGCGGTCTCACCTGGACAGACTTGCCGCTTCCGAAAAATTCGTCCTCGCCGACTGCGCCCGTCAACTGGGTTAATGTCACGACGAGCGGTTCGGACGTTTTTGTCGCCGTTTCGTACCAACCCACACAGATGTCGCAAGTGGATGTCTACAAGAGCAGCACGGCTGGAACTCAATGGTCCGCTTCGTTCGGCATCGGTCAGGCACATCCGCCGGCGGCCTTCGGTTTTGATGCAAACGGTAATCTGTATCTCGCTGGAGTAAATTTGCTGCTCTCCACCGATCGCGGATCCACGTGGACAACGGTGCCTGCCACGACGACAGACTTTCACGCTGCGGCCCTCACGAATGGGCGGCTTCTCTTGGCCGGCGAAAAAGGATTTGAACTCATGGGCGCCTATGTCGGCGCCGTGTCGCCGTTACCGATCGCTCAAATTCTGGGCGTGACCATCGATAGTGGGAGTCGCATTCTGGCCGCCGGACCCGCAGGCCTGTTTGGTCTCACACCAGTAGCAGGAATCGGGCCCGTCGGTAGGGTGAGCGCCGTCGCAGGCGCAAACGGAGCTATCGATATCTTTACGGCTGGAGCCAACCAGGTTTACAACTCCACCAACAGTGGTCTGCAATTCGTTTCGCATACTGTCATTGCGGCCGATGAATTGCGTGCGCCATACCCCCCCATCGTTATTGATCCGGTGGTACCCACGTCCGCTTTCGTCGCCGGCCGCCGCGTGTATCACACAACGGACAGCGGAGATGCATGGACGGCATTGAGTATCGTCGACGCTGACCCGACACGCGTCGTTACAGCATTGGCTCAGGCGCCGGCAGCGCGCTCGACGCTATTCGCTGCCACTGCTTGTCTTCCGGAAGTCGTGTTGACATCGTGCCCACCGATCTCGGTTGTGTGGCGTTCTACAAATGCGGGACAGACATGGGTTCAACAGAGCGTCGTCGCAGGTTATGTGAACAAGTTCGCGATCGATCCGCGGCAGAGCACGCGCGTGTATGCGGCCATTGGCGCGTTCCCTGCGGGTCCCAGCCACAGTGCCGGTTTGGTTCCTGGTGACTTGCTCCTATCAACCAATGCAGGAGGCGTGTGGACTTCCCTCCTCGGCAATTTGCCGCGAGTACCAGTAAATACAATTGCGATCGATCCCACTTCCCTCCCTCCCCAATTCAACCAGCCCGCACAGACGCTTTACGCGGGAACGGATGCCGGTGTGTTCGTGAGCTTTGATGCGGGTGCGCGATGGATGGATATCAGTTCAGGACTGCCGGCAAGTCCAGTCACCGATCTCGCGTTGCTACAGCCCGACGGAGTGTTAGTGGCAGGAACGTTTGGGCGTGGAGTTTATCGCACGTCTGTGACCGGTATTTCTCCCGGCGTGATTGTCCGGCCTTTGTCTCAAGATGTCTCGCTGATGAGCGGGACGAAAGATAGCATTGGGTTCACGTTGAATAATTTGTCGATGAGTAACACCGTCGATTGGCAATTGAATGCGCTCGATTCATGGCTGAACGTTCCTCAACCGAACGGCACTATCCGGCCGCTCGCTTCAGCCCAGATCCCGGTCGACGTCTCGGCTGTAGGCCTGCAAACGGGAAGATATGTCGGCCGCCTCCAACTGACGACAGCGTTCGGCGTGCAGAACGTCACTGTCGAAGCGCAAGTCACTCCTTCGGCCGCGCAAATGACAATTGCCGGCGGCAACGATGCAAGCGGTTTGCCTGGTGCTACGTTGCCTGCATTACAGGTCCTTGTTTTGGATAACAACCAGGCGCCGCTGCCCGATGCACTTGTGATATTTACGATAACTTCCGGTGGCGGGTCGTTGAGTGATCGAACGGTCACTACGGATGCCTCCGGAATAGCAAGTGTGGTTCTCACGCTCCCCTCACAACCCGGAATGGTACAGATCGTTGCGAGCATCGGCACACTGGCGGTCACGTTCACGGCAACGGCTGTCGCAGCACCGATCCTTCTGACCGACTCCATCTTTGATGGAATCACTTTCAACGCGAACACTTCTTTTGGGCCTGGAACTATTCTCTTGATCGCCGGCCAGAATCTCGCCTCGGGCGAAGCTGCCGCCGCGGCAAACTCGCTACCGACGTCGCTCGCAACGACGCGAGTGCTTGTCACAATTGCAGACCAAGACGTGCCCCTGCCGCTCTTCTCTGTTGCTCCGTTCAGGATCGTCGCGCTGCTGCCTTTCCTTATCGCCCCTGGCCGATATTTGCTCCATACGGAACTGGGTTCTATTCGAAGCAACAACGTCGAAATCTCCGTTGCCGGCTTTGACCCGGGAATCTTCACGGCAAGCGGCACGGGCTTTGGCCCGGGACTTTTCATTAAAGATAATGGTTCTCTCGTGACCGCATCCAATCCTGCCGATCGCGGTTCGCGCGTGACGTTTTATGCGGCGGGTCTTGGAGCGGTAAACCCTCCGATCGCTGCAGGAGAGCCGGGCGCAACGATGGAACCTTTTAATCGGACGCTTCAAACGCCCCAAGTGTTTTTCGATCGCTATTCGGCCGCCGTGATCTATAGCGGATTGATGCCCGGGATCGCCGGTCGATATCAAGTCACGGTTCAAGTGCCGGCGTCGGTAAGTCCGGCAACAAACGTTTCGGTCAGCATGACCATCGGAGGCTTCACAAGCAATCGTGTTACGATTCCCGTCCGATAAAGGCAAGACAACGTCGTTCAGCCAGGCCCAAGAACGCTACGCCGGGCTGAAGACGCGCGTCCATCAAAAGCTCTTGAGCGTCCTGAACATGGATGCAGTCAAAGCCGAAAGCCGGCAGGAATTGCGCCGCGAAGTTCAGAATGTCCTCGGCAAGATTCTTCGCGAAGATCACCTTCCAATCAGCGTGCCCGAGCGCAATCGGTTGGCAGAAGAAATTCTGGACGAGGTCTTCGGCTTGGGACCGCTGGAGCCATTGTTAAAGGATCCAACGATTTCGGACATTCTCGTGAACACGCACAAGTATGTGTACATCGAGCGCCATGGCAAGTTGCTGGAAGCGGGCGTTCGCTTTCAGAATGATCGCCACCTGCTGCACATCATCGAAAAGATCGTCTCGAGCGTCGGTAGACGTATCGACGAATCGGTGCCCCTGGTGGATGCGCGTCTACCGGACGGCTCGCGCGTGAATGCGATCATCCCGCCGTTGGCGGTGGATGGACCATCGCTTTCGATTCGGCGCTTCGGAAGAAAGGTCCTTTCGAACAACGATCTGCTTCAGAACCAAACGCTCACGCAATCGATCATGACCTTTCTTGCTGCGTGTGTGGAGGCGCGGCTGAACATCGTTATCTCAGGGGGCACCGGTTCGGGCAAAACGACATTTCTAAATTGTTTGTCCCGATTCATCCCGGAATACGAACGCGTCGTTACGATCGAGGACACCGCTGAGCTGCAGATTCAGTTAGAGGACGTTGTGCGTATGGAAACTCGGCCGCCCAACATTGAAGGCAAGGGCGCCGTCACGCAGCGCCAATTATTGATGACGGCACTGCGTCTGCGACCGGATCGTATTCTGCTGGGTGAAGCGCGCGGCGGAGAAGCTCTCGACATGCTGCAGGCGATGGGTACCGGTGTGGAAGGATCGATGACCACGGTTCACGCGAATTCGCCGGCTGACGCGTTCAGCCGATTGGAAACCATGGTCATGATGGCCAAACTGGATCTGCCCAGCCGATTCATCCGGCAGCAAATGGCTTCCGTCGTTCATATGTTGATCCAGACGGCACGCCTCAGTGACGGCACGCGCAAAGTGACGCACGTCTCTGAAGTCCTCGGCTTAACCGATTTCCAGATTCACGTTCGAGATATTTTCGTTTTTGAACAAACCGGCGTTGCTGACGATGGCCGCGTCCTAGGACGTTTTCGCGGCACCGGCGCTTCGCCAAACTTTTTGGAGCGCTTGCGAGTTTCCGGCCTGCCGCTCTCCCCAAAACTCTTCGAAGAGGTTGTGACGGTTGGCTAAAAAATTCGCGCGGCTGCTCCTGGTGGTCCTGTCCTTCGCGACAGTTGGATTCACGCAACAAATCCCCGCTTGGGAAATCTTCGGCGGATATTCTTTCGAACGCTCGGCGGTGAGGGAATACTACAAGTCCACTCCCATTATCTACACGTTTCGCGAGCGATACGAGAATCTCAACGGTTGGGAAGTCGCAGTCACAGAGAATGTCAACCATTGGTTCGGCGGCACGCTCCAACTCACCGGCCACTACAAAAGTCCCGTTGTGCTCACAACGAAGAGCCGGCAAAACCTGTTTTCGATTATGTATGGACCTCGATTCTCGCACCGCATGAGCTGGGGCACTCCATATGGCCACCTACTCTTCGGGGCAGGCCGAACGAGCGTGACTGTGTCGCCAGGACCTCATACCGCCGAAGCATCCTTCGTCGTAGCTGGAGGCGGCGGATTGGACCTGAACCTCGGCACCAAAGCCGCCATCCGAGTTTTGCAGATTCAGTACTCTCCAATGAACCAGGTCGCCGCGAAAGATCATAAATTTCAAGCTTCCGCCGGTATTGTGTTGTACCTGGGCACGGCCAAGTAGGCGGTCAACCCATTCTTCTTCATGCGCGTCTTTTATATCGTCCTCGAGAAGAAAAGGGAAATCTGAATGCAAAAGTTGCTTAAACAACCGCAATTCCTCTTCATCGCTCTTTTGACCCTGGCGGCGGGCACCGGTTTTACGCAGGTCACGAGGCGAACCATCCCGCTGGATGCGCCGAGCGAGATGAATCCCGCAATGTGAAAGCGGAACGGGTGACGTACTAAGGGCGAACCTCGTTGCGCGTTACCGACACCGCAGCAGCAAGTGTCCCAGACGGCGAGCGCCTAGTCGTTTTAAGTAAGACCGACTTCCAGGACGGTGTAATCGAAATCGATTTGACGGGCGAGCCTGCCCCCAATGCAGGAGAAGGGGCGCGTGGCTTCGTCGGCATCGCCTTCCGCCTCTCGCCTCAACTGGCTCTGTTTTCAATTGAATCATAGTTGGCATGCAATCGTTGCCGCAGGCGACGCGACTTTGGCCGACACGTATAAGAACCTAACCGGCAAGAAGACCGGCTGGGCAGACTTCATGAAAGTTATTAACGCGCATTTCCCTGCGGGAAAGCAGTACAACCTGGGCATCGACCCGGAGGGATTTACAGTTCGCAAGCAGTGACGCGCAAAGGCAAAAAAGTCATGAAGTGGGTCGATCTTCGAAAGGGCATCGACTACTTATTCCGCTATCGCGATGTCTCGCTGGCGGCCAATAGCCGTTACCTGGGTGCCTTAGTCGAGGTCGACGATCCAACGCGATCCACGCTTTGGATCGCATCACCACCCGTAAGCAACAATCATGGATGTGCGATGACCAGCAGCGTTTTCGCGCGTTCCAGGACGCAAGAAAGGGCACGGCGCAGGTTCTCGGGATCGAGTTGAGCGAAGCTCTCGTCGAGGATGATGAGGTCGGGGTTTTGCAGCAACGCCCGGGCGATATAGAGACGGCTCCGCTCTCCGTGAGAAAGCTGCCAGCCGGTTTCGCCTACAGTTTGCAGCAGTCCAGCAGGCATGCGCGCGAGCAGTTCGCCCAAGCCGAGCTCATTACAAACCGTTTCTGCCTCGGCCAGATCGTCGGTTCCGGGCGGCCAGGCCCGTCCCATCAGAAGATTGAAGGCGAACGTGCCGGTGAGCACGTGGTTTTCGTGGAACTGGGGGGCGCCGGCGACGCGTTGGCGCCAACCATCCAACCCGAGGCTTTGACGATCGAGACCGCCGGCGAAAAGAAGACCGGACTGGGGGATGCGCAGGCCCATCAGCAGCGAACCTATTGTCGATTTACCCCCACCAGATGGACCTTCCAGCAGAATGCGGTCACCTGTCCAGACACGCAGGCTACATCCACGCAGGACGGGTTCGACACGACTGACGTAACGGAAGACCAGTTCGTGAGCTGCGATGAGCGGCTGCACCGGTTGCCCGTCCTCGGCTTCGCGGACCGCCGCCTTAAGTGCAAGCGCACCCGGCGGCGAGAAGCTCGCCGGCCGCGAAGCCGCGTGAAAGAGCGGCGATACTTGCTCCCATGCAATTGCAGCTCCGGCCAAATTCCATACTCCGTCCGAAAGTCTTCGCAGCGCTCGATAGGCCAGCAGTATGCCGCCCAACCCAATGGCCAGAGCCGCAGGCCCCCCGCTCGCGGACATAAACGCCGGGCTGATACCGGCGGCGCCGAGGACCAGCCATCCACGCGGAATCAACGCCATGAGGGCCGCTGCGCTGCCGTCCATTCGCGTGGACGATTCCAGGTAACGCGCCAGCGCCGCATCTTCCTGGTCGTGACGGCGCTCGGGGGCTTCCTGTGCGAGGCGCGTGCGGTATCCCATCATGCTTTCGACCAGATCGTGCGTCATCGCGAGACGCTCGGTTGTCCACTGGCGGCGCCGCCGAAAGTAACGCCATCCTGTCAGCAGCGTAATGACAATCCACACCATCAGTAACAGAGGCAGCAGAATGCCGAGCCCGGAAACGCCGAGGACTAGGGCTGCGAAGATCAGCTCGAGGGCCGAGACCAGCGCCAGGAAACCTCCACTCAGCGTCAACGACTCCACGGCTTGCGATTCGATAACGCGTCCCAGAAACCGCCCGGCGCCGTCTTGACGAACCTCCTCCGGTTCCAACCGCAGAGCGCCGCTCAGGAGCCGTTGCTTCAGAAGTCCGCCCGTCCCGATCGCTAGCCGGCCTTGGACCCAGGTGGTCAGAAGAAGGAAGGGCACGATAGTCAACAAAAGGAGCGCCCACGCCATTAACCAGCCCCAATCGAGCCGTCCATTCAGAGCCGCCTTTCCGATAAGCCACCACGAAAGAATCCACAACGCATACTGCGTCGCGTGGGCGCCGACGAGCGCCGCAAGGCGCTTGAGTAATCCTTCGCGCCGGAACTGGCTTCCGAAATTCGTACCCGGCTCCAACCGCAGCATCCAGCAGCCCGACACAGGCTCCGCTCCCAAGCGTTCCCGCAGAAGCGCCGCGCGCGCCTTCGGACGGTTTCGCTTTGAGACGCCGGCCTCTTCAAGCATCCGATCGATCTCAGCGGCTACAGGTTCGGTGTTCCGGCAGAGTGCAGCCCGGACAGCTTCCGTTGCGACCTCGCGAGTCTTCAGGTCAGGCGCGAGGACGGATACCTGTCGCCGTCCGCCGAGCAACGCCAGAAAGCGCGGACCATCCTCGCCTTCGGAGCCCGGCAAACGCAGGATGGCAGGCCCCGCACGACGGAGGAAGCGGTCGAGTTCGGCATACGAGGTCTCCACAGGCTCGGCCTCCAGGCCGATGACGCGAACGGCCGATTCGATCCATTCATTCATCGCGCTGGCTTCAATCCAAAGTTTTCGCGGTGGCGCGAATGGGTCCCCCGCGGTTACGGGCAGGCCGCTGGCGTAAGCGAGGGCCTTCAGGAGTTCGCCAAGTCGCGAGGCGGGCCAGGCGTAGGTTGTCAATTGAGCTCTCAATGAACGGCCATCCCATCTGCGCCTGCGCCGCGGCGACTCTCACGAGCAGGAAACTTTGCCGGTGCTTTACCCTCCTGCAGGCGTCCACTCTCCATGCGAAGGGCACGCCAACCAGCGCCGGACCACAAACCGAGGCGGACGGCCTCTTCTGCTTCCAGCAGCGCGCGATATCGAGAATCAGGCCGCTCTGCCAGCGCCGTTGGTACACCGTCCTCGACAATCCGTCCGTGCTCGACAACCAGAACCCGAGCGAACGCCTTCGTCTCGCTCACGTCGTGAGTGATGCAGAGCATCGTCGCGCTGTGCCACAACTGTCGCGCTCGCGCCAGCAGATCGCGGCGCCGCTCCCGCTCCAGCCCACTGAATGGTTCGTCAAGGACGACCAGGCGCGCTTCCTCGCGCAACATGCCGCGGCCGAGGCGCACTCGCTGCCCTTCGCCGCCCGAGAGCAAGCCGCCTCCTTCACCCAGCATGGTTTGCAAGCCCTCCGGCATTCTTTCCAACACGTCCCGCAATCCGGCGGTCTCAATCACAGTGTCCATCGGACTGGACTTGTCATCCTCAGAGCCGTAACGAAGATTGGTCAACAACGTACGATTCCAAAGATGGACACTGGGATCCACCCATGCCGTTTCCCGCCGTAGACGCGCCAGGCGCGCTCCGTCGAGCCTCTCACCATCGACGAGTATCCGGCCCGACGCCGGCCGATGCCATCCGAGGAGCAGCCCAACGAGGCTCGACTTGCCCGCCCCGGATGGCCCGACAATGGCGACGTGCCTTCCCGGTTCAACTTGTAGATTGATGTCTTGAAGGATCACGTGACCGGCGGCTCGAACGGTCACCTCTTCGAGCGACAGACCGACGCCGGTCGAAGCGGTCAGCGGCTGGCCGGCCGCCGCTGTACCGGGTTCCTCCCGCGTTACAACTTCGTTATCAGCGTCAGTCCCCGGAGCGCCAAGCGGCTCGAGCAAACGCAAAGTCAAATTGCGATGCATGGGATATTGCCACGCGATCAGCGCGATTTCCTGGCCGAGTACCGGCAAATTCAAGGCCCAATAGGCAAGAAGCAACACCGAGCCGGCATCCGCCCTGCGTGTCAGCATGTTGAGAAGCAACCACGCCGCGAGACCGAAGCCCAGAAAAAATTGCGCGCCTTCGACTGTCACCACGGCCCGCTGCAAATCCAGTCCCGAGCGCGTCCACTCTGCCAGTATGGTTTCGTGCTCGCGCCGGAGCGCGCGCTCTGCGCCATGCGCGCGCACCGGAATTAAGCCCAGAAGAGCGTCCAGATAAAATCGTCCGAGCGCGCCGGCGTGCGTTTGGAGACGCAAATTGCGCTCCCTTAATACCGGCTGCGAAACCAGTGGCAGGACCAGAGCTACTCCCGCCGCCAATGCCGCGACCGGCGCGCTGGGCGGGTCTATCCATGCGATCGCTGCGGCGGTGAAAAGGAGTTCAAACGTCAATCGCGCCACGTGGGCCGCCAGGTCCGGCAGGAGCCGAATCGGATGAATGCTGTGACTACGATCCGCCATGTCCGAGCTGAGACGGCTTTGGAAATAGCGGTCGCCGAGCCGCGGAATTTTTTCGAGGAACGCCTTGCGCAGGCGGACCTCCAGCTGCCGCCCAAGGCGTAAGGCTCCTGTGGCAATCGGCAGTTCGAGTACGAGAAGCCCCGCCAGGAAAATCAAAACCGTCCACACGGCGGCCAGCCGCTGGCCAGATAAACCCAGATTCCGCCCGATATCGAGAAATCCTCGAAACAGCAGAGCCTCCAAGAGGACGCCTGCTGCGGCAAGCAGTAAAGCGGCCGCCAGAGCCGCGGGCGATAACAACCCGCCGGCAGCGAGCAGTTTCAACAACTCACGCCCCGGCCTGGCTGGCGGCTCTTCCAGGGTTGCCATCAATTCGGGCGAAAGGCGGCCGCTCGGTTCGCGCGATTTTGCCGCCCGGCCGTGCACATGTAACAGCACGGCGCCGCGGAAAAGGATCTGCTCCTCGCCCGCTGTCTCACGCGCGGGACGGACGGACCAATAGACATCGGGTATCGTTTTGCTATGCGCTGGATTTTCTCTGAGCGCTCTTTCGGCAAATCGTTCCAGCAGGCGCGCCGTTTGCGGTCCTCTACGCAGACCACCCGAGTCTACGATCGAGCTGGTCATTCGAGCAGCGGCGTCGAGACAAGCCAGCGGACGCCACCCCGGATCGCCCAGCGCCGCTTCCAACAGCTTTTCGCTCTCACTTTTGGACAATCCGGCACTGCGAAGACGCCGGTTCAAGATGCTCAAAAACCGGTCCGAGGATGCCCACTCGCGCCAGCCCGCAGCGGGTACCGCTTGCTGATGCACGTACACACGATCCATGAATCGCGCGCAGGCCGGCCAGGATCGGCCACCGGCGGGATCCATCACCTGAAGGAATCGCCCGTGGCGGCGCCACACGATGACGAAATGTGTGGCGCCGCTCGGCAGGGCCACGACAAGCAGCGCCGGCAGAGTCCCGGCTTCCGGAAACAAGAGATGGTCCGCCGGCACCATGATCTGCTCTGCTTCAAGACCAAGCTGATTGGCGACATCCTCGAGAGTATCGATGGATGTTCCGTCCACATCCGTCTGGCACGCTTCTCGCAGCCGGCCATAGCTCGCCCGGATGCCGAAACCCTCGAGAAGACATTTGAGTGCTGCCGGGCCGCAATCCATGGCGGAAGTCTGAACGACTTCCGGAATGAGGAAGCGGCGTCTGGCTGGGGTTGGCTTAGTGCGATCCTTCATGACGACCGTTAACGTTCGTTGGAGACCCAGGACACCGGCCGCGTGATCAAGCCTCCGGCAGCACGCAACACAAGCGCCACAGGGGCGATGCGCTCCACTTCGACCTCCACAGTGCCAGGTAAGCCGTGTTGAAAGGGAACCGCCGAAGAGGGATCGGGATGAATTGCCAGTTCCACACGAACATGGCCGTCCCGGATTTCACTTGCCACTGTGGCAACCGTTGCGGCAATGCTTCCGTATTGTGTCCAGGGAAAACCTGAAAGACGCAAACGCGCAGGCTGACCTTCCCGAAGGCGCCCGAGCGCGGCCGGCGGCGGGAATTCGGCTACGACGCGGAGATTTCCCGAAGGGACCACCGTACCCAGTTTGTCTCCTTCGCGCACGACGGCTCCGACCCTCAAGGCGGCAGCCTCACCGAGACGCCCGGAAACGGGAGCTCGAATCTGCCTGCGTTCGATCTCCTCCTCAAGCCGCCGGATCGTAGCAGCAACAGTGGTCCGCTCACCTTCCAGTTGCGTGGCGTCGCGGTTCAATCGCTCGAGCCGGACTTTACGGTCACTGACCTGTGTCTGGTAATCCGATTCCATCCGGCTGATCGCGGCGCGCAGGCTCTCGGCTGCCGCACGGCGGCTTTTGGCCTCGGCCGCTACTCGCACCATTTCCTGCTCCGCAACAACACCGGCTGCACTTAACTTATTGAAGCGTTCCTCTTCGAGTTCGGCTAGCCGAGCTCGCGATTCCGCTTCCTCGTACTGCGCATGCGCCTGTTCGACGGCTGCACGCGCAGTTTCTTGCGATTTTCCGAGCGCTTGCTGCTCCGCCGCCATTTCAGCACGAACCGCCCGGGGTTGTGGTTCGATAGCTGCGAGTCGCTTGAGTTCCTCTTCATGCTGCAATTGCTGCGGTCCGGCGTCGAGCTCCACGAGCACTTCTCCTGCCTGGACGGACCGGCCTACGGTCAGATTACTGGTCACCGCCCGGCCCGTTAGCAAGGCATCTATTGGATAAATTGCCTGGTCGATTTCGAGACGGGCCTGGTCGCTGACCTCATAAATGGATACGTGCGCCCGAAAGAACCATGTTGCCCACGCTCCAAACAGCACAGCCACGAGGAGAAGCAGAAGGGACGGACGCCGAAACCCATCCGCCTCAAGCGCCCGCATAGTGCCCGAAAAGGGGATGGATCCCCGAGCTCCTGCCCTGACGCTTGTTCTCATTTTTGGAAGCCGCCACATAATTTGATGTCGGCGATTCGAGTCGAAGCCGTGCGAAGCGCGGGCTTAACTCGGGTTTCCGCAAAATTGCTACACAATTCGAGGAGTGCAGTATACTCGCGTTCCGCACTCCGGTCACCGAACTGTCTCCTGTTATCCATTCAGATAAGCGTCTCATCACGACTTATCCGAACGGACAATGTTTCGCGAACCCGATACTGGTTTTCCGATTTGATCGCGGTCAAAGATGGCCGGTAACGATTACCCTAGGCGCTACGTTCCAACAGGTTAAGTGACCCACGTTTTGCGTCGCCGTTCTACGCAAGATTCGGCACGACGGTTGCTCATACGTTAGACAAAGAAACACGGTGCCGACAAACACCGAAAGGAGCCATGAAGAATATGAAGACCAGAATCACTCGTAAGAATCGCGGAAACCAAATGAACAATAACGAGACTTTCGTGAAAGACCCAAAGGCGTCGGGCTTGAAAGTCCGGACAAAGGTGCGCGCCGGCAAAGTTTATATAAAGTGGAGCTGAGATTCTCGGTTGCTCGGATCGAATACAAAGAAACATAGTGCTGACAAAACAAACATCGAAGGAGCGATGAAATATGAAGACCAGAATCACTCGTAAGAATCGTGGACACCGGATGAACAATAACGAGACTTTCGTGAAAGACCCGAAGGCGTCGGGTTTGAAAGTCCGGACAAAGGTGCGCGCCGGACTTTTGTACAAGTACTAGTGCGAAAGACCGACTCAGCGCGCTGATTTTCGAAAAGGTAGTTGATGAGACCCTCGCCAGCCGTGCGCATCAGGAAGCTTCTCGCCTCCGCAGACAGGCACGAGTCCAGAAACGATTTGGAGTCCGCAGCGCG